>Ga0209581_1001655_pt1 | contig 24757 bp, 23 predicted proteins | sample Coa_R2_FD_187160 | JGI IMG/M metagenome (GOLD analysis project Ga0209581, IMG submission 187160) | Surface soil microbial communities from Centralia Pennsylvania, which are recovering from an underground coalmine fire - Coalmine... | ecosystem: Environmental > Terrestrial > Soil > Unclassified ...
ATCTTCACCAAGGGCGCGGACGTCGGCGCCGATCTGGTCGGCAAGGTCGAAGCCGGCATTCCGGAAGACGATCCGCGCAACCCGGCGGTGATCGCCGACAACGTCGGCGACAACGTCGGCGACTGCGCGGGCATGGCCGCCGACCTGTTCGAAACCTACGCGGTGACCTTGGTCGCGACCATGCTGCTGGGCGGCGTGATGGCGGCGGACGTCGGCGGCAACGGCGCGCTGTATCCGCTGGTGCTGGGCGGCGCTTCGATCATCGCTTCGGTGATCGGCACCTTCTTCGTGCGCGCGCGCGCCGGCGCCAAGATCATGAACGCGCTCTACGCCGGCGTGCTGGTTTCGGGCGTGCTGGCGGCGATCGCGTTCTGGCCGATCACGTCGCAATTGATGGCCGGTTCCACTTACGGCGTCGCGCACTTGTATTGCAGCGCGCTGATCGGCTTGGTGCTGACCGCGGTGATCGTGTTCATCACCGAGTATTACACCGCGACCGAATACTCGCCGGTGCAGCACGTGGCCAAGGCTTCGACCACCGGACACGCGACCAACATCATCGCGGGGTTAGGCGTGTCGATGAAGGCGACCGCGCTGCCGGTGCTGGCGATTTGCGCGGCGATCTGGGGCGCATACGCGCTGGCCGGCTTGTACGGCATCGCCATCGCTGCGACCGCGATGCTGTCCATGACCGGCATGATCGTGGCGCTGGATGCCTACGGCCCGATCACCGACAACGCCGGCGGCATCGCCGAAATGGCCGACCTGCCGCCGGAAGTGCGCGGCGTGACCGATCCGCTGGATGCGGTCGGCAACACGACGAAAGCGGTGACGAAAGGCTACGCGATCGGTTCGGCCGCTCTGGCCGCATTGGTGCTGTTCGCCGATTACACGCATAACCTCGCCACGCGCAACGATCTGCAGAACGTCACGTTCGATCTCTCCAACCACTTCGTGATCATCGGCCTCTTCATCGGCGGATTGATTCCGTTCCTGTTCGCGGCGATGGCGATGGAAGCGGTCGGCCGCGCCGCGGGTTCGGTGGTGGAAGAAGTGCGCCGCCAGTTCCGCGAGATCAAGGGCATCATGCAGGGCACCGGCAAACCGCAGTACGACAAGGCGGTGGACATGCTGACCCGCGCGGCGATCAAGGAAATGATCATCCCGTCGCTGCTGCCGGTGCTGGTGCCGATCATCGTGGCGTTTTTCTTCAAGTGGCTGGCCGGCACCGAAGCCGGCGCGCAGGCGTTGGGCGGCGTGCTGATCGGCACCATCGTCACCGGCCTGTTCGTCGCGATCTCGATGACCACCGGCGGCGGCGCCTGGGACAACGCCAAGAAATACATCGAGGACGGCAACTTCGGCGGCAAGGGCAGCGATGCGCACAAGGCCGCGGTCACCGGCGACACCGTGGGCGATCCCTACAAGGACACCGCGGGCCCGGCGGTGAATCCGCTGATCAAGATCATCAATATCGTGGCCCTTCTACTCATCCCTCTCCTTTGATGTCGAAAAATTCGATCGCGACGAGCTTCATCGAGAGCGATCCCGCACGGCACCGACTTCTCCTCCCCCGCTTGCGGGGGAGGACAAAAGGTGGGGGCGAGTTGATCCCGCTGCTCTGAATAAGACGCGAGCGGAGTTTTACTCCTTCCCCTTCAAGGGGAGGGCTGCAAGAGCCCCGCCCCGCGCGGGGCTTTTCGTTCGCGCCATCGTAAAATGTCGGATTTCCTGATGGACGAATCACATGGGCCTGGACCTGGTCGCCACCGGCCGCGACGTGCCGGATGAAATCAACGTCGTCATCGAGATTCCGAAAGACGCGGAGCCGGTGAAATACGAAGTGGACAAGGAGAGCGGCGCCATCTTCGTCGATCGCGTGCTGTCCACGCCGATGCGCTATCCATGCAACTACGGCTACATCCCGCACACGCTCTCGGGCGACGGCGATCCGGCCGACGTGCTGGTGATGATCCCGTTGCCGCTGATCGCGGGCTCGGTGATCCGCTGCCGGCCGATCGGCGTGTTGAACATGACCGACGAGAGCGGCGAGGACACCAAGATCGTGGCCGTGCCGATCGAGAAGGTGTTCGCCGGTTACGCGCACATCAAGAACATCGACGACATGCCCGTGCACTGGCGCGAACGCATCGCGCACTTCTTCGAGCACTACAAGGATCTCGACAAGGGCAAGTGGGTGAAGGTGTCCGGCTGGGGCGGCGCGCAGGCCGCACGCGCGGAGATCAACGAATCGGTGGAGCGCTACCGCAGCGCGCCGGAGAAGCCGCACTTCTAGCTCTGTCGTCATTCCGGCGAAAGCCGGAATCCAGCTCCTGTCCGGGGTTTATAAAGCTGGACTCCGGGTTACGCGCTGCGCGCGTCCCCTCGGAGTGACGAAGGGGAAATGGATCGTCGCGCGGTACGACGATCAAGAGTTCGCGCGCAAGAGAGTCACTCGCCAGCCTGCGCCACCGCCTCCCGCATCGCCTTGATCACCTTCGCATAATCGCGCTCGCCGAAAATCGCCGAGCCCGCGACGAAGGTGTCCACGCCCGCGCGCGCGATCTCCGCGATGTTGTCCACCTTGACGCCGCCATCGACTTGCAGGCGGATATTCAATCCGCTGTCATCGATGATCTTGCGCGCTCGCTGCAATTTCTCCAGTGCGGAGGGAATGAAACTCTGCCCGCCGAAGCCGGGATTCACCGACATGATCAACACGTGGTCGAGTTTGTCGAGCACGTAGTCCAGCCAATCGAGCGACGTCGCCGGATTGAACACCAGCCCGGCGCGGCAGCCGTGATCGCGGATCAATTGCAGCGTGCGGTCGACGTGCTCGCTCGCTTCCGGATGAAATGAAATCAGGTTGGCGCCGGCTTCGGCGAAATCCGGCACGATGCGGTCCACCGGCTTCACCATCAGGTGCACGTCGATCGGCGCCTTGATTCCGTACTTGCGCAGCGCCTTGCAAACCTGCGGACCGATGGTGAGGTTCGGCACGTAGTGGTTGTCCATCACGTCGAAATGGATCCAGTCCGCGCCGGCTTCCAGCACGCGGTCGACTTCCTCGCCCAGCCGTGCGAAATCAGCGGAGAGGATGGAGGGACAGATCACGCAAGATTGTCTGCTCATGAGCGCCTCGGAAATTTCCGTTCGCCCTGAGGTATCGAAGAGCGAACCTGTAAATCGTTCGTGGTTCGATACCTCACCACGAACGGTTCCAAATCATTTGAACCCCCGTTCCGATTGTATTCGCTCCCACGCCGCATTGATCTCGGTCGCGCGTTGCTCGGCGCGGCGGCGCAGTTCTTCCGGCGCACCAGCGAGACGGTCAGGGTGATATTGACTGATCAGCTTACGGTACGCGCGCTTGATCGTGCGCTCGTCCGCGTCGCGCGCCACACCGAGCACCGTGTAAGGATCGGGACCCTCCGGCGCGCGCGTCGGTCCGCGCCAGCCGTTTCCGGTCTGCGACTGCGAATGCGTGCGACGGCCCGCGCCGCCCGCGTTCCAGACGAAACCCTTCATCGCCAGCAGCGCCATCAACTGCAACTCGCTGACGTGCAGCGACCACGCCAATCGCCGCATCAGGTTCATCTTCTCCGGCGAAGGCGCACCCTCGGCCAGCGCGGTTTCCGCCACCATATCGAGCAGCGGCATCACGTAATTGCGCCGCATCGCGCACCAGGCGCGCAAGTTGCCGATCGCGTTGTTCGGATCGTAGCCGGGCATCTTGCCGCGGTTGAACGCTTCGATCGCGCGCCGCCGCCAGAGCGGATCGAGATTCAGGCGGATCATCAGTTTCTCGACCACCCCGATTTCGCTTTCCGACACGCGGCCGTCGGTCTTGGCGATCGCGCCGAGCAGCGCGAACAGCGGTTCGACGAAACCGTAGGGCTCGCTGCCGCGCGTGAACATGCGCAAGGCGCCCGCATCGAACACGTGGCCGATCAGCAGGCCCAGCACGGCGAACGGAATGCTGTGGAAGAACAGCAGGCCGACCAGAAATCCGATGATCTTGCCGATGACGTTTACGCGCACGGCGGCGTACCGCTGTGATGCGCCACGCACGCCTCCACGACCGCGCGCGCGGCGACCGCGCGCGAAACGGATGCGGGAACGGGAAAACAGGCGAGGCACATTGCGATCGGATCGCGGAAGGACGGGCGAGTTTATCAGCCAGCCCGCATCCAAATCCCGCTGTCATTCCGGGGCCGTTCGTGATTTCGCGAACGGAACCCGGACTGTGGAGGCAGGATGCCACAACGAACATCGGCGAAGCCGATGGCCCGAAAGGGCGAGCGCCAGGGACGGCGCGAGTAATCCAGCTTTTCGTCCACCAAGCAGGAACTGGATTCCGGATTGCCGCTGCGCGGCGTCCGGAATGACGAACTATTGGTGACGTCCTAAACTTGAGATATCGCTCAATGCGGATTCTGCCTGTGCCCACCATCCTGCACGCGTCCGATCTTCCCGGCCTCGAACTCCTGCACCGCGGCAAGGTGCGCGATGTGTATGCGCTGCCCAACGATCGTTTGTTGATCGTCGCGACCGACCGCCTTTCCGCATTCGATGTGGTGCTGCCCGATCCGATTCCCGGCAAGGGCGAGATGCTCACCCAGATTTCCAATTTCTGGTTCGGCAAGACCGCGCACCTGGTGCCGAATCATTTGACGGGCGTGCCGGTCGCGGACGTGCTGCCGGCGAACATCGATCCGCATCTGTACGAGAAGCGTGCGGTGGTCGCGAAGCGGTTGAAGGCCGTGCCGATCGAAGCGATCGCGCGCGGTTACCTGATCGGCTCGGGCTGGAAGGACTATCGGGCAACCGGTTCGCTGTGCGGCATCGAGTTGCCTGCGGGTTTGCGGCAGGCGGAAAAATTGCCGCAGCCGATCTTCACGCCCTCTACCAAGGCGCCCTCCGGTTCGCACGACGAGAACATCGGCTTCGATGCGGTGGTGCGGACGATCGGCGCCGATCTCGCCGAGCAGGTGCGCGAGGCCACGCTGGCGATCTACAACTTCGCCGCGGATTACGCGGCCGAGCGCGGCATCCTCATCGCCGACACCAAATTCGAATTCGGCACCGACGAAAACGGCAAGTTGTACGTGATGGACGAAATGCTCACCCCCGATTCCTCGCGCTTCTGGCCGGCGGATCAGTACCGCGTCGGCATCAGCCCGCCGTCCTACGACAAGCAATTCGTGCGTGATTATCTGGAAACCCTGGACTGGAACAAGCGCGCGCCCGGTCCGAAAGTGCCGAAGGAAATCATCGATGCCACCGCGGCGAAGTATGCCGAGGCGTTGAAGAGGCTCGCGGGAATTGCGCTGGACTGAGTAGCGCTCGGTGCGCCGCATCGCCGATTCGTAGCCGGGATGAAGCCGCGCAGCGGCGTAATCCGGGAATTGCCTGCTGCATCCGGGCTGCGCCAGCTACTTCCCGGTCACGAGATACCACGATTCACCGATCAAGATATAAGAAGCTACCCAAGCTACCCCAAAAGAACACCAGCGCAGCATATTGGCTTTAGCAAACGCATTTTCATAAAATCTCGAGAATGTCTGGAATTTTATTTTAGCCCAAGTTGTCGCACCACCCATCACAAAAAAGTAGCAGGGAAGTAGGCAAAACAGAACGAGTAAAAAATACTCGACAAAATGGTTAAGGAACATTGCGCCTGCTTTCTCTCTCGGCTCCCAAAAATCGAAGATCAAAAACGTGCCCAAGCCGGTCGACAAGCCGGCGAGTGCAGCAGTGCGATTGGAAGCCTCGAATTGCATTGTTCAAATGGCTGTTAAGCCGGACTGAGCGTAGCGATGACCAGCACTTGTCGCAATGCTGGGGTTCGCTGCGCTCACCACCAGCCTACCAGAGCCGTCATTCCGGACGCGGCGAAGCCGCGATCCGGAATCCATGTTGATCTTCGCCGTGATCCGCGGCCCCATCCCAAAGCCAATGGGATTCCGGCTTTCGCCGGAATGACGAGCGGACGCTTCGACTTCGCTCACACCAGGCGCGCGTAGTTTATGCTGAGCCTGTCGAAGCGCTCAGCGCGAACGGTTGAAGTGAACACGCAGCCATGCGCACCATCCACGACTGGTTCGGCAGTTACAGCGCGGATCACGCGAACGAGACGAATCGCGCGATCCACTGGGTGTGCGTGCCGGTGATCCTGTGGTGTGTGGTCGCGGCGCTGTGGGTGATTCCGGTGTTCGATCAATGGATGAAGCCCGGCTTCTGGGCGTTCGTGGCGATATTCTGCGCGTTCCTGTTCTATTACCGGCTGTCGCGCGCGATCGGATTGGCGATGGCGGTGGTATTCATCATCTGCGGTTTGATCGCGGCGGGTTTGTACGCCGCGCTCGGCCCGCGCAACCTGTTGTGGCTCGCGATAGCGCTGTTCGTGCTGGCGTGGATCGGCCAGTTCGTCGGCCATGTCATCGAAGGCAAGCGGCCTTCGTTCTTCACTGACCTGGCCTATCTGCTGATCGGTCCGGCGTGGCTGACATCCAAGCTGATGCGCCGCGCCGGCCTCAGATACTGACCGGCGGCGCCGCGTTCAAGCCCAGCGCGTGGCGGATCGCATAGGCGCAGGCGAACAGGACAGCGACGATGGCGAGGCCGATCAGCGCCTGCACCAGCGCGATCAGGCAAGCGCGGCCGAAGCCCAGCATGCTGCCGTCGGGGCGTTTGATCAGCGCGCGGATCATGGTGGCGGTGATCAGGAATCCGATCACCAGGCCGACGGCGAAACTGATCGCCTGGATGGTGGTCAACGGCAGCGCCGCCGCGCGACCGGTCAGGCCGATGAAAATGCCCACGACGAAATTGATGACCATCGCGATCACGGATGCCGCGAGCGCGGTGCCGAATGCGAGCCAGAAGCGCGGCGTGAATTTCTCCACCCAGCGCGTGGCGACGCGCAGGATCAGCGCGCCGATCGCGCCGCCTGCGGTCAGACCGATGACGAGGCCGACCAGCAGCCCGACGAGATAGGCCGAACCGTGTTGCATCCGTTTTTCCCCGAGTGCTCATCGGCGCGCCGCATGGGCGCGCCGATGCAGCCGTTCATCCCTGATGCAAGGCGCTCAACATCGCTCCGCCGAACATCACGCCGAAAATCACACCGAAGATGATGCCGAGGATGATGAAGATCACGTACTCGACCAGCGTGATCAGGCACGCGCGGCCGTACGCCATCTTCGCGCCCGCACCCACCGCCATCGCGCCATCGCCGGCCACGGGGCCGCCGCCGCGCGTCAGCAATTGCTGGATGATCGCCGCGGTGATCAGGAAATTGGCCACCAGCGCGACCAAGCCGCTCAGCATGCCGAAGCCGAGCACCATGCGCAGAACCAGGTGCACCACGAACGCGACGATGCCGCACACGATCGTCACCACCAGTGCCTTGACGAAAGTGGGCGTCCACTTCTCGACCATCTTGGTCGCGAACATCAGGATCAGCGTACCGACGACCAGCCAGACCACGCAGGCGATGAGGATCATGCCGATCCCCATGCCCATCAATGCACCGAAACCCGCTCCGCTTGCCATGATTTCGCCTCCCGGGTGATCCGCGCGACGCGCGGCGCGCCGATCATGGCGGGCACGGGTTTATGCCGCAAGGGCGGGCGCAGCAAAGCGTTTCGATCAACGGCTCAGTTCGCGATTCAACAACGCCGCCAGCCGCGCACCGGCTTCGCGCAGGCGCTCCTCGGCGATCGGCAATTCGCGCGAAACGTAAGCCGGATCGATATTGCGCGTAGGCGGATAGACTCCATCGTCGCGCACGATGCGGCAGGATTCTTCCGCCCATTGCACAGGCGTGCCCTGCGGCACCGCGCGCGTGTTGGCCGCGAGCCGGTTCGCGAGCGCCTGATAACCGAAGCCCGTCGAATTCAACATCGTGGTATCCCAGATCTTGTGCAGGTTGGTGCCGCGATCGTGCCAGCGCACCTGCCAATCGTTGCCGCCCTTGTCGTTGCGATAGCTCGCGTGCAGCGGCTGGTGCACGTCGCCTACGAAATGCACCACGAAGCTCAGCGCCTGCGCGCGCTCGGCATCGGGGCGCGAGCGGTCGCCCAGGATCGCGGCGTAGTGGCCGATCGCCCACACCACGCACTGGTTGTCCGCGCAATCGCGCGGCGGGTCGTAGAGGCAATCGCGCGAATGGAAGTTGACGTAGTGCAGCTTGGCGGTGCGCTTGCCGAGTTCCGGATCGAGATCGCGCAACTCGTCCGGCCAGGTGGCGATGTCGGCGACGCGATGCGCGCCGGTGACCGCGAGCAGCCGATCGACTTGCGCCTGAGCGGCCGGCGTCAACTGCTTCTGCGCCAGTTGCGCGATCGTGCGATGGCCGAGCACGCCCCAGGCGAAGACGGGGGATGTGAACAGAAAGAGCGTCAGAAATGCGGCAGATAAAAAGCGCACGCGAAAATCCGCATGACGGACCAAATTGACAGCCCCCTCACCCCGCCCTCTCCCCGCAGGGGAGAGGGCGGCGAGCGCGAAGCGCTTGGCGGGTGAGGGGGGACTTTTCTGCTTATAAGTCATTCGAATGCACGGGCAGCTTCAAAAATTGCCGTCCGTTTTCATTCGCCGGCGGCAATTGTCCGGCGCGGATGTTCACCTGCAGCGCCGGCCACAGCAGCTTCGGAACCGAAAGTGTGGCGTCGCGCGCGTGGCGCATGGCGATGAACTCCGCCGCGGTCGTATCGCGCGCGAGGTGCTTGTTCTCGCGCATCTGCTCCGCCATCGTGATCTGTGAGCGCGGCGCTTCGCCATCGTTCGGGTAGTCGTGGCAGAGGTACGCGCGCGTTTCTTCCGGCAGCGCGTAGAGCTTTTGCACGGAGGCATGCAACGTGGCCGCATCACCGCCGGGAAAATCGCAGCGCGCACTGCCCAGCGCCGGCGCGAACAGCGTGTCGCCGATGAACACCGCATCATTGATGCGGTAACTCACGCCGTCCGGTGTGTGGCCGGGTGTGGCGATCGCTTCGACCCGCAACCCGCCGAGCGGCAAGGTGTCGCCGTCTTCCAGCAACGCGTCGAACTGCGAACCATCGGCGGCGAATTCGTCGCCGAGATCGAGCAGCGCCTTGAACGTGCGCTGCACTTCCACCACGCGCGCGCCGATCGCAACCTGCGCGCCGGTGTGGCGCTTCAACCACGCCGCGGCGGTCAGGTGATCGGCGTGCACGTGGGTTTCCAGGATCCACTTCGGTTCCAGCGCGTGTTCGCGCAGGTGTTGCAGCAGCCTGCCCGCGCTTTCGGCCCACACGCGGCCGCTGGCGGCATCGAAATCCAGTACGGGATCGATGATCGCCGCGGCATCACCATCAGCGTCGCGCACGACATACGACCACGTCGAAGTGGCTGCATGAAAAAACGGAGTCACTTGCGGATTCATCGTCCGCTCCGCAACCGGAACCGCGCCATTATGCGTGTCCGGAGCGAACGCTGAAACCTGCTCGCGTTGCGGCTAAAATGATCGATTCTTCCCCGCATCCGCAACGAGGACGCAATGGCCATCAAGGTCGCCATCAACGGCTACGGCCGCATCGGCCGCAACATCCTGCGCGCGCTGTACGAAGCGAATCGCCATGAGGACATCCGCATCGTCGCCATCAACGATCTGGGTGACGCCGAAACCAACGCGCACCTCACGCGCTACGACACCGCGCACGGCAAATTCCCGCGCGAAGTGAAGGTCGAAGGCGGCGATCTCGTCATCCATGGCGACCACATCAAGGTGTGCGCCGAACGCGATCCGTCCAAACTGCCGTGGAAGGACCTGGGCATCGACATGGTGCTGGAATGCACCGGCCTGTTCACCTCGAAGGCTAAGGCGTCCGCGCACCTGACCGCCGGCGCGAAGAAGGTGATCATCTCCGCGCCCGGCGACAAGGACGTGGACGGCACCTTCGTCATGGGCGTCAACGACGACACGCTGAAGAGTTCCTACACCGTCATCTCCAATGCGTCGTGCACGACGAATTGCCTTGCGCCGCTGGCGAAAGTGCTGCACGAGAAGATCGGCATCGTGCACGGCCTGATGACCACGGTGCACGCCTACACCAACGATCAGGTGCTGACCGACGTCTATCACAAGGACTTGCGGCGCGCGCGCAGCGCGACGATGTCGCAGATCCCGACCAAGACCGGCGCCGCCGCGGCGGTCGGACTCGTTTTGCCGGAGTTGAACGGCAAGCTCGATGGTTTCTCGGTGCGCGTGCCGACCATCAACGTCTCGCTGGTGGACCTCACCTTCGTCGCCGCGCGCGCGACCGACAAGAACGAAATCGATGCGGCGGTGCGCGAAGCGGCCGACGGAAAACTGAAAGGCATCATCGGCATCAACACCGCTCCGCTGGTGTCAGTGGACTTCAACCACGATCCGCGCTCGTCCATCTATGACGCCACGCTCACCAAGGTGATGGGCGGCACGCTGGTGAAGGTCTGCTCGTGGTACGACAACGAATGGGGCTTCTCCAACCGCATGCTGGACATGGCTGAGGCGTTCGCGAAGGCGGCGTGACGATCAGTATTTCCTCTCTTGGATGGGCGCAGTCGATCGGACAATCTTTGTTCTGCTTTGGGGGAGCTATGAAAAACGTCGTCCTCATCGCAACGGCTGCGTTGCTGAGCGCAGCAGCACTCATTACATCAGCCTCTGCTACGACTAGGGACAGCTCTATCCAAGACAAAAGTTCAGTTCAGCAGCGTGGCTGCGCCTTGCCTGGCGTTCAAGAAGGCGAAAATGGCGAACGCATTGTGCTCGACGATAAGGCCGCTTCACTGAAAGAACGGCAAGCCGTATTCAGAGCCTACGAGGCTTGTGCTCAAGGAGGTGATGCGGACGCTCAGGACTTGGTGGGTTCACTGTACTCGATGGGTAATGCGGTATCCGATGTCGTTCTCGTGCCGGACCGCAACAAGGCAATTCTCTATCTAAGTAACGCCGCTGCACAGGGGATAATACTCGACATGGCCAAGATGGCCGAGCTCGGATATGGAGCAGGTGATTACCGGTCCGCCTTGGTCTGGGCAGTGCTGTTCGTGCACTACGAGTCACTCCTTCGCACCGGAAGCCACACGCTGCCGAACGGTTATTCTGCGGAATTGTTGGCTCGTATTTACAGCAAGATTCCTGAGGAGAAACGGGGGCCGGCGATCGCTGACGCAAACTCCTTTATCGCACAATACGACGCGACCATTCGGCGTTACGTACAACGTGCAAAAGAAGGCGCTCCGACGTGGATTGATACAAGAGACACCTCGCTGGAACTACCTTCGCAGCCGGTATGGAAAGGGACGGTTGACCTTCCGTTCGCGACGATGGTGGAATTCTTGGTGGCTTTCAACCCAGACGGCACAGCTTCAAACGCTTGGATGCTCTACGCCTTACCAGATGTAAGCGTAGGTAAGCTGCTGCATAACAAGGTTCTGCACTGGAAAGTCAGCCCTTCGAACCAACCCGAGCTGCGTTACCTACGCGTACCGATCTTCTTCAACGACCAACGCTATGAGGTCAAGCAAGCACAATAGCACTCGCTATAGCCATGCCATGAACGATCAGCGTCCCAGCACGAAGATCCCTCTTGGATCATGCGCGATCGCCACGCTGATGATGTACGCGAAGGTCGCCAGCGCGAGCAAATAGCACGTCGCGCGAGCGCCTTGCGTGCGCGCGCGTTTCAGCGCGAACGTGCCGAGCGCGATGTAGACGATCAGCAAGACAAGTTTCATCGTCAGCCAGCCGTTGACGAACGGGTACTGGTGGATCACGAACATCAGCGTGATACCGGCTGCCAGCAGTACGGTGTCGATCGCCATCGAGCCGTAGCGCAGCAGCGGATGCATCACATTCGGCCAGCGCGCCAGCGCGAGTGCGCCGCGCGTGCAGAACAGAAAACCGGAGGCGAGCACCGCCGCGACGTGGATATCGCGGATTTGCAGGTAATGCGCGGCGAGATTCACGCTCGGTGTTCGTGTGCCAGCGGCGCCTCGATGCGCTGCTCGATCGCACCGAAGATCGAATTGCTGTCCGCATCCAGCATTTCGATCTTGATCAGATCGCCGTATTTCAGGAACGGCGTGCTCGGCTGGCCGTCGCGCAGCGTTTCCACCGTGCGCTGTTCGGCGAGGCAGGACGCGCCTTTCGACGTGTCCTGATTGGCGATGGTGCCGGAGCCGACGATCGTGCCCGAGGCGAGCGGCCGAGTCTTCGCCGCGTGCGCCACCAGTTGCGCGAAATCGAACTGCATGTCCTCGCCGGCATCGGCTTCGCCGAACCACTTGCCGTTGATCCAGGTGCGCATCGGCAGGTGCAGCTTGTCATCGCGCCAGGCGTCGCGCAGTTCGTCCGGCGTGACGAACACCGGCGACAGCGCCGAGCGCGGCTTGGATTGCAGGAAACCGAAACCTTTCGCCAGCTCGCCGGGAATCAGGTTCCGCAACGACACGTCGTTGACGAGGCCGACCAATTGAATGTGCTCCGATGCTTGTTCCGGTGTCACCGCCATCGGCACATCGTCGGTGACGACCACCACCTCCGCTTCCATGTCGATGCCGTAATCCTCGCTCGGTACGCGCACCGGATCGCACGGCCCCAGAAAACCCGCGCTGGTGGCCTGGTACATCAGCGGATCGGTGTAGAAACTCTCCGGCACCTGCGCACCGCGTGCTTTGCGCACGCGCTCGACGTGCGGCAGGTACGCGCTGCCGTCCACGAATTCGTAGGCGCGCGGCAACGGCGCGGCGAGATCGTTGAAATCCAGCTCGAACGCGTGCTGCACGGCCTTGTGCCGGTGCAGACACAACGCGTCGTAAAGCGCGCGCAGGCGCGGCGCCGTGTTGTGCCAGTCGTCGAGCGCGGCTTGCAGCGTCGGCGCGATGTCGGTCGCACGCACGCCGTGTGCCAGATCGCGGCTGACGACGATCAGCGTGCCGTCACGCCCGCCTTCTTTGAGACTTCCGAGCTTCATCGATGATCCGCCCCTCTTGTCATTCCGGACGCGGCGCAGCCGCGATCCGGAATCCAGCTCTAATTACAACCCTCGACATAGTTGACTTGCTCCCGGTTTCCGATGCGCCAGGAAGTGACGACCCCTTTTTCGTTCGTCTCAAACAGCAATAGTGCGTCCTCCCCATGTGGAGAAACAACACGCAAATCTTTCGAATCAGGATCGTAGAAATTTGGCGCGGCCTCAATGCGTCCGCCATACAACTTGCGCAATTCGGCGATGCTCATGCCCACCCGTCCACCACCCGGTGCCGCTTTGCGGTCCGTTCTCACATCCACACGCACGAAGCGATCGCCTTCCACCATGAGCAGCAGATCGTAGCTGTTCCGGTTCGGGCGCAGGTAATAACACGCTTGGCTGTCGTTTGCCGGCGCCTCGCCGTACAACGGCGCGCCCCACACCTTGTGCATCTGCTCCGCGCTCATGCCGAAGCGCAACGGACCGATGCCATTGAAATCCGGCATCGCGTCGAGCACCGGACGCGCGGGCAAATCGTTTGCAGACCGCGGCGGCGTGATCGCATCAGCCGTTTTCACTGGAGTGCTCGTCGAGCCGGCATCGTGCGATTCCGTTGCGCCGCACGCGACCAGAACCAGAACCGCCGCCGCAATGAAAACCGTCCGGATCACGGCTTGCGCGGATCGAAGCGCTTCTGCAACCCCGCCCAGCAATCCTGGTAATCGCCCTGCAACTGCGGCGATTCCAGCGCCTGCCGCGTGGGATGGATCACGTAGCGCGACTCGAACATGAAAGCCATCGTGTCGGCGACGTGCTGCGGCTTCGAGGTGTCGATCGCGCTGGCCTTCTCGAAACTGGCCGCGTCCGGGCCGTGCCCGCTCATGCAGTTGTGCAGCGACGCGCCGCCGGGCGCGAAGCCACCCGCTTTCGCATCGTATTCACCGTGCACCAGACCCATGAACTCGCTCATCACGTTGCGATGGAACCATGGCGGACGGAAGGTGTTCTCCGCGACCAGCCAGCGCGGCGGGAAGATCACGAAATCCGCATTCGCGGTGCCGGGCGTATCGCTCGGCGAAGTCAGCACGGTGAAGATGGACGGATCGGGATGATCGTAGGAAATCGAACCGATGGTGTTGAAGCGGCGCAGGTCGTAGCGGTACGGCGCGTAGTTGCCGTGCCAGCCAACCACATCGAGCGGGGAGTGATCGATCGCCGCACGCCACAAGTGACCCTGAAACTTGGCGATCAGCTCGAACTCGCCTTCGACATCTTCATATGCCGCGCAGGGCGCTTCGAAATCGCGCGGATTGGCCAGGCAGTTTGAACCGATCGGCCCCAGATCTGGCAAGCGGAACAGCGCGCCGAAGTTCTCGCAAACATAGCCGCGTGCAGTTTCGTCCAATAATTCGACGCGGAAACGCAGACCACGCGGGATCAGCGCGACTTGTTGCGGTTCGATTTCCAATACGCCGAGTTCCGTGGAAATCTTCAAGCGGCCTTGTTGCGGCACGATCACCAATTCGGCGTCCGCGTCGTAGAAGAACCTGCCCTGCATCGAACGGTTGCAGGCATAGATGTGCAAGCCGCAGCCGGTCTGCATCGCCGCACCGCCGTTGCCGGCGACCGTGTAGAGACCTTCCATGAAATCCGCCGGCGCCTGCGGCAGCGGGAACGGACTCCAGCGCAACTGATTGGGCGGCGTCGCGACTTCGTCGAAGCGATTGTGGAAATGCGGATGTGGCCAAGATGCGAAAGTCTTGTGCATCGCGGCCGGGCGGATGCGATACAGCCAACTGCGCCGGTTGGCGTGCCGCGGCGCGGTGAACGCGGTGCCGGATAACTGCTCAGCGTACAAACCGTACGGCGCACGCTGCGGCGAGTTCTGCCCCACCGGCAACGCACCGGACAGCGCCTCCGTAGCGTGTTCGTTGCCGAAGCCGGATTGATATCCCCTGGCATCCATCTTTACAGCACACCGCGCTTCATCTGATCCCGCTCGATCGATTCGAACAGCGCCTGGAAGTTGCCTTCGCCGAAACCTTCGTTGCCCTTGCGCTGGATGATCTCGAAGAAGATCGGGCCGATCACGTTCTGGGTGAAGATCTGCAGCAGAAGGCGCTTCTTCGTTTCCTGATCCGCATCGATCAGGATCTTGTTCTTCGCCAGCCGCGGCACGTCTTCGCCGTGATTCGGCACGCGCACGTCGATGACTTCGAAATAGGTCTCGGGCGTGTCGAGGAACTCCACGCCGGCTCCGCGCATCGCCTCCACGGTTTCATAGATCGTGTCGGTGAACAGCGCGATGTGCTGGATGCCCTCGCCCTTGTATTCGTCCAGGTATTCGTTGATCTGCGATTTCGGATCGCTGGACTCGTTGAGCGGGATGCGCACCATGCCGTCCGGCGCGGTCATCGCCTTGGAAACCAGGCCGGTCTTGGCGCCCTTGATGTCGAAATACTTGATCTCGCGGAAGTTGAACAGGCGCTCGTAGTAATCCGCCCACGTCTTCATATTGCCGAAATGCACATTGTGGGTCAGATGATCGATGAAGGTGAGGCCGAAGCCTTTCGGATTGCGATCCACGCCCGGCAGCCATTCGTAATCGTCGAACACGCTGCCGGCGCCGCCATAGCGATCGACCAGATACAACATGCAGCCGCCGATGCCGGTGATCGTCGGCGCGTCCACGGCTTTGGACGATTCCTTGTTCGCGATCGGCTCGGCGCCGTTCTTCAGCGCGCCGTTGCGCACTTCGGTCGCAGGACGCGCGAAACGGATCGCGAAGCCGCAGGCGCACGGCCCGTGCTGTTTGGCGAAATCGGCGGCGAAGGAATCTGGCTGCTCGTTGACCAGGAAATTGCACTCTCCCTGGCGGTACAACGTGATCGCTTTATTCTTGTGCCTCGCCACCGCGGTGAAACCGAGCTTCGGAAACAGCGCGTGCAGCAATTTCGCATCCGGCGCGGCGAACTCCACGAACTCGAAGCCATCCACGCCCATCGGATTCTCGAACGTGGTCGGCCGCATGCCGATATTGGGTTGTGCGCTCATGGCATAAAAACCTCTTTGAGTCGCGATCATCCATGATCGCCAAGATCAAAAAGCAGTCATCCATGACTGCACTTTTTACTGCTTCGTTGGAGTTGCCGGATCTCGAACGCCTATTCTAACGCGGGCTGCCGGCCGGTTTCGGGATGCTTTGGAAGCGTAGCGAGCGAAGGCAGGTTGCGCGACGCCGGAGCGCAGGAACCGGAGCGTACACGTTAGTACGTGAGGATTCCGAGCACCGCCGGCGTGCGAGCTGCCGAGCGCAGTAGCTTCCGAAGCATCCCTAACGGATGCCGTGCATCAACCTGTTCACTCCCGGCGAAACCAGCAGTAGCAGCACACCCGCGCCGATCAGCAGCCAGAAGCCGAAGGTGAAACCCGACAGCGCGGACGCCGCGGTCATGCCGCCGGTTCCCGCGATGCGCGTGGCGAACAATCCGGACAAATTGCCGCCGACCGACAACGACAAGAACCAGCCGCCCATCGCGAAGCCGACCAGCCGCGGCGGCGCGAGTTTGGTCACCATCGACAAGCCGATCGGCGACAGGCACAACTCGCCGAGCGTCTGCAACGCATAAGTCGCGACCAGCGGCCAGAACGGGATCAATCCATTCGCGCCGAACAGTTTCGACAGCGCGAACATCAGCACCAAAAATCCCAATCCATTGAAGATCAGCCCGAGTCCGAACTTGCGCGGGATCGAAGGCTCCATCCGGTAGCGATCCAGCCACGCCCATACCAGCGTCAGCGGCGGTGCCAGCACGATGATCGTCAGCGGACTCACCGACTGGAACCAGCCGACAGGAAACACCCAGCCGCCAAACAGGGTGCGGTTCACCAGATTCTCGGCCAGGAAATTGAACGAGGTGCCGAGCTGGTAATAGAACATCCAGAAGAGGATGTTGAACGCGAAGATGATCAACATCGCGATCACGCGGTGCGTCTGCACGCGGTCGTGCCGCGCGGCTTCCACCAACAGCATCGCCGCGACGATCACGAACAGGATGCCGAGCACCCATTGCAAACCGCCCGCGCCGACCCTCGACAGCAGCAAAAAAATCAGCGGCACAGCGACGATCACGCCCAGCACCACCCAGGCCACGCGCGACAAGCCTTCTGCGCCGGGCGCGGGCCGTCCCACGTTTTTCAATTGCCTCCGCCCGAACCAGAACCACAGCAGGCTCAGCACCATGCCGATGCCGGCGGCGAGGAATACCAGCCGGAAATTCTGTTGCGTCGGAATCGAGGTGAAATGCGCGGCCAGCCAGCCGGTCAGCAGTGGCGCGGCCAGCGCACCCGCATTGATGCCCATGTAGAACAGCGTGAAACCACGGTCGCGGCGCGGATCGTCGCGGCCGTACAACTGGCCGACCATCGTCGAGATGTTCGGCTTGAACAGCCCGTCGCCCGAGATCACCAGCGCAAGGCCCAGCAACAGCATCACGCGCGAAGGAAGCATCAGCACGAACAGGCCGATCGCCATCACCACCGCGCCCACAAGAATCGTGCGCTGGTATCCGATCACCTTGTCCGCCACCCAGCCGCCGAAAATGGAGGCGCCGTAGATCAGCGCGGTGTAGGTGCCGAAGATGCCGCTGGCCCAAGCCTGCCCGGACGGATCGCCGTGATAGAACTGCTGCACGATGTACAACGCCAGCGCCCAGCTCACCGAGTAGAACGCGAAGCGCTCCCAGAATTCGGTCATGAACAGCATCCACAGCGGACGCGGATGGCCGAAAAGTTGCGGATACTCGGGAAGTGTCGCGTCGGTCGGTTCGGTCATGTGTTCCCCTGCTGTGGTCATGGCAAACGTGTGACCGTTCGCCCTGAGGTATCGAAGGGCGAACCCCGCGCACCGTTCGTGGTTCGATACCTCACCACGAACGGAAAGAGTCACAATACTGTTCTGACTTCCAGCAGCTCCGGAAAGAACGTGAGATCCAGCGCCTTCTTCAAAAACGCCACGCCGGACGAGCCGCCGGTGCCGCGGCGATAGCCGATGATGCGCTCCACCGTCTTCATGTGACGGAAGCGCCACAACTGGAAGTTCTCTTCGACGTCCACCAGTTGTTCGGCGAGGTGGTATTCCGGCCAGTACCACGCTGTGTCCTCGTAGATGCGCTTCAACACCGGGATCAACTTCTCGTTGCGCACGTGCGGCTGCGACCAGTCGCGTTGCAGCAGTTCCTTGGGAACGGCGTGGCCGCGGCGCGAAAGATAGGCCAGAAATTCGTCGTACAACGAGGGCGCGCTCAGCACGGTTTCCAGTTGCGCCCGCGCGGCCGGATCGTGCTTGAACACCGCGAGCATGCCGGCGTTCTTGTTGCCGAGCAGGAATTCCACCAAGCGGTATTGCAATGATTGAAAACCGGAAGCCGGCCCCAGCACGTGGCGGAATTGCAGGTATTCCGAAGGCGTCAGCGTTTCCAGCACCGCCCATTGCTCGAACAACTGCCGTTGCACCTGCTTCACGCGCGCCAGGATCTTCAAACACGTATCCACGTCGTCGCGGCGCAGCGCCTCGATCGCACCGCGCAGCTCGTGCACCAGCAATTTCATCCAGAGTTCTGCGACCTGATGCTGGATGATGAACAGCATCTCGTCGTGGTGCGGCGGATCCGAAAGCGGTTTCTGTGCCGACAGCAACTGCTCCAGTTGCAGATAACCGCCGTAGGTCAGCCGATCCTTGAGATCGAGTTCCAGACCGGCTTCGAGATCGCGCTGGTTGTCGGGCATGAAAAGCAGGGAGCAGGGTAAAGGGAGCAGAGTAAAGGCAAAGGCCGCGCGTGGCGAGTCGCCGTGCTCGTCATTCCGGCGCAGGCCGGGATCCAGTAGCGATGGCGCTCATTCATGCGTTGCCGCCACTGGGCCCCGGCCTTCGCCGGGGCGACGGCCATTGCGCTGCGACTGCGCCCACCAGTCACGCCCTGCTAAACTTTCCAGCCTTTCTGCCGTCTTGCGGAGCTTCGCGATGCCCATCGCCGCCAAGTTCGAGATCGAATACCTGCAATACCTGGACGCCGACGGCAAGCTGGTGCGCAAGGACCTGCCCGCCTTCGCGAAGGACCTGGACAGCATGGTCAAGCTGTACAAGCTGATGGTGTCCACGCGCGTGTTCGATACCAAGTCCATCGCGCTGCAGCGCACCGGCAAGCTCGGCACCTATGCCTCGTGCCTCGGCCATGAGGCCGCGCACGTCGGCATCGGCAGCGCTATGGAACCGGAGGACGTGCTGGCGCCGAGCTACCGCGAATACGGCGCGCAGTTGTTCCGCGGCGTGCAGCCGCGAGAGGTGTACATGTATTGGGGCGGCGACGAGCGCGGCAACGATTATCAGAACGAACCCGCGCGCCACGATTTCGCGTGGAGCGTGCCGATCGCCACGCAGTGCCTGCACGCGGCGGGTTCCGCGCTGGCGTTCAAGATCCGCAAGGAGAAGCGCGTCGCCGTGTGCACCGTCGGCGACGGCGGTTCCAGCAAGGGCGATTTCTACGGCGCGATCAATATCGCCGGCGCGCAGAGGCTGCCGATGGTGGCGGTGATCGTCAACAACCAGTGGGCGATCTCGGTGCCGCGGCGCATCCAGTCCGGCGCGCAGACGCTGGCGCAGAAAGGCATCGCCGCGGGCCTGCCTTCGATCCAAGTCGATGGCAACGACATCATTGCCGTGCGCAAGGCGATGGAAGACGCGCTGGATCGCGCGCGCAACGGAGACGGCGCCAGCGTGATCGAATGCGTGACCTATCGCCTGGGCGACCACACCACCGCCGACGACGCGCGCCGCTATCGCGGCAAGGACGAAGTCGAGGACGCGTGGAAGAAGGATCCGGTCAAGCGCCTGCGCGTGTACCTGGAAGCGCAGAAGGCGTGGGATGAGAACAAGGAAAAGGCGTTGCAGGACGAATGCAACGACTGGATGGACAACGAAGTGAATGCGTACCTTGAGAGCAAGACGCAACCGGTGAGCGCGATGTTCGATTACACGTTCGCGGAAGTGCCGGCGGATCTGGAGAAGCAGCGCGATCTTGCGCTCTCGCTCGAGAAGGGAGCGCATTGACATGGCCGCGATCACCCTTATCGAAGCCGTCACCCAGGCACTTGCCTACGAAATGAAGCACGACGATTCGGTCGTGGTGCTGGGCGAGGACGTGGGTGTCAACGGCGGCGTGTTCCGCGCCACGCAGGGCCTGTCCGAGAAATTCGGCGAACTGCGCGTGCTGGACACGCCGCTGGACGAAACCACCATCGCCGGCGTCACCGTCGGCCTCGCTGCGCAAGGCATGAAGCCGGTGTGCGAAGCGCAGTTCGAAGGCTTCATCTATCCGATGATGGAACACATCGCCTGCCACGCCGCGCGCCTGCGCAACCGCACGCGCGGCCGCATCACGGTGCCGGCGGTGTTCCGCGCGCCGTGGGGCGGCGGCATCCGCGCGCCGGAGCACCATTCGGAAGCCAACGAACACCTGTTCACCAACATCCCCGGCCTGCGCGTGGTGCTGCCTTCGTCACCCGCGCGCGCCTATGGTTTGTTGCTCGCCGCGATCCGCGATCCCGACCCGGTGATGTTCTTCGAACCCAAGCGCATCTACCGCCAGTACAAGGAAGAAGTGCCGGACGACGGCGAAGCGCTGCCGCTGGACGTGTGTTTCGTGCTGCGCGACGGCAGCGACGTCACGCTGGTGACCTGGGGCGCGCAGGTGAAGGAAACACTGGAAGCCGCCGACGCGCTGGCCGAGGAAGGCATCAGCGCTGAAGTGATCGACGTGGCCACGCTGACGCCGCTGGATTTCGACACCATCGCCGAATCGGTGCAGAAGACCGGCCGCTGCGTGATCGTGCACGAAGCGCCGAAGACCGCAGGCTTCGGCGCCGAGATCGCCGCGCGCATCGCGGAAGAATGTCTCTACGATTTATTGGCGCCAGTCGAGCGCGTCACCGGCTTCGACACCCACATCCCGCTGTTCCGGCTGGAGATGAAATACCTGCCGAGTACGCAGCGAATCGTGGAGGCGGCGAAGCGGGCGGTGGCGTCGAGTTGATATTGCTGTACCGTTCGCCCTGAACTTGGCCCATCTTCAAGTTAGACCCGGATCAGCGCTTTTGCCAAATGGGAGAATGAAGATGACTTCTAAATACGTGATGCTGATGGCAGCGGCGCTCGTTTTCGTTGTTTCCACAGGGGCGGTTGCCGCCCCGCGCGAGTGTTTGTCGGGAAAAGCGGCCGAGCGGTACATCACGGCGAGTGAAGCCGCATGGGCCGAGAGCGTGTCGACAAATGACCCATCGGTCGTAAAGCGCGTGCTCGCCGACGATGTTGTTTGGGTACTCGACGGCACGGTGCGGGATAAGCGTGCTGCGATCCGCGGCGCGGAAAATTCGGCCAGCGATTTCGCTTCCGATCATCTCTTGTATGCGCATGTGCGCATGTTCGGCGACTTCGCTGTTGTCCAGGGCAGTGAAGCTTGGGTAGGGACGGGAGGCAAGAAAGGGCGCTTCGTATGGACCGATACATGGCTGTGCCGGAACGGACAGTGGCAGATCATTGCCGCAGAAGATGACTCCGTGCCTGCGTCTAGTGAAAAATGAGTCCAACTGCTAGTACCGGGTACCTAACATTTCGGTCAAGCGGACGCTCGCTGCTCGCTTGCACCGCTTAATCAAGCGATGGCCCGTAGTCGAAGGGCGATGGCATTTCGACTCCGCTCGCTGCGCGAGCTACGCTCAACGCGAACGGAATTCAAATCACGGAATCGAAATCATGGCCGATACCAAAACCTTCCACCTCCCCGACCTCGGCGAAGGCCTGCCTGATGCCACCATCGTCGAATGGCTGGTCAAGGAAGGCGACGACGTCAAGCTCGACGCGCCGCTGGTTTCGATGGAAACCGCCAAGGCCGTGGTCGAGGTGCCCTCGCCCTACACCGGCAAATTGCTGAAGCAGTACGGCAAGGCCGGCGACGTGATCGAGACCGGCGCGGCGCTCGCGGATTTCCAGCCCGATCCGAACGCGAAGCAGCGCGCGGAAGCGGAAGCCACCGGCCACCATCACGGCCCGAAGAAGCCGGCCAAGGGCGCGGGCGCGACCGCACCGGACGATGGGAAGAAAGTCGTCGCATCCGACGAAGGCGGCGAGATCGAGGAAACGGAAGTCGTCGAAGCGCGCGAAGACGAAGGCACCGTGGTCGGCGCGATGGTCAGCGGCAACACCGTGCACGTCGAACGCACGAGCGACGTCGGCGGCGTGAAAGCCGTGCCCGCCGTGCGCGCGCTGGCCAAGAAACTGAAAGTGGATCTCGCGCGCGTCAAAGCGACAGGCGCCGGCGGTGTGGTCACAATGAAGGACGTCAAGGATGCCGCGGCTTCGGGTAGCGCGACACTGTCGCGAGCCCCCTCACCCCAACCCTCTCCCCAAAGGGGAGAGGGGGGCGAGCGCGCAGCGCGAGCGGGTGAGGGGGGACTTTCGCGTCCGGTCGAAAGAACCACCGTGTCCCAATCCGGCAAACCCATGCGCACCACGCCGCCGAGCGTGCAGGCAACGGGTCAACCCGAACAACTGAAAGGCGTGCGCCGCAACATGGCGCGCGTGATGGCCGATGCGCACGCGCAAGTCGTGCCGACCACGCTGGTGGACGATGCCGATCTGCACGCGTGGCTCGGCAAGCAGGACATTACCGCTCGGCTGATCCGCGCGATCGTCGCCGCCTGCAAGACCGTGCCGGCATTGAACGCGTGGTTCGACGGCAAGAATCTCACGCGCACGCTGCATCCACACGTGGACATCGGCATCGCGGTGGATACGGACGACGGCCTGTTCGTACCGGCGCTGCGCAATGCCGACATGCTGGACGGCACCGGCCTGCGCGCGGCGATCCAACGCCTGCGCGCGCAGGTCGAGGATCGCTCGATTCCGTCCAGCGAACTCACCGGCTACACGATTTCGCTCTCGAACTTCGGCATGTTCGCCGGGCGTTATGCCACGCCGGTGGTGGTGCCGCCGTGCGTGGCCATCGTCGGTGCTGGAAAACTCTCACACGACGTGGTCGCGGTGATGGGCGGCATCGAGGTGCACCGGCGCATGCCGATCTCGCTGACCTTCGATCACCGCGCGGCGACGGGCGGCGAAGCGGCGCGGTTTTTGAAAGCGCTGCTGGATGACTTGGCGTTGCCGCAGTAAAGCAGGGACCAGGGACCAGGGACCAGGGACCAGGGACCAGCGGAATCATAAAACCTGGTCGTCATTCCGGGGCCGTTCGCGGTTCCTTCGCGAACGGAACCCGGAATCCATCTTGATCTTCGCGGCGCGAGTCAAATCAAAAATGGATTCCGGCTTTCGCCGGAATGACAAGAATTAGATACGTCTCCCGCCCTCACATCTCGAATCGGTAATCCAGCTTCACCAGGATTTGCTCGTCGTCGCGCAGCGAGAACGCGCTGCCCAGTTGCGACGGCGCGCCGGACACCACGCCCGGCACGTCGTCCAGCGCGAAGCCGCCGCGACCATACACCACGTACAGATACGACAGCGGCGCGAGTTCGTAGCGATAACGCAATTGCACGCCGAGCTGGCGCAGGCGAAAGTCATCGACCGGCTCGCTGCTCGGAATCGCCGCGCCGTTCGCCGCCACTTCGTACGCGCCGCGCAATCGCGCGTCCAATCCGATCGCCTGCAATTTCAAGCGCAATTCCGAACGCGCGCCGATGTACCAATCGAAACCCGAATCCAGTTCCAACGTGTGCTCGTTGTAGCGGCCGATCAGGTTGTCGTGCTGCCAGATCAGCCAGTCCGGCGTGTGTTCGTAATACGGGCCGGCGTAGACGCTGAAGTTGTCGCTGACGAAATAGGTCGGGATGAACTTCACGTCGTAGCCGATCTCGCGGTTGCCGCTCAAGCCGCCGGTGTAGAACTCCACTTGCGCTTTGTATGCCCAAGCGCCATGGCGCGGCGTGGTGCGTTCCCAATGCGTATTGATCGACGGCGGCAGGTACAGCGCGTGGTTGCCGCGCGTCAGCAGATCGTCCCAGCCCGCGCTGTTGATGTTGATCTGCGCCAGCTCGTTGCTGCCGTCGCGCAGATCGCTGTTGCGCGTGATGCGGAACTGCCGGCGCAAGGTGAGATGGCGGTCGTCATTGTCCAGGGCGTCGATGCGGAAATGCCAATCATGCGAGACGTAGCGCGAATCGGCCGGCAGATCGGTCACGCGCTTCTGCAATTCTCCATGCAGGTAATCGAAATTGTTGCGTTCCAGATAACCGAAATCGTTGACCTGGAATCTGTCGTCGAAATGCATGCCCAGCCATTGCTGGCGCCAGCCGCCACCCATGTCGTAGTCGGCGATGAAGGTGGCCCCCAGTCCGCGCGTGGTGCGCCCGGACTGGTCGATGCTCGTGCCGACGGCATTGGCGGCGAGGGTGAGCCGATCGTTGGGCCGCCAGTGATCGTCGACGCCGAGCACGGTCGCGGTGCGGTCGAGGAACGGATGATCCACGCGCGTCAGCATCAACCCGAGATTCTGATCGCCGAAACTGTGCACCACGCGCGCGGCGCCGAAGGTGCGCCCCGCCGCGCCGCGCTCGTCCGCCGCCAGTACGCCGTAACTCGTCGCGCCGATGCTGCCGTTGAATTTCACCGCTGCGTCGATGTCGCCGTTGCCATTGCCGTCGTCCGCCGGCCCGCCGACGCGGCGCGTGTAGACGAGCTGGCTGTTATCGTCCAGCAGGCT
>Ga0209581_1001656_pt1 | contig 24751 bp, 24 predicted proteins | sample Coa_R2_FD_187160 | JGI IMG/M metagenome (GOLD analysis project Ga0209581, IMG submission 187160) | Surface soil microbial communities from Centralia Pennsylvania, which are recovering from an underground coalmine fire - Coalmine... | ecosystem: Environmental > Terrestrial > Soil > Unclassified ...
TCGGCTCCTATCCGCAGCCGGACTGGTTGATCGACCGCGCCCGGCTGTCCAAGATGGTGCCGCGCGTGCGCATGGACGATCTGTGGCGGCCCGACCCCAAGCAGCTGGAAGCCAGGCAGGACGAGGCGACGCTTCTTGCCATCCGCGACCAGGAGCGCGCCGGCCTCGACATCATCAGCGACGGCGAGCAGCGGCGCGAAAGCTATTCCAACCGCTTCGCCACCGCGCTTGAGGGCGTCGATACCGGCAATCCGGGTTCGACGCTCAACCGCAGCGGCAAGCCGATCCCGGTGCCGCGCGTCACGGCGAGGATCAGGCGCAAATATCCGGTCGAGCTGCGCGATCTTCAGTTCCTGCGCGCCAACACCAAGAAGCCGGTGAAGATGACCGTGCCGGGCCCCTTCACCATGTCGAAGCAGGCGCAGAACGAATTTTATGCAAGCGACGAAGCAATGACGCTCGACTACGCCGCCGCCGTCAACGAGGAAATCAAGGACCTGTTCGCCGCCGGCGCCGATATCGTACAGATCGACGAGCCCTGGATGCAGCAGCATCCCAACGACGCGCGCCGCTACGGCCTCAAGGCGCTCGACCGCGCGCTTGACGGCGTTGCCGGCACCGTCGCCGTCCATTTGTGCTTCGGCTATGCCGCGGTGGTGCACGACAAGCCGGCCGGCTACTCGTTCCTGCCGGAGCTTGAAACCTGTAAGGCCGCGCAAGTCTCCATCGAAGCGGCGCAACCCAGGCTCGACCTCAAGGTGCTGGAAAAGCTGCCCTCCAAGACCATCATCCTCGGCGTCATCGATCTGTCCGACCTGACGGTGGAGACGCCGGAGACGGTCGCAGCGCGCATCCGCAAGGCGTTGCCCTATGTTGCCCCCGGGCGCCTCGTCATCGCGCCGGACTGCGGCATGAAATACCTGCCGCACGACGTCGCGTTCGGAAAAATGCAGGCGATGGTGCAGGGCGCGGCGCTCGTGCGCGCCGAATTTTAGCGCTCAGGTCATTCCGGGATCGCGTGCAAGCGCGCGGCCCGAGATCCGGAAATGACCCCGGAGTCGCCCCTGCAACGCGGGTTTGCAACCCGGAATGACGTCAGCCGTAGAACAAGTTGACCAGGAACATCGGCACCACCGGCACATAGGTGCACAGCAGCAGCACGGCCAGCAGCGCCACCAGATAGGGGATGTTGTCCTTGGTGGTTTCCCAGATGTCGGCCTTGGCGATGGCGCAGGCCGTCATCAAGACGCTCGCCACTGGCGGCGTCTGCTGGCCGATGGCGAGATTGAGCGTCACCACCAGCCCGAAGTGAATCGGATCGATGCCGACGGCGTTGACCATCGGCATGACGATCGGGATCACCAGGATGATCGCCGCCGCCGAGTGCAGGAAGCAGCCCAGCACCAGGAAGGCGAAGTTGAGCAGCAGCAGCACCACGTATTTGTTGCTGGTGACGTTGGTGATGGCGTGGCCGAGCGCCTGCGGCAGCTGCGCTTCGGTGAGGAAGGTGCCGATCAGCGCCGAGGCCGCGACCAGCAGCATCACCACCGCGGTCTGGATACCGCCGTCGACGCAGGCCTTCCTCAGCTCGCGGAAATCGAGATCGCGGTAGATGAAGCCGCCGACGACGATGGCCGCGACCACCGCCATGCCGGCGCCTTCGGTCGCCGTGACGATGCCGCCGAAAATGCTGCCGAGAATGGCGATCGGCAGGATGAAGGCCCACAGCGCCTCCTTGAAGGTGCGCCACACCTCGGCGAGACGGAAGGCCTGCTCGCGCGGGAAATCGTATTTGACGGCATGGTAGTAGGCGGCGCCCGCCATCGCCGCGGCGCCGATCAGGCCGGGGATGATGCCGGCGACGAACAATTTCACCACCGAGGTTTGCGCCATGACGGCGTAGAGCACCATCGGGATCGACGGCGGAATGATGATGGCGAGGCTCGCCGCCGACGACATGGTCGCCGCCGCCACTTCCTTGGAGTAGCCGCGGCCCTTCATCGCGGGAATGAGAATGGTGCCGAGCGCGGCGACGTCGGCGACCGCGGAGCCGGAAATTTCCGCGAAAAACACCGAGGTGCCGATCGCCACCATCGACAGCCCGCCGCGCACCCAGCCGATCAGGGCCGTAGCGAACGCGATCAGCCGCCGCGAGATCGACGAGGCGTTCATGATGGCGCCCGACAGGATGAACAGCGGGATCGCCAGCAGCGGGAAGCTCGAGGCGCCGTCGTACATCACCAGCGCCAGGTTGGGCAGCATGGTCGGGCCTTGCACGAAAATGATCGCCAGCATGGCGACGAAGGCGAGCGCGATCGCAATCGGCACGTTGATGACGGCGAGCGCGATCATGCCGACGAGCATCAGGGTAATGGTCATCGGTGCCGTCCGCCGTGATGGTGGTGGGCGTCGGGCGCGCCGTGCGAGATCGCCTCGATGGTCTCGGTGTCGATGAAGTCGCCGCGCCGGGCGTCGCGCATGACCTCGGGCAGGCGCAAGGCTTCGGCGATCAGGAACAGCACCGAACCGATCGGGATGACGGAATCGGTCAGTTGCAGCGGCACCCACGGCAGGCTGACCATGCCGTCACCGGCCAGCACGGCGAGCACCTTAAAGCCGGTCCATGCCAGCATGGCGAAGAACACGAACACGCAGGCCTCGGCGAAAATCGTCACCGCGATGCGCAGCTTGCGCGGCATGGCGTTGACGAAGCCGGGCACGCCGATATGGGCGCCCTTGAGGGCGGCGAGCGCCGAGCCGTAATAGGTCAGCCAGACCAGCCCGATCGAGGCGGTCTCGTCGTACCAGGCGAGCGACGCGCCGAGGTAGCGGAAGACGAAGCCGGCGATCACCAGAATGGTGAGCAGCGCCACCAGGACGACGACAATCGTTTCCAGGAAGCGCTCGAAGCCGGCGCGGAAGCTTGCGAGTGTCAACGGACTTACCTTGGGCTGCACGATAACGGAGCCGGCCGGACGGCCGGCTCCGAAACGGATGACGGCTACGAGGTCTTGCCGAGCGCCAGCGCTTTGTCGATCAGCTCCTTGCCGCCCGGAACCTCTTTGGAGAATTCCTCGTAGATCTTGCTGCTCGCCTTGATGAAGGCGTTCTTGTCGGCCTCGTTGACCTGCATGCCGGCGGCCTTGAGCTTGCCGAGCAGATCGTTGTCGAGATCGGCGGCGATCTTGAAGACCACCGGCTCCATTTCCCTGGCGGTGTCAGCCAGGACTTTCTGCACGTCCGCCGGCAGCCGCGACCAGCTGGCGCCGGCCGTGACATAGGCCGGCGTGTAGACGTGGCCGGTCATGGAGAGATACTTCTGCACCTCGTAGAAGCGCGACGGATAGATCTGCGCCAGCGGATTTTCCTGCGCGTCCATCACCCCGGTCTGCAGCGCGACGAACACTTCCGACAGCGCCAGCGGGCTCGGATTGGCGCCGTAGGCCTGGAACATCTTCACGCGCCAGCCGCCTTGCGGCACGCGCAGCTTGAGGCCGGCGAGGTCTTCCGGCTTGACGATCGGACGCTTGCTGTTGGTGATCTGGCGAAAACCGTTTTCCCACACCGCGATGATGTGATAGCCGGCCTTGTCCGCGGCCGGCTCCATGCTCGGCACCACGATCTGGTCGCGGATCTTGGCCATATGGTCGCGGTCCTTGACCAGGTAGGGCATCTCGAACAGGCCGAACAGCGGCACCTGCGACGACATCACGGTCGAAGGCAGAGCGAGGTCGACGGTGCCGAGCTTGAGTTTCTTCATCAGTTCGGCGTCGCCGCCGAGCTGGCTCGAGCCGTAGACCACGACCTTGGCCTTGTCACCGAGCTTGGCATTGGCGCGCTTGGCGAATTCCTGCGCGGACTTGTCGAACAGCGAGCCGGGCTCGCCGACATGGCCGAATTTGATTTCGGTCTGCGCGTATGCCGCGCCGGCCGACAGCGCGAGGCTCAGGATCAGAGCCGCGAATGACTTCGCAATGTGCATGATGTCCTCCCTTACGCTTTATGGTTCCGCTTGCCGAGCCGGGTGCGGTTCTTTCGTTCCGGTTATCAATGCAAATCGCTCAGGCCAAGGCAAGCCGTCGGCCTGGATAGGCAATCCCGCAAAAAAACGACCCGCCCGGACGGGGACGTTACCGGGCGGGTCTTGTGCGATCGGCGCAGGGATGGACGGGGTGGGCGGCGCCGACCGGAGCTGCTCGAAGTCGCGGTCAGTAGACGCAGACCTTGACGAGGTAGCGGTTGCCCCAGCTGTCCCAGCGCGGCTCGTAGTGGCAGGCGCGGTAGACATAGACCGGCTGGTAGCTGGTGGCGGCGGCCGCGCCGATCAGGGCGCCGGCGCCGAGGCCGATGGCGAGGCCGGTGCCGAAGCGCGGGCGGGCCTGGGCTGTGCCGGCGGTGAGCGCGGTGGCGAGGGTGATGGCGGCAAGGGCCGCCGCAATGGTCTTGGACTTGGTCATGGCGTGCTCCATCCGTTGGAAATTGCGGGGGCGGCCGGGCGGCCGCGTTAGCCATGGGTCGCGCTCGCCGGCAAAAAGGTTCAAACTGCCGCCATGACGAGAATCACTCTGGTTTTATTGGCTTTTGCCGCTGCCTGCGTGCCGGCGCAGGGCCAGCAGCTCGACAAGGTGCGCTTCGGCACCAACTGGGTGGCGGAGGCCGAGCACGGCGGCTTCTACCAGGCGCTCGCCGACGGCACCTACCGCAAATACGGCCTCGACGTGACCATCGTGCCGGGCGGGCCCAACGTGAACAACCGCATCCTGCTGCCGGTCGGCAAGATCGACTTCTTCATGAGCGCCAACTCGCTGCAGTCCTTCGACGCCGTCGAGCACGGCATCCCGACCGTCGCGGTGGCGGCGAGCTTCCAGAAGGACCCGCAGGTGCTGATCGCGCACCCCGACGTGCAGCGCCTCGAGGATCTCAAGTCGCGCACGCTGTTCGTCTCCAAGGAAGGCATGACCACCTATTTCCAGTGGCTCAAGGCCGACTACGGCTTCAATGACAAGAAGGTGAAGCCCTACACCTTCAACGCCCAGCCGTTCCTCGCCGACAAGAGCGCGGCGATGGAAGGCTATGTCACCTCCGAGCCCTTCGCGGTCGAGAAGCAGGCCGGCTTCAAGCCAAAGGTCTTCCTGCTCGCCGATTACGGCTTCAGCAGCTATTCGACCTTGATCGAGACGCGGCGCGACCTGGTCGAGAAAAAGCCCGATCTGGTGCAGCGCTTCGTCGAAGCTTCGGCGGTCGGCTGGTATCACTATCTCTACGGCGACGCCTCCGCCGGCAACGCGCTCATCAAGAAGCACAATCCGGAAATGACCGACGCTCTCATCGCCTATTCCATCGCCAAGATGAAAGAGGACGGCATCGTCGATTCCGGCGACACGCTGAAGCTCGGCATCGGCGCCATGACCGACGCGCACTGGAAGGGCTTCTTCGACAAGATGGTGCGCGCCGGCGTGGTCAAAGCCGGGCTCGACTACAAGCGCGCCTACACGCTGCAATTCGTCAACAAGGGCGTCGGCGCCGAGCTGCGGCCGAAGTGATTTCGTCATGGCCGGGCTTGTCCCGGCCATCCACGTCTTTACTTTGACGCGGCAGCAAGACGTGGATGCCCGGCACAAAAGCCGGGCATGACGGAGCATATGGCGGACCCTCGGTCGATATCGAACACGGTTGTCGCCCTGCGCGGCGTCGGCAAGACGTTCGACAGCGGCACGGCGGCGCTGCGCGGCTTCGATCTCGCCGTGCGCGACGGCGAATTCGTCTCGCTGCTCGGCCCGTCGGGCTGCGGCAAGTCGACGGCGCTGCGCATCATTGCCGGCTTGAGCACGGCTTCGGAGGGCGCGGTCGACAATTCCGCCGCCGGCAAGATCGGCTTCGTGTTCCAGGAGCCGACGCTGATGCCCTGGGCCGACGTCGCCGCCAATGTACGGCTGCCGCTCGAACTGGCGCACGCGACGGCAAACGGCGCGGTCGCGCAGGCTTTGGCGCGCGTCGGGCTTGGCGACTTTGCCCACAGCTATCCGCGCGAACTGTCCGGCGGCATGAAGATGCGCGCCTCGATCGCGCGGGCGCTGGTGACCGAGCCGCATCTGCTGCTGATGGACGAGCCCTTCGCCGCGCTCGACGAGATCACGCGTTTCAGGCTCAACAACGACCTGCTGGCGGTGTGGCAGGAGCTGCGCCGCACCGTGATCTTCGTCACCCATTCGGTGTTCGAGTCGGTCTATCTGTCGCAGCGCATCGTGGTGATGACGCCGCGCCCGGGGCGCGTTTTCACCGAGATCGCCATCCCCGCACCCTATCCGCGCGACGAGCAGTTCCGCACCTCGGCCGACTATGCCGGCTATTGCCGGCAAGTTGCGCAAGCGCTCGGCCGGGCAATGGGAGGCGCGGCAGCATGAACGGCCGGGCGCTCCGTATTCTCCTGCCTCTGTTTGTGCTGGCGCTGGTCATTGCCGCCTGGCAGGCGGCGGTGGCGGTCTTTGCCATTCCGCCTTACGTGCTGCCCGGTCCCGGACTGGTGCTGTCGACGCTCCTCGCCGACCGCGCGCTGCTCTGGCAGTCGCTCTTGGTGACGCTCACCATCACCTTTGAAGGCTTTGTGCTCGCCGCCGTGGGCGGCATCGCCTTGGCGGTGGCGTTCAACCAGTGGCGGGCGGTCGAGTATTCCCTCTATCCCTATGCCGTCATCCTGCAGGTGACGCCGGTCGTCGCCATCGCGCCGCTGTTGCTGATCTATCTGCCGCAGCCGCTCGCCGTGCTTGCCTGCGCCTGGATCGTGGCGTTCTTTCCGGTCCTTGCCAACACCACGCTGGGCTTGAGCTCGGTCGACCATAACCTGCTGGCGCTGTTCGAGCTTTACAAGGCGTCGCGCTGGCAGGTGCTGTGGAAGCTGAAGCTGCCGGCGGCTCTGCCGCAGATGCTCGCCGGCCTGCGCATCGCCGGCGGCCTGTCGCTGATCGGCGCGGTGGTGGCCGAAATCGCCGCGGGCGCCGCCGGCGCCGGTTCGGGCCTTGCCTACCGCATCGCCGAGTCCGGCTACCGGCTCAACATCCCGCGCATGTTCGCCGCGCTGCTGCTGCTGTCGCTGGCGGGCGTGGTCATCTTCTTCGTGCTGTCGGCGCTGTCCTATCTGATGCTGCGCCGCTGGCACGAAAGCGCGCTGACGCGGGAGCGCTAGGACAATATTGCAATGGTCAAGCGGCTTTGGCTTCGCTAATTTGCCGTCCATGACCAATGCGATCGACCTTTCCGGCCGCAAGGCCGTCGTTACCGGCGGTGCGCAAGGCATCGGCCGCGCCATCGTCGAGCGGTTTCTCGACTCCAAGGCCACGGTGGCGATCTGGGACCGCGATACCGCGCTGGCGAGCAAGACCGCCGCCGAGCTCGGCAACCGCGGCAAGGTCATCGTCGTCGCCGCCGACGTCACCGACTACGCGCAGGTCGAGCGGGCGCGCGCCGAGACGCTGAAGGCGTTGCAGCGCATCGATATCCTGGTCAACAACGCGGGCGTTGCCGGGCTCAACACCACGACCTGGGAGTATCCGGTCGAGGAGTGGCGGCGGGTGATGGCGATCAACCTCGACGGCCAGTTCCACTGTTGCAAGGCGATCGTGCCCGGCATGATCGCCCAGAATTACGGCCGCATCGTCAACATCGCTTCCATCGCCGGCAAGGAAGGCAACCCGAACGCGCCGGCCTATTCCGCCTCCAAGGCCGCGGTCATCGCCCTCACCAAATCGCTCGCCAAGGAAACCGCCGGCAAGGACATCTCGGTCAACGCCATCACGCCGGCGGCGGCCAAGACGGCGATCTTCGATCAGATGACGCAGAGCCACATCGATTTCATGCTGTCGAAGATCCCGCGCGGCCGCTTCGTGCAGGTCGAGGAGATCGCGGCGCTCGCCGCCTTTTGCGCCTCCGCCGAATGCTCCTTCACCACCGGCGCCGTGTTCGACATTTCCGGCGGGCGAGCGACCTATTGACCGATCACGCCTTGCAGCGCCGCCAGCGTCTGACCGGCATCGCGCTGATGTGCTGCGCGGTGGCCTCGTTCTCCTGCCTCGACGCCGTGGGCAAATATCTGAACCATCAGATGGCGACCACCGAGGTGGTCTGGGCGCGCTATTTCTTCGCCTTCGCGCTGACCATGGTGGTGTCCAATCCGCTGCGGCAGCCAGGCCTGATGCGCACGCCGCGGCCGTTCCTGCAGATCGGCCGCTCGGCGCTGCTGCTGTTTTCCACCGCGCTCAATTTGTTCGCGCTGCGCTGGCTGCAGCTCGACGAGGCGCTGTCGATCGTCTTCTCGACGCCGTTTCTGGTGGCGATCCTGTGCGTGCCGCTGCTCGGCGAGCACGTCGGCTGGCGCCGCTGGGCGGCGATCGTCATCGGCTTTTGCGGCGTACTGGTGGTGGCGCGACCGGGCTTCGGCGGACTGCATCCGGCGGCATTGCTGTCGCTGGGCGGCGCCGTCTGTTACGCCTTCTACGTCATCTCGACGCGCGTCCTGGCGCGAACCGACAGCAACGAGACGACGCAGTTCTACACCAACCTCGTCGGCGCGGTGGCCATGACGCTGATCGTGCCGTTCGTGTGGACGCCGCCGGACGGCGTCCTGGTGGGCGGCTTGATGGTGCTGATCGGGGCCTTGGGCGGCGGCGGACACTACCTGCTCATTCGTGCCCACCGCCTGGCGCCGGCCTCGACGCTCGCCCCCTTCATTTACACGCAAATGGTGTGGACGACCGCCCTCGGCTTTGCCGTGTTCGGCGACGTGCCGCACCGCTGGACCGTGGTGGGCGGGCTGATCGTCATATCGTCCGGCCTCTATCTCCTGCACCGCGAAGCGGTCCGCAGGGTCGAGCCGTCCGCACCGGTTGCCTAGGTGCTGCGGCCGGCGCTAAGTTGCCGGAAAATAGCCCCTCGAGGAACACTCATGGCCACAGCGAAGGATCGGGCGGGAGCCCAAGGCTCCGGCCTGAATGACGATATCGGCGAGCAGAAACGCCTGGAGATGTACCGCACCCAGGTGGTGATCCGCGAGGCCGAGCAGCGCGCCTACGACCTGTTCCTGCAAAATCTGGTCAAGGGCACGAGCCACCTGTCGCTGGGGCAGGAGGCGGTGGCGGCGGGCTTTGCCGGCGCCATGAGACAAGGCGATCTGTCGTTCTGCACCTACCGCGGCCACGCCCACACCCTGGCGCGCGGCGTGTCGGTGGAGAAGGTGCTCGGCGAGCTGATGCAGCGCGACAACGGCCTGATGCGCGGCAAGGGCGGCTCGATGCACCTGACCTCGGTCGATCACGGCGTCATGGGCTCCTACGCCATCATCGGCGCGCATCTGCCGATCGCCTGCGGCGCCGCCTGGCGCGCGCAATACAAGGGCGCCAAGGATGTGTCGGTCTGCTTCTTCGGCGACGGCACCACCAATATCGGCGCCTTCCACGAGGCGCTGAACTTTGCCGCGGTGTGGAAGCTGCCGGTGGTCTTTGTCTGCGAGAACAATCTCTACATGGAATACACGCCGATCAGCGACGTCACAGCCGTGCCGAATCCGGCCGGCGACCGTGCTGCGGCCTATGGCCTCGAGCGCATCGTCATCGACGGCAACGACGCCGACGTGGTCTATCGCACCGCGCAGGCCGCCTTCGACAAGGCGCGGGCCGGCAACGGTCCGTCCCTGATCGAGTGCCTGACCTACCGCCACAGCGGCCATTCGCGCGCCGATCCGGCCAAGTACCGACCCGAGGGCGAGCTCGAGCGCTGGAAGCAGCGCGACCCGATCAAGATCTACAAGGAGCGGCTGCTGCAGTTCGGCGTCAAGGAGAAGGTGATCGCCGACATCGACGCCTCCGTGCGCAAGCTGGTCGACGACGCCACCGAAGCCTGCAAGGCCGCGCCGCCGCCGCCCAAGGATATCCTCACCACCGACGTCTACGCCGATGGAGGCTGGGCATGGCGGAACTGACCTATCGCGACGCCGTCATCCGCGGCATCGCCCAGGAGATGAGCCGCGACCCCGACGTCGTCTTCCTCGGCGAGGACGTGGCCAAGGCCGGCGGCGTGTTCAAGGCGACCGTCGGCCTCTACGAGCAGTTCGGCCCGTTGCGCGTGCGCGACACGCCGATCTCCGAGCAGGCGATCCTCGGCGCCGCCATGGGCGCAGCGATGACCGGCTTGAAGCCCATCGCCGAGATCATGTTCTCGGACTTCATCGCGGTGTGCTTCGACTACATCGCCAACGAGTTCCCCAAGAGCCGCTACATGTCGAACGGCCAGCTCAAGTGCCCGCTGGTCGTGCGCACCGGCAACGGCGCCGGTTCGCGCTTCGGCGCGCAGCACTCGCAGAGCGTCGAGAACTGGTGCATGATGATCCCGGGCCTCAAGGTCGTCGCGCCATCCAACCCGACCGACGTCATCGGCCTGCTCGCGGCCGCGGTGCGCGATCCCGACCCGGTGATCTTCTTCGAGCACAAGTCGCTCTACGCCACCAAGGGCGAGGTGCCGGACGGCGAGATCGTCGACAAGCTCGGCACCGCCAAGATCGTTAGGCCCGGCAAGGACGCCACCATCCTGGCGCTCGCTTTGATGGTGCCGCGCGCGCTGGAAGCGGCGGAGAAGCTCAAGAGCGACCACGGCATCGACGCCGAAGTCGTCGACGTGCGCTCGCTGGTGCCGCTCGACACCCAGACCATTCTCGGCTCGGTCGCCCGGACGCACCGGTTGTTCACCGTCGAGGAAAATCCGCGGCTGTGCGGCTGGGGCGCCGAGATCGTGTCGATCGCCGCGGACGAAGGCTTCTACGATCTCGACGGCCCGCCGGTGCGCATCACCACGCCGCATATTCCGCTGCCGGCCGCCGACAATCTGGAAGACATCGTGCTGCCGACGCCGGCGCGCATTGTCGAGACGGTGCGGAAGAGTCTGGATTCGTAACTTCTGTCGTCACCGGGCTTGTCCCGGTGACCCCACTTAGGGACGCAGTGCCTCCCTAAGCGAGATGGCCGGGACAAGCCCGGCCATGACCATCGAGAGTGAAGGAAACGCGTCATGTACGAAAACCTTCTCGCCAACGTTCCGACCGACCTGTGGATCGGCGGCAAGTGGCGCAAGGCCTCCGACAACGGCCGCTTCGACGTCATCGATCCGGCGACCGAGCGCAAGATCGCGAGCGTCGCCAGCGCCACGGTCGAGGATGCCATCGCTGCCATCGATGCCGCCGAAGCCGCTTTCGAGGCCTGGGCGGGGCGCAAGCCGCGCGAGCGCGCCGAAATCCTGCGCAAGGCCTACGAGCTGATCATGCGCGACGCCGAGCGCTTCGCCAAATTGATCACGCTGGAAAACGGCAAGGCGCTGCCCGACTCGCGCGGCGAGGTGGCCTATGCCGCCGAGTTCTTCCGCTGGTACGCCGAGGAGGCGGTGCGCAATCTCGGCAGCATCTCGATGGCGCCGGCCTCCGGCGCGCGCATCGTCGCCCAGCACAAGCCGGCCGGCATCGCCGTGCTGGTGACGCCGTGGAACTTCCCGGCGGCGATGGCGACGCGCAAGATCGGCCCGGCGCTCGCCGCCGGCTGCCCGGTGGTGCTGAAGCCCGCCTCCGACACGCCGCTCACCATGCTGGCGCTGATGCCGGCGCTTGAAGAAGCCGGCGTGCCTGCCGGCGTCGTCAACGTCATCCCGTCGCGCTCCTCCGGCAAGGTGGTATCGGCGATGCTGCACGATAAGCGCGTGCGCGTCGTCTCCTTCACCGGCTCGACCGAAGTCGGCCGCAAGCTGTTGCACGAGGCCGCCGACAATATCGTCAAGCCGGCGATGGAACTGGGCGGCAACGCGCCCTTCATCGTCTTCGAGGATGCCGATATCGATGCCGCCATCGACGGCGCCATGGTCGCGAAAATGCGCAACATGGGCGAGGCCTGCACCGCCGCCAACCGCTTCTACGTGCACGAGAAGGTGCACGACGAATTCGCCAAGAAGCTCACCGCCAAGATGAGCTCGTTGAAAATGGGCAACGGCCTCGACGACGGCGTCAATCTCGGGCCGCTGGTCAACAAAGACGGCCGCGACAAGGTCATCGAGCTGGTCGACGACGCGGTCAAAAAAGGCGCCAAGGTGCTGACCGGCGGCAAGACGCCGGACGGGCCCGGCTTTTTCTACCCGGCCACCGTGCTCACCAATGTCAGCAACGACTCCAAGATGCTGAACGAGGAAATCTTCGGCCCCGTCGCCTCGATCCAGACCTTCAAGACCGAGGCCGAGGTGATCAGCAGAGCCAACGACACCGAATACGGCCTGGTCGCCTATCTCTATACCAAGGATCTCACGCGCGGCATGCGCGTCTCCGAGAAGCTCGAATTCGGCATGATCGGCCTCAACCGCGGACTCGTCTCCGACCCGGCGGCGCCGTTCGGCGGCGTCAAGCAGTCGGGCTTGGGCCGCGAGGGCGCGGCGGAAGGCATGAAGGAGTTTCTCGAGACGCAATACGTGTCGGTGATGTGGTGAGACAGCGATGAGCAGCGATGAACGCAGGCGCGCTCCCTCCCCCCTTGAGGGGGAGGGTTGGGGAGGGGGGTACTCTTCCTGTAATGCCGTGCTTTGCCACTTACCCCCCTCCCGACCACGCTTCGCGTGGTCGGCCTCCCCCTCAAGGGGGGAGGCGAAGAAAAGAAAAATGCGGGCAAGACGATGGACGTTCTGATGCCGCAGCTCGGCGAGACCGTCGCCGAAGGCAAGATCGTGAAATGGTTCAAGTCGGCCGGCGATGCGGTTGCGCCGGGCGACAACCTGTTCGAGATCGAGACCGACAAGACCTCGATGGAAGTGCCCTCGACCGTCGCCGGCACGCTGACCGATATCCGCTTCCAGGTCGGCGAGGTGGCCAAGGTCGGCGCCGTGGTGGCGGTGATCGCCGGCGCGGGGGAGGCGGCGAAGCCCGCCGCTCCTGCTGCGAGCGCCCCGCAAGCCCCGATCGCCCCCGCGAAAGCCGGGGCCCAGGGCGCAGCAGCACAGACCCAGAAAAGCCTGGCTCCCCGCTTGCGCGGGGACGAACGGAGTGAGGGACGAGCTCCCGCTTATCCGAACATGGACCCGTTCCGCGAGGTACGAACCCCCGAGCGCAATTATGGGCCGGGCCGCATCGGCGGCGTGGCGGTGACGCCGCTGGCGCGGCGCTTGGCCTCCGAGCGCGGCATCGACCTGTCGCGCCTTGCCGGCTCCGGCCCCCGCGGCCGCATCGTCGCCGCCGACGTGGACAAGGCGGCACCGGCCGCGCCGGCCATGACGATGGCGCGCGGCGCCGGCGCGGCGCAGGTCAAGGCGCTGTTCGAGGGCGTCGACTACGAAGAAGTGGCGCTCGATGCCATGCGCCGCACTATCGCGACGCGGCTCATCGAGGCCAAGCAGACCGTTCCGCATTTCTATCTGACCGCCGACATGGACGTCGGTCGGCTCATCGCCATGCGCGAGGAGGCCAACGCCGCGGCACTCCCGAACCCTCCCCCGCAAGCGGGGGAGGGACGGGTGGGGGCGCCCGCCTTCAAGCTCTCGCTCAATGATTTCATCATCAAGGCCTGGGCTGCGGCGCTGACGCGCGTGCCGGCGGCCAACGCGGTGTGGGCGGACGACCGCATGCTGCGATTCCGTCATGCCGACATCGGCGTGGCCGTCGCGCTCGACGGCGGCCTGATCACGCCGGTCGTGCGCAACGCCGATCAGAAGTCGCTCACCGCGATCTCGGCGGAGATGCGCGACCTCGCCGAGCGCGCCCGCGCCAGGAAGCTCCGGCCGAACGAATACCAGGGCGGTGCGAGCGCCATCTCCAATCTCGGCATGTACGGCGTGCGCGAATTTGCCGCCATCATCAACCCGCCGCACGCCACCATCCTCGCCGTCGGCGCCACGCGCCGCGCCCCGGTCGAGACCGCCGACGGCGGCGTAAAATTCGTCAGTCAGATGACCGTTACATTGTCGTGCGATCACCGGGTGGTCGACGGCGCGCTCGGCGCGCAACTCTTGGCGGCGTTCAAGGCGCTGATCGAGACGCCGGTCACTTTCCTCGTTTGAACGGAGTTGGCGAATGGCTGGCGAAAAGCCGCATGTCTTGCTGATCGGGCAAAAGAAGCCGGTGATGGTCAAGGGCCTCGATCCGGCCGTGACGCTGCACTACCTGATCGACGCCAAGGACCAGGACGCGTTCCTCAAGTCGGTCGCCGACAAGGTGCGCGCCATCGCCATCGCCTATACCGCCAACAAGCTCGACGCCGCCTTCATGCAGAAGCTGCCCAAGCTCGAGCAGATTTCGTCGTTCGGCGTCGGCTACGACCACATCGACGCCAAATGGGCGGGCGAGCACGGCATCGTCGTCACCAATACGCCGGAGGTGCTCAACGAGGAGGTGGCCGACACCGCGATGGGCCTCTTGCTCAACACCGTGCGCGAGTTCCCGCAAGCCGAGCGCTATCTGCGCGCCGGCAAATGGGCGAGCCAGGGCCATTATCCGCTGACCAAGGCGACGCTGCGCAACAGGACCGTCGGCATGGTCGGCATGGGCCGCATCGGCAAGGCGATCGCGCGAAGGCTCGAGGCGTTCGGCGTGCCGGTGGTCTACCACTCGCGCAATCCGCAACAGGGCGTGACCTACAAGTACTACCCCAAGCTCATCGACATGGCGCGCGACGTCGACACGCTGATGGTCATCGTGCCCGGCGGCGCCGCGACCGCCAATATGATCAATGCCGAGGTGCTCAAGGCGCTGGGGCCGAACGGCATTCTCATCAACATGGCGCGCGGCTCGGTGGTCGACGAGCCGGCTTTGATCGCGGCCTTAAAGAACCGCACCATTTATTCCGCCGGTCTCGACGTCTTCGCCAAGGAGCCGCAGGTGCCGAAGGAACTCATGGAGATGGACCACGTCGTGCTGTTCCCGCATCTCGGCTCCTCGACCGAGGTGACGCGGGCGGCGATGGATCAGCTCGTGGTCGACAACATCCTGGCCTGGGCGGCCGGTAAGCCGCCGCTAACCCCGGTTGCCGAAACGCCCTATCCGCCGAAGCGGCCGTGATAATCTGGCGGCGACGGAGGTCCGAAATGCCGCGCCGCATTGTCTTTGCCGCCGCTTTGCTGCTCTTCGGCGCGCCGGCGCTGGCGCAGACCAAGGCGACGCTCGGCGATTCCGCCAAGGCGATGATCGCCACCGAGAAGTGGGAATTCTCCAACGCCGACCACGACAAGACCTGCACCGTGGTGTTCAGGGCCGATCCGAGCGCCGTCGGCTTCAGGCTCGAGTTCGACGGCAATTGCGTCACCCTGTTTCCGCTGGTGCGCGACATTGCCGGCTGGAAATACCCGGAGGACGATCTGCTCTACCTGCTCGACGCCCAGGGCAAGGCGCTCATCGAGTTCAGCGAGGTCGAGGACGGCATCTTCGAGGCGCCGACGCCGGGGCTCGGCGTGCTGTTCCTGCAGAATCCCGCCGCCGCGGCGCCGGCGGCTGTGAAGAAGCCGGCCGACATCGCCGGCGACTGGCTGGTCAAGCGCGGCGAGCGGACGGTGTGCGCGCTGACGCTGGCGAACACGCCGCAGGGCGACGGTTTTGCCGTCACCGTCAAGCCGGGGTGCAATCCGGCGATCGCCAACCTCAAGTTCGGGCAATGGCGGCTGGTCGAGAACCTGCTGCTGCTGGCGCCGGCGGCGGGCGAGCCCTGGCGCTTCGAGGACGTCGACGGCGTCTGGCGGCAGCTGTCGGAGACCGACCAGGTGACGCTGGAGCGGCAGTAGCTTGTCGCAGATGCGTAGCCCGGATTGAGCGTAGCGAAATCCGGGACCTTCTCGCGCTGCTGTAAAATGGTTCCCGGGCTTCGCTGGCGCTCAACCCGGGCTACAGGCGCTGGAGCGGCAGTAGTCAGATCAATCTTAGCCCCTTAAAGCTGGCGTGGCCCTCCTTGCCGACGATGATGTGATCGTGCACGGCGATGCCGAGCGGGCGCGCCACCTCGACGATCGACTGCGTCATCTGGATGTCCGCGCGGGACGGGGTGGGGTCTCCCGACGGGTGGTTGTGCACCAGGATCAGCGCGGTGGCCGACAATTCGAGCGCGCGCTTGACCACCTCGCGCGGATAGACCGGGGTGTGGTCGACGGTGCCGGTCTGCTGCACCTCGTCGGCGATCAGCTGGTTGCGCTTGTCGAGGAACAGCACGCGGAACTGCTCCTTGTCGGCGAAGGCCATGCTGGTGCGGCAATAATCGAGCACGCTCGACCATGACGACAGCACCGGCTGCTTGCGCACCTCGCCGCGCAGCAGCCGGTTGGCCGCGGCGTGGACGATCTTGAGCTCGTCGACCACCGCCTCGCCGACGCCCTTGGTTTCCTTGAGACGCGCGCGCGGCGCCGCCACCACCTCGGCGAAGGAGCCGAACTTGGCGATCAGCTCCTTGGCCAGCGGCTTGACGTCGCGCTGCGGGATGGCGCGGAACAGCACCAGCTCGAGCAGCTCGTAGTCGCTCACCGCCTCGGGGCCGGCCTCGCGGAAGCGGGTGCGCAGCCGCTCGCGGTGGCCGTGATAGTGCGGCGACGCCTCCTCGAGGCCGGTGTCCGGCTGACTTTGGTCCTGCTTGGCGGCCATGAACGCGCGCCCACCCTCGTCCCGGCAAGAGTGTAATTCACCCCGCTGCAATCGACGAGGGTAGTTTGTATAAAGATTGCCGCGTCAGCGCCGGTAGGGCGGCTTGTCGAGGCCGGCGGGCGAGAAGGTGAAGACCTCGACGCCCTTATCGGTCACGCCCACGGTGTGCTCGAACTGGGCCGACAGCGAGCGGTCGCGCGTCACCGCGGTCCAGCCGTCCGACAGCACCTTCACGTGCGGGCGGCCGAGATTGATCATCGGCTCGACCGTGAAGAACATGCCGGGCTTCAAGACGATGCCTTCGCCCGGCCGGCCGACGTGGACGATATTGGGTTCGTCGTGGAACAGCTTGCCAAGGCCGTGGCCGCAGAAGTCGCGCACCACGCTCATGTGCTGGGCTTCGACATAGGTCTGGATGGCGTGGCCGATGTCGCCGGTGGTGGCGCCGGGGCGGATGACGGCGATGCCGCGCATCATGGCTTCGTGCGTCACCTCGATCAGGCGTTCGGCGCGGCGCGGGATCTCGCCGATCGGATACATGCGGCTACTGTCGCCGTGCCAGCCGTCGAGGATCAGCGTCACGTCGATATTGACGATGTCGCCGTCCTTGAGCGGCTTGTCGCCGGGGATGCCGTGGCAGACCACATGGTTGAGCGAGGTGCAGGTCGATTTCTTGTAGCCGCGATACATCAGCGTCGCCGGTAGCGCGCCGTGATCCATCGCGTAATCGAACACTAGCCGGTCGATCCTGTCGGTCGGCACGCCCGGGCCGACCTCGGCGGTCAGCATATCGAGGCAGCGCGCCACCAGCTGGCCGGCCCTGTGCATGCCCTCGAAAGCGTCGGGCCCATAGAGCTTGATCTGGCCGGTCTTGCGGAGGGGCGCCAGGGCGGCGTCGATATAGGTCATCGGCCGAATGTAAGGTCCGCGGGCGAGGTCGGCAAGTTTCCCCGGCGCCGGCTAGGCGATCTTGCCGCCGAGTTCGTCCTCGATATGCGCGCGGATGATGTCGTCGAAGCTCGATTCGGCCTTGAAGCCGAGCTCGCGGGCGCGCCTGGCGTCGAGCCGTTCCGCCCAGCCCGACACGATGCGCTCGACCAGGGGATCGGGGGCGCGGCGGATGCGCGCTGCGACCTTGTCGCCGGCGACGCGCTTGAGCGCCTCGATCTGCTCGCCGACGGTGCAGGACACGCCGGGCATGCTCAGATTGACCCGGGGCCCGAGCTTGTCGCGCGACAGCCCGGCGGCATGGATCAGGAAGCCGACCGCGGCGCGCGGGCTGGCATGGGTGTGGCGCACCGATTCGGAGACCGGCAGCAGCGCCTCCTGGCCGGCCAGCGGTTCGCGGATGATGCCTGAGAAAAAGCCGGAGGCCGCCTTGTTCGGCTTGCCCGGCCGCACGCAGATCGTCGGCAGGCGGATGCCGACGCCGTCGAGCAGGCCGCGCCGGCTGTAGTCGGCGAGCAGCAGCTCGCAGATCGCCTTCTGCGTGCCATAGGAGGTGAGCGGCGTCAGATGAAATTCGTCCGGGATCGACGGCGGGAACGGCGCGCCGAACACCGCAATCGAGGAGGTGAAGACGAATTTCGGCTTGTAGCCGTCGAGCGCGCGCACCGCCTCCAGCAGCGCCCGGCTGCCGTCGAGGTTGACGCGGTAGCCTTTGTCGAAATCGGTCTCCGCCTCGCCGGAGACGACGCCGGCCAGATGGAAGATCACTTCGGGCCGCTCCGCTACGGCCTTGCCGGCCACGCCGGGGTCGGCAAGATCGGCGGCGCGGGTCTTGACGTGATCGGAAAAGCCCGGCGGGCGCGCCGGCGCGACGATGTCGATCAAGGTGAGCTTGTCGATCGCCTCGCCGTTGAGCGCCCGCTCGGTGACGAGCCGTTCGGTGAGCTTGCGGCCGATCATGCCGGCGGCGCCGGTGATGAGAATATGCATTTAGGTCCTCGTGTCGTCGCTAGGTGGTTCGTAGCGGTCGATGCGCCGCAGGTCGGGGAACAATAGCATCCATGTGCCGGCAATCAGCAGCGAGCCGATGCCGCCGATCAGCACCGCCGGCACGGTGCCGAGCCAGGCGGCGACCGCGCCCGATTCGAAATCGCCGAGCGTATTGGACGAGCCGACGAACAGGTAGTTGATGGCGCTGACGCGGCCGCGCATGGCGTCCGGCGTCTCGATCTGCACCAGCGAGAAGCGCACCACGATGCTGACCGCGTCGGAGGCGCCGAGCACGGCGAGCGCCGCAAGCGACAGCGGAAACCAGGTCGAGACGCCGAACACCACGGTGGCGGCGCCGTAGATCGCCACCACGGCGAACATCCAGCGGCCGATGTGCCGCTCGATCGGCCGCCGCGACAGCGCCAGCGCCGTGACCAGGGCCCCGACCGCCGGCGCCGAGCGCAGCAGGCCGAGCCCGATCGGTCCGACCTGCAGGATGTCGCGGGCGTAGATCGGCAGCAGCGCGGTGACGCTGCCGAGCAGCACGACGAACAAATCGAGCGTCACCACGCCGAGCAGGCGGCGGCGCGTGAACAGATATTTGATGCCGTCGAGCACGGCGGCGAAGGTCGGCGGCTCGCGCCGCTCGCCCGCCTGCAAGGGCCGGATGAATGTCACCAGCGTGATCGCCGTCAGGAAGAACACCACGCACAGCGCGGTCACGAACACGGGCTTGACCGCGTAGATGAGACCGCCGAGCGCCGGGCCGCAGATCACCGCGGTCTGGTTGGCCGAGGTCCAGGCCGCGACCGCCCGCGCAATGAGCGAGGACGGCACCAGCGCCGGCACCAGCGCGCTGCCGGTCGGCACCTCGAAGGCGCGCGCGCTGCCGATCAGGAACACCGCGGCAAACAGCAGGTCGCGGCTCAGGTTGTCGGTCAGCATCGCCACCGTGATGGTCAGCGCCGCCAGCGCATAGACGCCCTGCGCGATGCGGATGATGAGGCGGCGATCGTAGCGGTCGGCGGCATGCCCGATCAGCAGCGTCAGGAACACCGCCGGCACGAACTGGATGAGCCCGACCAGGCCGAGGTCGAAGGCGCTGTCGGTGAGCTCGTAGACCTGCCAGCCGATGACCAGCGCCAGCATCTGGTAGCCGATGGTGACGTGCAGGCGCGCCAGCCAGAACAGCACAAAGGGCCGCTGCTGCAACAGGCCCGGCGATGCGGTCGCTGAAACGTCGCTCACGGCTTGGGGCGGCGCGGCAGGTCGTCGTGGAAGAATTTGTTGAGTTCGGCATTCGTCACGACGCCGGCGAAGCTGTCGAACGCGCCTTGCTCGGCGATCTCGCGCGCCGCCTTGAGGAAGGCGTGCATGGCGACGCGCGCCAGCGTGCCGCCGACGCTGATGCGGCGCACGCCCATGTCCGCCAGGTCCTTGACGGTGAAGCCGAAGGCGCCGCTGTTGAGGAAGTTGATCGGCTTCGGCGCCACGGCCTTCACCAGCGTCTCGATCTGCTCGCGCGTCTTGAGGCCGGGCGCGTAAAGGCAGTCGGCGCCCTCGTCGGCGAAGGCCTTCATGCGGCGGATGGTCTCGGCCAGGTCGGGCCGGCCGTGGATGAAGCCCTCGCTGCGCGCGGTGAAGACGACGTCGCCGCCGGCGGCGTCGATCGCCTTGCGCGCGGCGCGCACGCGCCGGACCGCCAGATCGAAGTCGTAAAGCGGATCGGCGTCGTTGCCGTTGAAGTCCTCGATCGACAGGCCGGCGACGCCGGTGTCGATGCAGCGCTTGACGTTGTCGGCGACGCCGTCGGGCTCGTGGGCGAAGCCGTTCTCGAAATCGGCGTTGACCGGCACGTCGGCGGCTTGCGCGATTTCGCGGAAATGCGCCAGCACCATGTCGCGCGTGACGTCGCCGTCGGAATAGCCGATCGAGTGCGCATAGCCGGACGAGGTCGTGGCCAGCGCCTTGAAGCCGAGCGCCTGCAGATAGCGCGCGCTGCCGACGTTCCACGGGTTGGGAATGACGAAGCAGCCGCGCTCGTGCAGGCGGCGAAAGGTCTTGCGCTTGTCGGCCGGATTCATGGCGAAACCTCGCGGCGGGAGACGGGGACGGCTATTTACCCGATTTTCGGTATTCGGCGAACTCGCGGTCCACGAATTCGGTCGCCGTCTCGACATGGGTGCGGAACCAGCGCGCCTTGCGCTTTTGCAGGTCCTTTTTCAGGGCGTCGCGGCGGTCGCGCACGCCGAGGTGGATGGCGGCGAGTTCGCGGCCCATGGCCCAGAGCAGGTCGGGGTGGAGGAGGGCGGCCGCCTCGCGGCGGTCCTCGACGTCGATCTTGCGGTTGTTGGGCGAGAGGCGCCGCACCAGGATATTGCCGCTCGCCTGGTACCAGGGATCGGGCGAGCGGTAGCGGCCGGCCGCGATGTCGTTGAGGCGGAGGCGGCCGCCGCCGTCACGGTGCACGCGCGTCCAGCCGGAGCGCACCAAAGCCTTGCACTCGCGCAGCACGGGGCCGCCGTGCCAGTTGCCGAACGCAAGCCAGCGCGGACGGCCGAGGCTGCCGGTGCCGGCGCTGTGGCGCCAATAGCTCAGCGTCATCGCCGGGTCCGGAACCGCCGCCGCGAACAGCTTGATCCAGTGCGCCGGCGGCACTTCGGGCTTCTTCTTCGCCAGCAGCTCATGATACTGGCCTTCGATCTTCTGCCAGAACAGCGCGCGCTGCGCTTCGCCGACGACGAAGCGCTTGCGCAGCCACATGTGCTTCTGGTCGAGCACGAAGGCCTCCGGCGCGTCGAGGCCCTGCTCGTAGCCGTCGAACAGATTGGTGCAAATCGCCTTGAGCGATATCTGTCCGGGGGTCGCCGCCAGCGCCGCGCTGCTGGCAAGCCGCACCAGATCGAGGATGTAGGGCATCTCCGCGATTTCGTCATAGTCGTTGACGCCCCAGACGATGCGGCCTTCGCGGTCCGTCCAGGTGCCGAAGTTCTCCAGATGGATGTCGCCGACCGCCAGCACCGGCGGCGCGTCGGCGAGATCGGGGCAGACCTCGAGGATGGTCTCGGCCCAGCGCCAGTAGGTCGCGCGCAGAAACGCAAAGGCGCTTGCGCGCATCTTCTTGTGCTTCTTCTTGAGGTCGGCTTCGACGATGTCGCCGCGCAGCTGGTCTCTCAGCCAGCGCTCGTACTCGCGGTTTGCCGCGCGGATACCCATCATCGGCCCCTTGCCCGCGCGCAGAATGCGCCGATCCTGCCGTCATATTCAATCGCCTCGCCGCATATTTGATTTTCCGGCGCCGATCGGGTGAACTGCGCGCCGCAACGAGATACGCGGCAAGCAAGCCGCGCCGGGGAGTGCCGCCATGCTGAGGACTATCGCCGCCTTCGACCGCATCGGAGAGGAAAACGCCTTTGCGGTGTTGGCCCGCGCCAATGCGCTGGCCGCGCAGGGGCGCGATATCATCAATCTCGGCATCGGCCAGCCCGACTTCCGCACCCCGGATTTCATCGTCGAGGCCGCGGTCAAGGCGCTGCGCGAGGGCGCCCACGGCTATACGCCGGCGACCGGCATTCCGCCGCTGCGCGAGGCGGTCGCCGCCGACCTCTTCAAGCGCTTCAAGGTCGAGGTTTCGCCCGACTCGGTGATGATCATGCCGGGCGGCAAGCCGACGATGTACATGTCGATCATCATGTTCGGCGAGCCGGGCGCCGAGATCCTCTATCCCGACCCGGGCTTCCCGATCTACCGCTCGATGATCGAATACACCGGCGCCAAGCCGGTGCCGGTGCCGATCCGCGAAGAGAACGGCTTTGCCTTCTCGGCGGAGGAAACGCTCAAGCTGATCACGCCGAAGACGCGGCTTCTCATCCTCAACTCGCCGGCCAATCCGACCGGCGGCGTCACGCCGAAATCCGAGATCGACAAGCTGGTCGCCGGCCTGGAGAAGTGGCCGGACGTCGCCATCATGTCGGACGAGATCTACGACCAGATGACCTATGACGGCGAGAAGCACGTCTGCCTGTTGTCTTATCCGTCGATCCGCGACCGGCTGATCCTGCTCAACGGCTGGTCCAAGACCTACGCCATGACCGGCTGGCGGCTCGGCTATGCCGTGTGGCCGGGCAAGCTCTACGACTATGCGCGCAAGCTTGCCGTCAATCTCTACTCCTGCGTCAACGCCGCCACGCAACACGCGGGGCTCGCGGCGCTCAAGGGCCCGCAGGACGAGGTCGCCAAGATGGTGGCCGAGTTCGACAAGCGCCGCAAAGTCGTGGTCGAGGGCCTGAACAAATTGCCGGGCGTCACCTGCGCGACGCCGAAGGGCGCGTTCTACGCCTTCCCCAACATCAAGCGCACCGGCTGGAAGGCCAAGGCGCTGGCGTCATCGCTGCTCGAAGATGCCGGCGTCGCCGTCATCGGCGGCCCGGACTTCGGCATCCTCGGCGAGGGTTATCTGCGGTTGTCCTATGCCAACTCGACCGAGAACATTTTGAAAGCGCTCGAGCGCATGCGCGAGTTCCTGCAGAATCGCAAGGCGGCGTAGGAGGATCTATCGTGCCTGTGATCCAGTGCGATATCCGCGAAGGGTGGACCGACGAGCAGAAGGCGAAGCTTGGCGATGAGCTCACCCGTGTCGTGCACGAGGTCGGCAACGTGCCGGTATCCAGTATTCATGTCGTGATCCGCGAAGCGCGCGGCCTGCATTACACTTTCGGCGGCAAGCGCGTGCCCGAGTTCAAGAGCGGCGGCTAATCTTCAAAGTCGGCGTATCAAGCGGCTCTTTCACCGTATTGAAAACCTGGCGCCGATGACCTGCCACAAGCGGGTTGCGACTTGCCCTCGACTCGACGCGGCTTCCGCGCGACACTCTTCGACAGCAGTATTCAAGCGAGGAAATGCCGATGCTCGAGCGTATGTCGAACGACCGCGGGCTGTCCGAAGAACAGCGCATGATGCGGCAAAGCTGCCGCGACTTCATCGACGACGTGGTGCTGCCCTTCATCAAGCAGAACTGGCAGAAAGAATGGTCGATGGTGCCGGAAGACCGGCTGCCGCTGTCCATCCTCGAAGGCGCCGAGAAGATCGGCATCCGCACCCTCGGCGTGCCGGAGGAATACGGCGGCGTCGAGCTGGAAAAGGGCACCGAGGTGCGCACCTTCGCCATGATCGCCGAAGAGATCGCCCGCGGCGATTCGGGACTCGCCGACAAGCTGGTGCAGAACTGGAAGGTGTCGGTGCTGCTGCGCCAGTTCGCGCCCAAGCATCTGCAGGCCAAGTGGTTCCCCGAGCTGGTCAAGAACCCGAGCTTCCTGATGGCGCACTGCCTGACCGAGCCGCGCGGCGCCTCCGACCGCTGGCTGCCCTACAACGTGCCGGAAGCGGCGATGCAGACCAAGGCGGTGAAGGTGAACGGCGGCTGGGTGATCAATGGCCGCAAGCAGTTCATCTCCAACGGCTACGACGCCTCGCTCTACGTCGTCTATGCCAACACCAACCCCAAGGTCGGCATGTTGCAGGGCACCTCGTCGTTCCTGGTGCCGCGCGGCACCAAGGGCTTTTCGGTGGCGCGCTGCAACGAGACGCTCGGCTGCCGCTTCATGAACAACGGCGAGATGGTGTTCGAGGATATGTTCGTGCCCGACGATCACCTGCTGGTGCAGGACTCCGCGCTCGGCTCGGCCGGCGTCTATTTCCGCCCCGGCAAGATCATCCAGGCCGCCAAGAACCTCGGCGTCGGCGTGCGCGCCTTCGAGGCGACCGCCGACTACGTGCAGAACTACGTGCAGGGCGGCAAGATCCTGATCAAGCATCAGGCGGTGGCGCTGCGGCTCGCCGACATGGCGACCAAGATCGAGGCGGTGCGGGCGCTGCTCGACCGCGCAGCGCAAGCGGTCGACGACAATGCGCCGGAGGCGGAGACTTTGGTCAACATGGCCAAGATGTTCGCCTCCGAGGAGATCATGAAGGTCGCCCAGCACGCCGTCGAACTGCATGGCGGCAACGGCATCATGCTCGACTTCGGCATCGAGAAGGTGTTGCGCGATGCCGTCATCTTCCTGCACATGGACGCGACCGTCGACATCTCCAGGTTCAAGATCATCAAGACCATGTTCCCCGACACCGCGGGCAAATACGCCGGGCCGGAGTGAGCTTTCTTATCGCTCCCCGCTCTGCGGGGAGGGTGGC
>Ga0209581_1001658_pt1 | contig 24734 bp, 18 predicted proteins | sample Coa_R2_FD_187160 | JGI IMG/M metagenome (GOLD analysis project Ga0209581, IMG submission 187160) | Surface soil microbial communities from Centralia Pennsylvania, which are recovering from an underground coalmine fire - Coalmine... | ecosystem: Environmental > Terrestrial > Soil > Unclassified ...
CGATCGAGACGTTGGAAGGCTATCGCGTCCCCGACAATGGCACGGTGCGAGTCCTGGGACTTGATCCGCTGCGCCAGGGTCGTGAATTAAAGCCGCGCATTGGCGTGATGCTTCAGCAGGATGGCCTCTATCCTGGTCTGAGCGCGCGTGAAGTGTTGAACCTCTTTGCCGGCTACTATGAAAAACCGCGCGCGGTGGACGAGTTGCTCGCTCGCGTTGGCCTGGTCGAAGCTGCCAGAACACGTTATCGTCGCCTTTCGGGAGGACAAAAGCGCCGCCTGGCGCTGGCGGTGGCGCTGGTCGGGAATCCGCAACTGGTGTTTCTGGACGAGCCGACGACCGGCATGGACCCGCAGGCTCGCCTGGCGACCTGGGATATCGTTCGCGAGTTGAAGAGGAGCGGGGTCACGGTCCTGCTGACTACCCACCTGATGGACGAGGCCGAGCGCCTGGCCGATCGGGTGGCAATCATCGATCATGGCCGCCTGATCGCGCTTGACACGCCTGCGGGGCTGACCGGCGTGCAGGATGCCAATGTCGTGCGTTTTGTTGCCCCGGCCGGTCTGGACTGCACGCAACTGGCTCAACTGCCATCGGCGCGCAAGGCCGAGGAGATTCGTCCCGGCAGCTATTTGATGGAAACAGAATCTGCCCCCGCGCTGCTGGCGGAACTGACCGCCTGGCTGCGCGATCAGAAGATTACCCTGTCCGAACTGCGCGTGGGTCATGGCTCGCTGGAGGATCTGTTCCTGCGCCTGACGGGAGCGGAGGTGAGAGACTGATGGCGACAACCTCAACAGATTTTCCTCAGCCGCCCCGCGCGGCCTCGTTTGGCAAGCAACTGCTCGTCCAAACACGCGTCGAGCTGGCGATGACGCTGCGCCAGGGCGAGCGCGTGCTGGTCACACTGTTTATTCCGGTCTTGCTGTTGATCTTCTTCTCTGCGCTGAAAATTATTCCGGTCAGCGCAAATGAGACGGCCACCGATTTTCTCCTGCCCGGGGTACTGGCCCTGGCGATTATGGCCGCGGGCATGGTCAGCCTGGGCATCGCGACCGCATATGAGCGCCACTACGGGGTGCTCAAGCGGCTGGGCAGTTCGCCCCTCCCGCGCAGTGGGCTGATTCTGGCCAAAGTCATCTCGGTGCTGGTCCTGGAACTCATCCAGATTATCCTGCTCGTAGGGGTTGCAGTGCTTTTCTATGGTTGGCACGCGAGCGGCTCGCTGGCCCTGGCGGTGCTGGCGGCGGCTCTGGGCACGGCGACCTTCGCGGCGCTTGGCCTGGCGATGGCCGGGGGATTGCGCGCCGAGGCTACCCTGGCCGGTGCAAACGGGCTCTATCTGATTTTTCTGCTGATCGGAGGCGGCATTCTCCCTCTGGATCACCTGCCCGGTCCGCTGGCCTCGCTGGCTCAGCTTTTGCCGGCAGCCGCGCTCACCCAGGCGTTGCAGGGGACGATGATTGCCGACCAGCCCTTCCCGGGCTCTGCCTTCCTGACGCTGGCGATCTGGGCGGTCCTTCTGCTGGCTCTGGCGATGAAGATCTTTAAGTGGGAATAACACGCAGGGGGCGGGAAGTCATATAAAACCCGCTTGAGCTCTGTCCCTACCGTGAATGGAGCGGCGGCTCTCACGCCTGCTGCTCCATTCACGCAAGGGCTACTATCCGCGTGAATGTAATACCAATCGGCCTTCCTATTTCTTATGTTCAGCAGGCATTTCACTCACAACCTCACCCATGCCTTCGTCTTCCCACAATTCATCCTCACGCTCCGAGCGGGCGGGCAGGCGCACCAGCGCGAGCAGAAACATTAGCAGAATCAGGGCATGCAGGACGGTACACCAGATGCAGATGTTGTGGAGCAGGACGATCTCTACGTAGACCAGGTAGAGGACCGTCAGCAGGCCGAGCAGGGTCCAGGCGAACTGTGTGATGCGCAGCCAGCGCTGCTCGTCGCCCAGGAAGAGTCCCGTCAGCGCCAGGGCGGCTACGACCAGGCACCAGGCCAGGCCGGGTAACGAGATCGGCAGCGAGGTTCCCGGGACATAAGAATACTTGCTGGTAATCACGTGGGCGCAGTTGAAGACAGCGTTCTGTGGGCAAGCCAGGCTGATCTGGTCGTTATAGTGGACGAGGGTTAGATAGATGGCGTCGGCCATGCCGGCCAGGGCCAGGACCAGCAGAGCGAGCTGACTGCCAGAGCGGTGGAACAGGTTCATTCTCACATCTCTCCAGGAAATGTTGTTTTGGGCGTACTTTCCTCCTTCCATTATTGTGCCAGATCGTTTCGCTGTCAATCAAAGCATCTCGATCCCAAGACCCCTTTCCCCTGCGCGTTTTTCAGCAAGGCACGCAGGACGCACACCTGTATGCGCGCCCTGCATGGTGGGTAAGCGATCGTGCAGGACGCTCCTTTGTGTGCGTCCTGCACACCCTACTCCTGGCGCTCTTCGGGAGGAGTCACCTGCTCGGAGAAGTGGCAGGCGGCGTAGTGTTCGTGGCCTTCCTTGCGTTCAAAGGTCGGCTCGACCTCGCGGCAGATCTCCTGGGCCATCGGGCAGCGCGTGTGGAAGCGGCAGCCGCGAGGAATGTTGATCGGGCTGGGCAGGTCGCCGGAGAGGATAATGCGCTGGCGGTGTTTCTCGACCTGGGGATCAGGGATGGGAATAGCTGAGAGCAGCGCTTTGGTGTAAGGATGTTTGGGCGACTGATAGAGTTCATCCCGGTCGGCCAGCTCAACGATTTTTCCCAGGTACATTACCGCGATCCGGTCGGCTACGTGGCGCACCACACTCAGATCGTGCGAGACGAACAGGTACGTCAGGTTGAACTGGCGCTGCAAACGCTGTAGCAGGTTGAGGACCTGGGCGCGGATCGAGACATCCAGGGCCGAGACAGGCTCATCGGCGATCACGAATTCGGGATTGATCGAGAGCGCGCGCGCGACCGCGATGCGCTGGCGCTGCCCGCCGCTAAACTCATGCGGATAGCGATCGATATACTCCGGGCGCAGGCCCACCACCTTGAGCAGTTCCACGGTGCGCTCACGAATCTCTTCGCGGGAGGCCACGCGGTAAATGTGCATTGGCTCAGCGATCAGCGAACCGATGGTGTAGCGGGGATTGAGCGAGGCAAAGGGGTCCTGGAAAATCATCTGCACCCGGCGTCGCAACTGGCGAAGATCCTCGCCCGTCAGTTGCGCCAGGTCCTGGTCGCCAAAGAGCATCTGGCCAGAGGTGGGTTTGTACAGACGCACCAGGGTGCGGCCAATCGTCGTTTTGCCGGAGCCGCTTTCTCCCACCAGCCCTAATGTCTGGCCACGCTCGATAGAGAAGGAGACGCCATCGACGGCGCGCACATAGCCGATCACGCGCTGGAAGAGAATCCCCTGGGTCAGGGGAAAATGCATTTTGAGGTCGCGCACATCCAGCAATGTGCGGCTCCCTACCAGAGTTGCTGTCTCTGCCATTTATCGTTCCTCCCCCTGATTTTTAGCGTTCTCACCTGTGACCCCGGTGCGCTCGTTGCTGGAGGCCGTGGCTGCGGCCAGTTCGACCAGGGCGGCCTGTTGCGCGGCGGCGCGTGCGCGACGGCGGCGTTCGGCATAAGCCTGCTCATTCGGGTCAGTGACATCGATCCAGCAAGCCTTGAGATGCTGTGCATGGCCGCTGATCGGGTCCAGCGGCGGCATGGTTTTGCAGATCGCGTGGGCAAAGGCGCAGCGGGGCATGAAAGGACAGCCTGGTGGTGGCTTTAACAGATCAGGAGGGGCGCCCTCGATAGTCTTCAACTGCTCCGGGCGCGCTTCATCCAGCCGGGGCACAGAGGCGAGCAGGCCCAGGGTGTAGGGATGGCGCGGATTGGCGAACAATTCCTCGGTGGGCGCGGTTTCGACGACCTTGCCGGCGTACATGACGACCACGCGATCGGTCATGCCGGCCACAACTCCCAGGTCGTGGGTAATCATAATGACCGCGGTGCCAAAATCCTTGCAGACGCCGTTGATCAATTCTAGAATCTGAGCCTGCACCGTCACATCCAGGGCGGTTGTTGGCTCATCGGCGATCAGGAGTTTAGGATTGCAGGCCAGGGCCATTGCAATCATCACGCGCTGGCGCATCCCGCCGCTAAACTGGTGCGGATAGGAATTGATGCGCTGGGCGGCGGCGGGAATGCCCACCTGCTCCAGCAGGGAGATAGCGCGGGCCTTCGCCTGCTCGTTGGAGAGGCCCAGGTGGATATGCAGGGCCTCGCCGATCTGCTTGCCCACCGTCATTGTGGGGTTCAGGCAGGTCATGGGGTCCTGGAAAATCATGCCGATTTTTCCGCCGCGCACCTTGCGCATCATGCTCTCCGGCAAGCTCAGCAAATCTTCGTCTTCAAACAAGATGCTGCCGCCCATAATCTCTCCGGCAGGTTTGGGCAGAAGCCGCATGATAGAGAGGGCAGTTACGCTTTTGCCGCAGCCGCTCTCTCCCACCAGCCCGACGCGCTCTCCTGGTTTGACGTGGAAACTCACGCCGTCCACGGCTCGTATACGGCCCGCTTTGACCTTGAAGTAGGTCTTGAGATCCTGCACTTCTAAAAGATACTCTCCCAACGTGGGTACTCCTTACTATCGTTCAGTCATATAGGGATCGAGGGCATCGCGCAGGCCGTCGCCCATCAGGTTGAAGCTGAGCACGGTGGCGAAGATGAGCAGGCCGGGAATGAAGACCAGCCAGGGATCGGCATCGATGAAGTCGTTGCCCGTGGCGATCATGCTGCCCCAACTGGCGTTGGGGGGCTGGATGCCAAAGCCGAAGTAACTGAGCACGGACTCGGTGATGATGTTGGCGCCCACCAGCAGAGTGGCGTTGACGATGATGGGTCCGAGCGCGTTGGGCAGGATGTGACGGAACATCAGGCGGATGTTGCGCGCTCCGATGGTGCGCGCGGCCATGATGAACTCGCGCTCCTTGAGGGCCAGGAACTCGCCGCGAATCAGGCGCGCAGCATAGGTCCAGCTAAAAAAGGCGATGATCAGGATGACGGTACGCGGGGAGCCATCGGAGAAGACGGCAGAGAGCACGAAGAGCAACAGGTAGAGGGGGATGGAGAGCACGACATCGGTCAAGCGCATAAGCACGTTGTCGATCCAGCCGCCATAGAAGCCGGCGACGGCCCCGATCAGGGTGCCGATGCCGATGCCGATGAGCATGGAGAGCAGGCCGACAATCAGAGAAACCTGGCCGCCGACCATCGCGCGGGCGAGCTGGTCGCGACCTACGTCATCGGTGCCGAAGGGGTGCGCTAGACTGGGATTGGCTAAGGTCTCGCTGACGCTCAGGACGTTGACGGTGTTGGGATTGACATGCCAGAGGAAGGGTCCCACAAAGCAGAAAAGGAAGAGCAGCAGCAGGAAGGCGGCGCCGCCAACGGCGGTGCGGTTGCGCATGAAGCGATCAAAGATGATGCGCGCCTGACTGCGCCGCTTTTGTACCAGCTCAGCGGTTTCTGCCAGAAAAGGTTCGACTTCCTCGTCGATTGAACTCGTCTGCAGGCGTTCAGAAATGTCCACAGCAGGCTCCTTTCCGCTAGGCGTAGCGAATACGCGGGTCGAGGACCCCGTAGAGAATATCAGCGATCAGATTAAAGGTGATGACAAAGAAGGCGCTCAGGACAAGCATGGCCAGCAGGACGGGATAATCGCGGGCTTGCAGCGATTGGAAAAAGAGCAGGCCCATGCCCGGCCAGGCGAAGATGCCCTCGGTAATCGTAGCGCCGCCGGCTACCGCGCCAAAGTCGAGGGCGACGACTGTGACCAGGGGGATAAGGGCGTTACGCAGGGCATGCCGGACAAGCACGCCCATCGGGCTGACGCCCTTAGCGCGTGCAGTGCGCATGTAGTCCTGTTTCACAACCTCAATCATAGTGGAGCGCAGGTAGCGGCTCCAGCCGGCGATGAAGACGATGGAGAGCACCAGCATAGGTAAGATGAGATGTTGCAAGCCATCGATGAAAGCGTCGAAAGGCGCCAGCGTATAGCCAACGGTTTGCATGCCAGAAGTGGGTAGCCAGTGCAGGGCCACGCCAAAGATGTACTGGGCGAAAAGGGCGAACAGGAAGATCGGCATCGAGATGCCGAAATACGAGACGGTGGTGAGTACGTAGTCGGTCAGGGTGCCTTGCTTAACGCCGGCGATAACGCCCAGCACAACGGCGATGCACAGGGCGAAGAGCAGAGCCGTGCCAAAGAGTTCAAGGGTGGCGGGAAATCGCTGGGCGAGGATGGTGGTCACGGGCTGGTTGGTGGCGAAGGAGAAGCCAAAGTCGCCGGTCAGCGAGTTGCGCAGCCATTTCAAGTACTGGATAGGCACGGGATCGTCCAGGCCAAAGCGTATACGCATCTCAGCGCGGGCGGCGGCGGAGAGCCGAGGATTGAAAATGACCTGTTCGGGACCTCCTGGCATGAGATGGATCAGCGTAAACATGAAGACCGAGACCAGCAGCAGCAGGGGGATGGCCTGCAAAACCCGCCTGATAACATAGCGTCCCATAAACACCTCCGGCGTGATGAGAATACAATCCGCTGAGACACAAGACGTTGAGGATAGTGTACATAGAAGTACGCACACCCGTCAATACTTTGTACACATCTCGATAAAAGAGTTGGTGTTCTCAGTTTTATTTCAGATATCCACTTCGTGAGAAGCACAGTCTGAGATCTCTTGGAGCAGGGAGCCTCCGGCGGGATACCCTCGACGGATGTCCCACCGGAGGCCGCCCACAGTTTCACTCTCTATGGAGAGATGAACCAACGTTCAGCTTAGCACTGGCCGTTGGTACACCACCACTGCCAGATGCCCACAGTCTCGGAGGCCCCTTCGGGTCCGGGATTGTAGTTGTGGGTGGTGGTCTTGTGCATGGCGATGTCCACCGGGCTGTAGAGCGTGATGAACGGGAAGTCGGTCAGGTAGATCTGGTGGATCTGGTTGAAGATCTGCTGACGCGCATTCGCCTCAGCCGTCGCCTCTTCCTGAGCGTACAGGTTGTCCAGTTGATGGTTGCAGTAGAACGTGATATTGAAGCCGGCCGGCGGGATCTGGCTGCAAGCCAGCAACGAATAGTCGTCGGCGTCGTAGCTAAACGAGGTTTCAAACTCGGCAATGTCGTACTTGCCCGGCACGCCTCCGGTCAGGAAGGGGCCGAAGAAGGTGCTGGCGGGATAGTTGGTGATGTCGAGTTGAATACCGATGGCCTTCAGATTGGATTGCAGCACCAGTTCGTCATCGGCGCGCCAGTAGTTGTTCGCCGTGGTCGAGTACTGGAACTCCAACCGCTGGCCACCTTTCGAACGAATGCCGTCGCTACCTTTGACCCAGCCATCCTGGTCCAGCAGGGCGTTAGCCGCCGCCGGATCGAACTTGGGACAGGGTGCGTCGGCCTGGTAGCCGGGGACATAGGACTGCCCATGATCGGTACACAGCGGCACCGCCTCCCCGCGCCGGGCGGTGTCGATCAATGCCTGGTGGTCGATCGCCATCGCAATCGCCTTGCGCACATCCACATTGTTACCCAGGATCTTGTTGTGGAAGTCGAAGTACATGGCCTCGAAGTTGGAGGCGTGCGGGTTGGAGGTCAACTGGTAGTTCGAGAGCGCCTTGTAGGCGATGGTCTTGGTGACATCGAGGAACCAGGCCGAGTCGATGGTCCCGGCTTGCAGATCCTTGAGGATGGTGTTCTGGTCGGTCACGATGCGGAAGACCACTTTATCCAGGTAGGGCAGACCCGCCGACGCCTGGAAGTAATGAGTGTTGCGCGAGACGGTGTAGCTGGCGCCCGGCTTGCTCTCGGTCATCATGAACGGACCGGAGGCCACCGAGGGGTCCAGGTTCTCCTTCGAGGTCAGGACCTTATCGGGGGCGATGCTGGAGAAGACGTGGGCGGGCATCGGCGCATTGATACCGTCGGTCCAGATCGAGAGGAATGGAGAGAACGGCGCTTTGAGATGGAAGGTGATGGTCAGGTTATCCGCCGAGATGTCCGTGCCGGTGATCAGGTTGAAGCCGGTGGTGGAGGCGGGAGTGAACTTGGGATTGGTCCACAACTTCCAGGTGAAGTCCACGTCGCGGGCATCGAGAGGCTGGCCGTCGGACCAGGTCAGGCCGGAGCGCAGGGTGAACTTCCAGGTCTTGAGATCCTGGCTGATGCCCCCATTTTGCAGGGTGGGCACTTGAGCAACCAGGCCAGGGGTGATCGCGCCGTCTGCATTGCCGTAGAACAGCGGCGCCCAGATCGCGTTATCTACCATGTCGGCAAACGTTTCTGAGGAACCGTTGGGAATTAATGAGCTCGGTTCCTCAAAGAGGTCGTCGGTCCAGACGCCTCCTTTGACCGGGGTGCCACCTGTGCCTGTCGGCTGATTTGGCCCCGGCGCTCCACAGGCGCTGAGCAACATGATCAGCAGCGAGACGAGCGAAAGTGAGAGCATCAGCACATGTGGCCTTGTTCTCTTGAGCATCGTATCCTCCTAAACACTAAATAAACCTGCGATACCGCCCGGCGCTCACCAACGTCCAATCATAAACCGTGCGGCATCTACGTAGGTATGACCACGTACGTCCATGCATCGAAAATGATAAATGCAATGAGACGTTACATAGTATACGTCATTTCCTCAGGGATTTCTCACAAAATTCTCAGCAAAAACGTCTGGTTGGCTGAAAAATAGGAGCCGATCTCTTCAGCAATTTCTCAGAAAATTACCGGGCTCGCCTGGGACCTGATTCAATTGCGGAATGTCGGGAAGAAACTCCGTCGGTTGGAGCAGGGTCGCGATGGGGATGACATGCAGTGCTCCTGGGCGGGCGCGTGCCATCTCAGCCAGCATCTCCTGGTCGGGAGCGTCCAGCGTGAGAAGCAGGACGGCTGCGCTCTCGCCTGCGTCGACCAGTGCGCGTAAACGTTGGAGAGTGTTGATCTCTATGCCGGCCTGTGGAGCGACCACAAGCAGGAGCGGGCCGGATGGGCCGGGCAGGAAGCCATGAGCGATTCCACGTCCTGGCTCGCTCTGCTCCTCGCCAATGGGCCTGGCTGAGAGCAAGCTGAGTGCCCACCAGCGGAAGTCTGCCATGTTCGTGCGTGCGAGTTGTCGCGCCTCTTCGAGCGTGGCCGGTCCGCCGGCGCAGGTATAGCGCAGGGAGGGAAAAGCCTGGGCCAGGCGATATCGCTGGTAGGCAATGCCCAGGTAATTGCTCTCGATGCCGATCCAGCGGCGGCCCAGGCGTTGCGCAACCACCGGCGTGGTGCCGCTGCCGCAAAAGGGGTCCAGCACCAATCCGCCCTCGTTGCTGCTCGCCCGGATAATACGCTCCAGCAGGGCCTCCGGCTTCTGCGTGGGATAGCCCAGGCGCTGGCGGTCGGCGGCGCCCAGGGCGGGCAATTCCCACACGTCTTTCATATACACCCAGGTGTACTGGCCGCGCTCGTCGCGCAGGAATTCGCTTTTCTTAAAGCCGTAGCGGTGCATCATGTACGATTTCTCTTTGAGTGGATGAAAAATGTACTGTTCGCTTTTCGTGTAGAAAAAGATCAGATCATGTTTTCTGGCGAAGTAGCGGGCTGAGGCACCGCCGGTTTTATAAAACCAGACGATCTCATTGCGGAAGTTTGTCGCTCCAAAGACGCTATCCAGCAGCAGCTTGAGATAATGGCCCGCCGCGGGATCGCAGTGCAGATAGAGGCTCCCGCTGGACTTGAGAACGCGGCGCAGCTCGACCAGGCGCTGAGCCATCATCACCAGGTAGGCCAGCAGGGAGCCAGGTCCAAGCAACTCGCGCAGCGCGGTGAGCGCGCGAGCGACAGAAGCGGGAGCGTCGGTGAGCAGCGCGGCATACGCCTGCGCGCTCGCCTCGTCCCAGCGCCAGGTATCCTCAAAGGCCGGCGCCCTGAGATGCCCATTGAGCGACGGCGACGCCTGTTTAAAAAATGCCTGATAGTTGCGCTGCGAGTAAAACGGGGGATCGAGATACACCAGATCGACGCTCTCATCGGCCAGCAGGGAGCGCAAAACAGGCAGATTATCACCGCAGTAGAGCGTTTGCGTGTGGCCAGAAACCTGATCCATCGCATCCTCCCTTGTTCTTTAAATGTGTTGCTCCGCCTGTACGGTGGCTCGCTCTGGTGCGCGGCTGGAAGAAATACTGTCCATGATTATAACAGAAATAGTATCCATCCGCGCGCCCCCTCTGCAAATTTGTTGTTTTTTCATGTAGAATTGATATTTTTGGGCGTATTTTGCAATGAAAACAATAGAAGGTTGCACCGCAAGCGCGCGAGCAGGGGAATGTGCTGGGGAACGAACATCTTCAAAGAAAATCTGCATATGACTTTTGGTAAAAAGTGACACCTTTTTCCCTGCTTCAAACGTATCATAGAAGCAGAGTTTTTTATCAAGAAACAGGTGAAAGGGGTGTCCCATGCCGACCTCGCGTTTCAGCCTCGGAGTTGAGGAAGAGTTCCAGTCGGTGGATAGCAGGAGTGGAGAACTGTGTTCGAGTATTTACACCCTTTTTGAAAAAGGACGAGATATCTTTGGTGAACGCCTGCATGCCGAGTGGGTGCAGTCGATGATTGAGGTTACCACATCGGTCTGTCCCGATATCGGCGCGGTACGCGCGGAACTCTCGCTGATGCGCGCGTTGCTCGCCGGGCTGCTGCGCGAGGAGGGTTTGCGGCTGATTAGCGCGGGCACGCATCCCACCTCGCTCTGGCAGGCGCAAGAGCAGACCGACAAGCCGCGCTACCACGAACTGGCGCGTGAGTACCAGGACGTGGCGCGCATGCGTGTGCTCTTTGGTCTACACGTCCACGTTGGCGGGGTGGACGACAAGGCGACCTCGCTGAGAATTATCAATCAACTGCGCACCTGGCTGCCGCACCTGCTGGCGCTCTCCACCAACTCGCCGTTCTGGGCAGGACGCCTGACCGGCCTCAAGTCCTATCGCTCGGTGGTCTGGCAGAGCGGCGTGCCCCGCAGCGGTATCCCAGAGATCATTCCTTCGCTGGCCGACTTCAACCGCTATATCGATGATCTCATGGCCACGCAGTGCATCAGAAGCGGCAAGGACATCTGGTGGTATGTGCGGCCACACTTCATCTACAACACGATCGAGTTTCGCATCTGCGACATGCCGGCCACGCTCGAAGATACCCTGGCGCTGGCCGCGCTCTGCCAGGCCCTTGTGGCGAAGCTGGCCTGGCTCGATCGGCGTCAACAGAGCCTGGCGGTCCTGCCGCGCCACTACATCGAGGAGAATCTCTGGCGGGCCATGCGCTACGGACTCGACGCGAATGTAGCCGACTTTGTGAACCGGCGCACGCTGAGCATGCGCGCTGCCCTGTACGAACTGCTCGACCTGGTTGAGGACGTGGTTGACGACCTGGGCAGCCGGCGCGAAATGACCTACCTGCGCGCCTTGCTGGAAGATCCGCGCGGCACCGGGGCCGATCGCCAGATCGCCGTCTATCAGCAGCGCGCGAACGTCCAGGATGTCATTCGCCTGCTGCTGGCTGAGACAATGCAGGGCATCAGCCCCGATCCAACCAGGGAAGCCTTCGCGCAGGCCAGCACCGAGGGCCGGCTTGTCGCCATAGAGCCAGGCAGCGAGGCGTTCGCCGAAACGGAAACAGAGGGCAAGCTGCCGGCGCTAGGCGATATAAGGTCCGTTTAGGTGAATGGTTATTCTGTGAATGGGGCGGCCCTCGCGTCCGCCGCAAACATGCACTGCGGGATGCGCGAGCAATGCGAGGGCCGTCGCTTGTGTCTTGAGAGAGAAGGGTTTCACTCCTATGGCGCGGGAATCGTGGCGCCTGTATTAAAGACCGGATCGGTGTAGGCAAGGTCGTCGGTGATTCCCTGCGAATCTGCGTGCTGCGTGACCTTGACCACATACAGATCTGACACGCGTACCCACAGCTCTGTGGGAACTCCTAGCTGGTCCTGGTAAAGGATGCCTGAGTAGTGATAGGCCGCCTGGCCATTTACGGTCTCCTGGCCCAGGTATTTGCCATTGTGCAGCATATAATAAGGCTCAATATTTGAGGTACTTGAGCGGGTCGTTCCGTTGCTCGTCGTCGTGAGTTTCTTTGTTGTGTAATCGTAGACCTGGTGCCGGGATAAAATGGGGGCAGTGGGAAACTGGATGTCGAGTAAGAACCGCTGCGGTGTGCGCGTGAAAATGGCCTTTCCAGTGCCGGCAGCACTGCCTTGCGGTGATTTGACCGTCGAACTATAGGTATAGGTGACATCCTGTGGCCCTTTTTCATGCGCGAGCGCCAGCAACTGGCTGACGTTCGAGGGATCGACGGTCGCGGTCGCTGTGGGGGGGACTGCCGAAGGGGTGCCGCCCTGGGGCGTATTTGCCTGGGTGGTGCCCTGGCCGGTGGTGGAAGCGCTTGCGCAGGAGACAAGCAAAAACAGTCCTGTGAGCAAGCAGACGAGATGTTTCAGACGCATTGATGTCATGGATTGCCCTCCTTGTTAGATAGCCGCTGTGCATAGAGACTCCAACGTGCATCTCTCCTGACCACAAAACGCCCAGCGTTGAGCTTTATAGCAGGTGAAGAGCTAGCTTTGAGGACCTGCGCGGCCTATCCCATTCTCTCGGCTCCCCAGCGGCGCCAGAGGCAAGCTCTAACAAATTATCCTGGTGATGCGCGTCGCAGGTATGAGGCGCGGTCTCCCACCGTTCTGCCGTGTACGGTTTGCTGCCATTCGCTATTGGTCAGTTGTGTTCCGTGTTGTGGATATTTTTCTCTTTTGACAACCTGCCAATCCATATGCCATACTAAGGCAAATCTTCATCTTAGCGAAATTGCGAGGAGCAAACGTGAGTCTACTGCGTCTAAGGTAGCATCTTCTGGTTCTGGCCGGTCGTAGCGAAGCAGTGCCGGCATAGGTGTTGTGCGTTGCCATATTGTGGTGACGCTCTTTGTGTTGCCCGCGCGCCCCCGATTCTTTCCGGCAAAGCTGTTTTTGGTCCCGAAAAAAGCTCTGTTTGGAAGGAATAGTGTGCGATGAATCATTCTCAGACTTCTTTGGAAGAGACGCGAGCGGAGCGTCCCGCGCGTTCGCTGTGGAGGAATAGCAACTTTTTGCTGCTTTGGAGCGGGCAGACCGTCTCGACGCTCGGCACAAGCATCTCGTCGCTGGCCCTGCCGCTGCTGGTCCTGGCTCTCACTCACTCGCCGGCGCTGGCGGGACTCCTGACGGCGGCTCGCCAGCTTCCCTATCTGCTTGTCAGCCTGCCGGCGGGCGCGCTGGTCGATCGCTGGAACCGCAAGAGGACCATGATCTACTGCGATCTTGTGCGCTGGCTGGCGCTTGGCTCGGTGCCGCTGGCCTACGCGCTGAACCATCTGACGCTGATCCAGCTTTTCCTGGTCGCGCTGATCGAAGGCACGGCCTATGTGTTGTTTAGCCTCGCACAGATCTCGGCCCTGCCCCAGGTAGTCGAGCCGGCGCACCTGCCGCGCGCCTACGCGCTCGACACTACTACCGAATACATGGGCACGCTTTTCGGTCCCAACCTGAGCGCCTTTATCATCGGCCTGGCTCCTATCGTGGCGCTCGGCGCAATCCTGGCCTATCTGGCCGATAGCTGCTCTTACATCGTCTCGGTCGTCTCGCTGCTCTTCGTGCGCAGTTCGTTCCAGGAGGAACGCGCCAGAAGCGCCGAGCCGCGCCGGCTGGTGCGCGAGATTGCTGAGGGACTGCGCTTTCTCTGGCGACAGCGCAACCTGCGCTCGATGGCCCTGCTCACTGCGTTCAGCAACTTCTTGCAGGCGCCGGTGGATCTCGCATTGATTGTGCTGGCGCAGAGCAGGCTGCATCTCAGCGTGCAGTTTATTGGTCTGATGCTGAGCGCCGGTGGCATCGGCGGCATTCTGGGCGGCGTTTTCGCTCCCTGGCTGCGCGAACACCTGCGCTGCGGGCAGATCCTCCTGCTCTCGCTCGTCATCTGGACTGGCGCGACGCTGCTGCTGGCCTTCGCCACCTGGCCGCCTCTGCTGCTGCTCGGCAAGCTGCTGTTCAGCCATACCTGGCCGGCCTACGCCGTGGCCGTCGTCTCCTATCGCCTGCTGATGACGCCCGACGAATTGCAGGGGCGCGTCAACAGCGCCTTCCGCAACCTGAGCTACGGTAGCGAACCGCTCGGCTCCGCGCTCGGCGGCCTGCTGCTCGTTCCCCTCGGCGCCCCGGTCCTGTTCGGCCTCATGGCCGTCGGCTTCGTCACGTGCCTGCTCTTCGTGCTCAGGGTGGGCCTGCACAGGGTGTAGTAGGATTGTCTAGCTTGCTCACGTTGCTCTCTGGTGTATGGTGACGTGAGCAAGCTAGGCTCAGCGAGTGCGTATTGGAGAACAAACGGGGTGGAACGTCCGTATAGAAGAGAGGAAGAGATTTTTTCATAAAGAGCAGAAGCCTGCTACAATTGCTTTTGAGAACACGGGTTGGTCCTCAAAAAATCGAGAAGACTCTTATGGAAAAGAAATCGATGCAGCAGTCGTCCCTGCTGGTCTTCTGCGAGGAATGTGGGCTGGCGAACGATCCCGCGGCCAGCCATTGTGCCGCCTGCCGATATCCACTGACCTTGCAGGTTGTCAGCGCGCCGCCGGTTGCGCCGGTGACGGTCGCGCCCGCTCCGATGCTGGAGGTTACGCCCGGTCCCCAACTCGCGGCGGGCAGGGCGCGGATCTTGGTTGAGAACCTGAGTCCGCTCGGCCAGTTTCGCCGGGGAACGATCCTGGATAGGCGCTACGAGATTCTGGAAGAGATTGGCCACGGCGGTTTTTCCACCGTCTATCGCGCCAAAGAGATCGGCGGCAACGGGCGCGAAGTCGCCATCAAGCGCATTGAGCTGAGCAGATTGTCCCCGCGCCAGGTCATCGACGCTACCGAGACGTTCAACCGCGAAATTACCATGCTGGCACGTTTCAAAGGGGTGCAAGGTGTGCCGGCTTTTTATGAGCAATTGACCGATAGCGAGAACTGGTATCTGGTCATGCAGTATATCGAGGGCCAGACGCTGGAAGAGTACCTGCAAAAAGCGCCGGGCGGCTATTTGAAAGAAGAGGAGGTGATACAAATTGGCAGCGAGCTTGCGGAATTGATGAAGCACTTGCACGCCATCAGCCCGCCGGTGGTCTTTCGCGACCTCAAGCCGGCGAATATCATGATTACTCCGAAGCGCGAATACTACCTGATCGACTTTGGAATCGCGCGCAACTACACGCCCGGTAAAGCAAAAGACACCGCGCCCCTCGGCTCGCCGGGCTACGCACCGCCGGAGCAGTATGGCCGCGCGCAAACTGACCAGCGCTCGGATATCTACAGCCTGGGAGCCACGCTGCAAACCCTGCTGACCGGACGCGATCCGCTGGAGTTGCGCGCCGGCATGCCCTCGCGCAATCCCAGGCCGCCCTCGCGCGAACTGAGCAGGTTGCTGGACCAGATGCTGGCCACTGATCCCGGGCAGCGCCCGCCCAGGATGGCTCAGGTCAAAAACCTGCTGGAAGCAATTCCCTATTCCCATCGTTCGCTGATATCCTATGGTCTGGGATTAGTAGTGGGAACCCTCTTCAGCATGGGAATACTTCTCTCGCTATTTGTAGGCGGTGGAGGTGGGGGTTTTTTCTGGGTGAGTTATATGCTCATGACGGCGTTAAGCGGCTTCTGGCAACATATACGAAAGCGGCTTCATGTGCGCAAGGTATCGTCGCTCTTTGTTTTCCTCGGCATCCTTACCCCGCTGGCGTTCGTCCTGCTCTTCTGGCTGTGGCGGGCGTTCGGGTGGCCGATCTGACATCCACTCTGATCGGGCGAAGATCTCTGTCACTTTTACGCACATAAAACGTATGTTTTTGTGTGCGAACGCTATTCCTGTGGCGAAAAAGGGGAAGAAATTGGGGAAGCGCAACGCCTGTGCCCATTGATTCGTTAGAGTACATGATAAACCAGAACGGGCAGAACATGAGCGGACGCGGTCTCTGGCTGAGCGCGTATCGTGGTTCTGGGGAGAGAGAACGTTATGATCTGGCTTCTGACGTTGGGCTGCATCGTCGCCTATATTGCCGGCCTGATCCTGCTGGTCAGGGTCACGCCCCGCCTGATTAAACGCGCGTTTGACGACGCGCTCTTCATCGGCGTGGCCGCCGTGGCTATTTTCGGCGCGATGCTCAGCTTTGGCGCGATCGGCGTCATCTTCGCGATTGCCAACGGGGCGCTTGTCGCGCGTGTTTTTGATGGGCTGCTGCTGATTATTCAAGGGATTACCGCGCTGCGCACCGGCATCGGCGCCCTGCGCCCGCGCTACGATATAAACCTGGGCACCTATCGCGCCTCGCGGATTATGACCGGCAGCTTCTTCCTCGCGCTCGCTGCTGCCTCCGTAGCGGTCCTGGTGCTGCTCTTTCAGGCGGGCTAGCGATGCAGGAAAGACAGAGAGCGTGCATGGCAAGGTGTCCATGCACGCTCTCTGATTGTTTGCAGCCTCTCAGCGTGGGAAACGCGAGCGGCGCATCTTGCGTCGCCGGGCCTCCTCCTTGCGCTTACGCCGCGCCTGGGGAGTCTCATAATGCCTGCGGCGGCGGGCCTCGGACAGAATGCCCGCCTGTTGCACTTTGCGATTAAACTGGCGCAGAGATGCCTCAAATGAGCCATCTTGATTGACAATAATCTGGCACATCGGCACTACCAGCGCGATCTACTGGAGCTCGAACGCTGGCTGTCGCGCGGCTGATAGCAATCTTTGCAATAGACGGGCCGATCGTCTCTGGGCTGGAACGGCACCAGGGCCTCTTTCCCGCAGCTTGCGCAGGTGGCGCTATACATTGGACGATCTTCGCGGAAGCCACCCTGGCTTCTGCCGCCACGGCTCTGATAGCTGCCACTCTGCTTGCGGGCCGCGCGGCACTCCGGGCAGCGACTGGGGGTGTTGGTCAGTCCACGGCTCGCGTAAAATTCCTGCTCCCCAACGGTAAAGGTGAATTCCTGGTTGCAATCGCGGCAATACAGGATCTGATCGATCATGAAAAAAACTCGCTTTCTTGCCCGCAGCCATCGATGAGGCGCGAGCCACTATTCTCTACTCCTGTATTGCGCACCAATTACATAGGTCGTTTCTCCCGTGCTTGGCAACTATGCACGATACAGCATTGTCCCACTATACCACAAAAGTAAACAGGAGAAGAACTATTCCGCTGAAAGTCCTGTCTCTTGCCTGGCTCAAAGAGGCTGTGCATTGCGCTTCACCCATCATCGAGCGTTCTGATAGAAAGATATTTCTTTCTATGTATACACGCGCTCCTGTATGCTAGAGAAAAGCGACAAAAACTCTATTCGCAAAACCACATGGCCACAGGTTAGTTTGAAGGGAATGGGATATGCAGGATCTTTCATTGTCACAGGTGAGTCGGAGGACCAGGCAGAGTTTTCTCGTCCCTCTGCTTATCGGCTGGTTGCTATTATGTAGTGCCTGTAGCGATCTAAAGGGGACGAAGACGGTCAACAGCGCGCAGCATCGGGCCGCGCCGGTTGTGAGTATCAGCGCGCTGCTGAAGGCGCAGGGGCTGATGCAGTTGGAGACGTTTCAGCAATGGATTGCTTTGATGCAGCGCTACCAGGGGCCAAGCGACGCTTATCAGCAGGAGTTGACTGGCGCTCGCCAGGCGTTGGGGACGGCCAGGAACGATAGTGCCTACCAGCTGGCGCTGCAAACGCTGACGGGCCAGGTCAGGAGCATCAAGATTCCCGCGCTCAAAGCCGAAGTCACCAGCCTGAACCGCTGGTTAGCGCAGCAGGTTACAGCCTGGGGGCAGTCGCATACCTACCATGACACCTACAACGACACGACCTATGGATTGGGCTACGAATACGGTCCCAACGGCGTTGAGGGTATGATCCAGGATGAACTGGCGAGCGCGAAGACGCCGGGCGATTATCAGCAGGCCATCGAAGACGTCAATATGTTCCTGCAAAACTTCCAGGCATACAAGGCAAATGCGGAGGACAAAACGCCCTGGAACCAGGTTCACCAGACCGATCTGCAACTGCTGCACTCCTACCGGCTGCTCAACCAGAAAGTTGTCGTCATCTCGCTTGGCGAGCAGGCCCTGCGTGTCTACAATCACGGCCACCTGGTCAGAGCCTTCCAGGTCACGACGGGCCGGCCAGAAAAGCCGAGCTTGCCCGGAGCCTGGTCGGTGGAGAGCAAGCAGGCGCCGACCATCTTCAAATCGGATGAACCGAAAGGCTCGCCGTACTGGTATCCCGACACGCCGATCAACTATGCCATGCTCTACCACAGCGGAGGGTATTTTCTCCACGATAGCTGGTGGCGCGCCAACTACGGCTTTGGCACCCAGTTTCCCCACGTGGACAGCAGTGGCGATTCTTTCTCGTTTGACGGCTCGCATGGCTGCGTCAACATCTCCACTCCCAATGCCGCCTGGCTCTATAACTTTGTGGACGTGTCAACGCGCGTCATCATCTATTAACAAGCAGTTGGAGGAAAGGACGGCTCAGGTCGCTACGCCTGCTTCGCGAAGACCACCCGTGCGGGCGTCGCGCCCGGCCTGGGCCGATCCTCGAAGGCGGCGCAGGCTTGCAAACAGTTGAGGGCGTGGCGCGCAAGCTGCTCCTCGCATGGGGCGGGCAGATAAGGGAGCCAGGTCAACTGCTCCTCGCCGCGTCTATCGCGGTACGCAAGCGAGGTATAGAGCCGGTTGCCCCGCACATAGCGCTGCTCGTAGAGCGTGCAGTCCTCGCCTCGAGCTCGCCACGCATCCCGGTGCTGCTCCAGAAAGGCCCGCCGGTACATGCGATAGATAAACCAGCCGCCAGAGCGCATCTCCTCGCCATTCTGGTCGGACGGATCATTTGTAGTTGCTGCAAAAAGATCATACATACTCTTACCACCTCTTGAGAAGAACGCCGACATCCCCATGATTGAGGCATAGTGAGGAGCAATTTGAGATGTCTCATTCTTACCAGGAAATACGCTGCGAGCTGCCAGAAAGTTACAGCAGGGTTCGCGCGAAGTGGCAGAGAATCAGAAAAAGTTCGGCAATCTATAAGTCTGATCTTATAGGTCCTTTACGTTTTTTGGAGGAAAACCCCCACTCGCACAGGCAAAGACCGCTCAAAGCATGCCTGTTGGCCGCGAAAAATGTTCGATTCGCAGTCCAACGGCCCGCTTTCCGCTGATATTCGGAGTGGGCGACGTAGCAAGGGATCGGCTTGCGGGAACCTCAGATATTCTGGTAAACTAACGTTTGACAGGGAGCGCGATGCATCGATGCATAATCCAGGCGTAACGTAGAAGTTCGCCACGGCGCCCGGAGAAGGAGAGAGATACCATGACAATGATGATGAGCAGGAAGGCCCTGGAAGAGTATGGGTTGGTCAACCTGGGGAAGATTAACTGGAATCTATCGCCGGCAGAGCTAACGGAGCACGCCCTGGCGCGCAAAGAAGGCATGCTGGCTGCCAATGGAGCGTTCGCCGCCACGACGGGTGCGCACACTGGACGCTCGCCAAAAGATAAGTATATTGTTGCGCATGAGAGATACGCCGAGAAAATCTGGTGGGGTGAGAATAACCATCCGATGAGCCACGAACACTTCGCGGCAGTTCGCCAGAGCCTGGCTGCATATTTACAGGGCCGTGACGTGTTTGTACTCGATGCCGCGGCTGGAGCCGATCCGCACTATCGCATGCCGCTCCAGGTGATTACCGAACTAGCCTGGCATAATCTTTTCGCCCGCCAGCTCTTCCTGCGGGCCAACGAAAGCGACCTGACCAGCAGTCGTCCGGGCTTTACCATCCTGTGCGTGCCCAACTTTCACACGGACCCGCGCATTCACGGGACGCGCTCGGAGACGGCGATCATCGTCGACTTTGAGGAGCGCCTGGTGCTGATCGCCGGCACGCATTACGCCGGGGAGATGAAGAAGTCCATCTTCACCGTGCTTAACTTTCTGCTGCCTGCCGAAGGGGTGCTGCCCATGCACTGCTCGGCCAACGTTGGAGACGCGGGCGACGTGGCATTGTTCTTTGGCCTCTCCGGCACCGGCAAGACCACCCTCTCGGCTGATCCCAGCCGTCACCTGATCGGCGACGACGAGCACGGGTGGGGAGATAACGGCGTGTTCAACTTTGAGGGCGGCTGTTACGCCAAGTGCATCAACCTCTCGCAAAAGTATGAGCCGCAGATCTGGAACGCCATGCGCTTCGGGGCGGTCTACGAAAACGTCGTGCTCAAAAAGAACCGCGAGCCCGACTACGCCGACGACTCGCTGACCGAGAACACGCGCGCCGCGTATCCCGTTGATTTTATCGAGAACGTCGTGCTGGACGGCATGGGCGGCCATCCCCAGGCGGTAATCTTCCTGACCGCCGACACCTTCGGCGTGCTGCCGCCGATCTCGAAGCTGACCACTGAGCAGGCGATGTACTACTTCCTCTCCGGCTACACCAGCAAACTCGCCGGGACCGAGGCGGGCGTGACCACGCCGGAGGCGACATTCAGTTCCTGCTTTGGCGCAGCCTTCCTGCCGCGCAGGCCGGGCGAGTACGCCAATCTGCTGCGCGAGCGGATTGAGAAGCATCATGTGCGCTGCTACCTGATAAACACCGGCTGGAGCGGCGGTCCCTACGGCATCGGCTCGCGCATCAACATCAACTACACGCGTTCGATGGTGCGCGCGGTCATCAGCGGCGAGATCGAGAAGGTCGAAAGCGTGACCGATCCCGTTTTTGGCCTGCACGTGCCCACAGCCTGTCCCGACGTGCCTTCTGGGATTCTGCAGCCGCGCAATACCTGGCAGGATAAAGATGCCTACGATCGCTACGCAGCAGAGCTGGCCGCGCGCTTCAAAGAGAACTTCAAGCAGTTTACTCTCGTCGGCGACGACGTGCGCCAGGCGGGTCCGCGCTAGATTTGTCGTCGACAGATGAAAACGGGCAAGATATGCTCGAAATGCATACCTTGCCCGTTTTCATCTGTTCATGATTCTCTCTCGCACCGCGCGAGGTGAGGACAATAGGACCATCTCCGGGCCGCTTGCCTGATTTCTCAGGGTATGCGATAATCTCGCATGATCTTGAACGTTTATACATATATATCTTTTGTTACTGGCCGGTATACCCAGAAACTATCTACCAGAGGTATTTCAGATGAGGCAAAGCGACGGCAGTGAGATCCTTGGCCCGAACGATCCCCGTAATCTCGTGATCGGCATCATCCATGTTTCTCCCAACGATGATCGTCAGAGCGTCATCACTGCGATAACCACCCAGGATAAGCTGGGCCGGGACCAGATTGTGCTGGATCTGCCGGCCCAGAACAAGTCATTTAAGAGCGCGGTCGACTTTGAGGGGCTGCACCAGATGGCCAGCGAGATCGAGGCCACGATCGTGCTGGTCGCGCCGGAAAAATCGAAGATCGCCAATCTCGCCAGGAGGGAGCGTTTCACCGTGTATCCCTCGCTGGACGAACTGGCGCAGGCCGAGTTTCCTCCGCTGGAGCCTGACGAGGTTGAGATGCCAGAGCAGGCGAACGGCGCGGCTGCTGCGGGTGCCCAGGACGCCGCTCCTGTGGAAGACGACGAGGCCGATCACGCCAGAGTCTTCCCTGTAACGCCGCCCGCCGCGCCGGAGTCTCCGCCTGCTCCTCCACAGACTCCGCCGGCAGCTCCGGCGCCACCGCCAGAGGCGGCAGCGCCTCTCAGTCAGGCGCAGATACCGACGGCGGGCCTGCCGCCGCTGGAGGAGGACGAGGCACCCACCGACCCGGCGCTGCAAGCAGTGGGCGGCTCCGCCCCGGCTCAGGACGACGCTCAGGCGGCGCAGGGACAGCCTGCCGCGACAGGGAGCAACCTGCCGGTGCCGTTCGGCTCCTCCGCGCTGGTGCCTTCCTCTCCTCAGCTTCCCGTCTATTACGAGCCGCTCGAGCCGCCGCGTCGCCGCTCATGGCGCGGCCTGATTATCACCGTGATCATCCTGCTGCTGCTGATCGGCCTGGGGGTGTTCTTCTATCGTCCCATCCTCGATCTTTTCTTCCCGCCGACCGCGACGGTGACGATCGTGCCGGATAGCCAGCAGCTCCAGCACACCTACGTAATGACTGCGGTCCTGGGTGTTCCCGATCCCTCGAAGAACCAGGTGGACGCGCGTGCGCTCTACGCCAACTCGCAGACGCAGAGTCAGACAGTCAAGGCCACCGGTCAGGGTCACATCGCGGGCGAGCAGGCGCAGGGCGTTCTGACCTTCTACAACGCCTCGACGGTCACGCAAACCGTGACCGCCGGCACGGTCATCTTCGCAAACAATGGCGTCGCCGTAGTCAACAACGACACGCTCACGCTGCCTCCTTTCGATCCCGCCGCGGGACCGAACGGCGTGACAGACTCCGCGCACACGGTCAACGTCGGCAGCTCGCAGAATATTCCGGCGTATGCTCTGAACGACCAGCTCTGCTGTGGTGGCAGCGTCTATGTGACCAACACCGAGCCGTTCTTCGGCGGGCAGGACGCGCAGACCTACACCTATATTCAGCAGAGCGACATCGATAGTGTGGCGCAGACGCTCAGTGCCCCGCTGACGCAGCAGGCGACCACGACCTTGCAGGGGCAGGTGCGCTCGAACGAGAGGCCGGCAGGCACGCCCCGCTGCGCTCCTCAGGTCAGGAGCAATCACCAGGCCGGCGAGCGGGCCAGCACAGTCACGGTCAGCGTAATGATTAGCTGCGTCGGCGAAGTCTACGACATGCAGGCGGTGCAGGTGCTGGCGAGTCGCGACCTCACGCAGGACGCGGCCACCAACCCCGGCCCCTCCTACGTGCCTGTGGGAGCGATTCTGGCGCAGGTTGCGAAGGCCACGCCCGATAATCAGGGCAACATCGCCCTGGTGGTCAACGCGGCGGGCGTCTGGGCCTATCAATTCACCGACGCTCAGCGCGCGCACCTGGCCAGCCTGATTACCGCTAAGAGCAGCCAGGACGCGAAGGCCATTCTGCTCAGGCAACCGGGCGTCCATGCCGTCACGATCACCCTGACCGGCGTGGGCGTCACGACCGTGCCGGGCGATACCCACCATATCACCATCGATATCGAGGCAGTGCAGGGATTGCACGCATAATAGGTACGTCCGAAGAGGAGCCGGGAAGCCGCGCGGCTTCCCGGCTCCTCTTCGTCCGGCGTTCTTACTGGAACGCCGGCTCGCTCATCTGAGCGATACAAGAGCCGTCGGGCTGCTGCGAGGGATTATCCTCAAAGGCAGAGATGATCAGATCGGAGCAGCTTGAGCTATACTGCTGGCCGTGTCCCTGGCCTGGGAACTGGAAGAAGTAGCTATGGCTCAGGGTTTTGGCAACCTCCTGGCCGTTGGCCGGCGGCGTGATCGGATCGTACTCGCCGGTAACGATCAGGGTTGGCGTGTTGCTGGTCACGGGCTGCTTCTGAGCGGCGGGAACGCGCTGCACCTTCCAGAACTGGCAGATTGCGTACTCCTGCTGCTCGTCCTCCTGGCCAAAGACCTTCGCGACCTGCGGCGTAATGCCCTTCTCTGAGTTTGTAATATCCTGCTGCGTCAGGAAAGGCCAGTCCTCGCTGCACTCGGTTGAGTAGAACATACCATCGCTAAACGTATCGTCAAAGACGATCTCGCCATAAATGGTCGAGAGCTGAGCATACTGGTGTGCCCTGATCTGGAAGATCGTTTGCGGGATCACCGGAATGAGCGAGGTCGCGTACAGGGTGCTGAAGACAAAGCTCACCAGGTCGTCACCAGCAAAGTGAACGGTATACTGCTGGTTGGTATAGACATCGACCGTGTTAAAGGTGATTGGATGGGCGTTAAGCTGGTTCACCAGGCTATAGAAGACATCCTGCAGGTGAGGATACTTCGCGTTACAGTGGGAATCCTTCGCGCAGCCCTGGAAGAGCACCCCGAAGACGCGCTGGGCGTCCGAGGGCAGGTCATTGCGATTGTGGGTGGTCGGGTAGACCGAATCCAACACGGCGGCGTGGACGACAGCGGGATAGAGGCGCATGACGGTCAGCGCCAGCCGCGTGCCATAGGAGACACCGTAGAGCGTCATCTGCTGGTAGCCCAGCGCGTGAATCAGATCGGCTACGTCGGCGGCGTTTTGCAGAGAGTTAAAGCCATTTAAGTCGATGCCCTGCGAGACCAGGCGGTTGTAGCAGGTGTGGGCGGCCTGCTCGTAGGTCTGCGCGCCGCCCGCTGCGGAGGAATCTTGCAGCGCGATCAATTCCGGGCATTTCAGCGAAGGTGTGGAATAGCCGGTGCCACGCTGGTCGAACATAATCACGTCGTGATTGAAGATGAGCGTGTCATAGTCGCCGGCGGTAACGTAGTGCGCCCAGTTATCCAGGGATGGCCCGCCCGGTCCGCCATCGAGGCGCAGCACAGGATCGGGATCAATGCTGTTCATATACTGACGCGCTTTAAAAATCGCGACGGCCAGCTTGACCTTCTGACCATTGTCGGCGCTGCGATTCTCCGGCACGGTGACATAGCCGCAGCTCAACTGCTGACCCTCAATGACACCCGCACCTGGCCTGAACGGGCAGCTCGCCGGCTGGAAGGCCGAGGTGGGATGTCCTGTTTGGGAGGTAGGTGGCGCGCTGGTAATCTGCGGGGCCGGCGTTGTATTGGTGGTTGTTGGCGTG
>Ga0209581_1001659_pt1 | contig 24732 bp, 19 predicted proteins | sample Coa_R2_FD_187160 | JGI IMG/M metagenome (GOLD analysis project Ga0209581, IMG submission 187160) | Surface soil microbial communities from Centralia Pennsylvania, which are recovering from an underground coalmine fire - Coalmine... | ecosystem: Environmental > Terrestrial > Soil > Unclassified ...
CGCCGGATCGGAACAAACGGCATTGGAACGGGAGAGAAATTCCAGAGTTTCGCCCGATCTGGTTTCCTATACCGAGCCGCAATCAGTCATTGCGGAAGGTTTCCGGACCTTGCGATCTTCTCTGCTCCTCTCCGCAGTCGATCGCGAGCCTCGACTCATTCTGCTGACCAGCAGCTTCGCGGCAGAAGGAAAATCCACCTGCGCGGCAAATCTTGCCATCTCTTTCGCGCGACGTTCAGCACGAGTGTTGCTGGTGGATTCCGATCTTCGCAAAGGAACACAGCATCTAAAATTCAAAACCTCAAACCGGGTTGGCTTATCGACTTTGCTTTCGCGCGAATCAGGCAATGAGGTGTATGAGCAGCCGCTGCCTGACCTCCCCAACCTGACAATTGTCACGCGCGGCCCCATTGCGCCCAACCCCGGCGAAATGCTGGCATCGCGAAGCATGGAGGATTTGCTGCTACAGTGGCGGCTTGAATACGACCACGTCATTCTGGACACGTCTCCTGTGCTGGCCGTAGCAGACACATTGAGTCTGGCTCCACTTATGGATGCCGTCTTTATCCTGGTACGCTCCGGAATCACCCGCAAGAAAGCGCTGTCTCGCGTTCGCGATCAACTGCGCCGCGCAAATGCCAGACTTTTAGGCACTGTTGTTAATGATGTCGATCTCCGGCTGGAAAATTACTACACATACTCGAAACGCTATGACTATGGCTACAAGGGCTACGGAGCGGGTTACGGGGTAACAGATGAAGAAAAATAGATCGCGACATCACTTCATTCTGTCAGGTATTGGTTTATTTGCAATTTCCCTATCGGGTATTCAACCGGGATTTGCCCAGCAGCCCGCTGCAGAGCCTCAGGATCAGCAACCCACGTCTGCGCCTAACATCGCGATTGGCGCAGGTGATCTATTGAACATTGTCGTGTTTGATACGCCGGAACTGACGACCTCTGCCCGGGTCAGCCAGGATGGCGATGTAAATCTACCCGTTCTGGGAACGATGAAGCTGGCAGGGCTGAACACTCTGGCTGCGGCACGCAAAATTGAAGATGAGCTGCGCTCCCGGCATTTGATTCTCGATCCACACGTAACAGTTTTTATCGTGGAATACGCTTCGCAGGGAGCTACTGTCATTGGAGAGGTGAGGACTCCCGGCATTTATCCAACGCTTGGCACCCGTAAACTCCTCGATATGCTTTCCGTTGCCGGGGGATTGCAGACTACCGCAGGTAAATCAGTCTCGATTGTGCACAGAAATGATCCCCAGCATCCTGTCACCATTGCTTTGCAATCAGGGCCGGGCACAATGTATGCCCAGGAAAATCCCGTCATTCTTCCCGGCGACACGATTGTTGTGTCGAAAGCCGGCGTGGTTTATGTGATTGGCGATGTCCTGAAGCCGGGCGGCTTTCTGATTGACAACAATACTCCGATTTCTGTGATGCAGTCGCTCTCGCTCGCCGGCGGATGGGACAAGACTGCCGCTCTGAGCAAGACGAAACTGATCCGCAAAACGCAGGAGGGCAGAGAAGAAGTCGATCTCGACCTCAAGCATGTAGCTTACGGATCACAAGCTGATCTCAGCGTAAGAGATGGAGACATTATCTTCGTCCCGTCAAGCATCAACAAGACCTTAACGTATCGCGGGATTGAAGCGGCCATCACCATTACCAGCGGCTTGCTGATCTATTTGCATTGATCGATTCTGGTTTTCGACGCGTATAGCTCTAAAGATGAACACAACGTTCAATCCGGCGATCTACTCCCCATGGCCGGGGAATGTTTCGCCTGCCCGGCGTCTCGGCGGCGGTCTCGCGCCCGCGCGGCGCTTGTATTTTCTCGATTTACCGCTGCTTCTTCTGAGCGTTGGGCTGCTTACATGGATTTTTGCTACGGACACAATGCTTTTTGTTTCAGCTTTAACCGGAGCATTTGCGGGAATCTACACACTCTGGGATATTGCAATTCGCCGAAGCCCGATCCGGTTCTCCCATGCATTTTGCGTAGCCAATACAGTTGGGTATGGATTGGGAGTAGTAAACAGCTGGCTTACAGTACAGCGTGGAAATCTGGACCTGGCTGCTTATTTTAATCGAGAGCCGGAAGCCGTTTCTCATGCGATGGCGGCGGTCCTGATTTCTTCCGCCATTCTCTATTCTCTCGGCGAAATGTTTGAAACGCCGATCTTTGGGCAATCTTTTCAGCTCGCTCTCGATAATCGAGCCATACTGTTTTCGATCTTCGGCACATCGCTTGTTATCATCGGCTACGTTACAGGCCAGATCGGCTATATGGGAGCAACTGCCTCCGCGAACGGAGGCCACCTCAGCGTTTTTATGGGGCTTCTGGGCTGGCTTTTCCCAAACTTGTTTGCCTTTACAACCCTCTCCTTTCTGGAATGGCCGAAGGGAAATATAAAGCGGCTTTTTGGACTCTTGCTGGCGATCCAGTTTCTTTTAATTATCCCCAGCGGTCGAAGAAATATTGTTTATTTCGTGCTGCTGGCGATCATTACGACACGATTCGGGAGATTCAAGCCGAAATGGTCTCTGTCGCGTAAGCTGATCTACGCTGCCATTCTTGCGGCGCTTATCGGGATAGGAGCAACGGCTTTCTACTATCTTCGGTATGCTGCCTATGGAAAACAGAGAGTTACGCTGGCCGATCGAATTTCTCTTGCAATTGCGCTTTACGAAAGCGGCAACACCTCAAAAGTAAATCAAAGCCTAAAAGAGAATATTGCGAAGCGTACCTTCGTCCTGGGATATATTTCAGATCTTCTTGACGCCAGCTTTCGTATGGAGCCCGCCCTTGGCGGCAATGCATATCACGAGTTCCAGCTAACGATTCCTTCTGTCTTTTGGGAAGATAAACATGCTCTTTTTTATGACGAAGAGAGTGTCGCGAATACCACGTTTCATTTTGCTTTCAAAGATGAGGCGAATTCCATCTATTCCGCTGGAGCTATTGATTTCGGTATCTGGGGCATGATCCTCTACCCCATTATTGTTAGCGCTCTCTTTCGCATCGTGGCGGAAATAGCAAGAATCAATCTGCCTGAAGTTGTGGCCACGCTGGTCATTCTGTTTCTGTTATACGACGCATTCATTACAGAGGCCGGTTTATGGATACGCCTTCTGGTTATCCGAGACTCGTTGCTTTATTCCGCATTTTTATGGATGTTCTTCAGGATCCCGGCATTTTCGCTGACACGCCGGCCGGAAAAAGAAAACTTCGCTCAATGAAGCTACATTGCAAAAAGACGGCCCTGAATCTTTGCTTCGCAACGGCAACAGTATTGTGCGCTGTTTCAGCCGGGGCGCAGCTAGCCGGTTCTGTTGGCGGCTCTTTATCTCCGTCTCTTGATACGAATCTGAATGGGCTGGATTCTTCCGTGGCGCCCACGCCCTCAGGCACGATTGAACCGGGAGCCAGTAATCTGATGACGCCTGAAGAGCGAGTGCTGCCGTACGATCCAACCGGAGCAAGCATCATGGCTACTCCCATGAGTCCGTGGCCCTTGCAGTTTTATCAGTCCAGCCGGATACCGTATCAGGTGGACAATTCACTGAAGGACGTAACGATTGTGACGGGCCTTCGCTCAGCGCTGCCGCTTAATATCAGCGATATCATTGCCCGTAAAAGTGAAAAATTGCAGTCATCTTCCCTGTCATCGGGTTCTACGTCAATACCTGGCGTCGGAGTCTCTTCACAGAGAGTTCAACCTGCAGCCGCCGGCAGCCTCACAGGGACCATTGCGCAGCAATCATTCTGGAGAGCAGGTGCGGCCGCAACGGTTACGGCGATCAATCCTGTTCAACCGTTTTCTGAACCAGTTCAAACCTCTGTATTGCCGTCAAATTCGGCTACTGATAACAAAGCATCGATCAGGAAAAAATCCAAAACCCCTCTCGATGAAATGACCGGTTTGCCCGGTTCGGCTTCCGCGGTGCCTCCCGACTACAGCCGCAGTCCGCTTGAAACATCTTATGAAGACCAAAGTGATGCCACCGTAGCAGCCGGCCCTTTCAGAAGCCTCGACCAAAGCAGCTTTTTGAATACGGAAATCAATGCGCACTCATTGCGCCGCAGCCCACTCTCAACAAAACAAAAGACGGCAAGTCTGTTTGGAGATCAAACACAATCGACTGCGCAAGCACGAATTACAGACACCATGCATGATCAAAACATGAATACTGCTCAATCTCGGCTTGCGAAACATTCGGTCAGGACAGAACAGATAAAACGGCCGAAATGGCATAACCCTATCCTGCAGCAGATGGAGAGCAGCGCTGTTTCCGGCAGACAGTAGGATTATGGCTTTGATGGAAATATCCGGACTAAATCGTATCGAGAAACTTTCGCGGCCCAATGCTGATATGAATGGCGCGCCAGCACCCTTACGACTTCTGCATGTGATCTATTCATTGGACTTGAAATATGGAGGGCCTCCAGAGGGGCTGAGGCAGCTTGCGGAAGGATATCGTCAGGAAGGTGTACAACTTGAAGTTGTATCGCTCGATAGCCCTGAAGAAAGTTTTCTTGCAGACCTTCCGTTTAAAGTTCACGCTCTGGGTCCTGTGAAGTCAGTGTACGGGTATTCGCCACAGTTACTTCCATGGCTGCGGGCGCACACAAACGATTATGACGCTGTGATTATCAATGGCGTCTGGCAATACCATGGCTTGGCCACATGGCGCGCAATAAAAAACAAGCTGCCGTACTGTGTCTTTACACACGGGGCCTTGGATCCATGGTTCCAAAAAAGATATCCCCTGAAGCATCTGAAAAAGAAATTTTACTGGCGTGGTTTTCAATACCCGGTATTGCGCGACGCTTTGGCTGTTCTTTTCACTACTGAGACTGAAAAAGAGCAAGCCGTTCATAGCTTCACGCCGCATCAATGGAATGGCATCGTGGTGCCGTATGGAACGTATCCGCCTGCCGGCAATCCTGATGCTCAGAAAGAAGTTTTCTTTTCTCAGTATCCGGGCATGCGCCAGCGCAATTTTTTGTTATTTATGGGCCGAATCCATGAAAAAAAAGGATGCGATTTGTTGATCGATGCGTTTTCGCGCATCGCATCCAGTGCGCCGGATTTAGACATAGTAATGGCCGGCCCCGACCAGGTCGGCCTGAAGGTTGTGCTTCAGAAAAAGGCCGAGAAATTGGGAATCGGCAATCGCATTCACTGGCCCGGTCTGCTCCAGAAAGATGCTAAATGGGGTGCATTTCACGCAGCGGAGGCGTTTGTTCTTCCATCGCATCAGGAGAATTTTGGAATTTCCGTGGCCGAAGCCCTGGGCTGCGGCAAACCAGTTTTAATCTCAAACAAAGTAAATATCTGGCAAGATGTGATTGCGGACGGTTCTGGGCTGGTCGATGACGACTCTCTGGAAGGTGTATATCGTCTGCTCTCTGGTTGGCTGCAATTATCTGAAGGTCAGCGAGTAGATATGTCGCGGAGAGCGCTCCAATCTTTCGCGAAGCGTTACTCGATGAGAAGCACTGCCATCACAATTCGGAATATATTCGTACAACGCATCAATGCAGGGAGACGATCCTCGGTGGCTGTCCAACACCGATAGGTAAGTTGTGTTTTAAAGTTCGTGGTTGACGTGAATAGGAAATATATATGAATGAACAAATTACGATTGCTGTTGTGGGTTCAGGCTACGTGGGACTGGTGGCAGCTGTATGCTTTGCTGAAATCGGTCATAACGTAATTTGCGTTGATAACGATGAAGCCAAGATCACTGCTCTTCGAGAAGGCAAAGTGCCAATCTTTGAGGAGTATTTGCCGGAATTGCTGGAGCGGCACCGCAATTCTCTGATTGAGTTTTCGACTGATCTGCATGCAGCGACACAAAAATCACAAGCAATCTTTGTAGCTGTTGGAACTCCGCAAAGCCAGACCGGCAATGCAGATTTGTCTTATGTGGATGAGGTCGCAAGCCACATCGCGCGCTCTATCACCGAATACAAGCTTATCGTTGAAAAGAGCACAGTACCCGTCTATACAAACGAATGGATCAGTCGCGTCATTGAACGCAACGGTGTTCCTCGCGACCTCTTTGATGTCGCCTCGAATCCGGAATTTTTGCGGGAAGGCACAGCTATTGTTGATTTTCTTCATGCGGACCGCATCGTAATAGGAGTAGATAGCGAACGCGCAAATAACCTGCTGCGATCGATTTACGAACCACTAACATCCGGGTCGTACTATCGGAGAGTTGATGCTGTTCCCGGCACATGTTCCGTCGACCAGCCGCCACCTTTACTTCAGACGTCAACAAAAGCGGCAGAACTTATTAAACATGCTTCCAATGCATTCCTGGCGATGAAGATATCCTTCATCAACGTGGTCTCCAACTTATGTGAGACAGCCGGGGCTGATATTGAAGAAGTCGCTAAAGGGATTGGATCAGATAAGAGGATCGGCCCGCGATTCCTCAATGCCGGAATCGGCTACGGCGGCTCTTGCTTCCCTAAAGATGTAGCGGCATTCCGCTATGTTGCGGAACAACTGGGAGTTGAATTCGGGCTGCTTAGAGAAGTAGAAAAAATCAACGCAGAACAGAAGAGAAGATTCTTTCAGAAAGTCCGGTCTGCCCTTTGGACTTTTCGCGGAAAGAAACTTGGAGTTCTCGGGCTGGCTTTCAAAGGAGGCACTGATGATATTCGCGAATCACCTGCGATTGAGTTGATCAGTCAGTTCCTCAAAGAAGGCTGCATTGTCGCCGCATACGATCCGGCCGCGATGGAAAGAACTAAGCAGGTATTGCCTCCGTCGGGGACGCTCAGCTATGCGAACGACGCTTATGAGGCAGCGCAAGACGCAGATGCTCTGTTGATATTGACTGACTGGCAGGAATTTGCCGATCTTGATCTGGATCGCCTCCATTACATCCTTCGTTATCCCATCATCATCGATGGCCGAAATCTCTTTGACAAAGATATGATGGCCCGGCATGGCTTTACCTATCTGAGCATAGGAAGACCCGGCGTTATGTACGCGAAAGACGCAACCGTTTTGCGTAAGCTTCCGTAATGTATTGAGATACTCCAAATACTCAAGTGACCTGATTGCCATCCATCATGTGATGGTAGTCAGGCGCTCGTTTTTCTTGTTGACGGCTGTACTCTTTTTCGTTCATAATATAAGTACGGGTAAACTTTTATCTAAAGCATTACCGCTCGTCTACAATCGTCTTTGTAAGTCATGCAAGTGGAAGTCGATTAAACCTTCGCACAATTCTGAATCGCGTTTACAGGTTTTAGTACTCCTGCCTTCAGTCGAAACATAAGTATTAAAGAGCCATATCAAATCGCATTGGAGCAAAGAACATGAATTTAACAAACGAGAGGGTTGTCGTTTGTGGCGCTGGTGGCTTTATTGGTGGCCATCTTGTTCAGGCATTGCTGAAAAATGGAGTCAATGTAGTCCGCGCAGTCGATGTAAAACCTCTCGATGAGTGGTATCAGAAGAGTAGCGAGGTTGAAAATCTTTCACTCGATCTGCGCGATAAAGATAACTGCTTTAAAGCTGCAGAGGATATGCAGATTGTCTTTCAATTGGCTGCTGATATGGGCGGCATGGGCTTCATTGAAAACAATAAAGCTCTTTGCATGTTAAGTGTTTTGACGAATACTCACATGCTCATGGCTGCAAGGGATAGCGGAGTGGAGCGTTTTTTCTTCTCTTCATCAGCTTGCGTGTACAACGGTGACAAGCAAAAGAATCCGAATGTTATCCCTCTGAAAGAGGAAGATGCCTATCCGGCACTTCCGGAAGATGGATATGGATGGGAAAAGCTATTCAGTGAACGGATGTGCCGTCATTTCGAGGAAGACTATGGCTTACAGACTCGTGTTGCGCGTTATCACAATGTCTATGGTCCATTCGGAACATATGATGGAGGCCGCGAGAAAGCACCCGCAGCTATTTGCCGAAAAGTAATCCAGGCGAAAGCATCAGGCAAGCACGAAATAGAGATCTGGGGCGACGGCCATCAGACGCGCAGCTTTATGTATGTCGATGATTGCACCAAGGGCACACAGGCGATCCTGGAAAGCGATATCCGTGAACCTATAAATCTTGGCAGCAGTGAATTAGTGACCATTAATCAGCTCGTGGATGTTGTCGAGGAGATTGCAGGCGTAAAGCTGAAGCGGACCTATAAACTGGATGCTCCGAAAGGCGTAAACGGACGCAATAGTGACAATACTAAAATCCTTCAATATCTTGGTTGGGAGCCGTCCATTCGTTTGAAGGATGGCATAGCTAAGACCTATGAATGGATCGAAAGCCAGATATTGGCTCCAGCGACGAAGTAATTCAAAAAACACATGGTCTGAGAAGAAACACGTTTCTCAGGCCATTTCTTTCTTGTTTTCTCCTCTTCAGGCCATGATTAGTGATCCGGGTGAATAAAAGCGCAAATGAAAGTCTTGCTGATCTCTAATTATCGGCCTGACAAACAGCAGAGCATGCTGCGTTACGCGGAGATGCTGCAACGCGAGTTAAGCAATCGAGGCTGCGATGTAGATGTTGTTCACCCGCCCGTCGTGCTCGGTAATCTGCCGTTTCTGCCTAAACCCGCCAAAAAGTGGATTGGATACATAGATAAGTATTTATTTGCTCCCGGTTATCTCCGACGGCATGCGCGCAAGGCGGACATTGTCCACATATGCGATCACTCCAATTCAATGTATCTACAAACTACCAGCTCTCGACCGTCGTTGATTACTTGCCATGATTTGCTGGCAGTATTCGCCGCGCGCGGAGCCTTTCCGCATGTTAAAACAGGTCTAACCGGGCGCATCCAGCAGCGCTGGATAGCAGCAAATCTTGTCCGAGCTCAGCACATAGTTTGTATGTCCGGCAAAACTCAGGATGATCTTGAAACTCTTTCGCCCGGAATCAGATTACGTACACAGGTGATCCATCACACTCTTAATTGGTCATACGCACCTGCTTCTTCGGCAGCTGTTGCAGAAGCTCGAAAAACAGCTGGGCTCGATTCTGAGACAGAATACCTGCTCCATGTGGGAGGGAATCAGTGGTACAAGAACCGGCTTGGGGTGCTGCGCATTTTTTTGGAGTTGCGCCGTTATCGGCAATTTCAAAACGCAAAGCTGATCATGGCAGGAAAGCCATGGACCCCTGAGATGCTGAAGTACTGCGAATCTTCAGGATTGAAGAATTCAGTTATCCAACGAGTAGAGGTCGCCAATGAAGAACTACAGGCGCTCTACAGCGGGGCAATTGCACTTCTGTTTCCGTCGTATGAGGAAGGGTTTGGTTGGCCCATACTTGAAGCGCAGGCATGCGGATGTCCTGTGATTACGAGCGACCGCGCTCCAATGACTGAAATTGCCGGCAACGGCGCGCTTTTTATTGATCCTGATTCTCCGGATCTCGCAGCGCGCTCTATTGCCGAACATACTGCTGATCTTCCGCTGCTGCGGGAAGCTGGATTCCAAAACCTTCGCCGGTTTGGCAGGGAGAAGATGATTAATTCTTATCTTGAGTTTTACAAAAAGGTTTTGAACCGTGCAGAGATCGGCTTGGATGACACTATGTGTAATGGATAGAAGCCTCATGCGGCTGTCAGAAAAGCGCTTGTGTCGAGAAGAATAGTTCTACGGCCTCAAGCAGGGAACCGGCAACTGCATCTGCCATGGCAGATGCCTGATTCGCTCCCGGCTTTTGGCGCATTGAATCTCCCTTGATGAAAATAGTAGGCATTCCCAGGCGCATACCGGCTTCTATATCAGATTTGGAATCGCCAATCATGACGCTGTTTTCAACCGATGCGCCGGGAAAATCATTGAATGCCTTCAGGAACATTCCTGGCTCCGGTTTACGACAATCGCATGCATTTTTGTCATGCGGACAGTAGTAAATTGCGTCAATGCGAATATTAAGACCAGCCAAAAACTCTAATAACTTTGCATGCAATTCGCATATATCGTCTTCGTTATAAAGACCGAGGGCCACACCACGCTGATTGGTAATGATGATGATTCGATAGCCGGAGCGAGTTAGACGGGAAAGAGCTTCTTCAACTCCGGGCAAAAGACGAAAATCACTCCAGCGCGAGACATATTGCCCTTCAGGAAGTTTTTCGTTGATCACGCCATCTCGATCCAGAAATACGTTACGAACATGCAGAAATGGCGAAGTCTCTGAACCGGAAGACATGACTCTATCATAATAGGGAGTAACGATATTCTGCTGTTATGCTTCTGCGAGTGTGGTGGCCCCAGCAAGAGTTCAATCCGGAAGGCAGGCAATGATCTCAGATTTACATCGTATTGTTCATCTGATTGAAGGTGGTTGGAAAAATAAACGAGTGCTCGTTATCGGTGATGTCATGCTGGATCGATACCTGTGGGGAACGGTCGAGCGAATTTCGCCTGAAGCGCCCGTGCCCGTTGTTCGTGCTGGCCATCGAAGCTGCCAGGCTGGAGGCGCCGCCAATGTCGCCGCAAACATTACGGGGCTCGGTGCTCAAAGCACGTTAATAGGTTTTATTGGCGCAGATGAAGATGGAGATACTCTGCGGGAATGTCTTAAAAAGACCGGTGTGGAAGAGAGACTTATAGCTAACCCTAATTGTCCGACGACCTCAAAGCTGAGAATCTTCGGAGGCAGTCAGCAGATGCTCCGCCTCGACGTAGAAAGTGCAATCGAGCGCGAGGAGCTTTCATACCGGCAGATGCTCGACTGCATTGAGTCAGCTGTGCGCGAAGCAGATGCGATTATTCTTTCCGATTATGCTAAAGGCGCTCTTACAGAAGAAATCTGTCAGTTTGGGGTCCGGCTTGGACGCGAGGCAGGTATTCCGGTGTTGGTGGATCCCAAACAACGTGACTTCTACCGGTATCGGGGCGCAACCACAATCTGCCCTAACCTGCATGAATTATCTGCAGCGACCGGTATCTCAGGAAAGAACCTAAGCTCAATGCTTCAGGCGGGGCAAAACCTTGCGGTAAAACTGGAGCTCGATTATCTAACTGTGACCTTGAGCGAGAAGGGTATCGCAGTCCTGCACCAGGACAACATTCAAAACATTCCAGCAATAGCAAAACAAGTATTTGATGTCTCTGGCGCAGGCGATACAGTCATAGCCACGCTCGCCCTTGCACTCGCCTGTGGAGTTGAAATCGGACCTGCAGCACAGCTGGCTAACGTAGCAGCGGGTATCGTAGTCGGCAAAATAGGAACTGTTCCGGTAGACAGGGACGAGCTGCTTGCCAGCTTAATGCCGGAAATAGAATTGCAGGCAGAGGAAAAAGTCCTTGATCTTAACCACCTCAGAGCGCGTGCTTCAGCATGGCGCTCACAGGGCGAAAAAATTGTCTTTACAAATGGCTGCTTTGATCTCCTGCATATTGGTCACATTCGTCTGCTGCAGGACGCGCGCCGGGAAGGTGATCGTCTTATTGTCGCCATTAATAGCGACCGTTCTGTCAAATGTCTTAAAGGCGAGAGTCGTCCTATTGTGGGTGAAAGTGAGCGCGCTTATGTGCTCGCAGCCTTGAGTGTAGTCGATGCGGTTGTGATCTTCGATCAGGACACGCCTCTGCAGCTGATTGAAGCTCTGCGTCCCGATGTCATCGTGAAAGGCGGTGACTATACCGAAGATACTGTTGTCGGTGCGCGTGAGGTTCAGTCCTGGGGGGGACGGGTAAAAATAGTACCGATTGTGGAAGGTTTCAGCACAACAAAGCTCATCGCCAAAGCCACTGCCGTGGAGGTGTGACCGCAATTTCGTTGATAAACACTCTGATACACTAGACAAGCATACCTACTGCCCGGAGAGGTGGCAGAGCCCGGTTGAATGCACCTGACTCGAAATCAGGCATGGGGGTAACTCCATCGGGGGTTCGAATCCCTCCCTCTCCGCCATTCATTTCAAAGGAATCAGCCGCGCGGCATCGGCATACTAAGATTTTTGCGGAGGAAAGGTCTCGGCTTTCATTGCGCCGTCACGCTGTCTGATAAGAACCTGCACTTTGCCTTCAGCTCGTTCCAGCTGATCTTTGCACTCGGCGGAAAGGCGCATGCCTTCCTCGAATAGCTTGATCGAGTCTTCGAGCGGAAGGTCGCCGCGCTCCATCTGTTCTACGATTTTTTCCAGCCGATTCAGTGATTCCTCAAAGCTTGCCAACGCCTGTTCCCTCGGGTGTGATCTGTGCCGTTGCGGTGGTTGCTTCGGGCAGAACGCTGGCCAGGACTTCAGCAGCCGCGGTATATCTGCCAAAGGGAGCGCTGACCTGTACGCCCTGCACCATCGAACGCGCGCTCTCAAGCATCTCCTGCGCAATACGAATGCCTTCCGCGCGCGCAGCATCCGGCGACGAGGCAGCCTGCATGCGCAGCATAATGCTGTCGGGCACAGCGACGCGCAGATCGTTCTTCATGAATTCGGCATTACGCAGGCTGGTAAGCGGCCAGATACCCGCAATCACCGGAATACGGAAGCCTTCAATGCGCTTGAGAAAGGCTTCAAGCACTCGCAGATCAAAGACCGGCTGTGTAATGGCATACTCGGCTCCGGCTTCTACTTTATAAGCGAAGCGGCGGACTTCGTTGTCAATGTCCGGCACGCCGGGGTTGGCCGCGCAGGCAATCGTAAATCCAGTGGAAGCGCCGATAGGATTCCCGCCGATATCGAGTCCATGATTCAGGCGATTGACGATATTCACCAGGCCGATGGCGTCTACATCGAAGACTGCCGTTGCGTCAGGATAGTTGCCGAGCTTTGGCGGATCACCGGTGAGGCAGAGAATATTTTTGAGGCCGATGGACGACGCGCCTAACAAATCACTCTGAATGCTGAGGACGTTGCGATCGCGACAGGTGTAGTGCAGGATCGTCTCGATGCCGGTCTTCTGCTGGATCTGAATACAGAGGCTCTGCGCGCTCATCCGGGCCGAGGCGCGTGGCGAATCGGGCACATTGATGACATCGATACCCAGCCCAGCCAGAAGAGCAGCGCCGGCAAGCTCTTTCGAACAGTCAATGCCTTTCGGTGGAACGATCTCCACCATGGCCACGAATTTTCCATCATGAACCCGCTGCCCAAGACGAGAGCGCTTTTCAAGCGGCTGTGGCGGCGTTTCAGTCACAATAGGAGCGCGCGACGCATGGCCTGCATTTGTCTTCTGCGCCTCAACCGCGCGCGTGGCCGACTTCATGGCCCGGATATGGTTCGGCGTTGTGCCGCAACAACCACCGATAAACTGTACTCCGGCTTTCAGGAACTTCCGCGCAAAGCTGGCCATGTACTCCGGCGAGCAGAGATAGATGTTGCGACCATCCACAGCACGCGGCATGCCCGCATTCGGCATCACGGCAAGAGGCAGATCGCTGGCTGCTGCCATGCATTCAATTGCGGTGAGTACGGTTACCGGCCCGGTGCTGCAGTTAACGCCGATAGCGTCCGCTCCCCAGGACGACAATTTCGCCGCGGCAACCTCGGCAGATGCTCCGTCAAGACAGTGCGCATCTTCATCCACAGTAACAAGCGCCATGACAGGAATATCCGGAGCGACTTCCCGCGCCGCCAGCAATGCCTGCTCGGCTTCATTGAGCGCGGGCATGGTTTCAATCACGATCAGGTCCGCGCCAATGCCGGGACCTCCATCCACCAATCCGCGAATCTGCTCAGCGAAGGCAATACGCGCTTCTTCGAGCGATGTCTTTCCGAGCGGCTCCAGGTGAATGCCCAATGGACCGACCGATCCTGCGACCCAGGCTGTTCCGGCCTGTTTCTCTTTCAACTGATTAACGGCCTGACGGGCGATGCGCACCCCGGCCTTATTGATCGCCGCAACCTGGTCCTGAAGCCCGTGGCGCTCCAGCCGAAAGCGGTTTGCACCGAACGTATTGGTTTCAATGACCTCGGCCCCGGTCTGCAGGTACTCTTCATGGATGGAGCGGACCAGCTCCGCCTGCGAGAGGTTCAGTTCGTCGAAGCAACGGTTAATAAAAATTCCGCGCGCATAGAGCATTGTGCCCATTGCTCCGTCAAACAGAACAGTGCGGTTGCCGAAGAGATTATGGAGACGGTTCGTCATCGAGGACCTTCTAGTCATGCTAAGTCACTTGCGCCGAGAGCGCCAGCATAGGAATTCCTTCCGGCACGGCAATTCACGCGGCGGCCACAGACTCGAGCGCCTGTGCTTTGTTATACTTGGCTTTCCCACGCACTACGTAGAAGGAATGGTTGAGGTCTGAAGGATTTGAAGAGAAGAAGTCTGCTTCCAGTTGTTGGATTGATTTGCGCCGTATCGTTTTTGACCGCATGCGGCAAGAACTTTTACTTTGCAGGCCGTAACCTTCCACCCAGCGGTGTTTTAAACCGTGTGCTGGTGGCCATCCAAAATCCCAGCCCTTTAAGCAAGGGAGCTCTCCAGTTTGAAGACGCCAAGTACGACATCCGTCATGCCTTCAACAATGTGAATATAACCTTCTCGATCAGCGGGTTTTCAGGAGCGCTTCCGGTCACCATCCAGAGCATGCCTGAGCAGCAGATCGGCGCCGTCTACTCAATTGGCGATGGCAGCCTAACGCTTGTAAATTATGGCTCTGAAAAAGTGCAAAGCTCACAGGGCGCGACCAACCTGAACGGAATCTCCCAAAGCATTTTTATCTCGCGCGACCTGCTTTACACCTATGCGGCTTCTCAGGGCGCGCATTCGCTCACGGTCGTGGATCACGGCACCACTTACACGCTCAATCTTCCCGGTGTGTACCGTGTCGCGGTGAACCCAGGCAATACAGTCGTTCTGGCTTTTGTGCAGAACACGAATGACGTATACAGCGTGGTGCATCTGAATGCAGCCCAGCAGCAGGCAGCCATCAACAATCCGCACTGGAACCCGGGCCTGACCGATCCGACTCTGCGGAATACGCAACCGGCGCAGGACTGTGAGCCGCAGAATCTTCCCGTCTACTGCGTCTTTCCGGTAAGCTCGGCAGACAATGCAGCGTCGATGACCAATCCAACATCCACGCCGACCGCGACATTTGACCGTCCCGTCAAGGCCGTATTCTCTCCTGACGGATCGACCGCCTACGTTCTCAATTGCGGTCCGGAGTGCGGCGGAACAACGTCCGGAATCACGACCATTCCCATCACCACCGCAGCTTTGAATCCATCGGGAGTAGGCGCGAGCGGCATCGCTCTGGTGGCGCAGAACAACATTGCCGTCCCCGGCGGGGTGACTAACGGCCTCTTCAGCGGGACCACCTTTTACGCCGCAGGACAGCAGCTGCAGAGCGACGGCCTCCTGGCGGGAAATCTTTCAGTTATCAATACTTCAACCGGACAAGTCACCGGCCGGTATTCCATCAGCGACGGCACGCATAACAAAATGGTCCTCGCCGATAACAACACGCTCTGGATCGGCTCCTATCAGTGCCAGTCAGGCGAGCGCTACAAGCTGAGCCAGTCCACGGCTCCGGGAACTCCGTTTGGCTGCATCACCATGTTCAATACTGCGAATAACTCCGTGCTGGTCGAATCCTTTAAGGGCGACGGCACAGGCATTGCCGCCGTGACCGGATTGAATAAGGTCTATACGACGGAAGGTGGGCAGGTATACATCTACAACACGTCTGACGGCTCAGCGCGCGACAATACAAACGTGACCGTCAACGGCACTGCTTACGATGTCGCATATATGGATGCCGACAGCGACGGTAACAATACCACCTATTGAAGCTCCGACAATACAAAAGGCGCGGTGGTTGCATGCGCCTTTTGTCTGCTGTTTTCAACTAAGCCAGGAAAGTCTCCTCCCGATCACCCGTATAGCTCCCCCGAACAGTGATACAAAGTCTGAAGGAAAACAGGACTAATTATGCCGGAGAATTCAGTTGCCGATATCCTTGCCGTCGCTGCTCATCGTGACGATGTGGAGCAGACCTGCGGCGGCACTCTGCTCAGAATGCAGGCGCTCGGCTGCCGCACCGCCATTCTTGACCTGACGCAGGGTGAAGCCGGAACGCGCGGCTCAGCCGCCGAACGCACAACGGAAGCAGCGGAAGCGGCCCGCATACTCCGAGTGAGCTGGCGACAGGCGCTGGATATTCCCGACGGGCGCGTCGAAAACACATACGAGAACCGCATCAGGATCGTCCGCGTCCTGCGCGAACTTCGCCCTCGCGTGGTGATTTTGCCCTATTGGTCAGGACGCCATCCCGATCACTACACCACCTCGACACTCGGTTACGAAGCGTGTTTTCTTTCAGGCCTTTCTAAGCTCAATACCGGGAGCGCGCCACACCGGCCATTCAAGATTCTTTATGCCAGTCTCTACGCCGACGTGCGGCCTAGCTTCGTTGTCGATATCACGCCCTATATCGAGCAGCGGTACCAGGCCCTGATGGCCTACAAATCTCAGTATCAAAACCAGGCTGCCGGCAGCGGTCTGTTTGTGCCCGAAGAGGAGATTAGGGAGCGCACCTTCGCTGAAGCTCGCCACTACGGACTGCTGGGCGGGGTGCGATACGCAGAGCCGTTTGTGCAAAAAGAAATTGGACTTGTGGATGATGTAATGCGAATACCCGTGCAATCGATGTAATAAAGTGACGACTCAGCCGGCATTGAGCGGCTGCTCATAAGGGTCCGCTTCTCGAATCACGCGATTGCGCCCTGCGCGTTTGGCTTCATACAGGGCCTGATCGGCAGCTTCAATCAATGTGCTCATATTTGCGTCGCGTTCCGGGACCACCGTTGAGCACCCGATGCTGACCGTAACCACTTGATGTGAGCTTCCGGCGTGTTCAATTTTGTGCTCTTCCACTGTCCGGCGCAGTCGTTCAGCCATCTCAAATGCGCTATGATTGTTGGTCTCGGGAAGAATGACGGCAAATTCTTCGCCGCCAAAACGGGCCACAGTATCGCCGGACCTCTGAAAAACCTGAAGCGCCGCGGCTGCAATCTGCCGCAGGCAGTTGTCGCCGCGAACATGCCCATACAAATCGTTGTAGAGCTTGAAATGGTCCACATCGAGCAGTAGTAGTGAGAGTGGACCCCCTGTGCGGCAGGCACGCCGCCATTCCTGATCTAACGTTTCATCCAGCAGTCTGCGGTTCGCAATACCGGTAAGAGGATCAATCGAGGCGATGGCCTCAAGGGCAAGATAAGCGTCCTGCAGCTTTTCTTCCGCCGCCTTGCGCTCAGCAATATTACGGACCACATTCACATAGCCGACCGGTTCGCCTGTCACGCGGTCACAGTAGAGGCTGATATTGGCTTCCATCCAGAGATAAGTCCCGTCTTTCTTCCGGCAGCGATAGGTGAGCGATTTCGCCGGCTCGCCGCTTTTCAACGCCTCCAGCGTTGCCGTCATAGCAGGAATATCATCCGGGTGAACGATGCTGTCCTGATAGGTTGTTCCAATCAACTCGTGGGGGTCCCAACCCATCGTCCACTGCACCGCGGGAGAAACATATTCGCGCCGGTGATTGAGATCGGTGAGGACAATAATATCGAGGGAATTCTCTGCCAGAAGCCGATAGAGATGCTCGCTCTTCCTGGCAGACTGCTCCAGGATGCGACGCTCATTCAGCACAACAGAAACCAGCGAGACACAGAGAACAGCGCTGGCCAGCAATATCTGGATGAGAAAGACCTGACGCTGCCAGCTGACGTCTTCGATAATCGTCATCGGCCCGCGCCCGTGTGTGGTGAAAATGAAGGAGAAGAAGCCAATAATGCAAACGCCGAGAATGCCGGCGTTCATCCCCAGCCGCACCACAATCAGGAGGAGCGGCGGAAAAAGAATGAAGAAAATGGGAAAGCTGGTTTCGTGAAAAACGATAAACGTGCACAGGAACATCAGCGACAGCAGGCTGGCCGTCTCAAGCAGGCGTTTGCGCTCGAACGGCATGCTTCCATCATTGTTAAAGAAAGAAAGAATAATGGGCGTAACGATAATGGCGCCCAGCGCATTGGAAAAAAACCAGTCCGTTCCGAACTTCGGCGGAACATGGCTGTACAGCATGCGATAAAGTGGCGAAGCGCAGGCGGCTGAAATCGCAGGCGCGATCAATGCGCCGGCCAGGCATAATCGGGCCAGCTCGCGCGGACGCGAAAAGCGGATTGTGTGCTCGGCTGTCAAAGCGAATGGATAGGCAGCAATCGCGACTTCCAGCATGTCGCATGCGGGCAGCGCCAGGCTCACCGCGATAGAATCGCCTCCGGCCAAATGGGCGGCGAAGTTGGCGGCAAAGCCAACGGCAAAGATGCCGGGCCATCTTTCGCGTTTGTTCAGCAGCAGAACTGAGAGAACAATGGCATTGGACCACCAGAAGGCCGCCTCGCCATTGGCGTCCGTATCTACCAGAATGCTTAATCGCGCCGTGAGAAACACCGAAACACAGAGAACTCCCAAAATAAGCAGGAATTGGTAGTTCAGCGATTTTTCAGCAACGGGCAGACGAATCATAAGCTGCGCAGATCAAAAACTTCTTCTCCCGGAGTTCATTGCTCCGAAGAATCCTACAGATACGAGTTGCCGGGGGAGAATTAGCTTACCTGATTTTGGTAAGTCTGGGTATCCATGAAATGTTACCAGAAGGCCCAATGTTGATCTGAAGTTGCCCGTCCTGGCCCTCCTGCAAGGCAGGGCCGGAAGCAGTGTGGAGCTTTCCGGCGGCATCGGTGAACTGGATTTTGACAGGCCCATCGCCGAGAAGCTTGAAACGGTAGTGAAACTGGGCCCCGGGCGCCAGTGCCCCGACTCCAAAGCTGGCATACGGGTAATCGACCTCAACCAGCGTGACCTGAGAGCCGCTGTTATTGGTAATGGTCGCGGCTACAAATGCGGAACGGCATCCGGCCGGAAGCAGCAGAATAAGAAGGGTAAAAGAACCAGCGGCGAAAGCCTTTTTCATAGAATTGTTTTTCGTTCCAGTATCCGTGCGGTGAGGACAACGCCGGTTTCATTGGTGTGCAGGGTGATGGGAAATGCCAGAACATTCCATACCCACGCTTCTCCTTTGCGCGGAAGGTTCAGCAGGCCACGATAGGTGCGGTCAATATAAGTTTCGCGCGTGATAGCAACGGTCTGGAGAATTTCCCGCCAGTCGGAAGCAAGCTCCGGCATTTCTTCAAACATATTGCGTCCCGGAAACCAGTCGCGGGGGCGTTCAAGCAGCCGGGCACAGGTCTCATTCACGTATTGCCAGTTTCCGTCGCCGTCCAGAATTTCGAGCACCGCGTCATCTCCGATGGCCATGTTGATGCGCGAGTAGAAAAAGTCGCGGGCATCTACGACGACGGGCTTGCCGCGGCGCTTGGCTTCAAAAGAGCGCAGAGCCGTTACCAGATCATCGATAGAACTGTAGCCTTTGAGCAGATGCATATCTTCAGGACCGCCAAATCGCCGTTCAAGCGTGGCCGAAAGAATAATAATGGGCACTTCCGGGCGGCGCTGGCGAAGCTTTGCCGCAACATCGGTGCCGAACTGGCCTGCGCCGAGATGATAGTCGAGTACGGCGATATCGATTTCATCAAGCAGCTTGACGGCCTCTTCCACAGTGGAAGCGGTTTCGGTCAAATAACCGTATTTGCGCAAAATAGTGGAGCGCAGAAGAAGGTTTTCAGCGTGATCGTCCAAAAGAAGGACGCGAATCGGGTCGGCCACAGCCTGTTCCGTCAGTTCAGATTCCCGGCCTGTTTGATTTTCCATATCTTTTGTGTGATGCAGCCGTAAGTACCTTTGCTGCTATTCGCTTTCTGTTTTCCGCTTGCGCTCGAACTGCTTCAGCAGCTCCGGCAGGCGCGGCATCAGAGCAGAGACCCGCAGCCATTGACGATTGTCATACGCCGGCGATCCGCTGATGATTTTTCCGGCTTCAATATTACCCCCTACGCCCGACTGCGCCGTCACAATTACGCGGTCGCCGATATGGCAATGACCGGCAACCCCAACCTGTCCCGCAAGGATGGCATTGTCCCCGACGTGCGTCGATCCGGCAAGGCCCACCTGGGCGCATAGCAGCGTATTTTCGCCGACAGACGAACCGTGTCCAACCTGCACGAGATTGTCGATTTTCGCCCCCCGGCTGATACGCGTTTCTCCGACGCTGGCGCGATCAATGCAGGAATTTGCTTGAATTTCGACATCATCTTCGACAATAGCCGGCCCGGATTGCACGATTTTGTGCCATTTTCCCGCATCATCTTTCGCAAAACCGTAGCCATCGGAGCCAACTACAACGCCATTCTGCAGAACAACATTATTGCCAAGCCGGCAGTCCTCGCGCACTACTGCGTGGGCATGGGCGAAGAAATGATCGCCAATCCGCGCATTGGAGTAAATAACGACATGCGGCAGGATGGTCGCATGATTTCCGATGACGCAGTTTTCCCCGATTACCACGTAGGCCCCGATGGAGGCGCCTTCGCCGATTCTGGCCGTGGGATGGATGACTGCCGTCGGATGAATCCCCGGAGGGTAGACCGGGGCAGGATGAAAGATTTCAATAGCGCGGGCAAAGGCCAGATACGGATTCCGGGTGCGCAGCGTAGGAGCTCCAATCTCGGGGAAATCGGGCGAGACGAGAACAGCGCCGGCCTGTGTCTTTTTAGCCAGAGGCGCATATTTGGGATTCGCGACGAAAGTGATCTGCCCCGGTCCCGCTTCCTCGATTCCGGCAACTCCGGTAATTTCGGCTTCAGGCGTTCCACGGCATTCGGCATCGAGGCGTTGAGCAAGTTCCGCTAACTTCATGCCGCGATTGTACCTGTAATCGAATATGGGAAAGGACTCGCCGGCGCATCGAGGAGGCTGCAAAGTATCGCTTGTAAAGGCATACCCCCAATGTCCGCGTGCGTGATGGCGCGTGAGGGGCTTGACATGCCTCATATACTTAAAATGCAGGTAGTAAGAGGCATAGCCATTGGCTATGCCTCTTGGCTTTTGGCGTCATTCTAAATAATTGAAAACAAAGGATCTCTGTACAGGAGCGCGCTTGTAAGTCACACAAAACAAAGGATCTCCGTACAAAGATGGGGGGGAGGAGGGTCTATTTGGGCTGAGCTTCGACGGGCTTTTGAATTGTCGTTGTTTTTGCGCCTTCCGTTACCGTAACCGGTTCTCCGCCTGCAAGATAGTGCGCAATCACGCTGGGTTCGGCCCAGTCGAGTGTCCAGCCGTTTTCGACGGCTACAACGGTGTACTTGCCGGGAATCACATCGCGCAGGGAAAAGCTTCCGTCTGAATCAGACTGATCGCGCCGGAAAAGATCGCGGTTGTTGGCCGGATCACGGGGCACAAGGACGATCATCGCTCCCGGAACAGGCTTGCCCTCTTTCTTCGCAAATCCGGTCACCTCAAGGTCTGGATCGGGATAAACGGTCGCGGCAATCATCACCGGACTGCTGCCGATGGTGACGCGTCCATTTTCGATCTGCGCTCCGGTTGCGGCAAGTTTTGCCACAAAGAAGCGCTTGCCTCTGCCCACCACTTCAAGGCGGTATTTGCCGGGTTGCACATTGGCCAGCCCGAAGTTTCCGTCCTTGCTCACGATGGAGCCGTTTCCGCCTTGACCATCAGAAGCGGACAGGATAACGGCGGTATTCGGAGGCAGAGCCTCGCCCGAAGCCATCGCTATCTTGCCGGTGACATCCGCCAGCTGCTGACCACCACCCGCATCGATGGACTGATCCGAGGAGACATTCATCGTGGTCATCCGCGTCGATTGTGAGCCTGGACCGCTCAGGCGAAGCCGATATTCGCCGGGAGCAACGCTGATCTCCGTCAACCCAGGAGCAATAAAGTGGCTGTTGGTTTCTACATAGTCCGACGTGCCGAACACCTCCTGTTCCAGAGCCGCACCTGGCATCATGTTCATCTGGCGCGGATCATCCGACACCGGCGACCGAATCAGCAGATGCAGCGCCGGTTGCGCATGCAGCGAGAAGTTGATCTGCACACGATCACCGCCCTTCAGTGGAACAGGAGTGGCGTCCTCCGGATTGGTTGTATCGGCATAGAAGGTGGTGGCGTAGACGAGATCAAGCGGCGAATGAGGAATATCCCCGGATGCGTTCGTTGTAGCGGAAGACCGTATCATGCCTCCGCCGGTATCCGCATACCAGGGCCGCCCGCTGACGGAAATGAAGTAGTCGCCCGGCGCAAGCTCAGTAAACTCATAAGCGCCGATATCGTCGGTTGTTGTACTACCGGCCTGACGAACTTTTTCGACGCCACTGTCATGCGCCTGACGGTAAAGCGTGACTCGGGCATTTTCCACCGGATCGCCCGAGTCTTCGGTAACTATGCCGGAAATGACAGCGCCCGGTTCAAGCCGCAACACCAGATTTTCCGAGATGAGACCTTCGCCGGTAACGATGGCCGTCGAGTAATGCTCATGCTCATCGTAAGCAGCGGTAATGAATCCACGGCGCGAGCCTGTCAGCGCATACTTGCCCGCCGGGAGATGGTCAAAGGCAAAGCGTCCGTCAGCGCCGGTCTGTATGGACTGGACCGGAGAAAAATCACTGGAGAGCACAATCGAAACGCCCGCGCGGTTCAGCGGTTCGCCCGTCGCTGCATTCACCACCGTTCCGGAAATGCGATACGGTCCCTCAGTCTTCTGCTGCGCATGCAGACTGGCGCAAAGCAATGTAACAGCGCAAGCGCAGACTCCCAATCGGCAAAGCTGCGGCATCCTCATGGCGTGCCGGCTTCCGCTGGAATAATATCCACTTCAAGATTCGCCGTCCCATTTGGCTCCAGCGTAACAGTCTGCCCTTTGTCCGCGTAGGCTTCCATTGCTTTCGGATTTCGATACTCAAGATCGACAGGATGGTCGAGAGCCAACACGCGATACGTTCCTGGTTGAAGATTGACCGTAAACGCAGTTTGCTGCAAAGGCATGGATTGCGGCAAAACAGACGGAGTATCGAATTGCGGAATCAAATAGAGGTACCCAAGCGGCGCTTCCGTCGGCAGATGCATGACGGACGGCCCGCCAGAGGAGCTATTGAGTGGCACGGACGACAAGTTCTTCGCGCGAACCGACAGGTTCGCCATATCATTGCGCAACACAATATCAATAGGCGCCGAAGCCCCGCCCTGCCCGATCACCAGCGGATCACGCGCAAGGTCCGTTCCTCCTGCGGTAATGGACGCGACATATCCCTGGTTCGCATAGGTCTGCACCCAGTATCTGCCCGGCTGCATGCCTTCCATTAGCCAGGAGGAATCATCACCTCCGGGTTCATGACGAAGCATCACGCCCATTGCCTCATGGTTAGTAACGGAGAAGAGCATCAGGTTGATATCGCGCGAAACCTCCACCTGCTTCCCATTTTCAATCTGTATCATCTGGGGCGCGCCACTATTGGTCGAGGCAAATTCCTTATGAATAGTTACTGGAATTGGATGGATAGGCAGAAGAGAAATTCCCTGCAACTGAATAGGCGCATTTCGTACCGTAACCGGCATGCTGGCAAAGGCTGGCGACGGCATTGCTGACTGGATCGTCACCGTATAGCTGCCGCTAGGAACATAAGCGCGAAACTGCTGCTGTCGTGAATCATAGGAGAGGGGAATATCATTCAGACGGCCGCGTCCATTCGAAAACTGCACAAAGCCGAAAGGTCCGCGATCTGCAACCGGAATGGTTACACAATAAAAAGGCTCACGCGTAAGCGCGAGCTGCGCATTCACCTGCTTTCCCGCCCCCAGCCTTATAAAACCAGCGGTGCTGCTGTCGCTTTCCTCCGGATACCAGACAGATGGATATCCCCAGGTCATCGCCCCCTGGCCCGCAATATCCGAATCCATAGATGTGGAAGTGAAGAGCTTGTAGTCACCCGGCTCCAGGCCGCCGAAGCGGAATGTGCCTTCACTATTAGTAGTTTTCATGCCGAAGGGCTGCCAGGACGCGCGTCCATCCTGAATGACCCTGCGCATTAGTTGTACTCGGATATTGCTGCCGGGGTCAGCAGTGGGCAGAGCGATCTGACCTGTGATTGTGCTCGCAGGCTCCAGCGCGAGAGTGTAATCATTGCCTGTTGGCCCTACGGAAATCGGCATTGAGGAATTGCGTCCTCGCCCTACGCCGAAAAACCCTGGACGGCGTGCCTCCAGCATGTTTCGCCCCGCTTGCACATTTGTAAACTCAAAATGGCCTTCGTTATCTGTCAGCTGCGAATTGGAGGTTTCGCCGGCAAGTGTCACCAGAGCACGAGCAATCGGCTCATGCGTAATGCTGTTGACGACGGTTCCGCGAACGTCGTAGGTGTGTTGGCTGGAGGAGTTGCCCGCCTGCGCATGAAGAAGGCAAGGCGAAATAAAAAGCAGCATGCCGCACAACACAGAGTTCGTCCGCAGATGGGCCATGCTGATCACTGACTTTCGATATCGCTGCTATTTTCCTATAGCAACTTTCCTATGGCTATAAACCACTGTCATTCTGACGACCGAAACCGGAACCCCGCACGTGCGGTTTTCACGTGATGGGGTGGGCTCAGAATGACGTCCCTGTTTTTGGTCTAAAAGTGCTGTAAGTCACATGAAAAAGCAAACGGCGTCTGAAGCTGATCTTCAGACGCCCCAAAAATTCATAGGTAAGCCGAATCGTTACTCAACGTGATAGTTCGGAGCCTCACGCGTAATGATGACGTCATGCACGTGGCTTTCGCGTAGCCCTGCATTCGAGATGCGCACGAACCGCGATTTTG
>Ga0209581_1001662_pt1 | contig 24719 bp, 22 predicted proteins | sample Coa_R2_FD_187160 | JGI IMG/M metagenome (GOLD analysis project Ga0209581, IMG submission 187160) | Surface soil microbial communities from Centralia Pennsylvania, which are recovering from an underground coalmine fire - Coalmine... | ecosystem: Environmental > Terrestrial > Soil > Unclassified ...
CCGCGAAAATTTGTCCTAATCGATCGAGAGGAAAATGATCGCTGCGATTCCCAGGATCACGCCAAGCAACTGGAACGTATTCACCCTCTCATGGTAGACAAGCAGACCGATCAGAACTGCGCCAACGCCTGAGAGCGCCGAGAAGATGATGCTGCCTTTGCTCAGTTCCGCACCGCTGCGCAGACTGAGCAACCAGGCAATATTTGCCAGTACAAATCCCAGGATGGAGAGTACACCAAAAATGATCTTCCCGGTCAGGCCAAACTGCTTGGCGAGAATATCGGCGACCAGTTCAAAGCCGACGAGAAGCAGAATAAACCAGAGCCACGTGGGCAGAGTGAGCCGTTTGCTAAACCAGGGCATAAAGAAATCCTTTCGCTGGATGAGAGGTGGACAGAAAAAGGGCGTGGTGGAATAGCCAGAGGACGGTCTCATAGCTACCCCGATGGGATACCCGGCGTGCCGAAACCCTCTGGCCGCGTGTGGACGCTGGCTTAGCAGTTGGCAGAGATATGATGGATGAACGAGAATAGCATCAAGAACAGATCCCTACTTCTTCCCGGCCTCTCCGGGCGGGAGTTCTACAATATTCTGGCAGCAGAATATCATATATTCTGCTTGCCTACTTCTCCCGGTTTTGCAATTGCTCAAAGAAAAGATGGACGAGTGGATCTGGTCACGCTCATCCATCTTTTCTCCTGGACCCTTTGTTAGAAGAGCCAGATTTTCAAATTGCTGAAAGCGACATCTGTGGGACTTTGATAGCTGTCGGCGACCCAACCAAGCCAGCCCGACTGGTAGGAGCTATCGGTGACGCTCTCAATGAAATGCTGATTCACATAGATGTAAAATGTGTGCTCCTCTGCAATCAGCGTTATTTCATTGGCCTGCGTATTGCCCGATTGCATATAGCCGGTGCTACCGGTATCAAGCCGCTGGGCAGTGTTGGATTTCTTATAGTCATAGAGATTGAAGGAATAATCGCCGGAGAGATCGATCTCGAAGTAGTAAAAGAAGCCATCGTGGCCTCGAAACATGATGCCGCCGTCGTCGCCGGCGAGAATGGTCATGTCCACCTGGAGCGCAAAGTTGCCGAATCCCTTGCCGACTTCGCCGCAGGGGTTAAAGAAATGGACGGCTATCTCCTTGTCGTGGTAGCTGCCATCTTTGAAGCCACAGAAGTCCTGGCCGGGATCGGAGTACTCGTCCCATTGCATACTGCTCTGATGATTTAACGAATCCGCCAGAAAGGGTGTACCGCCGGTAGCGCTTTGATAGATATTCTGATGGACCCGATCTGCGGCCTGTGCAAGGGAGGTACTGGTGGCATCATCGCCGGCTATCTGGGTTTGCAGGTCGTTAACCGTACCTGTTGCCAGCGCGTTGGTTGTTGCGGTCGCGCCGAGGATGATCTGATTGGGTCGATAGTACGCCAGGTCGTAGACCAGCCCGCCGCTTCCCAGGAGGAGAAGGACGAGCGCCAGGCAGAGAGCCAGAACGGCGGTGCGGTCCAGGCGTGCCCGCTGCGTCGGCTTCGCCGGCTGACTGGTTTGCGTAGAGGGAAGCGCAACCGGTCCTTCCTCCTCTTGCACGTCTCCCGATACAGATATTGATGCGATGGTTGATTGCTGATCGGACGGCCCTTCTGGAGTATCTTCTGACGCCGATGTTGATGCGATGGTTGATTGCTGATCGGGGAGAAGTGTTTCGTCGGTGGGGGCGTCGGGGAGCAGATCGGGCTGGTGCATTTCGCCCGTCGTGGAAGATTCTGGCGGAGCGAGAGGCTCGGCGAGTGGAGTGGGGTTGGGCTGCGTCGTGGAAGATTCTGGCGGGGGCACCGTGTCTTTAAGGGCAGTGTCTGTGACTGCTTGCGCGGCCGGATCGGGATCAATCGGCAGTGCGGTTGCCTGGTGATCTCCACTGAGAGGCTGTTCCTGGCCTGTTGTGGGAGGGATGTGGGTGTCGTCCTGGGATGCGTCGTGCAATGCCATGTGTTTCTCACCTGTATTCTTTTGTAGCCGCGAATCGCGGTTCTTCCTCGGCCTGCGCATAACGCTGATACGGCTGAGTATTTATACTATAACATAAATTATTGCTGAGGAAAAGGGGGAGGATCGGTAAACCGGGGGGTTCTAAACGGAAAAGGGAGGAATCGCTAGAGGTTGTAAGTGATGCGCCAGGATGCGAGAAGGGTAAGAGCTTTGTGCAGCAGCGCCTGGTGGTCGGGCGTGAGTAGCCAGCGGCTGACGCCTGAGGGATGGGGCAGGGGCAGAAAGAGCATATCGTCGATCGCCCGGTATGTCCCGATAACCTCCTCCAGGCGGATTTTGCCACAGAACGTTTCGATGGCCATGCTGCCAACAAGGAGGACAACCCTGGGCCGGAGGATGCGCAATTCCGCGTCGAGATACGGGCGGCAGAGCGCGAGTTCGGCGGGCGAGGGACGGCGATCCCCATCCCCCCTGGGGTTGCGTCCGGGATCACAGCGGGTGAGTGAACTGAGGTAGGTATGATTGTGCAGATAGCCGGGCGGAAAGCCCGCCCGTTCCAGCCATTTTTGCAGAATGCTGCCGCCGGGACCGCTGAAGGAGCGACCTTTAGCCACTGAACGATGGCCGGGGGCCTGACCAATAACCATCACCTGATCGCCGGGGCGCCCGTTGACGAGAGGCTGTGCCAGCGGGATATATCCCCGCTCCTGGCACAGGCGACATTGCTGGATGCGCTGTTGCAGAGCGGTGAGCGCGGCGGCGCGCTCGGCTTCGGTTTGTTCACTCATGCTGACTGGAGGCAGGGGCAAGTTCGGGATGCTCATGGTGGTAGCGATTGGAGAGATGATAGTACTGTCCCCGGTAGTAGAGCAGGGGGGATACCTGGGTGCCATCGCCGTGCCCGTTCTGACCGGCGTGGTACGTCGTTCGCCTGATCTCTGGCTCCTCGGCACCGTTCACGCCGGGCATAAAGAGGCGTTCTTCGCCATAGCCCATCGCCTGAACCTCTCCCAGAAAGATTGCATGATCGCCGCCAGGATATTCGGCGGTAATGCGAGCATCGACAAAAGCCATCGCGCCGTCAAGAATTGGCGAGCCGGTGGCGGCTGTATCGTAGGTGGCGTGGCAGAAATGCGTGTAGCGTTCCTCAGAGGAAGTGGCGAAGCAGTTCGAGAGCGCCTCCTGCTCCTGTGTCAGGATGTTAACCGCGAAGACGCCGCTCTCGCGGAAGAAAGGGAGTGCCTGACTATGGAGATCGACGCAAATGAGGACCAGAAGGGGGTTGAGCGAAACGGAAGTGAAGGAATTGACCGTCAGCCCGACAACTCCCGCCTGGCCGCGAGTCGTGGCAATAGTGACTCCTGTGGCGAAGTGCCCCATGACCTTGCGGAAGAAATCTGTATCTAGAGCCATGTTACAAGCGTGTCCTTTGGAATATCGATAGAGAGATAGGCAATTATTCCATTGCTTACTCTGTAGTATCATCCTCTGGAGAGGTCTTGTCAACTGACCTTTAGGACAGGATGAACCGGATGCTAGCTTTTAAACGTGCTGAAGAAGTTCCAGATCACGACATTGGCATCGATCGTATGAGTGGTGTAGCCAAGTTCGGGCATAGGGATCGCGGAGCCAGGCCAGACGTGGCCGCCATCGCTGATCCTGTAATGTTCGACGATTGTCCCATTGGTGCAGTTGGGCCATTTGATCGCAGTGACATCGGATTGGTGGAAGATCGTCTGGCTGACGCTGGTATTGCACTTATCGATGGCAAACCAGAGATTCAAGAAGGTTTGTACCGAAAGTTTCGGCGGCGCACCGTTATAGGGGGCGAGTTGGTCGGCCAGACCATGAATCTCCAGCACCGGGAGTGGGCGTGAAGCCTGACAGCCATTGGGAGGGATATGGTAGAATGCTCCCTCAACCGTTGCCAGGGCCGCAATCTGGTTGCTCAACGTGCAGGCCACGCGGTAGGCCATGCTGGCACCGATCGAGTAGCCGGTGACGTAGATGCGCCGGGCGTCGGTGCAATAGTTCTTCAACAAATAGCCGATCATATCGCGAGTAAACTGCACGTCGTCGGCGGTGCCGGTCGGTCCAAACTCGCCTGTTCCGGCGTTCCAGCTTGGTTTCGGTGGGTTTGCATTGTCCAGGGCCCCCTGCGGAAAGACGACAATAAAATGCGCTTTATCGGCCTCGGCTCCCATATTGGTATAGCGTTCCATATTGGCTGCCGTATTGTCATAGCCGTGATAATTAATAACCACAGGCAGGGGTTGCGAGGCATATGAGGGAGGCAGGTGGACGATGAAGATACGCCGCAGGCCGCCGGAACTGATAGGGATCGTCTCATCCCCTGGCGAGTGCGAGATAGAGCAGGGAGAGCCATTATTGCCCTGGCTGAAGCCCGGCAGAGCGGGTAACTGGACATGATTCCCGGCCAGACCGGGAATGATGCCTGCACGCAAACCATAGACTACAGCGCCAATGACGAGAAGCAGTGAGAAGGCCAGGCAAATCCACGCAGCCAGGCGCCGCATATGGAACGCCCGCTCATGATGAAAATCATGATTATACATATGAGTAATCTTCTATCTCATTCTCTTTCATGTATTGTTTAAGCCGGAGTATAGCATGAACGTGGCTCGGGCTGCAAATGGTCTATTGTGTATGGGGACTTCTTATAGCCATTATCCCTGCATTGCGCCGCCATTAGACAAGACGAAAGAGGGGAGCGCTCTGTCACGGATGGCTTGCCAAGCATGATATAGTGAGGCAGAGAAATCCTGGTAGACAGAAAGTTTTGCATGCGTAGATGATGAAGCAGATAGAGACAGAAGTTGTGGCAGTCGATGCGGAATCTCCCGATGCGGCAGTGATCAGGCGAGCGGCGGACCTGATGCGCCGGGGAGAGGTGGTAGTTTTTCCTACCGAGACGGTCTATGGTCTGGGGGCGGATGCTCTTCGACCGGCGGCATTAGAGAAAATCTTTGTTGCCAAAGGCCGGCCACTGAGCGATCCACTGATCGTACATATCGCCGAATATAGCACGTTAGAGGAATTGACCACTGCGATTCCAGAGGAGGCGCGGCAACTGGCGCGCGTCTTCTGGCCAGGACCACTCACCCTGCTCCTGCCGCGCGGGCCGCGTGTGCCGCGAATTGTGACGGCAGGAATGGAGACGGTAGCCATCCGCATGCCCAGCCATCCCGTCGCGCAGGCGCTGATTCGAGAACTCGGTTCGCCGGTTGCGGCCCCCAGCGCCAACCGTTTTATGCACATCAGCCCAACCACAGCCGAACATGCGCTAGCCGATCTGCGCGGACGTGTGCCGTTGATTCTGGATGGCGGTCCCTGCCCGGTGGGCGTCGAATCGACCATCCTGGACCTGAGCGCCGAGGTACCGATCATCCTGCGGCCCGGCGGAGTGAGCCTGGAGCAACTGCGAACGGTCTTGCCGACAGTACAGGCTCCGAGCGGGCGCGAGACGCATTCGGAGGAACAGGCACAGCGAGCGCCCGGCCAGCTTCCCACGCATTACGCTCCTGCCATCCCGCTGCTGCTCTTCGATGGCAGCGAAGAGGCCATGCGCGTCGCCATGCTCGAAGAGTTGCATCGGCGAACGCAGCGTGGGGAGCGCGCAGGCATCCTCGTTGCCGATTCCGACCTGGCGGTTTTTCAGGAGAGCGAGGCACCGGTCTTTGCCCTGGGAGACGCGGCGCAGCCGGCCCAGGTGGCCGCCTCCCTCTTCGCCGGCCTGCGCGCGCTGGAAGAGGCAAACGTCCAGGTTATCCTCTGCCGCAATTTCGCAGAACACGGCCTGGGCCTAGCCGTGCGCGACCGGCTCAAGCGGGCCGCAGGTGGAAAAGTCATCCAGGTCTAACCCACGCGCGTTCGTCTCCTGACGACGATGGAAAGTACCACGCCCAGCGCGATTACCCCACCTCTGCGCTGGGGGCCTCACGCGGGGGACGCCTCCTGCGGATGGCGCGGCGTGCTGCGGCTGCCGCGCGCAGTTTGGGGATCACCAGAAACACATAGAGCGATGAGAGGGCCATAATCGCGATCGTGATTACTAGCGGGATGCCGGGCAAAACGCTCGAGCCAATGCCCAGCGAGGCCAGGATAGCCAGCAGGCCGAAGATAATGATCGTGAGAATCGGGAAGAGCAGTCCGCCGCGAATGCGGAACGCGCGCGCAGCCTGCGGTTGCTTCCTGCGCAGACGGATCACGCAGATACCGGCAATGGTATAGATGAGCGCCTCCAGGACAGCGCCGACCAGGATAAGAATGCTGAAGAGATTGGTAAAGTACATCACCACTGCGATAACTGCGGAGGAGACGGCCAGGCAGATCACAGCGACGTAGGGAACGGCGAAAGAGATACTGATACGGGCAAAGACGGGGGGCAGCACATCCTCGCGTGCAGCGGCGTAGAGGAAACGCGAGGCAGTGGCGAACCCGCCGTTGAAGGTCATGACCGCAGTAAAGAGCGTTGCCAGCAGCATCAGCCAGATGCCGACCTGACCAAGCGCAGCATTTGCCAGCAGCATCTGTGGAACAGGCGAGTTCATGACTCTGGCGCTATGCACGTCCAGCAGATGGCTGGAGGCGACGGTAAAGAGCGCATAGGAGAGGCCCAGCAGGCCCAGAGAGACAAACATCCCGCGCGGAATCTGCCCGATGTCATTGATCTCCTCAGAGAGCGGAGTGACCCACTCGAAGCCAGAGAAGACAAAAACGCCGATTGCGACCGCATTAATCAGATCGACTGGATGGCCAAAGGCATCGAAAGGAGAGCGAAGCTGAAACCCATGTTCTCCCAGCGAGATCAGCGAAATAACCATAATGAAGGCCAGCAGGCTATAGGTAGTGATATCCTGCAGCAGGCCGGCGATCTTAATCCCGCGCAGATTCGCTCCCATAGAGAGGCCCAGCAGAGCCATAATCCAGATCAGCGAAGCCCATTGAGGGAGATCAAACGCGTAGGTAATCGCGCTGCCCACCACATAGCTATCAGCGGCGATGACCGCGATGATCGTGAGGAGGTAGCCAAAGGTGATAACCAGCGAGAAATTATCGCCGAACGCCTCCTTCATATAGATGCGCACCGCGGCAGCCGTCGGGTAGAGCGCGTTCAGTTCCGAGAAGCAAAGCGCGGCCAGCACGGCCAGCAAGCCGGCGATCAAAATAGCGATCCACCCCGAATCACCACCCAGCGAGGATGCCAGTTGGATACAACTGAGCAGACTGATGGCCGCGTAGGCCAGTCCCGTACTTGTCGAAACGACCGTGCGGAACTTGAGAACGCGGCGTAAGGAGACGGGTTCGTTCAAGCTTGAGCACTCCTTTGCCTGGGGTTGTTGGGTTTAGAGTCAGGGTACATGGAAAATTCCGGTTTGTCAATTGCTGGCCTTCTCCCATGTACTTATAGCTCATGTATTGCAGAGATCTCCTACTCCCAGGCAAAGAACCTCTCCTGCTTACGTCGGGTCTGGCGTCTCAAGAGGACGTGCGCTTTAGCGTTCCAGCAGCACGCGAATTTTCAGCGCGATTTGCAGCGAGAGGCGCAGTTCAGCGTCCTCCAGCGAGCGGCCCAGCAGTTCCTCGATGCGACCCAGGCGATAGAGCAGCGAATTGCGATGGAGGTGCATTGTGCGCGCGGTCTCGCTCAGGTTGCCGTTGCAGCGGAAGAAGCCCTCCAGAGTTTCCAGCAGCGCCTGATTGCCGCGATTCTCGGCGTCGAGCAGGGGGCCGAGCGTCTCCTGGTAAAAGTCGAGCAGCGTCTGCTCACCAAAGAGGGGGAAGAGCAGGCGGTAAATGCCCAGACGAGCGAACGAGTGCAATTTTCCCTCGCCAAAGAGGCGGCGGCCAATCTCCAACGCCTGCTGTGCCTCGCGCCAGGTCTGCGGGATGGCGCGGAGGTCGCCGGCGATCTGTCCCAAGCCGCCGGAATAGAGAGGCTTGTGGCGTGAATATTGAGGGTACATCCTGGCCTGGACGCGTTCCAGGCTATTCAGAATCATCTGTTCATCGGGGAGATCATTTCTACCTTCCGGGGCACCCCCATTTCTGGTACAGGGTAGCAGGGCCATGACCCGGCGCGGTTCATGAATCACCCAGGCGGTGGGCCAGGTGCGCAGCAGCTCCTCGCGCAGACGTCGGCTCCACTGAGTAGGAGGACCACCATCTGCATAGCCGGTTTCGTCGGAGGAGAGTTCAAAGACCACGGCCGCTTGGGGAACGCTCAGGTCGTGTCCCAGCAGGCGGGCGCGCGCCAGCATCTCCTCGGCCTGCTGATAGCTGCCCTGAACCACATCCATGAAAGCCTCGCTCTGATAGCGGCTCTCGACCTTGCTGCGTTCGCGCTCGCGAGCAAACTCCAGAGAAAGGATAGGCGCGACCTGGCCCAGGATCAGACGTTCCAGGTGATCGAAGTCGCCGGCATCGCCGATCAGAGAGAGATAGCCGACCACCTCATGGGGAATCTGAATCGGCAGCGTGACTCGCGCCAACCCCTGCTGTTGCAGCGCCTCATCGCTCAAAACGCTCGGCAGGCTCTGTCCCTCCTTGCCAGGGGGGGGTGCTTGAAAGAGGATGTCTTCGCCGGCATTTTGCACGATTACCCACTTTTTACATACACCAGCCAGGTGGGTGCAGACGCCCTCAATCCCCACACCCTGGATGCTGAGTTGCATTAACTGGTGCGAAATCTCATTGGCCTGACGTTCGATCTCAGCGCGAAAACTGACCACGAACGTAATCACATCGCGCTCAATCTCTCCGAGCGGAGCGTTGGGGGGGAGCAGGATCAAGGGAAGGTGGAGCTGGTCGGCGCAGGCCAGGGCCTCCGATCCAAGAGCCTCGAGTGAAGGAGCTGCGACCGCGACTGCCGCCACACGTTCGCGGTGCAGGCTTTTGAGCAAGTGAGCCAGCGTCTCATCCAGGCGGCGCAACTGGCTCAGTCCGAGCAGAGCGAGCTCTCCCCCGCGCACACTTTCAAAGGCAGGAAGGCGAGCGCGCATACGCATAGCCCAGGTCACGCGCCTGTCCAGGCCATCGCCGCCTGCTGCCAGGTGGGCATCGCGCGAGATAAGGAGCGTCAGGATATTGCGGACCGAAGCCGAAGATACCGGGGAAGGAGGACTGCTCATCGTTTGCTCTTGAAAACTCTCTCAGAAATATTACCGGCCCAAAAGGGAAGCGCGGCGATTATCGCCGCGCCGTTGTGGCAGATGAGCCGCTGCTTTTCTGGGCCTTGCGCTTCATCTCGGCCTTCTTGGCTGAGATCCGATGCTTGCGCCAGGCGACGCGTTTTGTTTTATTCACCACTGCTCTCCTTTCTGTTTACTCTTCGGGTTCCGCCGAATCGTCGAAATCGATCTCGTTCATCTCATCGCTTTCGTCACTTCCATCATAATATTCATCCTCGCTCCCCAGTTCATCCTCATCCTCATGCTCGCGGCGCAGAATACTATCCTTGATATAGGCTCGGATGGTATCTCCGCCGCCCTGAGATGGAAAGCTGACCTTGCCGAACATGCTGGGATGCTGGTACTCCTCGCGAATGATCAGGCGCACCTGGTCCTGTTCTATCGCGAGGATCGCGGCGGCATAGCGATTGCCGCCTTCCATAAAGTTGATCAGGCGATTCGCCAGGCGCGGCTCGATCTGCCCGATGTCCTCGCCCGCGCCGTTACGCACCAGGATCGTATGCCCGACGACATGCAACTGGACAGTATCGCCCACCGCAACACGTGCCAGGGTGTTCGCCGGAGCCAGGTTAATGAGAGAAGTAACTCCCGTCTTTCCCGTCTCTTCAATGAAGAGTTGGGGATCGATCCGCCCGCTGCCCGGGTGAAGCTGGACCTCACTCTCCTGGAGAAGCGCCAGCCGGTCCAGATTTTTTCTGGCAATCGTGTTTTTCGGGCTATAGATCAGGGTTTGCGAATAGGCATCGCGCGCCTCAGCGTACTGCCCAAGTTCGCTATAGGCTTTGCCCAGGCGATTGTACGCCTCGGCTTCAGTGGGGAAGAGTTGCAAGATGTTCTTATTAGTCAGTACTGCCTCCTCCCACTGGCTGGTCTGTGCCTGTTTAATCGCCAGATCGGTCCATTGTTTTTTCAGTCGCGCTTTCTCTTCGGCTGATTGTGCTTGTGTCATGAAGCTCTCCTCTTTCGATCCCTTTTCTTCAATCCCTCGTTTTGCGTTCGCGCCTGTTCTGACGCGTTGCCTGGATTTTATAATACCGGATATTATACCCCAACTGCGCAACCTTGCAAGGACCAGGAGGTAGCTTTCTCTATACGCACCTGCACCATATCCCCGGGGTGCAGGGATCGCGGCGTATCTTCCAGGCCATCGGGCCCTTTTGCGTTCTCCGGCTGAGGAAAGAAGACCCACTTATTGCTGCGTGTGCGCCCTTTCCACTGCTGGCACCCGTGGCTGGTGTTCGTCTCTTCCACCATTACCTCCTCCACCCTGCCAACCATCTGCTGGTTAATCTCCAGTGCAATGCGCGCCTGGACCTCCTCCAGGGCGTGCAGGCGGCGTTTCTTTTCAGCCAGGGGGACATCATCCTCCCAGCGTGCAGCGACTGTGCCGGGCCTGACCGAATACATTGCGACATGCACGACATCAAAGCGGATCTCCTCCAGCAGGTCCAGGGTATGCTGGAACTCCTGCTCGGTTTCGCCGCAGAAGCCGACGATGATATCGGTAGAGAGCGAGATGCCGGGCCAGAGCCTGCGCACGCTGGCAATTTTCTCGCGATACTCATCCAGCGTATAGCCACGTTTCATGCGCCTGAGGCAATTGTCATCGCCCGACTGCACAGGGATATTGAGGTGTTCGCAGACCTTCGGGAGGTGGGCCATGCGCTCAATCATGCTCTCGGTCATATGGCGTGGATACGAGGTCATAAAGCGAATGCGCTTCAGCCCCTCGATCTCACTCAGGTGCGCCATCAGGTGCGCCAGGTCGGGCTTGTCCGGCAGGTCCAGTCCATACGCCTCCACCGTCTGGCCCAGCAGCGTCAGCTCCTTTGCTCCTTTCTGAACCAGCGTTCTGGCCTCCTGCGTCAACTCGTCCACCGGGCGACTGCGCTCGCGGCCCCGCCGGTAGGGCACGATGCAGTAGGTGCAGACCTTATTGCATCCCAGGATGACCGGCAGCCATGCGGTCGGGCTGGATGGCGCCTGCTCCACGTGCGTCGGATAGTGCGCGATGCGTTCGCCGGGTTTGGGGGTAATCGCCATCGGCAGCACCGTGCGCTTGCCCGTCACGGGCAAATTAAAGGCCGCAACCGTCGGCGGGACCGCCGGTGCGCTCGCGCTCTCCTCCTCGGAGGGGAGAAACTCCACATCCAGGCAGCCGGCGCCTGAGATTGGTGTCCAGCGCTCTTCCAGGAAGCGTGGCAGGATATCCGCCTGCTCAACCTTCATAAACAGGTCGATATGTGGATAGCGTTTGCTCAGTTCATCGATTGTTTTCTGATTGCCGATCATACAGCCCATCAAGGCAACCAGCAAATCGCCGCGTTTCTCCTTCGCGCGTTTCAACAGCGCGAGCTGGTTGTGGGCCTTCTCCTCCGGCGCTTTGCGCACACTACAGGTATTGAGTATTACCAGATTCGCCTGCTCCATGCTCGTCTCTTCCCAACCAAGCTCATCCAGTAGCGTCTGGATGCGTTGCGAATCGGCCTGATTCATCTGACAACCAACCGTCCAGATGTGATACTTGCCTCGCGCAATCGAGGTTGTCGTGGTCATTGCTTTGCCCCTCTCCGAGCCATAACTGTATAGATAGATGCGATGCGCATTGTCAGGAACTGTCTATGTCTGCGTTACTATACCACTCGCAGGCGGGATGAAACAAGCCCTGTTCGATGCATAGAGAGAGATTGGCATCCGGGGCACGGAACTTTCTGTCACCCTTGCAGTTTTGCGGGTCCTGCGTTAAGATTCAGCCTTGTACAAGTCAAGAGAAAGAGACGAGGGATATCATGGCAAGACGCTGGTTCCAGGTATTTCGTCTGCTGACGGGCCTGGCCCTCTTTGCGACTCTGCTGGGGGGATGCGAGAGCGCCACGCCGCATCCAGGGAACAACATCGCCACTCCAGGTGTGATTAAGATCGGGGCCGAGCTTCCGCTCGCTGGCGACGATGCGAGCGCCGGCAAGGCAGCAGAGGATGGGATACGCCTGGCAATAGATGAAGCGAATCGCCAGCATATTCTCCCCGGGTATACCCTGATACTGGACGCAAAGAACGATGTTGGCGCATCAGGCGTGCAGGACCCGAGCGTAGGGGCGGTCAATGTTATGGAACTCATCAGCGATGCCCAGGTGGCGGGCATTGTGGGTCCGCTCGCCAGCAACGTCGCCAGGGCAGAGATGCCGCTGACCAATCAAAAAGGGATGGGGCAGATTAGTCCCGCGAGTACAGCAAGTTGCCTGACACAAAATACGTTAGAGAGTGGCTGCACCGGCCCCGACAACCTGATCCCTCTTCTACGCCCAACGGGACGGGTCACATATTTTCGCCTGGCCACTCCTGACAACCTGCAAGGGGCGCTGACCGCCGATTTTGCATACAGAACCCTGGGCTACAGGCGTGTTGTTGTGATCGATGATACAGAGGCCGACGGCGCCAGCCTCACGTCAAACTTCATCAACCAGTTTACCTCCGATGGCGGGCGTGTCGTGAGTCATATGTATCTTCAGGGTAGAAGCGACTACGCCGCTGAATTGCAGAAAATCGCCATACTCAGGCCGGATGCCATCTACTTTACGGGGCAGAGCACGAATTCTGGAAGCGTCCTTCGCAGGCAGATGGAGGCGACGCCGGGCCTGGAGGCGACGCCTTTGCTGATCGGGGATGCGCTGATTGCTAACGCTATTGCTCAGGCAGGCGGTGCCGCTAGCGCCGGTCCGGTTTACAGCATCGTCGCTTCAGCGGACGCAACCGCAAATCCCTCGGCGACTGAATTTGTGCAGAAATATCAGTCAATGTACGGGCCGATAGGACCCTATAGCGCCAGCAGCTATGATTGTGCCTGGATTCTCATTGACGCCGTGAAGGCCGCGATCAGCGCGGGGGCAAAGCCGCCGACCGCCGCTGATGACAGTGACGCGGCGAGTAGCTTCCGCCAGGCCGTGATCAGCGCGCTTATGAAGACGGACTATGATGGAGTGACCGGGCATCAGAGCTTCGATCCCGATGGCGATACCATGAACAGGGTGATCTCGGTTTACCAGATCACCGATACCGATGGCCGGTCTGGCTGGAAATATATTGGATCTGAATCTAGCTCCTAAAAGGGCCTGTTGCCTGAATTACCGTTAGCGATGAGTGGGAGTGGATACCACTGTGTGGAACGAGGAAACGGGCCTGCAAAAAGGTTTGACACCCTTAAATTCATATGCTATAGTAGCTGCCAAATTAGAGTGGTATCAGCCATTCCGGTACTTTTCCATAGATAGTCAATCTTTCCATTGTAGATATGTTCCGGCCTGCACGTTACCGGCCTGGCTTCCTCTACGTTTTTGCACTTGTCGGAGAGGGATGATATTCTGGCTTATCAACCGTTCGCCTGTGAGTTTTTGCATATTTCCGGCGTATATTTACGCATAGGGGGATGCTTGCTTTGGATAAGCGAGAGTAGTATCCTTTCTCTGCTTCCCTACTATCTGGATCTTTGTTCAGTAGCGCTAATAAGGAGGCTAGCAACAACATGACAAGGCGTTTGCCACGTTTATTTGCCCTGACGCTGGGAATCTCCCTGCTGATGGGCCTGCTCGCAGCATGTGGAGGTACCGGCACCGGTACCAATACGACCACGACCAACACTGTGATCAAAGTAGCGACGGAGCTACCAACCAGCGGTGGTGATATTGACATCGGCACCTCGACGAGGAATGGCGCTCAGTTGGCTGTTGAGGAAGCCAATGCTAACCACACCATCCCCAACGTCACGTTGCAACTTGTCGAGAAGGACGATGTTGGCCCCAGCGGCACACATGACGGTCCGACGGGAGCCGCGAACGTTCAGTCGCTGGTGGGTGACGCTCAGGTTGCCGGTATTGTAGGCCCACTGAACAGTAGCGTGGCGCTGGCCGAGATGCCGGTTGCCAACAGAGCTAATATCGCGCTGATCAGCCCGGCCAATACCAACCCCTGCCTGACCAAGCGGGGTGCCGCGTATGGTTGCACCGGCTCCAGCGACTATGTGCCGACGGTTCGCCCCACAGGAAATGTTACCTATTTCCGCCTGGCCGCGACCGACGATCATCAGGGGCCGGCTATGGCCGATTACCTCTTCAATACGCTGCACCTCAAGACGGCGTATGTGATTGACGACACGGAGGCCTATGGCGCAGGACTTGCCAAGTACTTCGTGCAGGAGTGGACCAAACTCGGTGGGACGGTGATCGACGGGCAGAGCCATAGTGTGAAGAGCACGAACGACTACACCAACCTGCTGACCGCTGCTGCTGCCAAGCATCCTGATGTCCTCTACTTCGGTGGCAACTACTCCACTGGCGGTACCGTCATTCAGAAGCAGATGAGGACCATCCCAGGTCTGCAGAATACGGTGTATGCGGGCGGTGATGGTATGACCGGCAGCCAGGATTTCTACAACCAGATTCTGGCGAACAATGGCACATTCTACGTGACCATTGCTGCCCCTGACGCCTCCAAGATCCCGGCGGCTGCGAAATTCATTTCGGATTACAAGGCCAGGTTCCATGCCGATCTTGGTCCTTACAGCGCACAGGCGTTTGATTCCATGAACGTGCTGATCCAGGCGATCAAGACGGCCTTGACCACCACGAAGCCGGCCAGCAGTCCCAGCGACACGGCCGCTGGCAATGCGTTCCGCCAGGCGGTGATTAATGCGCTGAAGCAGACCTCGTATGATGGCGTCACCGGGCACATTTCCTTCGACGAGAATGGTGACACCACGAACAAGGTCTTCACCATCTACAAGGTAGCGAATGTCAATGGTAAGGCTGATCTAGAGTCGGAGGCAGTTGTTACCTTGCAGTAAGCGCAAGCTTGAGGGGGATGTCTCTCCTATAGGGGAGGTTTAACCCGGATTTCCCCACGTGCCGGCAGGCCATTCGTAAAGAGGGCCTGCCGGTCCCGGCCCTCTCCTTCCCTTGTAAGAGGCGCTTGATCTGTCAGGTTTTATGAAGGTGAGGTGCATATTTTATGGCACTCTTTTTCCAGCTCCTGGTGGCGGGGGTTGTGGTTGGATCTGTCTACTCCCTGGTTTCGCTGGGCTATACGATGGTCTACGGTATCATCGAACTGATCAATTTTGCTCACGGCGATATTTTCATGATCGGAACCCTCATCGTGCTGGGGATGTTTGAGAAAGTGTTCCAACTTGGAGTCTCTCAGGTGACAGGATGGTCGTTGATTGGTGTGCTGGTCGTGACCTGCCTGGTGGCTATGCTTCTTTGTGCTGTGCTGGGAGTGGTGATAGAGCGGATCGCCTATCGCCCTCTACGCAACGCGCCGCGCCTGGCTCCTCTTATTTCGGCAATCGGCGTCTCGTTGATTCTGGAAGATATCGGCAAATTTATCATCGGCCCTGCCAACGCTACCGGACCCGACGTGCTCCCCAGGATTCATTATTGCATCGGCCCCTCCACTAGTTCCGGTTGTCAGGGCATCGATGTGACGAACATCGACATTCTGGTGGTTGTCGTTGCCGTCCTTCTGATGATTACTCTGCAATGGCTGGTAACGCGCACCCGCATCGGGCGCGCGATGCGCGCGGTGGCGCAGGACCGCGAGGCCGCCGCGCTGATGGGCGTCAATGTCGATCGCATTATCGCCATTACGTTCTTTATCGGCGCCGGGCTGGCGGGTGCAGCCGGCTTCATCTTTATGCTCTACAATCCCGTCACGATTTTTAACATCGGCTTCGAGTTGGGACTTTTTGCCTTCACCGCTGCTGTCCTGGGGGGAATTGGCAATCTGGTTGGGGCAATGCTCGGAGGCGTAGTCATCGGACTGATCCGCGCATTCGCCACCTATATCCCGGACAAGGATCTCCCCTTTGGTCTGCCCCACGGCGGGGTTGCGTGGCAGGATGCCATTGTATTCGCGGTTCTTATTCTGATCCTGGTCTTCCGGCCTACCGGCTTGCTGGGCCAGCGACTGGCCGAGAAAGTGTGATGCTGTTCTGTGCGTTTTGCGCCGCCTGGTGCGGCGAGAGGGAAAGGAGCCTGGGAGTTCCCAACCTCTGCCAGGGGAACGACCCTCCGTGCAAAACACTTGACCTTTTCGGTTTTCTCACGTATCCTTGCTCAAGATGGGGCGGCCTGGCTGAGGCAACAGGTCGATCCGCCTGAGGATACTGAAAGAAATATATAACGAGGCAATGCAACAATGGCTACCTTGATATCGAGAACACTGCTGTCACCGGAGCGCGATGCACGCCGGCTGGTAGTGAAGTGGGTAGTTGCCCTGCTGATCCCGCTCCTGATCTTTACCTTCGTCTGGAATGGTGAGGCGGCCGTCAACCAGATTCTGCTAGGATTTTTTGCACGCAACAGCACGATCGGTTCGCTCTACGACATCCCAACATTGGTCGGGGCGACGATTTTCTTTGCGTTGTTCTATGTCGCGCTGACCGCCTTTGTGGGTTATGCCGTGGCCGCTGACAGCGGGAAGCAGAAGCCTTTCCTGTTGTGGATCAGCATGCTGGTCTTTACAGTTGTACCGATCGTCCTCATCTCTGTCGCGGACGACCTCTTTGTTGGTTTATCTTTCTCCGTCCTGGTCTGGCTCCCCTATTTTCTGATCGTCTGGCTCTGGCGCAGATCCCATCCGGTTCCGCCTGCTCCCCCGCTTGAGCGTCTGGGACCTCTGAACAGCGAACAGCAGGAAAACCTCATGCGTCGTGCGATCGCGGGCGGTTTCTGGTTTGGCACCTCCTTTGCCGCAGTCGCGCTGGTGATCGACCTGATCTACTTCTTTACCGGCTCCTATGGTGCGCTGGGCGACTTCATTCTGATCTGGATTATCGTGCGCACGGTGCTGTTTCCGATCATCGGCTATTTCTTAGGTCGGCTAGGGGGAAGGATTGCGCTGCGCCATGTGCTCAAGGCCAACGGGAAGAATGGAAACGGGCAGGTTGCGCAGGCTGCCCCGCAGGGGCGCGGTCGCCGCGCCAATTTTTCACCCCTGGCCGGACTTTCCACCATGCGGGCACGCGAAGAGGCGCGTGACCTGGTTCCCAACGATGCGCCCTTGCGCAGCACCGGCGCGCGCACTTTTTACCTGGTGCTGCTCTTTGCATTCTTGCTGCTCTATCCCATGCTGGACCCTTTCCTGTTTGGACAGGGGACGGATGGGCGCCTGGCAAGCTACGGAGATGCGGGGCGCTATGTCATTCTGGCCCTGGGACTCAATATCGTGGTTGGCTTCGCCGGGTTGCTGGACCTGGGGTACGTGGCCTTCTTTGTCTTCGGGGCGTATACCTGGGCGATGGTTGGTTCGCCGCAGTTGACCGTGCTGACCGGCCTGGCACTGAATCCCACGCTTGTCTCCTGGCTTTTCTGGCCGATGCTGCTGGTGGCAGCCCTGGTGGCAGCCCTGTGGGGCGTCTTGCTGGGCGCGCCTACGCTGCGCCTGCGCGGGGACTACCTGGCCATCGTGACGCTCGGGTTTGGTGAAATTATTCCGATTATCGCCCAGAACATGGATAAGTATACTGGGGGCACCAATGGGCTGACCGGCATCAACTCACCCGCTTTCTTTGGGGTGCAGTGGAGTGTCGCGACCCCGGAGCCATATTACTACCTCATGCTGTTTCTGATCGCCCTGGTCCTGCTCGCCAATTTCCGGCTGCGCGACTCCCGCCTGGGTCGCGCCTGGATCGCTATTCGCGAGGACGAGATTGCCGCAGCCTCGTCGGGTATCAACCTGGTCAAGACAAAATTGTTTGCCTTCGGCGCGGGCGCGTTCTTCTCCGGGATCGCAGGGGCTTATTACTCCGCCAAGCTCAGTACTGTAGCCTCTTCAAACTTCAGCTTTAGCGACTCGGTCCTCTTCCTGGCGATGGTCGTGCTCGGTGGCCTGGGCAGCATTCCGGGGGTAGTCGTGGGAGCGCTGGCTGTCTACGCGATCAACGTGCTGGTGCTGGCCGGATTAGACAACATCGGCAATGATCCCACCACTTTCCTGCATCCCTTCTATGCCCAGATGCAGACCATCCTTCCAAACTTCACATTCGGAAATATTCGTAACCTGATCTTTGGAATTATTCTGATCGCGCTTATGATCTTCCGCCCGGAGGGACTGATTCCCAGTGCGCGGCGGCGGCGCGAGCTGCGAGAGACGCAGGACGAGGAGGTGGAGGCCGATGCTCTCGATGTGATTCCGGGTGCCCCCGGCTTTGAGGAGGAGGTGCGCGTTGAATAGCAACAGCCAGGATCAGATCCTACGCAGAGGTGTAATGCTATGAGCGTTGAACAGCAGGAGACATCCAGGGGCAGGCCGCTGCTCGAACTCAGACAGGTCACGAAGAATTTTGGTGGCCTGGCGGCAGTGCAGAATGTCGATCTGGAGGTCTACCCCAGGGAGATCGTGAGTATTATCGGCCCCAACGGTGCGGGCAAGACGACCGTCTTTAACCTGATCACGGGCATCTACCGACCCACCTCCGGCGAGATCTTGCTGGATGGGGAATCCCTCATCGGGCTCAGCCCCGATCGGGTACTGGAGCGCGGCATTGCGCGTACCTTCCAGAACATTCGCCTCTTTAATAACATGACCGTCCTTGAGAATGTCCTGGTGGGCCAGCACGCTCGCCTTAAAACCGGCGTCCTGGGGGCGCTCCTCCGCCTGCCTGCGGTGCGCCATGAGGAGGAACACGCCCGCGCTCGCGCCCTCGAACTTCTGAGCTTTTTCGGTTCAGGGCTGGTTGATCGGCATGAGGAGTATGTCATCAATCTCTCCTATGCCGACCGGCGCAGAGTCGAGGTCGCGCGCGCACTGGCCTCTGATCCCAAGCTTCTCTTGCTTGATGAGCCGACCGCTGGCATGAATGAGGCGGAGACGTTGGAGGCGGTGAACTATGTCAAGCGTTTACGCGCTGAACTGGGTCTGACCATCCTGCTCATTGAACATAAGCTGGTGGTGACGATGGGGCTTTCGGATCGCATCAGCGTGCTGGACTATGGCTGCAAGATTGCCGAGGGCCTGCCTGAGGAGGTACGCCGTGACCCGCGCGTGATTGAAGCGTACCTGGGGAAGTCTGCTTCTGCCGAGGGAAGGTCCGAGGAGACAGCAGGCAATGGCGCACAGGGGGCATCCGTCGTCAATTATAGAGAACAGAGCGAGTGAGAGGTCACGTATGTCAGAATCGCTATTGCAACTCCAGGAGGTCGATGCCTATTACGGCCCCAGCCAGGTGCTGCACGCAGTCTCTCTGGAGATCAACCCTGGCGAGGTCGTCTGCCTGCTGGGGGCAAATGCGGCGGGCAAGACCACGACGATGAAGACGATCTTTGGCCTGCTGCGCCCGAAGAAAGGCTCGATCATTTTCGATGGCAAACACATCGAGCGGCGCCTTCCTGGCGATATTGTCCGCATGGGGATGGCCCTGGTACCCGAGGCACGACGTATCTTCCCACGGATGAGCGTGCTGGAGAACCTGGAGATGGGGGCGTTCACCCGCAACAACCGTGCGGAGATCAAGCAGGACATCGAGCACGTATGTACGATCTTCCCTCGCCTCAAGGAACGCCTCAAACAGCAAGCCGGCACGATGTCCGGCGGAGAGCAGCAGATGCTGGCGATGGCACGCGCCCTGATGTCCCGTCCGCGTATGATTTGCATGGATGAGCCTTCGATGGGCCTCTCGCCGCTGCTGGTTGAAACGGTCTTCGGAACCATTCAGCGCATTCGCTCGGAAGGCGTCACCGTCTTTCTGGTGGAACAGAACGCCTCTATGGCGCTGAGCCTGGCCGATCGCGGCTATGTTCTGCAAACCGGCAGGATTGTGCTGAGCGATACCGCTGCCAATTTGCTCACCAACGATCTTGTGCGCCAGGCTTATCTGGGCGGTGCATGATCTTTTCTCGACGAGGGGCGCTCCCGATCCCAACTGGGACCGGGAGCGCCCCTCGTCACCAGCAGGGAAGATGAGCAGCGAGAGGGGCTTAAAGCTTCCCCGGCCCGGCATCCAGTTTCCGGTGAAGCTCCTCGATGCGGGCAATGACCTCCTGCAAGGTTGTCACCCCCAGTTCTTCCATGTCCTCTCGTATCGTTTCCAGCATTTCCAATAACTCCATGTCGCTGTACTCCTCTTCATCCCACTCTTCATGCTCCTTTTTTGATTTTTCGCTCATCTTCTTCACCTCTTCTTTCTACTCTTTAAGGAGGGATCTGCTCAGAACAGAAACGATATATTGGGATCTTCATAACTCCAGGCGGGCTGTGTATCCTGCCCGTTCTGATCCACAAGAAACGGCTGGCCCTGCGGCTGATCCTGCGCGTTCAGAGAGATGGTATAGAGTCCGTCGCCGGAGTCCATCTGCTGACCCTGCCAGAGCGTGCGTCCGCGTGTGGTGATGACGAAACGTTGTCCATCGACATTCCACAGGCTGTTTGCGACCGGCTGGAGGAAAGCAGTAGGGCTGGGAAGCGGTGCGTCCGTCATGACCGGGGCCTGGCCGTCGCTTAGCAAGATCTGCGTTTGTCGGTCTGCAATATGTACAAGCGTCAGGGTATGTAGCCCATCCAGCAGCAGGGCCCGGCTATCCGGCGACCAGTATGGGACAGCCCCGTGTTCAGCCTCGAAAGTGAAGCTGTTGCCGCTCTGGATGTTCAGGACGGTGTAGCCCAGGGGGGTGCTGTAGAGTACCTGGTTTCCGTCGGGCGACCAGGTGAACTGGAAGCAATTGCAGTTTGCCAGGATGTGCATCTGCCCGCCGGCTGTGCGTAAGACGAGCGCAACTCTTCCCTGGGTGGGTGACATAAGTGCATACAACAGGGCAGGATGCTCATGAGCAGGCTGCCAGAGAACGCGTTCCAGGCTGGCGGGCAGGGGATGTCCGGGCAGAGCGCCTCGCTGCACAAAGGCCAGATTTGTCCCAGCCAGCGTGGTGGTAAAGATGCCCTGCAGGGAGTTTTCCACTACCAGGGAGCTCTCGGCATTGATCGAAGGAAGAGAGAAACTATCCAGCAGCGTTTTCCGCGCAATTCCCTCCGGCTGATCGTTCTGAGAGACAATCCACGTGACCAGGGCCGGCGAGCTGAGGGTCGGGTCGGCGCCCTCGCGGTAGAGCAGGCGGTTCCCGTTGGGACTCCACCAGGCATTGCTGCGTGCGAGGTGTGGGGTAGAGAGTATAATGGGGATGGGTGTGCCGCCATCGATGCCCACCGTATTCAGCGCGGCTGGCACATCGCTGGCCAGACCTGTGAGGGGATTGACCGCCAGGTGCGTGCCCGCAGAGGTTTTGGCGAACGAACCGTCCAGTGTGCGAAAGACAAAGATCTGGTGGTTGGGGGAGAGTCCGTATCCCAGAATCGGAGTGCTCTGAGCCACGGCCTCAAAAGCATTGGCCCCGTTCGGGTTAATCGTCCAGATCTCGCCATTGCGCACAAAAGCAATCTCTTCGTTGCCCAGATCTCCCGGAGTGCATGCAGCCAACGCCAGCATGCCGAACAGTGCCAGCAACAGCGCGAGCGCCGCTATCATACGCGATCGTTTCATAAGCAGAGTATAAGCCTGCCTGAAGGGATCGTCAAGCGGTCACGGGCCGGGATATAGAGCGGGCGACTCCCTGCCTGCCATGTGGCTGGCTAGCGAGCATGCAACCGGGCGGTCAAATTCTTCAGACGGGTGAGAAGGCTCAGGTAGTCCTCAACGGGAAGATCCAACTCACAGTAGAACTTCTCCGGGATGGAGGCTGCGCGCTCTTTCAACGCCAAGCCCTTGTCGGTGAGCGAGATATCGACGATGCGCTCATCGGCGGATCGCCGCTGTCTGAGAATGAGTCCAGCAGCCTCCAGGCGTTTGAGTAGCGGAGAGAGGGTCCCGGAATCGAGGTGCAGCAGCATCCCGATCTCCTTGACCGAGCATCTGCCCTGTTCCCACAAGATGAGCAGGACGAGATACTGGGGATAGGTAATGCCGAGTTCCTCAAGCAACGGGCGATAGACGTCGATCGTTGCCCGCGATGCCTCATATAAGGCGAAGCAGAGTTGGTTTTCCAGTTTGAGCGTCTCCTGTGATCTCGCCCTCTTCATGTCTTCCATTTCCAGAAGCTCCTCTCTCTTTTTCCTCCTATAAGTTAGACGGTATGCACGCAATTATATAGCACACAATTCTATGAAACGCAAGGAATGGAGAGAATTTGCGTGGGAAAAATCCTGGCTGTGTCAGGGGAGAGAAGATCAGCTCTGTTTTGCATCCTCTGAAGCAGAAGCCGAGATTCTGTCTTGTGTTGCATACAGAGAATGGTATGCGTTATAATCTTGTATCATCATTCTTTGTCGTCTGCTAGGGGAGCTCGGTTCAGCCGGGCTGAGATCGCCACCGCGATGTGTGGCGGACCCTCAACCTGATCTGGGTAATACCAGCGGAGGGAACGCGTCGATGCTTTTACATCTTCAAGGCCACATCCTTGTCCTGTGTGCTCTCCATAGCTCGTTCTGCCTTCTGGTTGGGCCTGATCTTCCCTGGCATCTGTTTCCAGGAGGTGAAGCATGGTACCTGAAACCTTCGCAAGCGAGCCGGAGGCCAGGCTCAGTGAGCGCCTGCGGGCAAGTGTGCTGCCGCTCTGGCAGCGCCAGCGCGAGCATCCCTTCGTCGTGGCTCTGGGCGCTGGCTCCTTGCCACGTGAAAACTTTGAGTTCTACATTCGCCAGGATGCGCTGTTCCTCGATGTCCTGACGAAAACCTTCGCCTACGCAGTAGGCAAGACCGATGATCACCGCGAGATGGAACAGTTTGGCAGGTATATGCTGAATACCCTGCTCGTCGAGGCCGATCTCCATCGTCGCTATGGCGAGCGTTTTGGCCTCACGCCGGCTGAGATGGCCGCGACGCGTATGGCTCCCACAACGTATGCCTACACGCGTCATCTGCTAGCTATCGCCACCAGCGGAACGCTGCCAGAGCTCCTCACCGCGATTCTTCCCTGCGCCTGGATCTATGCGGAGATCGGGCGGCATCTCGTCGGGCATACCCCCCCGGCGGCGAGCCATCCTTATGGCGACTGGCTGGCTACCTATGCGTCGCCGGACTTTGACGCGGTTGAGATCTGGATACGCGAGCACCTGGATACTCACGCAGCCTCCCTCAGTTCTGCTGAAGAGGCCCGGCTGTTCGAGACGTTCCGCATCAGTACCTGTTATGAGTGGCTGTTCTGGGAAATGGCCTGGCGATTGGAGGAGTGGCCGGCATGAGCAAGCTCAATTCCCATGCGCAGCGCAGTACTCCCCGCCTGCCGCGCGCGCTGACAATCGCCGGTTCAGACTCAGGGGCCGGCGCGGGTATTCAGGCCGACCTGAAAACGTTCGCGGCGCTGGGGGTGTATGGACTCTGCGCCCTGACCGCGGTCACTGCCCAGAATACGCAGGGCGTGCGCACTGCCTCTCTGCTCGCCCCTGAGCTGGTTGAGGCTCAAATCGATGCCGTTCTGGAAGATATCGGCGCGGACGCCGCCAAGACAGGTATGCTCGCCAACTCTGAGATTATCGAGGCGGTTGCCAGATGTGTCGCGCGCTGGAAGCTGCCTCTGGTGGTCGATCCGGTGATGGTTGCGAAGAGTGGCGATCCGCTGCTTGCGCCCGCAGCGGTGACGACACTGCGCCGGGTGCTTTTGCCGCTGGCGACGGTAGTCACGCCCAATTTGCCTGAGGCCGAGGAGTTGAGCGGGCTGCGGATCGAAACGGTGGAAGATATGCATACTGCCGCGCGTGCGCTCTTCGACCTGGGGGTGCGCTCCGTCGTGGTGAAAGGCGGTCACCGCACAGACAGAGCCATCGATGTCTTCTTCGATGGCGAGCGCTTTGTAGAATTCCCGGTCGAGCGGATTGTGACCCCCCACACTCACGGCACCGGCTGCACCTTCTCCGCAGCCATCGCAGCCTTTCTGGCACGTGGCCTGCCATTACACCGGGCGGTTGCCGGGGCGAAGCAGTATATCACGGAGGCGATCAGGCGGGCGCCCGGCATCGGCAAAGGGCACGGACCTGTCGAACATTTCTGGTACTGGAAGCAGCTTCAAGCTGAAGCAAACGAAGGTGAGGGAGAATATGGACATTAACGAAAAGGCTCTGATTATCTCATCGCTACCCTCGCTGCTCAGCCGGGTGCGCGAGCAGCATCCTCTTGTTCATCATATCACCAACCTTGTCGCGATGAACGATACAGCCAATGTTACTCTGGCGGTAGGGGCCTCGCCAGTGATGGCTCATGCACTTGAGGAAGTTGAAGAGATGGTGAATCTAGCCAGCGTTCTGCTGCTCAATATTGGGACGCTGACGCCGCCGCAGATCGAGGCCATGTTGCGTGCAGGCAGGCGCGCCAATGAACGAGGCATCCCCATTGTGCTGGACCCGGTTGGCGCGGGCGCTACCACCCTACGCACCCAGAGCGCTCTCCGCCTTCTGCGCGAATTGCGCATCACGGCTCTGCGAGGGAATGCCTCAGAGATCGGTACGCTCGCAGGAGTGACTGCCGAAACCAGGGGCGTTGACT
>Ga0209581_1001663_pt1 | contig 24719 bp, 23 predicted proteins | sample Coa_R2_FD_187160 | JGI IMG/M metagenome (GOLD analysis project Ga0209581, IMG submission 187160) | Surface soil microbial communities from Centralia Pennsylvania, which are recovering from an underground coalmine fire - Coalmine... | ecosystem: Environmental > Terrestrial > Soil > Unclassified ...
TGTCGTGCTGCCAACCGCCGGAGAGTTCAATCGCGCGGCGTCGCCAGAGTCCGGCGGTGCCGTTGAAGTTGAAGAAGCCGCCCGTGCGGTTGCGAACCGTCTGCTCGATGACGAAGTGGCCGTCGAGCAGGATGGTTTGCAGCCGCGTCAGAAGGTTGTACGAGCCGTTGATGTGCGACCAGCGCATCTGCGCGCAGCCCACGAGCGGGTCTGTGAAGAAGTGGACGAGCTTCCGCAAACAATCCGGCTTCGGCACGAAGTCGGCGTCGAAGATGGCGACGAGTTCGCCGGTCGCTGTCTTCAAACCGTTTTCGAGCGCGCCCGCCTTGAAGCCCGTGCGGTCGTCGCGGTGGATGTATTCAACGTGGAAGCCTTCGGCGCGGTGGCGCTCGACCGCGCCGAAGGCTGTGGCGCGCGTCTCGTCGGTCGAGTCGTCGAGCACCTGAATCTCGAACCGCTCACGCGGGTAGTCAATCGCCGTCACGGCCTTGAGCAGGCGCTCGACGACATAGACCTCGTTGAAGACCGGAAGCTGAATCGTGACGCGCGGCAGCTCGTCTTCGGCGAAAATCGCTCGCGGGCGCGGCTCGACCTTGCGGTAGCGCCAGAAGTCAACGACCTGCTTGATGCGGTAAGCGCCGTAGAGCGAGAGGACGAAGAGGACTGCGAAGTAGAGCGTGAGCACAGTCCAATCGAACGCGTCGAGTCGGTAGAGCGGGCTGATGTTGGCGGCGGTCTTCGCGACCACGTCGCCGAAGTACCTTTGCAGCAGCGGGTCTTCGCGAAGAAACAGCGGGAGAGCTTCTGCGGCTGGTGACATCTTGAACTTCCCCGTCCGGGCGGCGACGCGTCCCCGCGCGCACTTTCTGCGGCACGGGCGGCCAAGCGTCTCAGGGGCGCGGCGGAACGTCTGCTGCGACAACCGAGCCGCGCCTTCACACAACCAAGCGAGCGGCGCGCCGGACTCTACACGGCGTGCCGCCCGCTTTGATGCCCGAATTGTAGCCGAAGGGATGCCCGCGGGGAAAGGATGCGGGCGGAAGGATGAAGTGAAGGCACACGGCCTTTCTTTCATCCTTCATCCGTCCGCCTTCATCCTTAACTTACATCCCCTGACCGTAGCCGCCCGCAGCCGGAGGAGGTGGCGGCGGCGGGACAGCCGCGCCCCCGCCCTTGAAGATGGGCGCGCCGATCAGTCCGCCGATCAGCGTCAGGACGAAGACGATAATCGCGCCGATAATCGCGGCGACGATCATAAGCGCCATTCCCGAAAACGGTATCGTGACGCCGGCCTTCTCCATCTGCTCCATCTGCGCCGCCATCGCCGCCGCGCCGATGATGAGATTCAGAGGGATGCTGATGACGAGGTAGATGACCGCGCCGATGCCGCCCGCGAGCGCGCCGATCCCAGCGCCGCCGCCCGGCGTCACGGGCGTCCCCGTGTTCTTCACGAACAGATAGACGGCGAGGATGCCGCCGCCGACGGCCCAGATGCAGCAGCAGTAGTTGACGAAGGGGATCGCGGACAGGATTCCGGCGATGACTCCGCCGATCAGCCCGGCTTTTGTCTTGTCGTTCATCTCAGTTTGTACCTTCGCTGGAGGGGGTCAGATTCAAAAGGCACCGGACGGACGCGGAAGGGTGAAGCGTGGGAGACAAGTTTCCGCCTCACCCTTCCGCCGCCCGCGCTTCTTACATTCCCGGCCCGCCGTAGCCGCCCGCAGCCGGCGGAGGAGGCGGAGGAGGCGTGCCGGTGCGCCTGCCGAGCGCGGCGACGCCGATGACGCCGCCGAGCACCGCGCACACGACGATGACGATGGCACCGATGACCATCCCGCCTATTCCGGCGGCGGCGGCGATGCCCATGCCGACTGCCGCGTCGCTCCCCTGGTTGCCGACCGCGCTGAGGCCGACGCCGAGCACCATGAGGACTATCCTGATGATCAGGAAGGGAACCAGGGCGATGGCACCGGCTATCGCGCCGAGCTTCGCGCCCTCGCCCATCTCCATCGGGGCGTTCGTGTTCTTCAAGACCATGTAAACGGCCAGAAAGCCGGCGCCGAGTGCCCACAGGAAGCAGCAGCCGCCGACGAAGGGGATGCCGGAAAGGATTCCGGCGACGACGCCGCCGATCAACGCGGCCTTTGTTCTGTCATTCATTTTTTGTCCACACCTTCCTCAAAATTGTCTTTAGAGCTTCTTTCTGCGAACCCTTGCTGAAAACCGTTCCGGGCCGTCGCCCGAAGTCGTCCTCCGGGCGCGGAGTCCGGCGCGCTCGCCCCCGGCGATTCAATGCGCGCGTGAAGCACGTTGGAGTTTCATGAGGCTCAAGTCCACGAGACCCGGAATGACGTAGGAGACCGCGACGACGCCGAGCAGCAGCGCGGTCAGGAAGCGCGACCAATGCGTGTTCTCCCAGATGCCGAAAAAACCGAGCGCGAAATCCACGGTCGTCGGCAGCGCCGCGAGTATGAGCCAGAGCCGCGGCGGCGCGTCCCTGCGCGTGATCGGCTGCACGAGCGGGTAGGTCACGACGCCAGCGAGCGCGCCGACGTACAGCCCGAAGCAGCGCGCGCAGACCGCGAGCGGGAAGCCCGCGAGGTGGAACGAGCGCGCCGCGATCTGGTGGCACGCCACGCGGAAACCGCTGTAAATCGCCTGCGACGCCGCGACCGCGCCGCCCGCGCGCAGCAGCGGGGCCGCCACGATCATCCCGACCAGCAGCGAAGCCACGCCCAGCGCCACGCCCCACGCGGCCCACGCCGCACGACTGCGCCGCGCCGACTCGTCGTCGCTTACGAACTGCGGGACGTACTCTGAAATCGAAGCAGGCATCTGGGAATTGCGGATTGCGGAATTCGGATTGCGGAATGATGAAATGAGCAATGGCTTCAAATCCGCATTCCGAAATCCGAAATCTAAAATCGGATTACCGTGTCCGGGCCGCCTTCGACGTGGACGGTGTCAACGAAGCGTATGTGGCGCGACTCGGTCGTCATGACGAGCGAGTGGGTTCGTCTGCCCGCGCCGAAGAAGCGGACGCCGCGCAGGAGCGAGCCGTCGGTGACTCCGGTCGCGACGAAGATGACCTTCTTGCCGGGCGCGAGGTCGTTCGTGTCATAAACCTTGTTCGGGTCGCGGATGCCCATCTCCCTGAGCCGCGCGAGCACCTGTTCGGGGGGCGGGACTTTCGCCTGATCAACGCCGAGCCGCTCGTGGTCGAAGCAGAGTCGTGCCTGAATCTCTCCGTTCAGGCACTTCATCGCCGCCGCCGTCAAGACGCCTTCGGGCGCTCCGCCGATGCCCATCAAGGCGTGGATGTTCGTGCCCGCGACCGCCGCCGAGATTCCCGCCGAGAGGTCGCCGTCGCTAATGAGGCGGATGCGCGCGCCCGCGTCGCGCACGTCCTGAATCAGCTTCTTGTGGCGCGAGCGGTCGAGGACGATCACCGTCAGGTCTTCGATGTCGCGGCTGAGGCGGCGCGCGATGGCCTTGAGGTTGTCTTTGACCGGCGCGTCAATGTCAATCGCGCCGCGCGACGAAGGCCCGACGACGATCTTGTCCATGTAGATGTCGGGGGCGTTCAGAAGCCCGCCGTGTTCGGAGGCGGCGAGCACGGCGATGGCGTTGTTCGCGCCCAGCGCGCAGAGGTTCGTGCCTTCGAGCGGGTCAACCGCGATGTCAACTTCGGGGAAATCTTCCGGGTCGGCGTCGGCGTGGAAGCCCGCGCCGACCTCCTCGCCGATAAAAAGCATCGGGGCCTCGTCGCGCTCGCCCTCGCCGATGACGATGCGCCCGCGCATCGGCACCGCGTCCATCTTCTCGCGCATGGCCTCGACCGCGACGTGGTCAGAGTATTTGCGGTCGCCCTGCCCCATCGTGCGCGCCGCGGCGATGGCCGCCGACTCGCACACGCTCAGAAAGTCGAGCGAGATGTTGACGCTGTTCAACTCCTGAGCCATCTAAACTAACTCCCGAAGCCGGAAAATTCGCCGCCGTGAAATGAACGCTGGAAGCTCTGGAAAGGCACGGGAATACTACCAGAGCGCGCGCCGAATTGATAGAGGCAAAAATACGGCGAGCCGCGAGCGGTCAAAGCCCGAAGACATCCTGACCGCTCGCGGCTCGCCGCCAGCCGCTCATCCTCTTTCAGTCCGCCGCGACCGCGTCGCGCGACTCCGACGGCCTGTAAGGCGGGAGTCGCTTGCGCGCGGACTTCTCCGATTTTAATCCGAGCGCCCAGTCGGCCTGCATGAGCGTGTGAATGTCGCGCGTGCCCTCGTAGATGACCGCGGCCTTGCAGTTTCGCAGGTAGCGTTCGACGGGGTAGTCGTTCGAGTAGCCGTTCGCGCCGTGGACTTCGATTGCCATCGAGGCCGCCTTCTCGCTCCGCACGGTCGCCTGCCACTTTGCCAAAGACGTGGCGCGCGCGTTCGGATGCCCCTCGTTCTTCAGCCAGCCCGCGCGCAGCCAGAGCAGGTGGCACATCTGATAGTCGGCCTCCATCTCGGCGATCTTCTGCTTGACGAGCTGGTGGTTCGCGATCTTCGTCCCGAACGTCTCGCGCTCCAGAGCATACTTCACCGAAGCGTCGCGCGACGCGCGTATGACTCCGGTCGCGCCCGCGGCGACGGTGTATCGCCCCTGCTCCAAAGCGAACATGGCGATCTTGAAGCCCTCGCCCTCTTCGCCGACCATGTTCTCCTGCGGCACGCGAACGTCCTGCAAAGAGAAGTAGCCGGTGTTGCCGGCGCGGATGCCCATCTTGCCGTGAATCGTGCCCGACGAAAATCCCTTCATGCCGCGCTCGACGATGAAGCACGACATCCCCGAATGGTCGCGCTTGCGCCGCTTCTCCTCGTCCGTCCAGCAGAAGAAGAGGAAGTTGTCGGCCACGTCCGCGAGGCTGATCCACATCTTCTCGCCGTTCAAGACCCACTCGTCGCCCTCGCGCCTCGCCGTGGAGCGCGAGCCGACAACGTCACTCCCCGCGCCCGGCTCGGTCAGACCGTAGGTCGCGAGCTTCTCACCCTTCGCTTGCGGCACGAGGTACTTGCGCTTCTGCTCCTCGGTGCCCCAGGTGTAGAGCGTCAGCGAGTTCAGCCCCGTGTGCACCGACATCGCCACGCGCAGGAACGTGTCCACGGCTTCGAGTTCCTCGCACACGAGTCCGAGCGAGACGTAGTCGAAGCCCGCGCCGCCGTACTCTTCGGGGATGCAGACGCCGAGCAGGTTCAACTCGGCCATCTTCTTGAAGACGGCGGGGTCGAACTCCTGCCGCTCGTCCCACTCCTTGATGTGCGGCGCGATTTCGTTTTGCGCGAACTCGCGCACGGTCTGAATCAGCGCCTTGTGGTCTTCGGTCAGATCGAAATCAATCATCGAAATTTTCCTCGGAATTGAAGTGGCATGAGCGCACGCTCGGAGGGCATGGCCGCGCGTCATTCGAGATTTATCCTTCGCGGATTTCAAAAATTTTAAGCGACATCTTACAACACGCCGCGCGGGAAAGTCACAGACGGGCACAACCAATCCGAACGCCGTCAACGCGCGCCTGCCTGGCCTTCGTCGTCCGCCTGCTGTGAGTCCGAGCCGCCGCGCTCGCCTTCGAGCAGCGCACGCGCCTCGCGCTTCGCCTCTTCGAGCGTGCGGACGCGACCGTCGAGCTGCATCTCGTAAATTTCGCGCGCGATCTCGCCGACGAGCGGCGAGGGCTTGAGTCCCATCTCAAGAAGATGCCGGCCCATCAGGAGCGGCGCGGGCGGCCTGCGCTCGACGGATAACGCGTGCGCCCGCGCGATGAACCACTCCTGCGCGTCCGCCGTGAACCAACGCTCGCGCGGAACCCAGGGCGCGTTGCGGCCCAAAGAGTCGGCCTTCGCGAGGCGGTACAGAAGCTCAAGCTCGCAGCGGCGCGCGAGGCGGCGGAACGCGCCCTCGGTGATCTCTTCGCGCTGGCGGTAGAACTCGCCGGGCTTCAGGTGGTCGCGGACGAGCGCCGCCACCTGCGAGCGCACGTCGTAGCCGTCGAGCGTGAAGATTTTGAGCCGGTCGAGGAAGCTCTGAGTCGGCGCGACGCCCGCCTCCTCGTGACCGCGCGAGCGTATCCGCCCTTCGATGAACTCGGTCGTCGCGGGCTTGCCGAAGTCGTGGCAGAGTGCGGCGAGCATCACGGTCACGCGGCGCGCGTAGTCGAGGTCGTCAATCAACCCGCGCGCGCGGTCGCAAGTGAGTTGTGTATGAGTGTCAACCGGCCCTTCCGGGTGCCATTCGTTCTCTTGCGGCACGCCCTTGAGCGCGGCGAGTTCGGGGAAGATTTGTTCGTTGACGTTCAACTCGTCGAGCCAACGGAGTCCGACCGAAGGGCGCGGCGCGGCGAGAAGGATTTTTTCGACCTCGCCCCAGATTCTTTCCGCGGGCAAGTCCGTCAGGTCAATCGAGCGGCAGAGTTCGACCGTCCCCTCCTCGATGTCGAACTCGAATCTCGCCGCGAACTGCGCCGCGCGCAGCACGCGCAGGGAGTCTTCGACGAACGTTTCGGGCGAGACGGCGCGCAGCAATTTTCGCTCGATGTCGGCGCGACCGCCGAACGGGTCAATCAATTCTCCTTTGAGCGGGTCTTCGAGAATGGCGTTGACGGTGAAGTCGCGTCGGCGCGCGGCCTCTTCGATGGACATCGAAGGGTCGCCCTCGATGAAGAACGAGCGGTGGCCGCGGCCCGTCTTGCGCTCACGGCGCGGCAGGGAAACGTCGAGGTCGCGGCCCAGCTTGTAAACCGTGAACGCCTCGCCGACGACGTTGACGCGCCCCATGCGGTCGAGCAGCGCGCGCAACACGGCAGGCTCGACGCCGTACACCTCAACGTCCCAGTCCTTCACGCCGCGCCCCATCAGACGGTCGCGCACGCACCCGCCGACCATCAGGGCGCGCCCGCCCGCCTCGCCGACGGCGCGCGCGAGCCTCAGAATTTTTTCGGGGACGGGAGAAGGCATCGGCAGTTTTTGTGACGGCGGTCGCTCGCGCCGGAGTCAGACGTGATTCACCACGGAGACACGGAGAACGCGGAGAAGCCACGGAGGATTTTCAATCTCCGTGCGACCTCCGCGTCCTCCGTGTCTCCGTGGTGAGCTACAAGCCGCGCCTCGCACGACGGACAGAAGACCAACAAGCTACTCGCCGCCCTCGCCGACCGGAGTCTCGTCGAAGTCGTCTTCGTCGTCGTACTCGTCGTCATCGGCGGCGTAAGGGTCGGGGTCTTCGACGAGAATCTGCACGCCGCGCGTCGAGGGCAGGCAGCTTATGACCTGCACGCGCTCGATGCGAGTCATCTCCGGCGACGTGTGCCACAGCTTCACCCAGAAGCTGCGCGTGTCGCCGTGGACGACGAACGTCGCGCCGTCCATCATCACCGGCACGGGTTCGGCCAGAGTGCCGTCGCGCAACTCTTCCAAAAGCTCCGGCACGTACTGCCTGAACTGCTCGAACTGCAACACGACCGCCGAGTCTTCGACCTCCGCGGGCGGAAGCTCCACTGATTCGTCCGATTCGAGCAACAGCCGCGACTCGGTCTGCTGGTTTCGTTTCTTGGTAATGGGCATGACGATTCAAAAGCGGTAACGAGCCGAGTGTGGGATGAGCAAAACAGCTTTCGCCCTGTCACTCATCATCGCTTTCAACATTTGATTTCCAATCTCTTCTTCAAGTGTTCCGACAGCTCGGCGACCTTCACGCGCTCCTGCTCCCACGTGTCGCGGTCGCGAACGGTCACGGCTTCATCTTCGAGCGACTGGTGGTCAACGGTCACGCAAGCGGGCGTGCCGATCTCGTCCTGCCGCGCGTATAGCTTGCCGATGCCGCCCGTGTCGTCATAGACGGCGCGCATCGAGGGCTGAAGCTCCTTCTTGATGCACTTCGCCAGGGCGACTATCTCCGGCTTATTCTTCGCGAGCGGCAGCACGGCGACCTTGATGGGTGCGAGCGCGGGATGCAGTTTGAGGATGACGCGCTTCTCGCCCTTGTCGGTCGTGCGCTCGGAGTAGGCGTCCATGAGGACTGCGAGCACCGTGCGGTTGACACCCGCCGCGGGTTCGATGACGTAAGGGTAGTAGCGCTCCTTCGTCGCCTCGTCGAAGTAGGAGAGGTCTTCGGTCGAGTCGGGATTGAGGCGCTTGCCATCTTCTTCGGGCTTCTTCGAGTGCGCCTTGAGGTCGAAGTCGGTGCGGTTGGCGATGCCCATCAACTCGTCCCACTGTCGGTCTTCGTCTTCGCGTTCGGGGAAGAAGCGGTAGTGGATGTCAACGGTGCGCTTGGCGTAGTGCGCGAGTTCTTCCTTGGGCTGCTCGTAGAGGCGGAGGTTGGAGGCTGAGATGCCGAGTTGTTTGAACCAGCCGAAGCAGTAGTCAATCCACTCCTGATGGACGCGCTCGTCTTCGCCGGGGCGGACGAAGTATTCCATCTCCATCTGCTCGAACTCGCGCGTGCGGAAGATGAAGTTGCCGGGCGTGACCTCGTTGCGGAACGACTTGCCGATCTGCGCGATGCCGAAGGGAATCTTGCGTCGCATCGTCGTCTGCACGTTCAGGAAGTTGATGAAGATGCCCTGCGCCGTTTCGGGCCGAAGATAGGCGAGCGCTGTCGGGTCGTCTTCATCGGCGATTGCGCCGATGGTCGTGCGGAACATGAGGTTGAAGGCGCGAGGCTCCGTCCAATTCTTCCTTCCGCAATTCGGACACGAAATATGCCGGTCGTTGAATGCTCGCCGAGCTTCTACTGAAAGAATATCTCTAGCCTCAGACTCAAGGAGAGCCTTTGTGCGCGGGTCTGTCTCCTTTATTTCACTAAAAACTTGATGACGATACTCATCCCATAGCTTGTCAGCGCGAAAACGCTGGTTGCATTCGCGGCAGTCAACGAGCGGGTCGCTGAACGTGGCCTCGTGGCCCGAATACTTCCAAACCTGTCGGTTGAGAATGATGCTTGAGTCAATCCCCTCCATGTCGTCGCGCTCGTGAACCATCCAGCGCCACCAAGCCTGCTTGACGTTGTTGCAGAGTTCGACGCCGAGCGGGCCGTAGTCCCATGCGCTGCCGAGGCCGCCGTAGATTTCGGATGAAGGAAAGACGAAGCCGCGTCGCTTCGAGAGCGACACGATGGTCTCGATGTTCGGTGCTGCCACTTTTCTCTCCGGTGAATGTTCGGTGGTAAACGGCGAACGTCGGTTGCGAGTCGCCCGAAGTCGGAGCGCCACCCGTTCGGCGTCGGAACGTCCGGCGACTATTCACGATTTACCGTTTACGATTTACGAGGATAGCAGCCGCGCGGCGAAAATGAAAAGAAGGGAGCGCGCCCGGACTTCAGAACCGGGCCGCTCCCTCCTCGTTGCTGGCCGTGCCCTAGCCCCGCTACTTCGACGACGGGGCCGAGACGTTGATGTCAACCTTGTGCGTCGTGCTGCCGCCGCCGAACAGCCCGCTACGCCACGCGAAGAGCGCCGCGATGACGACGATCAAGAAGATCACAAGGATTGCAACCACGCCGGTGTTGCTTGAGCTTTCGCTGTCCGCCATTGTCTCGAATCCTCCTTTAAGTTACGACGCCAGCCGGGACGCCGTTAATACAGAGTCGAAAAACTTCCGAACGAAAAAGATTGAGCAACGCAGCCACCACGTTTTATATCGGTACGCGGGCGGGCGTTCTGAGCAGTGTTAAGAAAAAGGCGTGCCACAAGATTGCGGAATGCTGATTTCGGATTGCGGAATGCGGATTGGTGTTTGACGTGGGGGAGCAGTCTCAATGCTTCTCCGCGCATGAGTCCAGCAACTATCGGAGGCGCGATTCCTTTAATACGAATAATCCGCAATCCGAAATCCGCATTCCGCAATTTAAAAGCGCCGCGCCTCTCGTTCGAGAGGCGCGGCGCTCGCATGTTTTAAGTTCGGTGTCGTCCGGGGTCAGTCGTGCCGCGTGCGGCGCGTCGGCGCGGACGGCTCAGGCCCGGCGGTCGGGGTCGGTCGCGGGGCTTCCGCGCCCTGCGGGACGAGCCAAAGCTCGAAGGAGTTCGTGTCGCGGTAGCCGCCGTTGACGAAGACGAGCCGGTCGCGGCTGAGTCCGCGCACGGTCGTCAGGTAGCCAATGGCGCGATTGCCCATGCGCTCGGCCTCGCCCGGTCGGCTGCGGCGGCCCGCGTAGGCGATGATGTAGCCGGTCGAGCCGGGGTCGTTCTGAAGCTCAATCGCCATGTTGTCGAGCCGCGCCTTGTCGTCGTCAAACGCGATTGACGGGAATTCGTCGAAGCGCTTCGGCGACTTGATCTGCGGGATGGCGCCGACGCCCGTCGCGGCCTGCGCGGTCTGGCGGCAACTGCGGTCGCCGGAGCCGTCGTCAACGACGAGTATGGCCGTCACGCGGTGGTTGCCGAGTCCCGAAGAGTCAACGGTGATCGTCGGCGTGCCCGCGCCGGAAAGGATGCGCGCGGCGGGAGGGCTGACAGTCCAAGTGTAGTTCAAAGCCGACTGGCCCGTGTAGCCGATGTCCGCCGAGAAGGTCACAACGTCGCCGTCGTTGACCGTCGCGGGCGCGGTGACGTTGACGGGGTACGGGCAGGGCGAGACGGCGATTGCCGGTACCGAGATCGTGCGCGGGTGGTAGTTGAGCGCGATGCAGTTCTTGCGGCCCGCGACTATCTGGAAGACCTGCGACCACTGCGTGTTGTTCGGGAACTGGATGGCGACGGTGTGCGTGCCGGGTTCGAGTTCGATGGCGCGGACGTAGTCGGTCGTCTCGCCCGCGGGCTGGCCGTCAATCGTGATGGGGTAGCCGGCGGGGTTCGTCGAGATTTCGATGCGCCCGGTGGTCATCTGCTGCTGGTTCTTCTTGTTCTTCTGCTTGGCGTGCGCGTCGAACGAAAGGAGCGACGTGCAGGCGAGCATCGCGGCGACCGCGACGGCGGCGAGCACGCGCGCGGGCGTGAAGAAGTTTTTAGCGCCTTCGAGTCTCGTCATGAGAGTTAGGCCTCCTCCGTCGCGGCTGCGTGCATTTCAACTTCGAGCTGTTTGCGTGCGTAGCGGCGTCGCGCGCCCGCGCCGAGGGCGAGCAGGCCGGAGCCGAACAGCAGGAGCGTCGCCGGCTCGGGCGTGCCCGGCGGCGGCGGCGTGCAGCCCTCAACGCACTCCGGCGTGTTGTGGTTGTTGCTCGTGCAGATGCCGGTCACGCAGATGACGGGGATGCCGGCGAGCGTCCACCAAGGGAAGCCGCCCTTCGGGATGTGGGCGACGGGAATCTCGCCGCAGTCGCAGACCGTGCCGGTCACGTCGCCGAGGTCAACGGTCTGGACGTTGCCGCCACTCTGCGAGAGCGTCGCGTCGGGCGTGGACGGCGTGGTCGTGCTCGGCGTCTGCGTGGTCTGCTGCGCGGCGGCGGTCTGCGTTCCCGCGTTCGTCGCCTGCGACGGCGCGCCGCCGCTCTGCGTCGAACCGCTCTGCGCCGTGGCCGCGCCGCTCTGCACGCCGAGACGCAGGCGCACCTCGCTCGCGGGACGTAACTGCCCGTTCGCGCCGACCGCCTGCACAACGTCTGCGAAGGTTAACGTGGCGGCGCGCGCGGGCGCCGCCGCGGCGAGTAGCGCGACGAGCACCGGAGCGATTATGCGGACTGCTTGACGCCTCATTGCAGGGTCGTCCTCCTTGAATCCCCCGAACCGGTCGGGGCGAAAGGGCTGCCTGAACCGGCGTTAGAATTTTCGGGGCCCGGACTCTGCCGGGTACGTCTTCTTTCAGAGACGGCGCGACGGCGTCGGACTCGAAATGGCCCTGACCTTAACGCCCGAAGCTCGCGTGCTGTTTTCAACCGCTCCGGCGTTTGGGGTCAAAATCGCCGACCGACGCTCCGTCTTGCCTGCCCACAATCGAAAAAACTTGGGGCGAAAACCCTGCTCGGGTTTTCTGTACTGAGAAGAGACGCTGAATAGCCTGTAAGTTCCAGTTTCGGGTGCTCATTAAACCCGCCTGCGCGCCTTGTGTCAAGATAAAAAAGGGTTCGCCCCGTTAAGGCGAACCCTTTTCTCTTTCAGGAAGTTAAACGCGGGGGCGGCGGCTGGCTAGTCCGCGTCGCCCTGTCCGGCGGCCTCGGCGCGCTCGCCCTTGCCCGCCTTCTGCTTCTCCTCGCGGAGCACGGCTTTTCGGGAGAGCTTGATCTTGTTGCCCTCCTTGCCGATGCACTTGACGAGAATTTGCTGGCCTTCCTTGAGTTCGTCGCGCACGTCGCGGACGCGGTGTTCGGCGATCTCCGAGATGTGGAGCAGTCCGTCCGTGCCGGGGAAGATTTCGACGAACGCGCCGAAGTCAACGATGCGCGAGACGGTGCCGAGGTAGGTCTCGCCGATCTCGGCCTCGGCTGTGAGGCCGCGAATCTTGGCGATGGCGGCCTGCGCCGCGTCGCCGTCGGCGGTGGCGATGAAGATCGTGCCGTCGTCCTCCACGTCAATCTTCGCGCCCGTCTCCTCGACGATGGAGCGAATCATCTTGCCGCCCGGCCCGATGACATCGCGGATGCGGTCGGGGTTGATCTTGATGGTGATGATGCGCGGGGCATACGGGCTTAGCTCCTCGCGCGGCTCGCCGATGGCCTGATCCATGATGCCGAGGATGTGCATGCGGCCCTTCTTCGCCTGCTCAAGCGCCTCGGCCATGATCTGCGCGTTGATGCCGCCGATCTTGATGTCCATCTGCAAGGCCGTGATGCCGTCGCGCGTGCCGGCGACCTTGAAGTCCATGTCGCCGTAATGGTCTTCCGCGCCGGCGATGTCGGAAAGAATCGCGTAGCGGTTGCCCTCCATCACGAGTCCCATCGCAACGCCCGCGACCGCCGCACGGATGGGCACGCCCGCGTCCATCAGCGAGAGGCTGCCGCCGCAGACCGTCGCCATCGAGCTTGAGCCGTTCGACTCGGTGATGTCCGAGACGATGCGGAGCGAGTACGGGAACTCCGCTTCACTCGGCAGGACGGGTTCGAGCGCGCGACGCGCCAAAGCACCGTGGCCGATCTCGCGGCGGGAAGTCGAGCCGAAGCGTCCGACCTCGCCGACCGAGAAGTGCGGGAAGTTGTAGTGGAGCATGAAGCGGCGCTTGATCTCGCCAGTCTCCAAATCATCCATGAACTGCTCGTCTTCCTTCGTGCCGAGCGTCGCGGTGACGATGGCCTGCGTCTCGCCGCGGGTGAACAGAGCCGAGCCGTGCGTGCGCGGGAGCCAGCCGACCTCGACATCAATCGGGCGAATCTCCGAGAAGCGGCGGTTGTCGGGGCGGCGGCGGTTGCCGAGGATGTCTTCGCGGAAGATTTTCTCCTTCAGGTGGTCGAAAATCTTCTTCGCCATCTGGCGCTGTTCGGGCTGGTCTTCGGGGTAAGACTCGACGACCTCCTTCTTCAAAGCGTCAACGGCGGCGTAGGATTCGAGCTTGCCCTGGCCCGCGGTGTCGAGCGCCTGGCGCAGACGGTCGGCGTAGTTGCGCTCGATCTCGCCCGTCATCTCTTCGTTGAGCTGCGGCGCTTCGACGGGGCGCTTCTGGATGTCGAGCGCCTTGTAGAGTTCCTTCTGCCAGCGGCACAGGCGATTGATCTCCTTGTGCGCGAGCATCAGCGCCTCGACCATGATCTCTTCCGACACTTCCTTCGCGCCGGCCTCGACCATGACGATGGCCTCCTCGGTGCCGGCGACGATCAGGTTGATGCGCGACTCGCGCACCTCGTCATAGGTCGGGTTGATGATGTAGCGACCGTCGATGAGTCCGACGCGGACGCCCGCAATCGGGTTAGGAAACGGGATGTCGGAGAGGTAGAGCGCGCACGACGCGCCGGTGATGGCGATCACGTCCGGGTCGTTCTCGTCGTCCGCGGAGATGACCGAGGCGATGACCTGCGTCTCGTTGCGGTAGCCTTCGGTGAAGAGCGGTCGGCACGGGCGGTCAATCATGCGCGCGGTCAGGACTTCCTTCTCGCCGGGTCGCCCCTCGCGGCGGAAGTAGTTGCCGGGGATGCGTCCGGCGGCGTAGTTGTGCTCGCGGTACTCGACCGTGAGCGGGAAGAAGTCAATGCCCTCGCGCGGCGTCTGCGCGCCGACCGCCGCGACCAGAAGCATCGTGTCGCCGTAGCGAATCACGCACGAGCCGCTGGCCTGCTTGGCGACGCGTCCGATTTCCACGGACAACTCGCGGTCGCCGACCTTTATCTTCTCTCTCAGAAATTTCTTTGCTGCCATTTTCTTCTCGTCTCCTTCGGGCGCGTCCCCCTCCGGCCCTTTCGGCTCGGAAGGCCGCGGCGTCTCATCCGCCGGCTTGCGCCCGGAATATTGTGTAGTGCGCCGGTCGCCTAGCTCCCGCTACGTGAGGCGGAAGGCTCGACCGTGCCGCTCAAAGAAAAAGCGGCACCGTGCTCCAACCGTGAAGCCGGTGCCGCCCTTTGCTGAAAATGCTAAAGGCCGCTGCCCGCAGTCCGCGCGCGGAAGTTAATGCCGTCACGTTCGGCGACTCCCACGAGCCTGTCACTGGACGCGGGTTGATGTTAAAGAGGCTGTCGTCCTCGTACACTTACGCTGGCTCGGAACTCAAACGGGCACGTCCCGTCCCGGCGAAGAACCGGCGCACGCTCTCGCTAGCGGCGTAGGCCGAGCTTGCCGATGAGTTCGTGATACCCTTCGATGTCTCTACGCTTGAGGTAGTCGAGCAGGCTCCTGCGCTGCGAGACCATCTTGAGCAGCCCCCGGCGCGAGTGGTTGTCCTTCTTGTGAGTCTTGAAGTGCTCGGTCAGTTCGTTGATGCGTTGCGTGAGCAGAGCGACTTGCACCTGCGGCGAACCCGTGTCGCCCTCGTGCGTCCTGTACTCGTTGACTATCCGTTCCTTTACTTCCGTTGCCAATGCCATGACTGTCCTCGATGGCCCTCCCAATCCGCAGTCGAGCCTGTCCTTCTATCCACAGGCAACCGCAAGAGTTAATCTTACTGACCCGAAGAATTTAACACGCCGCGCTTTCAAGTGTCCAGCGAGCAACAAGTCGGACAAACTTTCCTTTGTGCCCTCTGTGAAATCCTCTGTGGCCTCTGCTGTTAAGTTCGGATTCTTTTACCGCAGAGGCCACAGAGGATTTCACAAAGGCCGCAAGGAGGCTGTGCCGCTGCGGATTTGTTTGCTACCATGCCGCACAACTTTCGCACCGACAGGAGACGGTCAATGGACGCGAGCGAAGAAAAGAAGGAAGAGCGTGCGCGGGTTCTGATCATCGGCGGCGGATTCGGCGGGCTGTTCACGGCGATGTCGCTCGCGGGCGCCGGGGCCGTGACGCTCGTCTCGAACGAAGATCACTTCCTCCACACGCCGCTGCTTTACGAGTACCTGAGCGGCGAGGTCGAGGCTTGGCACATCGCGCCGCCCTACCGCGAGCTGCTCGACGAGCGCGTCCAGTTCGTGCAGGGCGCGGCCACCGACGTTGACCTCGACCGGAAAGAGGTTTCGGTCGCGGGCCGCGTGCGACGCCTCGCATACGATTACCTCGTCCTCGCCGTCGGCGGCGTGACGAACTTCTGGGGCGTCGAAGGGGCGGAGCAGAACACGATGCCCTTCCGCAAAATCCGCCACGCCGACGACCTGCGCCAGCGCATGATCACCGCGCTCGACCGCATCCCGCCCGACTCGGCCCCGCAGGACGCGCGCCGCGCCGCGACGTTCGTCATCGTCGGCGGCGGGGCCTCGGGCGTAGAGCTTTCGACGAAGATGGCAGACCTCCTGCGCGACGCGTTCCAGCGCCGCGGCCTTCGCGGCGAGCCGCGCGTCGTCGTCCTTGAGATGGGCAAAGAGATTGTGCCCGGCATGGGCGACGAACTCCGCGCGGCCATCCAGAAAGTCCTCGACGAGAAACGCGTCGAGGTTCACACCGAGACGCGCGTCGTGCGGGTCACGCCCGCGGGCGTCGAGTTCGAGCACGCGGGCGAGCACCAGAAGATCGACGCGGCGGGCGTCGTCTGGACTGCGGGCGTGCGCGTCAACCCGCTCGTCGAAAAACTGGATGCGGAGAAGACGCGGGGCGGCCTCCTCGTCGTCGCGCCGACCCTTCAGTTGCGCGGGCGCGCCGAAGTCTTCGCGCTCGGCGACATCGCCTACGCCCCCGACATCCCGCCGCCGCTTGCGGGCACGGCGCAACTCGCCTACCAGCAGTCGCGCCCCGCCGCGCGAAACATCCAGGCGCTCATTGACGGCGGCGTCCCCTCGGCGGCGCACGTCCAGGAACTCGGCGAGGCCGTCAGCCTCGGCACGGACGACGCCGCAGTCCTCGTCGAAGGCCGCGTCGTCAGCGGCCAACTCGCGCGCCAGGCCCGCTTCGCGCTCTACACCCTGCGGCTCCCGACCTGGCACCAACGCCTCCGCGTCGGCGCTTCCTGGTTCTTCGGCGGCAAGTCGCCGCGCCCGCTCGGCTTATGAATCCGGCAGGGATTGAAACATAATCGAAGAGAGGTGAAGCTCATGGCGTCGCTACCGAGCCACTATTTCAGCCCCGAAGAATACCTGAGCCTTGAGCGCCGCGCCGAATTTAAGAGTGAATACTTCGACGGCGTAATCTACGCGATGGCCGGCGGCAGCGAGCGCCACAACCTGATTACGGGCAATCTTGTCACGGAGCTAAACATCCGTCTCAGGGAGAGGCCGTGCAGAGTTTATCCGAGCGACATGAAGGTTCGGATGCCGAACTCCAAAAGATTCTTCTACCCGGACGTATCGGTCGTCTGCGGCGAGCCACAGTTCGCGGACGAGGTGAAAGACGTACTCTTAAATCCCATCCTCATCGTTGAAGTGTTGTCGGAAAGTACGGAAGCATTCGACCGCGGTAAGAAGTTTTCCTCATACCAGCAGATCGAATCCTTGCGCGAATACCTGCTCGTGGCTCAGGACGAGTTCGTCGTGGAACATTACTTGAGGCAGGAGGACGGCTGGCTCTACACGAAGGCGAACGGGCTAGACACCTCACTCGTCCTGCCAGCGCTGGACTGTCAGATAGCTTTGAGCGACATCTACAACAAGGTGTCTTAAACACGTTGGGCCTATGGTGTTCTCTGGTTCTTCGGCGGCAAGTCGCCGCGCCCGCTCGGACTGTAAAGACATGAACCGTGACGTGTAAGTCTCTTATCACGGCTCACAACATCGCTCCTAGCCTGTAGCAGGAGTTTCAGGTCTTACCTGCTTTGGTTTTCGGGGAGATGCTTACCGGCCTGCCCGATTTAATAAACTCGCGGCGCTCCCTCAGTTTGAAGACCATCTCGATCTTCTTCTCGAAGGGGAGCGCGGCCAGCGCGCGCCGGTGCTTCTCCTTCTTCTCGATTATCTCGCCGATGTCAGGGTACTTCTTCACGGCTCGAACCTGTGCCTGTTATCTTCCCACTTCTTCTTCAAACCGTGCCGCCGCAGGACGGCATTCAACGAGCGACGGTTGACCGCGCCCTGCTCAAGAAACATATTGATTCGCAGGTAGTCCTTGGGGCGGCCCGTGTCGAGCATGATGGCGACCAGGTGTTCCGGGCGCATGACGCGCGCCGTCACACGCGCGAAGTTTATCGCCCGCGCCCGCTTCAACGCCTCTTCCGTCAGAGCGTTGAAGACGGGGAGGAATTGCACGGGCATCTCTTCGATGTAAATGAACTCGCCGCGCGCTTCGTAGCCCCGCTCGGTCAGGTATTCGTAAATCGGGGCGAGGCTCGTCAGACCACCGCCGGATGTGTTGACCTGGACGAAAATGTCGAGGTCTGCCGTGTCGAACGGCTCAAGGTAATAGATCGCGGCGACCGCCCCGCCAATGGCGTAATCCTCGACCACGCCGGCCCTGACCATGCGGTTTAAGACTTTGAGCGTCTCCTTCATGCTCAGCCGGTCAGCGCGGCCTCGCACGAGTCGAGCGCGGGCGCTTCCTCCGGCTCCGGGCCGCCTTCGCCGAGGTAGGTGCGGCCCGCGGCGACCGTCTCGAAGTATTCGCCGATGCGGTCGAGCACTTCCGTGACGGAGTGCGAGTGGTAGATGACCTGTCGGAAGCGCGCGCCGCCGGGCAGTCCCTTGGTGAACTGCCCGGCCAACTGCTTCATGCGCCCGACGGCGGCGAACTCAGGCATGCCGGCGCGGAGCAGGTCGAAGTATTCGATCAGCACCGCGCGCTTGTCTTCGAGCGTCGGCTGGAAAGGCTCGCGCCCGGCGAGCGCGTCTTCGACCTGGCGGAATATCCAAGGGTTCGCCATCGCGCCGCGACCGATGAGGATGCCGTCGCAGTTCGTCTCGCGCCAGCGCTTGAACGCGTCCTCGATGGTGACGACATCGCCGCTGCCGGAGACGGGAATTTTCACGGCCTCCTTCACCTGACGAACCAAATCCCAGTCGGCCAAGCCCTTGTAACACTGTTCCTTCGTCCGCCCGTGCAGAGCGATGTGCTCGACTCCGCAGTCTTCGGCTAAGCGCGCGACCTCGACGGCATTCTTCTTGTGGTCGTAGAAGCCCGCGCGAATCTTGATCGTCAGAGGGATCGTGATCGCCTTCCTGATCTCTCTCAGAATCGTTTCGAGCCGCGGCAAATCTTTCAGCAGGCCGGAGCCGCCGCCGTGCTTGACGACCTTCGGCGCGGGGCAGCCGCAGTTGATGTCGAGGATGTCGGCCCCGACCTCCTCGGCCATCTCCGCGGCCATCCTCATGCGTTCGGGCTGGCCGCCGAAAATCTGCACGGCGAACGGGCGCTCGTACTCGAAAAAGCGCATCTGCCGTTTCGACTTCGGGTTGTTGCGCGTCAAGCCCTCGACCGAGATGAACTCCGAGACGGTCAGGCCGATGCCGCCGCGACGCTTCAAGAGCGCGCGGAACGGAACGTCCGTGACGCCCGCCATCGGCGAGAGCACGAGCGGCGGATTGATCTCAATGTCGCGGATGCGGAACGGCTTCACCTCGCGACCGAGTTCCGCGAGCAGCCGCGCGGAGTGAGACGAACGCGCCGCCACGCCTTCCGTATTCGCCGCCGCACTCTCTGCATTCGCCGGCGCGCCTTCCGCCGCCCTCTTTTCTTCGTGCCTCTCCACAGTCGTTGACATCGCCGTCCAAACCTCTGAGAATTCCCGCAGATTATAACAAATGAGAACCGCACGACTCATCCCCGCGCTCGGCGTCGTCTGGACTTTGCTTTACGCGGCCTTCGTCGTCTGGGTCTATGCGACCGCGCCGCAGAGCATCCGCGAAGTGGCGACGCAGGCGAGCGTCGCCGCCGGGACTTACGAGGTTGACCGCGCGCGCTTCGACGCCGGGCGCGAGCTTTTCCTGCGCGAGCAGTACGCGGCGGCGCGCGACGAGTGGGCGCGCGCCGACCCCGCGACGCGCGACGCGCGCACGCAGTTCTACGTCGCCTATTCGTTTTATCGCCAGGGCTGGGGCCGCGTCTATTCGGACGACGCGCTCTTCCGCCAGGGACTCGAAGCGGTCAACCGCGCCATCGCTCTCTCGCCCGACGCGCCGCTCACGGTGGACGACCCGGAACTTAAGATTCACTCCGCCGCCGAGCTGAAGGCCGAGCTTCAGAAGGGCACGGAGCGAACCATTGACGACTTCAACCCCTTGAAAGTTTTTCGCGAGCGGAAGTGAAAAAATCGGGAGCGGCACTGTTCTGTTTTGTCCTTGAAGATTGATGACTGACAACCGCGCAAGAAACCGCGCTCTCTCGCGCCACGTGCTGCTGCCGACGATCTTTCTGACGGTGGCGCTGCTGGGCGGCGTGCGCGTGACGGCGGGGGAAGGCGCGCTCGTGTTTGTGCCGCCGCCGCTCGTCGCGCTCGTGCTGGCGTTGATGTTGCTCGCGCTCTTCGTGCGCGGTCGCGCAGTCGTCGTCGGCGCGTGGCTGTCGGCGGAGAACGCGACGCTCGCGAACGTCTCGCACGCGCTCGTGCTCGCCGCGCTCTTCTTCGCGTCGGCGCAGAGCTTCAACTCCGTCCTGCCGGACGCGGGGCTTCTGCGCTGGATGCTCTCGTTCTTCTTCCTGTGGACGCTCTGGCAGAATCAGTTTTCGGCGTTCGACGCGCGCCGCCTGCTGCGGAGTCTGGTCGCACTCTTCGGCACGGCGTTCGTCGTCAAGCACGTGCTGCTCGCGTCGCTCGACTCGCAGGGCGGCGGCTGGCTCAGTCGTCTCGCAGGCTTCGCGCTCGAAGGCGTCACGCCCGGCGCGCAGCCGCTCGCGCCCGCCACCGGCTACATCTCATTCTTCACGCTCGCGCTCTACGTCTGCGGGCTGCTGCTGCTGCCGCCCGCGCCCGACAGTTCGCCCGTCGAGGGCGACGCGGCGGGCGAGACGGAGCGCGCGGATGAATTGGTCGAGGCGCTCCGGCGACTCCCTCCCGCAGACCGCGAGCGCGTCCGTGCGGCGCTTGCCGACGAAGCGCGTGATTCGGAGGAGGCTTCGCCGCGCGTCGGGCGCGTGGCGACGGACGAGTAAAACTTTGTGCCTTTTGCGAGCGCCTTTGCGCCCTCCGCGGTCAAGCGAGTCCGACTTAACCGCGAAGGCGCGAAGTAAGCGCAAAGGATTTTCAGAAGAAGAGAGGGCCGTAGGTTGCAACCTCCGGCCCTCTCTTTCGCCCCCCTCGCTCGGAACTTTACCAGTTGATGACGAGTGCCTGCTCGGCCTGCCAGACGGGCACGTCCTCGCGTATGGCCGCGCGCGAGAGCCGCGCCTTGTCCGTAAGCAGGCGTCCGGCGCCGAGCGCGACCGCCGCGAGCGGCTCGTCGGCGACCGCGACGTGCAGGCGAAGCTCCTTCTGCAAACGCTCCGCCATGCCGCCGAGCAGCGCGCCGCCGCCCGTCAGAATCAAGCCGGTCTGATAGATGTCCGCCGTCACGTCCGGCTTCGACTCCTCGATGATGCGGCGCACGCCCGCGACGATCTCGACGACGACGGGTTCGAGCGCCGCGCGCACGTCCTCGCTCGTGATCTCGACGGCCTTCGGCAGCCCGTCGGTCAACTGCTTGCCGACGATCTCGGTCGAGCGCACTTCGCCGCCTTCCGAGACGCTCCCCAGTTCCTTCTTCACACTCTCAGCCGTGCGCTCGCCCAGTTGCATCTCGAACTTCGAGCGCACGTAGTCGCAGATGGCCGCGTCCATCGTGTTGCCGGCGGCGTTGACGCTGTGCGAGGCGACGACCGCGCCGCTCGCGACGATGGCGACGTTCGTCGTGCCGCCGCCGATGTCAACGACGAGGTGCGCGCGCTCGTCGTCGCAAGAGAGGCCAGCGCCGAGCGCGGCGCACAAACCCTCGTCAACGAGGTCAACCCGCGTGGCCTTGGCGTCGCGCGCGGCGTCGCGCACCGAGTGCTGTTCGAGCGAGGTCGAAGAGCCGGGCACGCCGATGACGACGTGGCTCCGGCGGTGGCCGCCGCCGTTGACGCGCGCGATGAATGCCTTGAGCATCTTCTCGACCGCGTCGAAGTTCTCGATGCTCCCGCCGCGCACGGGGCGGAACACGTCAACGTCCTTCGGCTCGCGACCGAGCATCTTGAAAGCTTCCGCGCCCACGTCGAGGACTTCGCCCGTGTACTTGTGGATCGCGACCGCCGAAGGCTCGTTGAGCACAACGCCGCGCTCGGGCGCGAAGATGAGCGTGTTGACCGTGCCGAGGTCAATCGCCAGGTCGTCCGTAAAGATGCTGCTCAGGATGTTCATCTCTCCCCCACTTCCTTGTTCTCTTGCACGCTGTCCGCGAGAAATTTCTACGAGGCGTCCGCCGGAGGTTTGGCAAACCTTGTTCCACTGAACCGCCCCCCGGATTCCGCCGAAATTGTTCAGCCGACCCGCCGCGCCGCGTTTTGATTCGAGACGAACGTGCGCCCGACTACCGCGCCGGACGAGCTAAAGGCGAACGCTAACCAAACGTAGAAAGATGAATGCGGAAAGATGAATAAGAAGACACTCGGATTCTGCGCGTCGTTCCGCGTTTGAAAAGTGTCATTCGTCATTTAAATTTGTGTCGGCGATTAGTTCGTAGAGGGACGCGGCTGCCTCGCGCGAGACCTGCTTGGTTTCGGGGACGGAGCGGACGCGGACGGTGAGGGCGCGGTCGCGGCGTCGGACGGTTATCTCGTCTCCCACGCGGACGGCGCGCGAGGAGCGCGCGGGCGTGCCGCCAACGAGGATGGCCCCGGCCTCGCACAACTCCTGCGCGACCGTGCGTCGCAGGACGAGTCGGCTGGCGCGCAGGTATTGGTCGAGACGCATTCGGGAAGTGACGAGTAACGAGTGATGAGTGATGAGCAAAAGCAAGAAGGTCTGGGTTAATGAGCCGCGCACTCAACCCAGACCCTCTCATCACTCATTACTCATCACTCATCACTGCTTCTTGTTCTTGTCCTTCTTCGCGGGCGCGAAGGCGTTGGACTTGGTGGCCGTCTCCTGCTTGCTGTCGGCGGCTGCCGTCTTGTCCGCTTCCTTGTCCTTGTCGAGCAGGGGCTGGACGACTTCGCGGTAGTTGTCGGCGGGCTTGATGTAAGCGTCCTTGCGCAGCGACTTCATGTAATCGTCGTGCGCCTTTTCCGACTGCTCGGCGGTCATCATCCCGCGGACGAAATTCTCCTTGAAGGCGTCGTCGCGGTCGTTGACGCGGAGGATCATGTAGCCCTCGTCGGTCTTCACGGGCGCGGTGATGCCGCCGGGCTTCACGTCTTTGATCGCCTCGGCTATCGCCGGACTCAGATCGGAGACGAGGAACCAGCGCGCCTTGCCGTCCTCGTCCGTGAGCAGGCCCTTGTTCTTCTTCGTGTCGTCGCTCTCGGAGTTCTTCTCGACGAGCGCGCCGAAGTCCGTGCCGGCGGCGCGGGCCTGCGCCGCGAGCTGTTCGGCGCGCGCCTTCACGTCCGCCTCGGTGCGGCCCGCGAGGCTCAGGAAGAGTTCCGAGAGGGTGACGCTCATGAACTTGTCGCGGTGCGCGTTGTAGTAGTCGTGAAGCTCCTTGTCGGTCAGGCCGAAGTAGATTTTCGCGTCAACCTCGTGCTGCAACACCGCCTGCTTCATGTACTGGCGGCGCAGCGTCTCCTGAACGTCCGAGAGGTTCATCCCCTCCTGCCTCATCGCCTCGCGCAGCTCCTCGATGGTCTTGATGTTCGACTGCTGCGCGACGCGCAGGACTTCGCGGTTGACCTGCGCCTCGACATCCTCGGTCATGCGCGGGATGTCCTTGCCCTTCTGGACGAGGAGCGACTCGTTGATGAGGTTGAAGATGATCTCCGGCTGGCGCTTGGCGATCTCGGCGTCGGCCTGTTCGGGCGTCATGCCGCGCTGCTTGGTGAGAACCTCTTTGAAGTCGGCGTTCTCGTGCCTGAGCTGCGAGAGCATGATCACGTCGTTGTTGACCTGCACGACCGGCTCGTCGAGGACGGTCGGCTCGGTCGTCTCCTGCGCGCGCGCGGGGGCGACCGCCAGAACCGTCAGCGCGAAGGCCGCGAGGACGAGCGCGCGGGCGCGCGAAAAGTTGTTTTTGAAATGCACAGTTCTCACTCCTGATAAAGCAAAAGACGCGTGGCGGGCTTTAACTTCGCCCGCCGTTTCCCCGGACTGCCCTTGATTATTTTGGCCGAACCCTTCTCGGCGACTGCGCGGCACAGGCGGGAAATGCTCGTGCCGACGAAAGCGCGTATTCTACCTTCCGTCGCGTATGTCCAGCAACACGCCGCGAGCGCGTTCGATCATGTCCGCGCCGCCCGCCTCGACCTTCAAAACTCCGCTGGGGCTGAACGTCGCGCCGCCCGCCGAGACGAGCGCGAGCAGCCGGTCGGGCGACACGCGCGCTCGCTCCTTCAGTTTGAACGCGAGTCCGGTCGGCGTGCGGTCAATCGAGACGACGCCGGTCTCTTCGGCAGTCCGCCGCAGCCGCGCGTAGGCGAAGAGCCGCTCGACCGATTCGGGCGGGCGACCGTAGCGGTCTTCGGTCTCGCGCCTGATCTTGTCCAGCTCCTCGTCGTCGCGCGCCGAAGCGACGCGCTTGTACGCGCGCAGCCGCTGCCCCATGTCCGAGACATACTCTTCGGGGATGGACACGTCAACGCCGAGGTTGATCGAGACCGAAGTTTCGTCCTCGATCTGCTCGCCGCGAAGCTCGGCGACGGTGCGCTCAAGCATCTGCGTGTAAAGATCGAAGCCGAGCGCGTCCATGTGGCCCGACTGCTCGCCGCCGAGCAAGTTCCCCGCCCCGCGCAGCTCCAAATCCAGAGCCGCCACGCGGAAGCCCGCGCCGAGGTCTGAGAACTCGCGTATGGCCGCGAGGCGGCGGCGCGCAATCGGCGTCAGTTCGGCTTCGGACGGGATGAGCAGATAAGCGTAAGCGCGCCGGTTCGAGCGACCGACGCGCCCGCGCAACTGGTAAAGCTGCGAAAGACCGTAATTATCCGCCCGGTTTATGATGATTGTGTTGGCGCGCGGGATGTCTATCCCGTTCTCGATTATCGTCGTGGCGACCAGCACGTCGTACTTGAAATCCACGAAATCGAGCATCACGCGTTCCATCTCTTTCTCGTTCATCTGCCCGTGCGCGACCGCGATGCGCGCCTGCGGGACGAGCCTTTTGACGAGCGCCGCGACCGTCTCAATCGTCTCCACGCGGTTGTGAATGAAGAAGACCTGCCCGCCGCGCCCAAGCTCAAGCTCGATTGCGGATTTAATGACCGACTCGCCGAACTGCAC
>Ga0209581_1001664_pt1 | contig 24707 bp, 15 predicted proteins | sample Coa_R2_FD_187160 | JGI IMG/M metagenome (GOLD analysis project Ga0209581, IMG submission 187160) | Surface soil microbial communities from Centralia Pennsylvania, which are recovering from an underground coalmine fire - Coalmine... | ecosystem: Environmental > Terrestrial > Soil > Unclassified ...
TCAGTTCGCCTTCCTTTAACATCGGCACGGCAAGCTCGGTGCGCGCCCCCCCGAGATGGACGATGCCCGGCTTGGTGAAACCTTCAGGAACATCGAAAAACTCGCGCACCGCTTGCACGTCGGCGATATGGGCGGTCCTCTTTTCGGCTAGAACGATGCCGAGACCGGTTTTTGGCGGCGGATCGATGACCGGGTTACGCTTTCTTTCGTCGGCCAAGGCCGCCGGCACACCGAATAATGCGGCGGTCCGGAAGCGCCCGCTCTCGTGCAGGAACAGGACGCCGTAAGTCGCCTGGCAGATACGGGTTGCGTTATCTAGCATGGCGTCGAATACCGGCGCCAGTTCGCCGGGCGAGCTGCTGATCATTTTCAGCACTTCCGCGGTAGCGGTCTGCTGTTGCAGCGATTCAGTCAGATCGTCGGTGCGCTGGCGCAATTCGGTGAGCAGCCGCGCGTTCTCAATGGCAATCACCGCCTGCGCCGCGAAGTTGTGTACCAGTTCGATTTGCTTGTCATTGAACGGCTGGACTTCTTGTCGGTAAATGGTAATGGCGCCAATGACTTCATCCTGCTTCAGCATGGGCACGGCCAAATAACTGCGGAAGCCGCCAAGGTCCACGGCAGCCACAGCAATGGGGTCACGCGCGAGGTAGCCCGGGCTTTGGGTCAAATCGTCCAAATGCACAACTTGCTTGGTCTTGAGCAGCCAAGCGAGGGGGACGTTGCGGCCTTCGACGCGCAACGGCGAGCGCAGGCGTGCTTCGGCAAATGCGGCAGGCGCATTGTGTAGAGCGGCAGCTCGAAATGCGTCGCCCTCGTAGAGATACAACGTGCCAAACTTTGCTGCACAAATGCGGACCGCATTTTTCAGCATGGTCTCGAATACCGGCTGTAACTTATCGGGCGAGCTGGAAATTACTCGCAGCACCTCCGAGGTCGCCGTCTGCTGCTCCAGCGATTCGGAGAGTTCGTCGGTGCGCTGGCGCAATTCGTTGAGCAGCCGCGCGTTTTCGATGGCGATGACTGCTTGCGCGGCGAAATTAGTAACCAGCTCGATTTGCTTAGGGGTGAACGGCCGAACCTCCTGGCGAAAGATGCCGAATGCGCCCACGATTTCATCGTCCTTGAGCATCGGAACGATTAACAGAGTACGGATGCCGCCAAGCTCCACTCCGGCAACTGCCATGGCGTCGTTACTGGCATATGCCTCGTCGGTACGATAGTCGTCGATATGGATGGGCTGTCGACTTGCGATCATGCGGCGGAATGCATTGTGCGGCGTCACTCGATCGATTCCGCGGCGGAGAAATTCCGTGAGAGCGGGTGGCACGTTGAGACTGGCCAAGCGTTGAGGCATGCCATTCTCGAACCTGAAAAGAGATGCGAATTTGGCATCGCAAATCTGCGTGGCGTTGCGAAGCATCGCCTCAAACACCGGTTCTAGATCGCCGGACGATGCCGCAATGACACGCAACACCTCGCTTGTCGCGGTTTGCTGCTCCAATGACTCCGATAGATCGTCGGTGCGCTGGCGCAGCTCGTTGAGCAGGCGCGCGTTCTCGATGGCGATGACGGCCTGCGCCGCGAAGTTCTTTACCAGTTCGACCTGCTTATCGGTAAATGCCAACACCTCCTGGCGGTGAATGCTGATGACCCCGACAAGCGTGTCGTCCTTGAGCATTGGCACCGAGAGCATCGTGCGATAGCCGCCGAGGGCGACGCCGGCTACGGCGAAAGGGTCCTGGCGGCGGTACGCCTCGCCTTCGGTAATGTCGAGGATCGTGGCGGGTTCTTTGGTGAGGCTGGCACGACCGAGCGTGCTATGCGGGCTTGGATGCAGTAATTTGCCCGCACGCTCTTCGGCAAATGCCGCCGGAGCATTGTGAAAGGCGGCAGCGCGGAAGCCGTCACCTTCCGCGAGATAAAGCGTGCCGAATTTTGCCGCGCAGATATGCGTCGCATTCGCGAGCACGGCCTCGAATACCGGCTTGAGATTAGCCGGCGAACTCGATATGACTTTGAGAACGTTCGATGTCGCCGTCTGCTGCGCGAGCGACTCGGTGAGATCGTCGGTGCGCTGGCGCAACTCGGTGAGCAACCGCGCGTTCTCGATCGCGATGACCGCTTGCGCGGCGAAGTTCTGCACCAGCGCGATTTGCTTGTCCGTGAATGGCCGCACCTCCTGGCGGAAAATGCTGATCGAGCCCACCAGGTTTTCGTCCTTGAGCATCGGTACGATCAGGAGCGTGCGCGCCCCGGCCAATGCGCCAAGTGGGCCGCGGGCGTCCTGCGGTCCTTGTGTAATGTCCTCGATGTGCACCGGCTTCTTGGTCGCCGACAGCTGTCCGAGCGGATGATCCGGCGGCACGCGATAAGGCTTGTCCGGCGGCCGCGCCCGCACGTAGGCCTCCGGGGCATTGTGGGTAGCGACCTGGCGCAGATCGTCGCCCTCACAGAGGACGAGCGTTCCGAACTTGGCTTCGCAGATGCGCGTCGCATTGGCCAGGATCGAGGCAAATACCGGATTGAGGTCGCCTGGCGAGCTGGATATGACTTGCAGCACTTGAGACGTGGCGGTCTGCTGCTCCAATGATTCTGACAAATCGTCGGTGCGCTGGCGTAGCTCATTGAGCAGCCGCGCATTCTCAATGGCGATGACGGCCTGCGCGGCGAAGTTGCGAATGAGATCGATTTGCCGCTCCGTGAAGGGACGGAGCTCCTGCCGGTAAATAGTAATAGCCCCGACCAACCGGCCGTCCTTGCACATCGGCACGCTAATGTGCGATTTGGCGCCGCCAAGCCGCATGCTGGGGGAATTGCCGGGCTCGGCAACGGCGTCTGTTTGTACAACTTCCTGCGTTCGCACCAGCCGGTCGAGCGGTTCGCCGGGAGGCGGCCGAAATGCTCCGCGTTGGCGACGAAATTCGACCAGTTCGGGCGACTCATGCACCGAGGCTTCCGGCCTGAACAGGTCGCCATCATAGCTGTGTATCACGCCGAAATTGGCTTCGCATATGCGGATCGCATTCTCAAGAATGGCGTCGAACACCGGCGCCAATTCGCCCGGCGAGCTGGAGATGACCTTGAGCACCTCGGAGGTCGCCGTTTGCTGCTCCAAGGCTTGCGAAAGCTCGCGCGTGCGGATTTCGACTTTCTCCTCCAGGCCCGCATAGGACTCCGCGAGCTTGCCGGCCATATCGTTGAATTGCTCGGCGAGCGCCTCAAGCTCGTCGCCGGTCCTGACATGAATGCGCTGGGAAAGATCGCCGCTACCGATCCGTGCCGCGCCTTTGCTGAGGGCGCGAATGGGAACGACCATGCGCCGCGCGAGAAAAAGGCCTGAGAGCAGCGCGAGCAACAGCGCGCATGCCAGCAACACGCCCGTGCGCTCCAATGTGGCGTAGAGCGGCGCATAGGCCTCGCCGAGCGGCAACTCGACAAAGACCACCCAGCCGAGCGGCGGCACCGGCGAATAGGCGGTCAGCACGCTGCGATGCTGCAGGTCGACCGCCTCCCGCACCTGCTCATCCGGACTGACGGGGCCGCCCGCGAGCGCCTGCTTGACCTGCGGCAGCTCCGACAAATTGGTGTTGCGCAGCACGAGGCTGATGTCGGGGTCGGCAATGAGACGCCCCTGGCGGTCGACGACATAGGCTTTGCCGTGCTTTCCCACCTTGATCTGAGAGACGACGTCCCAGATCAGCTTGAGATTGACTTCCGCGACCGACACGCCCGCATCGCGCCGCGTGCCTGCCAGCGCCAGCGTCATGTACGGCTCTGACGCGCGCCTGAAATAGACCGGCCCGTAATAGACCTTATGCGCCACGGCTTCGGTGAATTTCGGGTCGTGTGAGAAATCGGCGCCGCTGCCGACGACATCCATAGCGAGCCGCGAGACCCGCAATTGCTCATGCCCGCTGGCGTCGAGCTGCGTCAGCTCGGTGATCGCCGGCACCTGGCGCAGCAGTCTTTGTGCGTCGAAACGGCGCTGCTCCAGCGCGCCTGGAGACCACGGCAGCTGTATCGTCCAGCCGAGCTGAGTTTCGATCTCTTTGACAAACGCCGCGATCTTTGCGGCGGCGGCTTGCGCCTGCTCGCGCTGGATGCGCACCAGCGATGCCTTGTATTCGTCATAGGAGAACCAGACTTCGAAAATGCCGTTCGACAGCAGCGCGACGGACACGACCGCCACGAACAAGGCGGCATACTTGATGAAAAGCTGCCCACGCAGCGCCCGCCAGCGTCGGGCCGGCTTCGTCGCGGCGGAATCGGGGCCAGCGGGCGCTCTCATCTCGCGCAGTTTATCCGTTCTCCGCGACATCCGGCAATTTGAAACCGGAAAACCGCCGTTATTCGATCACTTCACTGGCCAGCATCTGCATCGGTCTGGGAACGACCAGGCCCAACTGCTTCGCGGTTTTCATATTGATGACGAAATCGAACTTGGTCGGCTCCAGCACCGGAAGGTCCGCCGGCTTGACGCCTTTTAAGACGCGACCCGTATAGGTGCCCGCTTCCCGCGCCGCCTCGGTGATGCTGGCACCATAGCTCATGAGGCCGCCCGCCGCAGCCTGCTCGCGATTGGCGGAGCATGTGGCGACGCGCGCTTGCAGCGCCAGGCGGGCCACATGATCCCGTCTCGTATTAAAAAGCACGTCGCCGCTGATCAGGAGCAGGGTGATGTGCTTTTCGCGGAGAGCGGCGAACGCCTTGTCGAGATCGACTTGCGTCGTGGCATCGAGCACGACAAGCTGCATCGACAAAATTTTTGCCGCCGTTTCGGTCTGCTGCCTCTCAAGCGCCGCGTTGGCATTTTCCGGATTGAGCAGCAACGCGACGGTGCTCGCTTTTGGGTCGAGTTCATGCAGCAGCTCCAACCGCTTTTGAATGAGCAGATTGGAAAAGAAGGTCACACCGGTGATATTGCCGCCGGGCCGGTTGAGGCTTTCGACGAGTCCGTCCTTCACGGGATCGCTGCCGAGCGCAAACACCACGGGAATCGAGTGGGTGGCGTGTTTTGCGGCAAGCGCAGCTACCGGCGTCATGGCAAAAATCGCGCTGACGCGGTTGCGAACAAGTTCGGCGGCCATGGCCGGCAACCGGTCGTAAGCTCCTCTCGCCCACCGGTATTCTATTTTAAGGTTTCGGCCTTCGACATAACCCGCCTCTTCCAAGCCGTTCTTGAACGCCCTGAGGACATGCACCTGTCCTTCCGGCGCACTACCGTGCAGGAAACCGAGCGTCGGCACCTCCGATTGATCGGCGCGCGCGTGGAGCGGCCGGCAAACCGCGGCGCCGATCAACGCAAGGAATTCCCGCCGCTTCATTCGATCACCTCGTCAGCACGGGCAAGCAAAGTCGCCGGCACCGACAAACCGATGGCTTTGGCCGTCTTCATATTGATTTACGAGCGGAAATGCCGTCGGTTCTTCGACCGACAGGCTGGCGGGCTTGGCCGCTTTGATGAGGGCGTCCACAACATCGAGTCTCGCGCCGACTTCCACCATCGCCTTCAACACCGGCGCGCTTATCGGATTATGCGGATTAACCAGGACGGCGGCTCGTGCGAGATGCTGGGCGCACTCTTTCAGCAATTCAACTCGCTTTGCTGCGAGCTCCGGGCCAAAGAAGGTATTGCCGGTAATGTTACCCCCGGGCTTGGCAAGGCTCTCGACCGCTCCCCCGGCGACCGCGTCTCCGCAGACCGCCATCACAATCGGCACCGTCGCGGTCGCCTTTTTGGCAGCGAGTGTCCCCGGCGTGCCGTGCGTAATCAGAACTTCAACGCGGTCGCGCACGAGCTCTTTTGCGAGACCCGGGAGACGGGAGTTATCTCCGTCTGCCCAGTGAAAGTCCAAGGTAATGTTGTTGTCCTCGACGTAGCCGAAATCGCTCAAGCCCGCACGCAAGGCCTCGATCAAAGGCGCGTATTTGGAGGCGCTCGGAGCGCCCAAAAACCCGAGGCGGTGCAGCACGTAATCCGGTCCTGCCGCCCACGAGGCAAGCGGCGACACCGCCGCGCTGCCGACAAGCCCAATGAACTCCCGCCGTCTCATTCGATCACTTCGTCTGCAAGCGCGAGCAGCGTCGGCGGCATTTGCATACCGAGCGCCTTCGCCGCCTTGAGATTAACGACCAGCTCGAATTTCGTCGGCTGGACCACCGGCAAATCCGCCGGCTTTTCGCCGCGCAAAACGCGTCCGCTGTAGACGCCGAGTTGGCGAAACGCGTCGACCAGATCGTCGCCGTAGCTCATCAGCCCGCCGGCCTCGACAAAACTGCGGAAGGGATAAATCACCGCAATCGCATGCCGCGCGGCCAACGCGATGATCCGGTCGCGCTGCGCGACAAAAAGCGGAGTAGCAAGGATCAAAACGCCGCGGATATGTCTCTCGGCGGCGGAGGCAAACGCCGCGTCGATCTCGGCGGCGGTCGAGGCATTCAGGATGGCGACGTCGACACCGGCTGAGGCCGCTGCGTGCAGCAGAAGCGGGACTTCGTCTTTTGCCGCAGCGTTCGTCGGGTCGGCGAGGACGCCGATCGGCGCCCGCGCCGGAACGATGCTCTTGAGCAATTCGACGCGCTTCGGCCCGAGCCGGTTGGAGAACAATGCGACGCCTGTCACATTGCCGCCGGGCCGATTGAGGCTTGCCACGAGCCCGAATTTGACTGGGTCGCCGCCTCCCTCGAACACAATCGGGATGACGTCGGTGGCGCGTTTGGCAGCGAGCGCGCAGGTGGTGCCGCCGCCGGTCGCGATCACCGCCACCTGCCGCCGCACGAGGTCGGCTGCCATCTCGCGGACTTCGTCGCCATGGTCGGCCCAGCGATATTCGATCGTTACGTTACGGCCTTCGACATATCCCATCTCGCCGAGTCCGCGATGAAAGCCCGTCATCAGGCGCGTCGAGGATGCCGCGGAGGTGTTACGTAGAAAGCCCATCACCGGCATCGCGCTCTGCTGCGCCAGCGCGGCAAGCGGCCGGCAGGCCGCGGCGCCGCCGACAAGCGCGATGAATTCCCGCCGCCTCATTCGATGACCTCGTCAGCGGTGGCGAGCAGACTTGGCGGCACGCTCAAGCCGAGCGCCTTGGCTGTCTTCAGGTTGATGACCAGCTCGAACTTCACCGGCGCCTGCACCGGAAGGTTCGCCGGGTTTTCGCCCTTCAAGATCCGGTCGACATAGCCCGCGGCGCGGGCGAATTGATCGGAAAAGTCGACGCCAAAGGACAACAGACAGCCGTCGTGGGCATATAGGCGATAAGGACAGATGGTCGGCAATCGATACTGCTTGGACAATCGCAGGATGTCGGCGCGGTGAAGGTTGGTGAAAGGCTCGCCGATAACGACAAGGCCGCCGCCGGTCTCCAGCCCGGCAATGGCGGCTTCGACGTCGGCAAGGTTTTGGACCGCCGCCTCGATCGGTCGAATCGAGAGTGCCGCAGCAGCAGCGTCGAACGAACCGGAAAAGTACGAGCCGCGACCGGGCGTCGAGTTTGGATTGAACATCATCGCCGCCCGCGTCACGCGCGGCGCAACTTCCTTAAGCAACTCGATGTATTTGCCACCAATCGACGGTTCGATATTGGTAAGCCCGGTAAAGTTGCCGCCCGGGTGCCCGAAGCCATCCACAAAATGCTCGCCGACGGGATCGGAGACGTTGACGAAGACAATCGGGGTTTTGGTCGATTGTCGAAGAAACGCCCGGGCGACGATCGTGGCATGGGCAACAATGACGTCGGGCCTGAGCTTCAACAATTCGGCCGCTTGTGTGTCGGCGCGTTCGGCGTTGGTGGCGTTCCAGCGATATTCGATTTGCGCCCGGTCCGGCGTCCAGCCCAATCGGCGCAGCGACTGTTCGAATGCGGCTGCGAGCTTTTGCCCGTCGGGATCCTCGTGCGCGAGCGCCATTTCCACGACGATCAAACGCTTGCGGCCGCTTTCTTGCGCCCGGCCGTCCCGCACTTGCAGCGCCAGTGCCGACGCTCCAGCGCCGCCGATAAGTGCAATAAATTGCCGCCGCTTCATTCGACCGGCTAGGCCGAATCCGAGCTTCCTGCGGTTGATCAACGGACCTGACATCCGCTCCCCCCAACGCAACCGCCCCCGACCAGTTTAGCCTCAAGACAAGAGCGCGACAAAATTTCTGCTGGAACCCGCCTGGCCCAAATCGAACGTGAGCCGGCCATGGCGAACCGATTCGGCCCTAGCCTGTCGCTGCCTTTATCTTCGGCCGCCGCAGATGCTCGTCACCAGACGCTATTTGCCAATATTCGCGGCACCGCGGCATACGACTTTTGTCAGTACGAGAGGCGATCGACTACCCGCATTCCCTCAATCGCTGATGCGCTCAATGGCGGCGCCGCAGCGGCCGAGCTTCTCCTCCAGCCGTTCGAAGCCGCGGTCGAGGTGATAGACGCGGTTGACCACCGTATCGCCTTCCGCCGCGAGCGCGGCGATGACGAGCGACACCGAAGCGCGCAGATCGGTCGCCATCACAGGCGCGCCCTTGAGCCGGTCGACGCCGTCGATCGTGGCCGTCTGCCCGTCGAGCTGAATGCGCGCGCCGAGGCGCACCAATTCCTGCACGTGCATGAAACGATTCTCGAAGATCGTTTCGGTGATACGCGAGGTCCCTTGGGCCCGGGTCATCAGCGCCATCAACTGCGCCTGCAGATCGGTAGGGAAACCGGGGAACGGCTGCGTGGTCACCTCAACCGGCGCCAGGCCGGCGCCGTTGCGGGCGACGCGGATGCCTTCGTTGGTGGTGGTGACGGTAACGCCGGTGTTGGCGAGCAGGTCTAGAGCCGATTGCAGCAGCTCGGGCCGCGCGTTCTGCAAGAGCACGTCCCCACCCGTCATCGCCACAGCCATGGCATAGGTGCCGGTCTCGATCCGATCGGGCAGCACCGAATGACGCGCGCCGGAAAGCCTCGTCACGCCTTCGACGACGATGCGCGCTGTGCCGGCGCCGGTAATCTTGGCGCCCATCTTGTTGAGGCAGTCGGCAACGTCGCCGATCTCGGGCTCGCGCGCGGCGTTCTCGATCACCGTCGTACCGTTGGCGAGCGAGGCCGCCATGATCGCGGTATGGGTGCCGCCGACGGTCACCTTGGGGAACACGATTTCGCCACCGCGCAATCCTTTGGCGGCGCGGGCGATGACATAGCCGCCCTCGATCTCGATGTCGGCGCCAAGCTTTTCCAGCACCATAATGAGCAGATCGACCGGCCGCGTGCCGATGGCGCAACCACCCGGCATGGAGACTTTCGCCTCGCCCATGCGCGCCACCAGAGGCGCGATCACCCAGAAGCTCGCGCGCATGCGCGAGACCAGTTCATACGGCGCCGTGGTATCGACGATATTGCGCGCGCAAATGTGTAAAGTGCGGCCGTTATGGCCGTTCTCTCCGGCGCGCTTGCCGGCGATCATCACGTCGACGCCGTGATTGCCGAGGATGCGCTCGAGCTGACCGACATCGGCAAGATGCGGCACGTTGTCGAGGATGAGGGTCTCCTCGGTGAGGAGGCTCGCGATCATCAGCGGCAGAGTGGCGTTCTTGGCGCCCGAGATGGGGATGGTTCCGTTCAGCCGCCGCCCGCCCGTGATGCGAATACGATCCATGACGCCCCGCTACGCGCCGGTCCTTTCGGCCGGAACTGAGGCGTTTTATGGACCGGCGCGCGAGCCGGGGCAAAGGTTAAATTCCCGCCGAGCGTCGGCCTTGTCACATACGCGGCGCAATCCGTCCGTGGCCAATCCAGGGCCGAGCATGCCGACTAGCGATCAGTGGCGGCCGGGTCTTCACCTTCGGGAGGGCGAACGGCGGGTTGGCGCTTTTTTACGAGCTGCCCCCGCCCCCTTTCCTGCGCCTTACGGCGCTTGAGATTGCTGCGCAATGCCGCCTTGAGGCGCTCGGCGCGCCGCGGGTCGCTGGGGTTGCCGCTTTTGGCGCTCATGGGCAAAGGACTAAGGGCGGCCTCCGCAGGTCGCAAGAGCCGAGCGCTCGACATCGCAGGTTCGATCGGATATGCGCATCGCGACGTGCTGCCGTAGCTCAGTGGTAGAGCACCCCCTTGGTAAGGGGGAGGTCGAGTGTTCAATCCACTCCGGCAGCACCAGCAAAACCTCGCAAATCTAAAGCGCTCGCGTCTGCCGCGCGGCAACTTCTGGGACCCCACGCCGCTCGTTCATCGGGTGCTGGACAGCTTCTTGGATGGAATTTCGACGTTCTGATTGCGCTCCGCTTGTTCAGCCAGTCGAACATACGCGCGCGCTAGATTCTCTAAGTCGGCTCGAAGGCCAGGCCTGCGCTCGTGCAACGCTCTCGCGCGCAACTCGGCAGCCTTCGCGCGGTAGTGGTCAGCTTGCCCCAATTCTCATGCCCTCTCCATTTCACCTTTTAATGCGAGTCTGCGAATCGGGCGCTGTATCGCCTTGCCGCCGCACTTTCTTTCCTCAATTTTCGAGCGCAGCGATTCCAAAACGTCTGCAATGTGTTGCGCGCGGCGAATTGTTCAGCTTCGCGCCTTGAGCGAGGCCGATTCCCAACCTACTGTTGGCATTCTCGAATCTTGATCAAAAAATTTTTTGCTGAATAATTCTGTCAAGCTCGCGCCAGGCAGGCGCCACCGTGCCACAGTCGAAGTATGGCTCGGCGTTATTGTAATCCCTATGAGACGACGGTCGGCGAGAAGATCGCCGGAGCACTCGCCGTCAGTCTGATAGTGCTCGTGCTGAGCGCCATCGCTTTCGCTTTGGGCACCATGGCCCCTATGTGAAGCCTGCAGAGCCCCACCTGGGGCCCCTGCAATCTCAGCAAATAGACAAGTGATCTATTCCAGCGATGCGGCAACGCCCGCACCATTCGGCTGTATTACCAGCCAGCTCTATTCCCTATACGGCGCCCCCCGCCGTATTTTTCAGTCGCTCGGCCTGAAGCCTACGGATCGCGTTGGCCGCGACGGTGACCGGTTCGGTGACGCCCGAGGCGATCTCGTGGCGGATCGCCTCATGCAGATGCTTGATCAGGCCGGCTCGCCCCTTGAGCTCCGGATCGTTGGCGATGTGATCGCGCGCGAGACGGGAGGCTTGATTGTAGAGTTCGATCCTGTGCGCAATGCCCATTTGTAACCCGCCACGCATCGACGCGGGTATCAACAACGGCGCGGGCGTGTTGTTCCGTCAACCGGCCTTGGCGAATGGCTTGCGTTTGTGCGGGACGACGACGGCGGTGCGCCCAACGACTTCCGCATATTCGGCGATCGGCTTCGGACGGCCAATGTAATAGCCCTGCACTTCGGTGCATTGCTCGGCGGCAAGGAACTTGAGCTGCTCTTCCGTCTCCACGCCTTCGGCCACGACCGGTAGATCGAGGCCGCGGCCGAGCGCGATGACCGCGCGGATGATGGTGACCGCCTGTTGGCTGTGCGCCAGGTTGGCGACAAAGGCCTGGTCGATCTTGATCTTGTCGAACGGGAAGGATTGCAAATAACTGAGCGAGGAATAGCCGGTGCCGAAATCATCCATGGCGATGCGCACCCCCAGATTCTTCAGCCGCCGCAGTGTGGCGACGGCTCCGGAGAAGTCACCGATCAGCACGCCCTCGGTGATCTCGAGTTCAAGTCGAGAGGGCGCCAAGCCCGTCTCCAGCAGCACCTCATGCACCAGCTTAGGAAGATCGCCGTGCCTGAACTGCACCGGCGACAGATTGACGGCGACGCGTAGCGGCTTCGGCCAGGAGGCAGCCTCAGCGCAGGCATTGCGCAAAATCCATTCGCCCAGGGCGACGATAATGCCGCTTTCCTCGGCGAGCGGCACAAAGATCGAAGGCGCGACCAGACCGAAGCGCGGATGGTGCCAGCGCACCAGAGCCTCGAAGCCGGTAATCTCTCCTCCGATGCGCGCCTGCGGTTGATAGTGTAGGTCGAGTTCGTTGCGCGCCAGCGCGTTACGCAGCTCCTGTTGCAGAGCACGGCGCTCGCGCAACTGCTTATCCATGGTCGGCTCGAAGAAACGCAACGAGCCGCGTGCCTCCGACTTGGCGCGGAACAGCGCGGCATCGGCATTGGCGAGCAGCATCAGCGCGTCCGCGCCATCCTGCGGGAACATGGCGATGCCGACGGTGAGACCAACGCGCATCGGATTGCCGGCGATATCGATATCCGTATCGAGCGCAGCCACTAGGCGACCGGCTAGCTTTTCGACGTTTGCCGGCTGTACACCCGTCGGCGTGATGACGGCGAACTCATCGCCGCCGAGGCGGGCGAGGAAGGCGCCCTCGCAGGCCGCCTGCAGGCGGACCGCGATCTCCTTGAGCAGTTCGTCGCCAGATGCATGACCGAACACGTCGTTGACCGATTTGAAACGGTCGAGATCGAGGCAGAGCACGGCGAAGCTCTCGCCGGCCTCGCGCGCGAGCCCTACTGTCGCCTCGAGACATTCGTTGAAGGCTGCGCGGTTCGGCAGGTCGGTCAGTGCATCGTGATGCGCCATATGGGCGATGCGTTGCTCATGCCGCTTGCGATTGGTGACGTCGCGGACCACGCTGATCAAATATTGCAAGGTGCCGTCGGGGCCGCTCACCGGAAGGCGCGTCGTGGTCACAATGCGGGTGCCATTGCCCGGCGTGACGATCGGGTGTTCGTCGAGGAATAGGATCTTCCGGGTTTCGACCAACTTGCGGTCTTCCGCTTCGATGTATTCGGCGGTCGCGCTCGGCATGACGTCGGCTGCGCGTTTGCCAAGCATGTTGTCGCGCTTGACGCCGAAATAAGATTCGGCGGCGTGGTTGATCAGCAGATAGCGAAAATCGCGTGCATCCTTGACAATGATCGGCGACGGCACGTTCTCGATAATGTTGTCGAGGAAAGAGCGCGTCTGCTCAAGCTCGCGCTCAGCGCGTTTGCGCTCGGTAATATCCTCGTGCGTGGCCACCCAGCCGCCGCTTTTCATCGGCTGGTTGACGACATTGATGACACGTCCATCGCCGAGCTCGATTTCCATTGAGAAGGTCTCGCCTTGCGCCAGCGCCGCGCGCAAATCGACATCGTAACGCTCGGGGTCGAGCGGGAACGTTCCGGCGATGATCCGCGCGTCGAGCAGATCGCGAACGGTGCAGCCGCGCCAGATACGCCGCCGATCGATATTGTACATCGCGCGGTAGCGCTCGTTCCACACTACCAGTCGGCTCTGCGCATCGAACATGCACAAGCCCTGAATCATGTTGCCGATCGCTGCGTCGATCTGATCGTTGCGCTCGACAAGCTTCCGGCGGACGCGCCAGGAGAGCAGCGTGCCGGCGATGCACACGGCGATCATCGAGCCGAGCGCCGTCTCGAGCGCGTTCGTCAGCGCGTTGGCGGACGCAAAATGATTGGTGCTGACAACGAGGCCAAGGGTCAAGCCGCAGCCGAGCACACCGGCAATACCCACCATGCGCCAGTCGCGTGCATAGCTATTCTGTTTATGCATTTGCAGCATGGCCGGTCCAAGGCCGCCGGATCGCACGCGCTGCGCGCGCGAGCGAGGTCCGCGCGAATGCGGCAATCTAATGATGGGCGCCTTGGAAGCCGTTAAGGTGACCGACTTCGCAATGGTTAATTCGCAATTAGTCCTACGAAGACGTGAAGGCCGCTCAATTGCGCGCCTGTAGTGCCTAACAGCCTTTTAGAAACGCAAAATCGCAACCCTGATCGGCGCCGAGAATGGAATCGGCGTAAAGCTTAGCGTAGCCGCGCGCCGGCGCTGCAGCGGGTTTGACTTGTTGTGCGGCCCGCCGCTTAAGCTCGGCAGCATCGACCATGACCTCGATGCTCTTCCTTTTTACCGACAGGCGGATGCGATCTCCGGTCCGCACTAGCGCCAGCGGTCCGCCCGACGCGGCATCAGGAGTTACATGCAACACGATCGTACCAAACGCGGTGCCGCTCATACGCGCGTCCGAAACACGCACCATGTCCTTGACACCCGCAGCAGCAAGCTTCTTTGGGATGGGCAAGTATCCTGCTTCTGGCATCGCCGACGGCGAATGCGGCCCGGCGTTCTGCAGCACCAGGATGTCGTTGGCGGTAACGTCGAGCTCGGGATCATCGACACGCGCGGCGAGATCTTCGAGCGAGGCGAACACCACCGCCCTGCCCTCGTGCTCGAACAGTTTGGCCTCCGCAGCCGAGCGCTTGAGGATGGCGCCCTGCGGCGCCAGGTTGCCGAACAGCGCGATCAGTCCGCCCTGCGGCTCCAGCGGCGTGGCGCGCGCCGCAATAATAGTGCGGTCGACATAAGAGTCCGCGTCCTGCGCGAGTCGTTCGCCGAGACTCTCGCCGGTGACTGTCATCGCGTCGAGATGCAATAGGTCTTTCAACTCGCGCAGCAGCGCACCCATGCCGCCCGCAGCGAAAAAGTCCTCCATGTAGCCGTTGCCCACCGGTTTGAGGTTCACCAGCACCGGCGTCGTGTCGGAGAGCTCGTTGAGCCGCTGCAGCGAAACCGGCACGCCAGCACGGCCGGCAATCGCGGTGAGGTGAATCACCGCGTTGGTAGAGCCGCCGATGGCGAGGAGCACGCGCAGCGCGTTCTCGACCGATTTCCGGCTGACGATCTTGTCGGGCGTCAGCTTAGAGCCGATCAGTTGGACCGCAGCGGCGCCGGTCGCCTCCGCCGCGCGCAACCGGTCGGCGTGCACGGCGGGGATCGCGGCTGTGCCGGGCAGGCACATTCCAAGCGCCTCGACGATGCAGGCCATCGTGGAGGCGGTTCCCATGACCGCGCAAGTCCCAGCGGTGGTGGCGAGTCTGCCTTCGACCGCGGAGATTTCCTCGGCATCGATTTTGCCGGCGCGATACTGCGCCCAGAAGCGGCGGCAGTCCGTGCAGGCGCCGAGGCGCTCGCCGCGGTGACGCCCGGTCATCATCGGCCCCGCCACCAGCGCGATCGCCGGCTTGCCGGCGGACACGGCGCCCATCAGCTGCGCCGGCACGGTCTTGTCGCAGCCGCCCATCAGCACCACCGCGTCCATCGGCTGCGCGCGAATCATTTCCTCCGTATCCATGGACATAAGGTTGCGGAATTTGAGGCTGGTGGGCGAAAGGAAGACCTCGCCAAGCGAAATCGTGGGGAATTCGATCGGCAGCGCGCCAGCGCTCAAAACGCCGCGTTTCACCGCCTCCAACATCTCCGGAAAATGGCGATGGCAGTTGTTGAAGCCGGACGCCGTATAGGCGATGCCCACGACCGGTTTCTCCAGCATGGCGCGCGAATAGCCCATCGACTGCGCGAACGAGCGGCGCAGATAAAGCGAGAAGTCGCGGTCGCCGTAGTTGGTGAGGCCGTGTGCGATGCCGGCAGGGTCTTTGCTCATGCGGACCACTCTTGCAACCATGCAAGACCGGACGCAAGCCGCATTCGCCACGGCTGCACGGCTGCGCGCTTGCACAGCACAGGATAGCGGCCCTGCAGCCACGGCAGGCCTACATCATGCAACCAGACCACGACAACGACCATGGTGAGCAGCCAAGCGAGGAAGTGATAGCGCGCGATCGCAGCGTCGTAGAACAGCGCGACCGCCTGCTGGGCAAGTGCCGCTGCCGCGATCAGCCGCAGCCAAGGATCGAAACGGCGGCTCACGGCGACAAGGACAACAACCGCGAGGCCGGCGGCATTGAGCGGAATCGTGGCATAGGACTGCGCCGGTCCTGACAACCAATGCAGGATTTGCGCGCCAGCTTGCGCAAGATGCGGGCCACCGCCGGCAAGCTCGGAGAGCGCCGCGAGGTAAGCCGATGGCGGCATCACCAGCAACTGCGAGTCTCCAGCGTTAGCGCTGAATAGCACGAAGACATGACCGAACACCCAGTTGTGCAGCGCCATCGAGAACGCCGGCAAGAATCCGGCGGCCAGTCCGCCGAGCCGCCGCCATTGGACGTGCCAAAGCGTCGCAAGGCCGGCGCCGCCAAGCATGACCGCGGCGGCAGGGGCCACAATCGGCTTCATGAAAATCGCGACGGCAAAAAGTAGCGCAGCGAGGAACGCGGCGGAAAAATTTGCACCTGCGCGCAGCAGCACGCAAAGGCCGGCAACGAAGAAAATATAAGCGGCCGGATCGGCAAAGCCGCGACCCGCCCACTGTGCGTATTGATAGAAGGTTGTACCGAACAGGGCGCCGACCGGAACGGCCACGAAGACGAGCGTCGCCGCCAGCGGCCATGGCTCAGCAACGAAGCGCCGCAACAGCGCCCAAAGCAATAATGGAAAGGAGAGGACGACTGTCAGATAGCCGAGATAGCTCTCGCCGAAAGGGACGTGCTCGACGGCGCGGAAATAACGCAGCCCCGGGCCGCCGTAATAGAACACGTTCTCGCCGCCTTGCAGGAAGCCCCAGATGTCCCCCGCGAGCAGCTTCTGCAGCATCTCGCGGCCGACGCCGTCGTAGAAGAGGCCATCGTCGCCACCATCGAACGGCCGCACGCCGCCGAGGAAGCTCGCATCGTCGAGCGCAATGACGAGGACCGCCAGGCCAATAAAGATTACGGGTACGATCATGCGCTGCGGTGACAAGCGGACCAACAGCGTGACGATGGCGACCACGGCAGCCAGCGCCAGAGCCTTGCACGCAAACTGCAATAGCCGCACGCGCCACGGCGGCGACAGATGCATAGCAAGTGTATCCGGCTTGATGGCGATACCGAACACGCGCTTGCCCGCATCTGCTTTGCTGATCGTGCGGCAGTTCCCCAGTGGCGGCGCGAAGTGCCCATCCGCCTCCTCCCACAACAGCTCACCGCGCCAGCACAGTTCGCCGCCGGCATAGGCCGCCGGCAGACGGATCATCTCGAACCATGGCAAGGCGAAGTGCCAGCGATGGAGGCCCATGTAGAACCGGCGATCGCGGTCGACGCGGTGCACGTCCGGTGCCGGTCGATGCCAATTGTATTGCCGCTCATTGGCAAAGCCGAGGCGCAGCCACACAGGATCGGAGAAGTCGATGCGCGCAGCTGCCCGGGACAGATCGGAGCGATGGAAAATCCCGTCGGCCGAGAACGCGAAGGTGCGCGCGGGCTTGCTGTCGCGCCAGCAGCCGGCAGTGCCGCGCTGACAACGAACGGCCGACGGATATATCGCGTCGAATTGGGCTGCCATGGACCGGTAAACATCGTCCGGCAGTGCCCTTGCCCAAATGCCCTGCGCGTCCGGCAGAAAGACGTTGTGACCCTCGTCGATGCGCGGCGGCGCGATGAGCCATTGCCCGAACACCGCTGAAACGGCAATTGCCAGGGCCGCGATCCATGATGTTGATCGCGCGGTCACCTCTCCGGTGAAAACGATGACTGCCACCAGCAGAAGAACTGCATATACACTGACATGATTGATGGGCAGGCCGAGCGCGGCGGTCGCCAGCACCAGCACGCCGATGCGGCGCCATGTCATTTCAGCGTCCGTTCAACCGCGCAAGCAGGTGCGCACTCCGTCGAAGCAATCGCATCGAGCCGGTGAGTCATCGTGCTGGCTTTCTCGTTTGCGCGAGAACCAAGAGGAAAAGCAATTAACCCTTGCCTAGCATGGCGATTTGCCCCAAATCCATTGCGGCTTGCGGGAACCCTGCAGGTTTGTAAGGGCGTTAACGGTCGTGATCCGGCTCGGCATTGTCGGCACCAACTACGGGCGCACCGTGCATTTGCCCGCGTTTCGGCTCGACAAGCGCTGCGAGGTGGTGGCGCTCGCCGGGCGCGACGAAGGACGAACGGCAGAGTTGGCACGCGGGGCGGGTGTTGCGAAAGCTTACAGCGATTGGCGTTCGTTGGTCGAGGACCGCGATGTCGAGGTTGTAGCCATCGCCACTATGCCTGCCCTGCAGGCGAAGATCGCGCAGGCGGCGCTTGCGCTCAGTAAGCCGGTGTTTGCCGAGAAGCCGCTGGCGAGCACGCTCGCCGACGCGCGCGCCATGCGCGATGCGGCGCAGGGCACCGCCACCATGGTAGACTTCAATTTCCATCAGATCATGGCTTGGCAGCGCGCCAAAGCAATGCTCGACGACGGCGCCGTGGGTCGCCTGCGCCACCTCGCGATACATTGGCACGTCGAGAACCGCTCGATCCAACTTCGCATGCGCAATTGGAAGACACTGACGGATGACGGCGGCGGCGTGCTCGGCAATTTTATTTCCCATTGCTTCCATTATCTCGAATGGTTCTGCGGCCCTATCGCGCGGCTTGAGGCAAGATTGTCCGGTTTGCCGAGCGACGACGAGGTGCAGACGACGACCGCAATGAGCATTGAATTGACAACCGGCGCGCTGGTCAGCCTATCGATGAGTTGCGCCTCGTTTCTCGGCAGTGGTCATCGCCTGGAATTCTACGGCGAGGATGGCACGCTGGTGTTGCACAATAGACAGGCCGACTACATGCGCGGCTTTGAGCTCTTTCATGCGCGACGGCCTGCAACAGCGTTTACGTCTGTTGCGGTCGACGACCCGGCGGACCTCGGCCAACCGGACGGGCGCATTGCACCGGTGTCCAGACTCGCTAAGCGGTTCCTCGATGCGATCGAGCAAGGCGGCGCGGCGGAGCCTGACTTTGCGTCCGGCTACCGCGTGCAGCAGTTGATCGATGCGGCGCAGCGCTCGCACCGCGAGGGCAGAATGATCGGGGTCCCGACAGGAGAGCGCGCGTGAGCAACATCCTGGTCACCGGGGGCTCAGGCTTCATCGGCGCGGCATTGGTGAAGGCGCTGGTGAAGGACGGACACCGGGTGCGCGTGTTCGACAACAATTCACGTGGGAGTCCCCGCCGGTTGAAGGAGATCGAAAAGGACATCGCCTTCGTTGCCGGGGATATCCGGGACGCCGAGGCGGTAGCGGGTGCCGCGGCCGGCATGGACGAGGTGCATCACCTCGCTTTCGTCAACGGCACTGAGTTCTTCTACTCGCAGCCGGAACTGGTGCTCGATGTCGGTGTGCGCGGCATGATCAATGTCATAGATGCCTGCCGGAAGCACAATGTCGGCACGTTGGTGCTCGCTTCCTCGTCGGAAGTGTACCAGACGCCGCCGCGCATTCCCACCGGCGAGGACGCCCCTCTCTCCGTCCCCGATCCGTTCAACCCGCGCTTCTCCTATGGCGGCAGCAAGATCATCAGCGAACTGATGGCGATTAATTACGGCCGCAAGTTTTTCGACCGTGTGCTCATCTTCCGGCCACATAACATTTACGGTCCCGACATGGGATGGGAGCATGTCATTCCGCAGTTCGCGCTACGCCTGCACGGTCTCGCTGTAACGCAGCCGAATGGACCGTTGCGCTTCGCTATTCAGGGCTCGGGGCAGGAGACCCGTAGCTTCTGCTTCATCGACGATCTGGTCTCCGGAGTCATGCTTATGCGCGAGAAGGGCGAACATCTCGAGATCTATCATGTCGGCACCGTGGAGGAGGTCGCGATCGCCGAATTGGCACAGCGCGTAGCCAAAGCCGCGGGGCGCACGATCGAACTCATTCCTGGCCCACTGCAGGCTGGAGGCACGCAGCGCCGCTGTCCGGACATTTCGAAGCTTGGCAAGCTCGGCTATAAGCCGCGCGTGCCGCTCGATGAAGGTTTGATACGCACGCTGGACTGGTACTGGCGCCACGCCGAATTAGCGCCGACAGTTTGAGGGCTGATCATGTGCCGAGCTCTCTCGTGCAGCGACGAGAGCGTCCGCGCGAGGGACAAAAGGAGATCTGATGCTGCGTCCAGACAAAGTCGCGCGCGCTGCTGGGACGGGAGCGAGTGTCCCAGTCGAGTGCTGTCAGGTCTGCGGTCATACGCCACTCGATAACGTGCTGTCGCTCGGCTACATGCCGCCGGTGAACCAGATGGTGCCAGTCGGACATGTACCCCAGCAGCAGCCATGGTTCCCGACCAACCTGCTGCATTGCCGCGAATGCGATTTGGTGCAGCTCGGTCTCGCCGTCGACCCCAGCATCATCTTCCCACCGGAATATCCATACACGAGCGGCACCACCAAGCTGCTGCGTGACAACTTCGCCGACCTGCAGCGCGAGTCGTCCGCCATGCTTGGTTTGGGCAAAGACGATCTCGTCGTCGATATCGGCTCCAATGACGGCACGCTGTTGTCGAACTTCAAGAATGCCGGAGTTCGCGTGCTCGGTATCGAGCCCACAGACGTCGGAAATATCGCCAAGTCCCGCGGCATTCCGACACTCAAGCGTTACTTCAGCGTCGAGGTGGCACGCGAGGTTACGCGAGAGCACGGCAAAGCGAGCGTCGTTACCGCGGCGAACTGCTTCGCGCACATGGAAGATGTGCATACGATCGTCGACGGTATTGTGGCGATGCTTAAAGATGGCGGCACCTTCATTTCCGAATCGCACTATCTGGTGGCGCTACTCGATACTGTGCAATATGACACAATCTATCACGAGCATCTGCGCTATTACTCGCTCGCCAGCCTCAAGCATCTGCTAGAGATGCATGATCTGGAAATCTTCCATGCGGGCCCAATTCCCACTCATGGCGGATCGATCCGCGTCTATGCCGCCAAGCACGGCACGCACATGGTCCAAGAAAGCGTGCGGCGCATGCTCGCATCCGAGCCGCGGGGCGACGCGATGAGCAAACGGCTCGCATCCTTCCGTCGCGATGTGATGCTGTCGAAGCTGCGCTTGCTATCGATGCTGCGCGATCTGAAGGAGAAGGGCGCGCGCATTGCCGGCATTAGCGCCCCCTCGCGCGCCTCGACGCTCGTCAATTATGTCGGGCTGGACGAGGCGCTGATCGACTATGTCTGCGAGGTGCCGGGCTCGCTGAAGATCGGCAAATGCATGCCGGGTTCGCAAATTCCCGTGGTGGATGAGGCGCGGTTATTCGAGGACCAACCCGCCGCCGCCGTGATCTTCTCGTGGCACATCGCCGACGAATTGGCGCCGAAGCTGCGCGCCAAAGGCTTCAAAGGCCAATTAATCACGCCGCTGCCCGAGCCACGAGCGCTGTAGAATGCGCCGCGCTGCCATCTTATAGTCCTCGCATGACCATCCGTCAGAAGATCGCCGCCGCCGAGGCCCCGACGACTATCGAGAATGCCGATGTGACCGTCGTCGGCGGCGCCGGCCATGTCGGGATTCCACTGGTGCTGGCGCTCGCCGAAGCGGGGTTGCGCATCAATGTCAACGACCTCAATTTGGAGACGCTTAACGCGCTGCAAAGCGGGCGGCTGCCCTTCATTGAGGAAGGGGCCGAAGACGCGCTCGGCCGAGCGCTCGCAGCAAAGCGGCTGGTGTTTACCTCCTCGCCGGATCTTATCTCGACGAGCGGCCCAGCCATTGTCACCATCGGGACGCCGGTCGACGAATTCCTCAATCCGGTGCGCAAAGTCGTACAGGAATGCATCGACTGGATGCTGCCGACGCTTAGAGATGGTCAGCTATTGGTGCTGCGCTCAACGGTGTTTCCCGGCACTACCGATTGGCTGAACAATTATCTGGCAGCGAAGGGACGCAAGCTAAAGGTGGCGTTCTGTCCCGAGCGCGTGGTGCAGGGCTTCGGACTAAAAGAACTGCGCGCCATGCCGCAGATCATCTCCGGCTGTACGGCCGAGGCGGAGCGCGAGGCAGCCGCATTGTTCGAGCGCATCACGCCGGAAGTGGTGACCGTCAAGCCAATGGAGGCGGAGTTCGCTAAACTGTTCTGCAATGCCTACCGCTACATCGAATTTGCTGCCAGCAACGAGTTCTATCTGGTCGCCAAGTCTGCCGGCGTCGACTATCAGCGCGTGATGACCGCGATGAAGCACAACTATCCGCGGCTCAAGAGCATGCCGCGGCCGGGCTTCGCCGCAGGTCCCTGTCTGGTCAAGGACACGATGCAGCTGTCGGCCTTTGCCCGCAATCAGTTCGGCCTCGGCCACGCCGCCCTGTTGATCAACGAGGGTCTGGTACTGCACGTTATCGACGATCTCAAGCGCCGTTTCGACCTGCCGAATACTACCGTGGGGCTACTCGGCATGGCGTTCAAGGCGGAGAGCGACGACACGCGCGCCTCCTTGTCTTACAAATTCAAAAACGTGCTCAACGGGCAAGCCCGGGCGGTGCTGACTACCGACCCTTTCGTTACCACCGACCCGGATATCGAACCGTTCGAGGACGTCGTCGCCAAGAGCGACGTTCTGATCCTGTGTGCGCCCCACGCCGCTTACGCGCACGCCGACTTCAAAGGGAAGCCGGTGTTCGATGTCTGGGGCCACACCAAAGGCGACAACGTCATCCGATGACGCAGCCTGCGCCGCAGCGCCTCGACATCATCATTCCCGTGCATAACGAAGGCGGCAACATTGCACCGACCTTGCGAGCCCTCGGGCGCGCGGTGAAGACGCCGCTGCGCGTGCTCATCTGCTATGACCGCGAAGACGACAACACGCTGCCTGCAATCGCCGCCATTAAAGATGAGCTCGGCGGGATGACAATCGAGCTCGTGCGCAACACGGGGCGGGGCGCACACGGAGCGGTGCTGTCCGGCTTCGCCGCAAGCACGGCGCCTTTCGCTGTCGTGCTGCCGGCTGACGACGACTACAACGCGGGCATGCTTGATACCATGGTGGCAAAAGCGCAGGCCGGCTGCGACATCGTCTGCGCCAGCCGTTTCACGCCGGGCGGCACAATGAAAGGCTGCCCTTGGCTCAAAGCATTGTTGGTGCGTGTCGGCAATTTCACGCTTTACCATTTGGCGCGGCTGCCGACCCGCGATGCTTCTAACGGTTTCCGGCTCTTCTCGCGTCGAGTCATCGATAGCATTACGGTCGAGTCGGCACGCGGCTTCTGCTACAGCATCGAGCTGTTGGTAAAATGCCATCGGTTAGGCTGGCCAATAGGCGAGGTGCCGGCGCGCTGGTTTGAGCGTGTCAAAGGCACTAGCCGCTTTCATGTGCTTAGGTGGTTGCCGGCATACCTGCGCTGGTATTTTTATGCTTTCGCTACCACCTACCTGCGGCGGGGCAAGGCAAGCGTGCCGGTGAAGAACTAGAGCATGACGGGGGACTGGCCCAAGATCGTGAGCCGCCGCGCGACCGCGCTGTCGCCATGGGTGGAGATCATCGAGCGGGCCGTCCAATTCTCGCCCGGCACCGCGCCGGAAACTTACCACGCTATCGGCCAGCGCGATTACATCGCCATTGTCGCGCGCACGGCTGACGGCCGCTTGCCCATTGTGCGTCAATATCGTCCGGCGCTGGAGCGCTTCACCTGGGAATTGCCGGCCGGCATGGTCGACGACGGCGAGACACCGGAGGCCTGCTGTCGGCGCGAGTTGTTGGAAGAGGCGGGATTGCCGGCCAAGACGGTCCATGCACTCGGTACGTATGCTCCCTGCACCGCGCGCTTGTCGAACCAGGTGCATTCGTTTTTCGTCGAGGCCGCAGAGCGCGCCACAGGCTGGGAACCAGAGGCCGGCATCGAGGTTCGCTTGCTGAGTCCGCCGGAATTGGCGAACCTCATTGTACAGGGTGAGTTCGTGCTGCAGCTCCACATCGGCGCACTTTTGCTGGCGGCGCTGCATGGCCATGTCGGTCTTGAAATGCCGAAAGTGAAATAAACTATTGATTTTCCGGTCGCTTGAGCGCGCCGCAATGCGGCAATTCTCGCCTCGACAAGCGCCCTAGAAGCCTTCTAAAAAGGATTGCGTGGGGCAGCCAGTAGTCATCGCATGAATTACGATCAGTTTTTCACGTCTGCCCTCGACCGTCTGCGCGACGAGCGCCGCTATCGGGTCTTTGCCGATCTCGAGCGCATCGCCGGGCGCTTTCCCCACGCTGTTTGGCACTCGCCCTCCGGCCCGCGTGAGGTCGTGATCTGGTGCTCCAACGACTATCTCGGCATGGCGCAGCATCCAAAGGTAGTCGGCGCTATGGTTGAAACCGCCGCGCGCATGGGCACCGGCGCCGGCGGCACCCGCAACATCGCCGGCACCAATCACCCGCTGGTCGAACTGGAGCGCGAGCTCGCCGATCTGCATCAAAAGCCCGCCGCGCTGGTTTTCACCTCGGGTTACGTCTCCAACGAGACCGGCATCGCCACCATTGCCAGGCTTCTGCCGAACTGCCTGATCCTGTCCGACGCGCTCAACCACAATTCGATGATCGAAGGCGTGCGCCAAGCCGGAACGGAAAAGAAAATCTGGCGGCACAATGACCTCGGCCATCTCGAAGAGCTGCTCAAAGCCGCAGATGCCGGACGGCCGAAGCTGATCGTCTTCGAAAGCCTCTATTCCATGGACGGCGATATTGCGCCGGTGCACGCCATTTGCGATCTGGCCGACCGCTACAATGCCATGACCTACGTCGACGAGGTGCACGCGGTCGGCATGTACGGCCCGCGCGGCGGCGGCATCTGCGACCGCGACAAGGCCATGAACCGCGTCGACGTGATCGAAGGCACTTTGGCCAAGGCGTTCGGCTGCCTCGGCGGCTACATCGCGGCAAATACGGCGATCATCGACGCGGTGCGCTCCTATGCTCCCGGTTTCATCTTCACGACGGCACTACCGCCGGCAATCTGCGCCGCGGCGGCCGCCGCCATTCGGCACTTGAAAAGCTCAAGCTGGGAACGCGAGCGCCACCAAGATCGCGCCGCGCGCGTCAAAGCCGTTCTCAACGGTGCCGGCTTGCCGGTGATGCCAAGCGACACCCATATCGTGCCGGTGTTGGTCGGCGATCCGGAGAAGTGCAAG
>Ga0209581_1001665_pt1 | contig 24700 bp, 20 predicted proteins | sample Coa_R2_FD_187160 | JGI IMG/M metagenome (GOLD analysis project Ga0209581, IMG submission 187160) | Surface soil microbial communities from Centralia Pennsylvania, which are recovering from an underground coalmine fire - Coalmine... | ecosystem: Environmental > Terrestrial > Soil > Unclassified ...
CAAGATTCGAGTGGTTACCAGACGATCCTACGGCTTTCGCACCTATGAGGCCATGGAAATCGCGCTGTATCACAACTTGGGACGATTGCCGGAGCCAGAATCAACCCACAGATTCTGCTGAGGAGGCGGAGATCTGAAGGCTAGCGGGCTGTTTCTCGAAAACCTGAACCGGGAACTTCACAAACGCGGGGTGAAGGTGATCGGTCATTTCGATACTACCTACCACGTCACCGGCCTGATCGACGGACCACAGGGACCGCGCGAAGGGTTCTTCCGTTTCTACAACGATCTGTGGGACGAGAAGGAACTGGGCCCCAAGCCGGTGAAGGATCCGCTTGAACTGATCCAGCGGAATGCTGACGGAAGTCCCCTGGCCATCAAGCTCGACGGATTTTCGCCCTGGCCCATCTATCACGGTTGCCTGAACAATCCGAACTGGCGCAAGGTCCTGAAGGCATTCGTGAAGCGCGGGATCGAACGCGGGGTGGACGGCTTTGTGATCAACTATTTCTACACCAACGGCTGTATGTGCCAGTACTGCATTCGGGGATTCAAGGATTTCTTGCGCCAGCGTCATTCGCCCGCCGAACTGCGACAGCAGTTTGGCATCGATAACCTGGATACATACAAATTTGCGGAGATCAACGGGTGGTACAAGCCGAACCAGATGACGCCGCTGCGCCTGGAAAGCCAGCGCTTCTCCGACATCTCGCGGAAGAAGGCCTTTGACGAGATTTTCGAGGAGTATGGCCGCTCCCTGAAGCCGGACCTGATCCTGGCCCAATGGCTGCACAGCTACCAGCCGATGCCGAGCAACGACGAACGGTTCATGCTGCCGCCCGATCTCTGGGCAAAGGGCGAAGATTATCTGTGGTACTGCGTCGGCAAAAACGAGGCCACGCTGCAAATGCGCTATATGCGCGGCGCTGGCGGCGACCGCCCCTTTAGCATCTGCCACTACGAGAATGTCAAGATCCGGGCGTCCCTGGCGGAATTGGCGGCCAATGGCGGCGCTCCGATGGCGCGCTACGCCAATTTCAACGATCCGGCATCGCGCCGGGAGTCCGCTTCTTCCGGTTCATGAAGCAGCATGACGACGTTTATCACGCCAGCACCATGGCCGGGGAAGCGGTTCTGCTTCATCCGCGCAGCCAACTTCAGCAGGGACGGTTTACCGATGCCCTGTCGGCCTTTCACAGTGTCGGCGAGAAGTTGCTGAACGACCATATTCTCTTCGATGTTCTGCCCGATGATATGGCGACCCCCGAGAAGCTGGCCAGGTACAAGCGGGTATTCACGATTTCGTCGTTGCCCGAGTTGGGTGCGGAAAATTACGCCGATCTAAGCCGCTTCGCGGCGCCCGCCAGCGTGCGCGTGTCCGCCAGTTACCCGGAAAAGCGCGGTACGTGGGACATCCACTTCGTCAATTACAACCGCAAAGAGCCAGGCGAAAAGGAAAAGACGGGCTTGATTGCCGATGAGAACCTCATCCCGGTGTCTGGCATTAAGGCAGACCTGGTGAGCCCGCCGGGGTTCTCCGTCGACAAGGTCGAGTGGATGACGCCGGAGTCCGCCGGCGTGAAGGAGTTGAGCGTGGAGAGGAGCGGAGACCGTGTGCGCTTCACGGCTCCCGAGTTTCTGGTCTACGCTGTGGCCCGCGTTCATCTCTCGGCGGGCAGTTCCCGAAGCGACGGCAAGCGGACGGCTGGGTTCACCGGCGCAACCTCGCGAACAGCGCCTTCACTAGCGGGGCGGGAAGCGTTACCCACCTCCGACTCCGAAGCCGGCTGCGATCCTACCGCCTGCGGACATGTCGCCCCAGGTACACCGGGTAGGATGGCATCATCGATGGCGGAGAATTACGCCGAGGATATACATGCCGCTCGGATGCCAGAACGGGGAAGGAGTGCTGGCTCGGTAGCCATCTTCCGGCATCGGGATTAGGACACCGGCCTGAAGGCAAGAGCTAAATGCTGTCTGTGGCCGGGTGACTTGAAGACCTCCCTACCCGCGCGATGGCCAACGCTACTCCGCCCCGGAAACCGGCCTTATCCTCCAGCATCGAGGTCTCTATTCGCACGTGCTCCACCGGGAGGATTCGAAGGCGCTCGCGCACCTCTCGCCGGACAGTGTCGACCCATTCAGCAAAAACGCGACCGAGGTGGCAGCCAGTAGCCCAGGCCGTAAAACCGGTCAATCTGACCGGTTGCTGTCCACCAAATAGCTGAATCTAAAGGACCTCTCTTGTCATTTTCGGACAAGTTGTCCGGCGAGCCCTTTTCCGCCACGGGCTGCAGGCCACGCTGAAATGCGTTGAAATCCGGTGCCGAGCCGCGCACACTGAGACGAGGAGGCGCCCATGGCAAAGATACCCTCCAACGTCGCCGAGTTCCTCGCCGGGAAGCGTTTCGCCGTCGCGGGAGTCTCGCGGCAGCCGCAACAGGCGGCAAACGCCATCTATCGGAAATTGTGCAGCTCCGGATTTGAGGTGTTACCGGTCAACCCGAATGCCGCAGAGGTCGAGGGTGTCCGCAGCTATCCGAATCTAGGATCTATACCTGGCTCCATCGATGGAGTCGTGGTCGCCACTCATCCGCGCTACGCTGTGGACATCGTCCGCCAGTGCGGTGAACAGGGCGTGCGCCAGGTCTGGTTCCATCGGGCCTTTGGCGCCGGTAGCGTCTCCGGCGAGGCGGTCCAGGAATGCAAGGTGCGCGGCATCCAGTGCATCGTAGGTGGCTGTCCGCTGATGTATTGCGAACCCGTGGATCTCGCACACCGCTGCTTGCGCTGGTGGCTGCGGTTGGGCGGGCGGGTCCCGGGTTAGCAGGATCGAGTGCACACGTCCGCTTGAGGAGCCGCCGGCAGGCCGCGTCAGCGAAACGAGGGCACGGGTGTACCAGGCGGTTCCAGGAATTCACGGTTGAGGCGCGTGAAGGTGATGAATTGGTAGCCGTCGCTAACGCCTCGCTCCCACAGTACGCCGACGGTCTTGTCCTTGAGAATCGTCAGTTCGGAATAGGCCGCGTAGCCGCCGTAAAGGAGGTGTTCGTTCGCAAAGGTTTGGCCTTCGTCGTAGCTTACACGGATCACGAGTCCCTTGCGGCCGGGGCCGGTGATGCCGGTCCACAGGAGGCGGTCGCGGTCATCGCCCGCAGCCCTGGAGGTGTAGCGCTCCATCGACGTGGCCACCGGGGAGACGGTTTGGCCGGGGCGGGGACTCGACCAGGTCTGGCCGCCATCCTGGCTGACGACGATCCAGCGATGGTCGCCCGCGTCCTGGCGTGCGTCCATCATGACTGCGCCGTCGGCAAGCTCCACCAACTGGCACTCGTTGGTCAGCGCGCCGAGCAGGCCGCCGCGCCGCCAACTGGCCCCGTGGTCGTCACTGTAGAGCGCGTAGGAGCGCATGACTTCAATGCGTCCGCTAAAGGCGCCCAACGAGGCCCACAGGTAATAGGTGTCGGGGCTCATGGCCGCCGGGACGAGAAGGCGGCCTGTTCGGGTCTGAATGGCCCCGCCCGGGCCCAGGAACATGGCGCTCCAGTTGTCGTAGTCGCGCGCGCTTCGCGTAATGTCGCGGGCGGCCGACCAGGTGCGGCCCTGGTCGTCGCTGGTGCGCAGCCAGGTTTGGTTTTTCATCGTGCCGGCTTTCGCCTGCGGGGTATCGACCCCCGGCTCCCAGCGGTTGTAGAGGATCAGTATGCGGCCGTTGGAGCGATCGACGACAGGGGTGGGATTGGAGGCGGCCCATTTCTCGCCGGGATCATCGAGCACTTGCGCGGCAGACCAGGTCGCGCCATTGTCCGTGCTGCGTTTGAAAACCAAATCGATATCGCCGTTGCCGGGATCGTGACTGTTGTCCTTCCGGCCCTCGGCAAAAGCGATCAGCGTGCCGTCGTTGGTCGTCACGATCGCCGGGATCCGGAAAGTGTGGTACCCTTCCGTGCCCGCGGCGAACACGTCCTTGTGTGTAATGAGAGGCTGCGCCGTTGCGCTCACAAAGGCGACGGTGAAAAGTGCCAAAGCGGAATGCGATGCGTTCATCAACCAGTCTCCATAGTGAGGCTCTAGTCTACAACACCCCAGCCGGGACTCTGAGGCGATCGCGCCGGCGCCCACCGAAACTTCGCGGTCCCGTGCGGGTTGTATTGTCCAGATCCCCATGACGACCAGACGCGGTTTTTTGCTGGCCGCGTGCTCCAGCTTGCCTGCGGGCAGACTGTTCGCCCAGCAGGACACGACTTTTTCCGCGAACGTCAAGGTCGTCAATGTGCTCGCGACAGTGCGGGGCAAACAGGGCCAGATCGTAGCCAATCTCACTAAAGACGACTTCGAATTGGCAGAAGATGGGCGGCCGCAGACTATCCGCTACTTCTCGCGGGAAACAGACCTGCCGCTAACCCTGGGGCTTCTGGTCGATACCAGCATGAGCCAGCGGCGCGTCCTAGGGCAGGAGCGTACCGCCAGCTATCGGTTCTTCGAACAGGTACTGCGCGAAGGCAAGGACCAGGCTTTCGTCCTCCATTTCGACCGCGAAGTGGAACTGCTGCAAGACGTCACCTCTTCGCGCAAGAAGCTGGAAGCCGCGCTGGAACTGCTGGAATTGCCGCAGCAGCCGCGCCCTCCGGGTGGCGGACGAGGCTATCCGGGCGGCGGGCACGGCGCCGGTGGAGGCGGCCGCCACGGTGGCGGGACCACGCTCTACGACGCGGTGCTGCTGGCCTCCGACGAGCTGATGAAGAAACAGGCCGGGCGCAAGGCACTCATCGTGCTGTCGGATGGAGTCGATACCGGCAGCAAGGTACCGATGACGCAGGCGATCGAGGCCGCGCAGCGCTCCGACTCGCTGGTTTACGCCGTGCTCTTCGCCGACGAAGGTGCTTATCCGCATGGATTCGGAGGGTACGGCGGCTACGGCGGCCTGGGCCGGCACGGAGGCCGAATGCCGCCGAGCCGGCTTCCCCCGTCGCGGCCGGACGGGAAGAAAGTGCTGGAGCGGATTTCCAGGGAAACCGGCGCAGGTTTCTTTGAAGTCTCTAAAAAGCACCCTCTGGATCACATTTTCGGCCAGATTCAAGAAGAACTGCGCAGCCAGTACAATCTCGGCTATACCCCCGACCGGGCGGAATCGGGGGGCGCCTACCGCAAAATCAGCCTGACGACCAGGCAGAAAGGTTTGATCGTGCGGGCACGGGAGGGCTACTATCCCGGCTAGCGGCCAATGGCCCGTATGACACCCGGCCCCCGGGGACTCGGCTCGGGAAACATTCAGCCGATGGCGCGAGAAGAAGTGCGCCTTCCGGCCAAGTCGCGATCTACCGGAATGGTTCAGAGCCTGGCAGGCTTGCGCCACAGAGCCGAAATATCGTCCCTCGGCCGAAACCCGAGCAGGCGCTTGGCCTTGTCGTTCCGAAACTTCCCGTGCGGCATATCCGTCAGGATGAAAAACGCCTCGCAGCGCGAGGGCAGTTTCGAGACATCCAGCGCCAGCCCCAGGCGGAACGCTTCGCCCGCATCGTCGCCCGAAACGACAAAGGGGATGGGGTCGCTGCCTGGCCGCAGATAGCTGTAATAGTCAGGCGGAACACCGCGCAGGTCGCGGAAGTTGTAGAAGAGGTAATTGAGGACGTAGATTTCGTGATGCTCGGTAAACACGCGGCAGATCTCATGGCCGAGCGACTTGGTCAGGGCGTAGAGATTCGTGCCAGGCTGTGGCGGGCCGTCGGGAGAAATGGCGAAGTCGAACGCCTCATAACTCGGTCCGGCCACAGTGAAATGCGGACCGGTATTGATCACGCGCCGGATGCCGTGCTTGACGGCCGCGCTCATAAGGTTCCAGCAGCCGCCCATGTTGACCCCGAACGCCGGCCGGTCCCCCTGCCTCACCACGGAGCAGTTCACGATGGCATCCATGCCCTCGGAAGCTCGCATGACCTGTTCGAGCGACGACACGTCCACGGTCTGAAATTCGTGCCCGAGATCCTGCTCGGGCGGCTTGATATCCGATAAGCGAAGCTGGTGCTCCGGCGCCAGGGCCTTGGCCACATGAGGACCAAGATAGCCGGCGGCGCCTGTAATCAGAACTTTCATCTCACTCACCACCGAAACTGCGGCTGATAGCCGAGCACGCGCCGGGCGTCCGTTATCGAAAAACGGCTGCGCGGCGAATCGGCGGCGATGTGAAAAACGCGCCACCAGTTTTCGATCGCGGACCCGCTCTCCTGCCCGAGCGCGTCCAGCGCGCCCGCGACGGCCCGGGCCACGTCGCGCTCTTCCACCCACAGCGGATCGAAACCCTTGGCCTCCTCGCTGCGCACCACCTTGCCCAGCCGAAGAACAATCACGCGGACTTTCCGGTCCCGCGCAAACTCCCGGCAAACATACTCGCCCAGGTGCTTGCTCAACACGGCAGCCACCAGGTTCGGGCGCGGCCGCCACAACTCGCTCACCGTGAAATCAGGTTCGTAAGGCGTCATCAACTCCAGGGTGCTTAGGAATACGATACGGGGGGCGCCTTTCTTCGCGCTCGCGTGCTCCTCCGTGGCGGCCGAAAGCAGGTTATAGGTTCCGCGTGCCAGGTAGTCGATTTCCTGGTAGCTCGACTCGCCCGGCAACGGATCCCCGACATGCACGATGGCATCCACGGCGCGGACCGCGGATCTGGTCTGCGCATCCTGTTCGAGCGCGCACTGCACGAACTCGAACCTGGTTTCCACAGGGATGCGTTCGGTGAGGCGGACGCGATATTTCTCCGCAAGGTTCGCGGCCAGGTCTTGCGCCAGGCGGCTGCGGCCCGACGTGATCAGCACACGCGGCCTCGTGTCCCCGCCCGCGGGTTGCGCCGCCAGGGCGGAGGCAGATGCAGCCGCGCTCAGGAAACGCCGCCGGTTGACCCGCGGCTTCAGTTGCCTTTCGACTCGCGCCACGATGCACCTCCGGGCTGATTCCCGGCAGCGACCGTCGAAGGGAGGCTGCCGGCAATCATCCAGGAATGATATACCTATGTGGATGCATCACGCCAGAGACGGCCATCCGGCGGGAATCGGCCGGCGCCGCTTCACGGCCTCGGCTCTCGGCTGGACTGCGGCGGCGTTTGCCGCTGAGGCTGCTACGGCTTCCGGCAGGATCAAAATCACTGAGATCGAAACGCATCGCATCACCGTCGAATACCACGACTGGATTGCCTATCAGCTTAACCATTATTACGGCCCTTCGCAGCGGACTGTCTATGTGGTTCACACCGATAACGGGTTAACGGGCCTGGGCGAGGGCGGCTCCAGCGAACCGGAAGAAGTCGTCAAACGGTATATCGGCACCAGTCCCTTCGACTGGATGGGCGACGAAAACTCCCTGCCCCTCGGCATGGCAATGTACGACCTGATGGGCAAGGCGGCGGGCGTGCCCGTGTATAAGTTGTTCGGCCAGAAATATCGGTCATGGGTGCCCACCGGAAGCTGGACGGTCTCCACCCACCCGCGGCGAATGGCGCAGGCGGTTCAGGAGTACTCGCGGCGCGGCTACACCTGGCTCAAGTTCCACCTGTCGCCGTTCGAAAACATCTTCGATCAGATAGAGGCGATCCAGGCCGTGGCGCCGGAGGGCTTTAGGGTCCATCTCGACTTCACGATGGGCGGCACCGATGACTATATGCCGGCGTTGCTGGAACGTCTCTCCTCCTATCGTGTGGTGGGTTGTTTTGAGGATCCGCTAAACGAGAACGACCTGCCCGGCTATGTCGAACTGCGCAAACGCTCGCGGCTTCCGATCGTCTCGCACCACAGCCCGCTGGGGGCCACTCAGGAAGTCGTGATGCGCGTGGCGGATGTCTACATGCTCGGCCATGCCCGCATCGGCTCCGTCGTCCAGCGGGCCGGCCTTTTTGCGGGCGCGAACATCCCTTTCATGATCCAGAACGTGGGCGGGGATATCACTCGTGCCATGACCACGCACATGCAATCCGCTTTTCCCACCGCCAGTTTTCATTTTTTCTGCGACGCCGAGACCTGGAAGACCGATGTGGTAATGGAAAGGCTCGAACCGGTGAATGGGTTTGTGCGCGTGCCGGAAAGCCCCGGATTGGGTGTCACGCTGGACCGCGCTGCGCTAAAGCGCGCTGAGGAACTGCGCCTGCCGGAACAGCCCAGGTGGATCATCCGCTCCCGCTTCAAGAACGGGAGCCAGATGTACCACCTGGCCGATCCCAAGCAATCGCTGTTTATGGTGCGGCCGGATACGCGCCGCCTGATTCCCATGAGTTACGCCTCGCCGATCTCGACCGACTACTGGGACGACGACGGCACCCCGGCATACAAGGAGATGTTTGCCCGCCTGGAACGGGAAGGCATGGTGCTGGAAAGGAGGTAGTAGTATGGATCGCCGCGGGTTCCTGCGCAAGGATGAGGACCTCCTGGAAGTCTCCCCAGACAAGAGACCGCCCAGGCAAGGCGGCGCTACGGTGGGACAGATCGAGGTCTTGATCGACTATGGCATCTACGCACCGGCTTGAGTCGCGCGCCCTGCTGTTGCTGTTTGCAGCAGCGGGCATCCTCCAGGCCGCTGGCGGCTTTGTCGAAGCTGAGGTTGTCCGGATCGAATCCCTCACTCGCGATGTGAAGAGGATCCGCGTCAAATTTCCCGCCGCATACACTTTTCAGGCCGGACAGTTTGCGCTGTTTCGTGTGCCGGGGAAATTCGTGGAAGAGTGGAACGCGAAATACGGCACGCGTCATAGCGAAGTCCGGCGGCCCTACTCCTTCGCTTCCAGCCCTGCCCGCCTCCCCTACGCCGATTTCATCATCAAGCTTGTGCCGGCTCCGCCCGGCAAGGACGTGCCGCCTGGGATCTGCTCCACGTGGGTGCACCGGTATCTCAAGATCGGCGACCGCGTGGAGGTCGGAAAGCCAATGGGAAGTATGGCCATTTCGATGGATTCCACCAGGGCGATCGTGCTGGTGGCTGGTGGCGCGGGCGTCGCGCCCTTTGTGGGACTGCTGGAGTACTGGTTCGAGACCGGCGTCAACCAGCGCCGCACGATTTACCTGTTCCTGGGGGTGCGACAGCGGCAAAACCTGATTCTCCATGAGCAACTCACGGCCTGGGCGCGCGGAAAGCACAACTTCCGTTATATCCCCGCACTCTCGAACCCGGTTCCGGAAGACCAGTGGGCTGGAGAGACCGGTTTCCTCCATTCGGTTCTCGACCGGCATTTTCCCGGGACGCTGGATGCGGACGCACTGCTGGCTGGTTCCCCAGCGATGATGCAGGAAACCGAACGGCTTCTGAAGAGCAAAGGCATCCCGCCCGAGCAGATCCATCACGATCCGATTCAAGTACAAGTGCCATAGTGGATCACCAGGAGAGCTGATGAGAGTTGGACGAAGACAGTTTTTGGGTGGAGCCGCGGGCCAGATCGCCGCCGCGTCGCTCGCCCGCGGAAATCCGGAGGTGAGCAACACGAACACCGGGCTGGAATATGGCGAGCCCTACGAACTGGCCGGGAAGCGTCTGTATTTCACGAACTGGTATTACATCCGTCCGGGTACGTTCAGTTGGAAGGAGGACGGCAGAGCAGTAGGGCTTACCGACAGGGTTCCAGCCGACGCCGCCTACCTGACCCGCACCGACCAGCCCGCCGGAATCCGGCTGACAGCGAAGACGGCTAGCCGCATGGGACCGCTCCTGGAGGCTGACCGCGCGTGGGAGGAAGGTGCTGGAGTCGCTTTGACTACCATCATCAAGGATGGTGGGATGTACCGCGGCTGGGGCGGGCCCTTTACCACGTCTGGCAACCCACCCGGGCAGAACTACTTTTACTATCTCGAGTCGAGCAACGGCATCGAGTGGAAGCGCCCGAATCTCGGCATCGTGGAGGTCGACGGTAGCCGCTCGAACAACCTGGTAAACATTTTCGGCACAGATGGCGGCAGCGTCTTCATCGACCCCTCCGCGCCGTCCACGGAGCGTTACAAACTGATGGCCGAGGGGCACTTTTCGCGGGACATCTGCGATGCCTACCGGAGACGGCGTCCGAACGATTGGGATCCGAAATCGGAGCGGACGCGAGATGGCGGAGTGTCCGGGATGAAAGGCGCGACCTCCGCGGACGGTCTGCACTGGACGATGTTGCCCGAACCCATGGTGGTCGAAGTCACGGACACGCAGCTCACGGCATACTACGACGAACGGCTTCGCAAATACGTGGCATATATGCGGACCTGGCCGGCTGGCGTCCGCTCCAGCCGTGTTCCTGGGAATGCGCGGCGAACCTGGGGAGTGAGCCGCCGCTCCATCGGGCGTTCCGAAACCTCCAACTACCGTGAGTTCCCGCTGCACGAAACCATACTGGAGCCGGGATTGGACCTGCTGCCTACCGACACGCTGTACACCAACGGAAAAACCACCATGCCGGGGGCTCCCGACCATCATCTGTTATTTCCGACGATCTGGCATACCGCAAGCGACAGCACCAGCATTACGCTGGCGAGCAGTCACGATGGGAGAATCTGGCAGTTCGTGCCAGGTGCGCCGGTATTCACGACCGGGCTGTTCGGAGGGTTCGATGGCGGGGCGATTTTTGCTCACCCCAACCTGCTGGAGCTTCCGGACGGCAGCTTCGCCCTACCCTACACCGGGTACAACGTGCCCCACAAATACCCGCGCCCTTTGTGGAAGTATGCACCGGGGTACGCGATTTGGCCGAGGGGCCGGTTGATCGCACTCGAGGCGGATGGGAGAGGGGAATTCGCCACCGTGCAAATCGTGCCGCCGGGACGCCGGCTTCGGATCAATGCGTTGACCCGGCGCGGGGGCAGCATTCTGGTGGAGGCGGCGGGAGCGGATGGAAAACCTCTACCCGGCCGTTCTTTCGCGGAGGCGCACCGTGTGTTCGGCGATCAGCACTGGACACCGCTCGTCTGGGGCGGCCAGGAGGATTTGGGGCATCCGGAAAACACATCCATCCTGCTGCGGTTCCGCCTGGAGCAGGCCCAGATCTACGGGCTCGAGTTCGTTTGACCGACGGCGCGCCTCCGCGCTGCTCTTTAAATGGCTCGGTGCCATGGAATTCATCAGGGCGCCGGCGGGCTCTTCAGCCGCCGGAACGCCTCGAGGTGCTGCTTGGCCAGATCCGGCTGGCCGGAGTCGCGGTAGAGCTGGCCCAGCAAATACTGCCCGTCGGCAAAACCCGGATTCAGTTCCACGCTCTTGCGCGCAGCTTCCAGCGCCTGGGTCTTTTGTCCGTCCGCTTTGTAGGCTTTTGCCAGCGCGTAGTAGATCGAGTACACCTGGGGCGCCTGCCTGGCGGCGATTTCCAGTTCCTCGATCGCCTGACGGTACTCGTTCAGCCGCACCAGCGTTTCGCCCAGTTCCAGCCGCGCCTGTGTGCTTTCCGGGTGATATCGCAGTTCCGTCCTCAACTCGTCGCGCGCCTTCGCCTGCTCGCCGGTGTTGATGTAGACCAGAGCCAGGTGATGGTGCACTCCCGGAAAGCGCGGGTCCTCCTTGGCGATGAAACTCAATTGTTCCAGCGTCAGATCCACGAAGTTCGGAATCTTCAACTCGTGGAAGCTCAGCACGTAGGTTCGGGCTAAGGCGAAGCGTGCCAGGAGGTTCTCCGGATCCAGTTCCACGGCGCGCTTGAGCACCGGGAGTGCCTCGCTATACCGCTTCTCCTGGTGCAGCAGATACCCGAGGTCGAACTGATAGGTGGACTGATTGGGCGCCAGCGCCACAGCCTTGCGCAGATTCTCTTCGGCGGGTTCCAGGCGGCGCAAAGCCGCCTGGATTAGCCCGTACAGGTGAATGCGGGCTGCGTCACCCGGATTTTGACTGAGAGCCGCTTCCGCTAGCGGCAGGGCTTCCTGGTATTGCTTCCGTTGAAATTTCTCGAGCGCCTCCCGATATGAGTCCCCTTGCGCCGCGGCGCAGCACAGGAAAGCAATCGCCAGCGTGGTTCGCGTCAAAACACCACTTTCAACGCAATCTGCATCTGCCGGGCGTCTCCGGCGGAGAAGATGCGCCCGGTGGAGCCTTGTCCGATGGTCGTGTTCGGATCGTGCAGATTTGCGTGGTTGAAAGCGTTGAACGCCTCCCAACGGAACTGCACGTAGCGTTCTTCGCCGAAAATGAATTTCTTCATCAGCGCGAGGTTGGCCACTTTCGAACTGGGGCCGTCCAGAATGCCGATCCCCGAATTGCCGAACAGATACGGTCCAGGGGTCACGAACGCGTTGGGGTTGAACCAGAGCGCGGCGCTCGGATTCGCGATCCCGACATTGCCTATCAGGTTGGGACGCGTGCCCCAGCCGTTGCCCAGGGTCGCGCCCTGCACACCGAACGTGAGAGGATCGCCGGAAGAGTAGAGGTAGATGCCGGACAACTCCCAGCCTCCCACCAGCGCATTCGCCACCGGATTCATGTCGCGGCCCAGAGCCCTTCCTCGGCCTATAGGAAGCTCCGCAACGACATTTGCGGCCAGGATGTGCGTGTGATCGAAGGCTGCGCGCCCACGGTTGTAGCCGTTGGGTGCGAAGGGGGTAGGCGTGTCCCAGACGCTGTTGCCTCCGCTGTCGGAAATGTTCTTCGAATACGCATACGAAACCATGTAGGAGATCCCCTGCGCGAACCTCCGCTCCACCTTGAGCTGTCCGGAGTTGTAATGGTTAGCGCCCGTGTTCCTGTACAAATCCACAGAGCCGAAGATCGGGTACGGCTTGGCGGCTTGCAGGTCCTTATATAGCCCGGGCGCCACGTTGTTCAGCGAGTTATCGGCAATCAGGTCCGTCCCCGAACTCCCTACGTAGGACAGCGTCACGGCGGTCTTGAACGGCACCGTCTTCTGGACCGAAATGTTCCATTCTTTGTCCTTCATCGGTTTCACGTCGTAAGCAGCAGCGCTGATCGAGGATGCCACGAACGACTCCGGATTCACCGGCCACGCCGTCTCCCACCGCTGAAGCTGCGCGGGACTCCAGCTCTGGGACTCGTAGGTCCAATAGGGCGGGGAAATGATCTGGGAGGCGGTGATGTTCCCGCGGTAGCTGCTGGTGAAGACGCCGAAGCCTGCCCGAATCACCAGGTCCCCGCTGCTCAGCGGCCGGAAGGCGAAGCCCAGCCGCGGCGAAACGTATCCGGTCGGCTCGAAAAGCCCGCCCGGAACGTGCGCATCCGCGGCCGAGATCCATTGCCCCTGGGTGGCTTTGGCGAGATACGGCGCCACGGGTTGCGCGGACAGGTCGACCTGGCCCTGGTTGTCGTTGCCGGCGATGGCTTTGCCGGTTTTGGGGTCAAAAGTGCCACCTGCACCTCGAATGAGCGATTTGGCAAACCAGTAGTCCCAGCGGAGCCCCAACTCCAGGGTCAGCCGCGAATTGACCTTCCAGGAGTCGTTGACAAACGCCGCGCCGTAGGGATTGGACTTCATACCAAAGTCGTGGATCGGATAGTTCCGGTTACTGCTGTCCACGTACCCGAGCAGGTAATCGGCGAATGGATTGCCGGAATACTGGCCGTTGAAGTCAAACGTGCCCTTCGAGCAGCACGAGCCGTGCGCTGCCAGCAGGTACAGGTGATCGTACTGGTAGCCGGCCACGATGCTGTGCTTTCCCCGCACCAGGCTGATGCTGGCGTTTCCGTTGATGCTTTGGGTCTTGAATATCGACGGGTCGCCCCATCCTCCCCGGGAGGAAATTCCCGCATAGTCTCCAAACGAGATCACGTCGGGGAGCCCGATCCACTGCTCGCGTCCAGCGGTCTGGAAGCCCTGGATGCCCGCTTCGGCGGTCAGGTTCTCTTTCCCGATCTGCGTGCATGGCCCTCCCGGGCCGCATCCAGGAGTCGCCGTGTTGTCGTTCTTGACTGCGCCCAGGCTCAGGCTCAGCAGGGTGGTGGGGGTAATGGTGTAGTCGTAGTTCAGTCCGGCGCTGTAGGTCCGGGTGTCACCGGCGGCCAGGATGCTCGGCTGGTAGCCCATGATGGTTTTGGGCGTGCCCACGTGCATGTAGCGTCCGTAGATCCTCTGGTTCTGTGTGATCTGGTGGTCGATCCGGGCCGTGATCTCGTCGTTGTTGAGGGGGATCGACGCATTGTTGCGGTAGAGGTTGCCCGGAGAGTTCGGCTGGAGGATCCAGGGGAAGAAGAACTTCGAGGCGCCGGAGATTCGGGCGTCCGGAATCTGGTTTCCGGGGAAAGGCTGGCCGGTCAGGGGATCTTTGATGACCGGTAGCCCGGAGAAGTCTCCCTTGAGCATCGCCGGCGTCACTGTGTTGGAATTGAACACCTTGGCCTGGATGATCCGGGTGCCCTCATAGCTGCCGAAGAAAAACGTCCGGTTCTTGCCGTTGTACAGCTTCGGGATCAGCACCGGACCGCCACCGGCCACACCAAACTGGTTCCGAATCAGCTTCGGATTCTTTACGGCGAAGGTGTTGCGGGCGTCCAAGGCGTCGTTGCGCAGGAACTCCCAAAACGTACCGTGGAATTCGTTCGTGCCGGACTTGGTCACCATGGTGATCTGCACGGGGTTGCGGCCGTTTTCCGCGCTGAAGTTCGAGGTCGAGACGTTAAATTGAGCGATGGTGTCCGGACTGGGGATGGCGGTTGAGCCTTCATCGCACACGGCGTTCGAGGCCACGCCATCCACCCGGAATTCCGTCTGGTCGTCCCGGTGGCTTAATCCCTGCACGTTGGAGGTGTTCCCATCCGCACACGTAGCCCCGTAAGACCTACCTTCATACCGCACGCCTGGCACCAGTTCGGTCAACTCGATCACGTCCCGGCCGTTCAGAGGAAGCTCCCGGATGGTTCTCTGTTCCACCACGCCGCCCGTCTCGGCCTTTTCAGTCTGCAAAAGGTCGCTGGTTGCCTCCACTGTGACCCGCTCGGTCACTTCACCGGGCTGCAAGATCGGCGAGATCCGTTTTCGGTCTCCAATGGTCAACTGGATCCTGGCCACGGACCAAGTCTTAAAACCCGTGTAGCTGACCGATGCCGAGTAGTAGCCTTCCGGCAAAGCGTCGAACTCGAAGCTGCCGTCCGATTTTGTAGCGACGGCCTTCTGTAAACCGGTGTCCAGATTGACCACCGTTACATTGGCCCCCACGATCGCGCCGCCATTGGCATCCGTGACGACGCCCAAAATGCTCCCTTCGGTTCCGGTCTGCGCCATCGCGCCTGTGCCGATGAGCAACCCGGCCGCCACCAGAAATCCCCATACCCTTCTCATGCACCCGCCTCCGTTACGTTCGAATTTGAGCTTGATGTTATGAAGTTAGAAAGGCACTCGAATGACGGGTAATTGGAATATACTAGTCGAACCCCGGGAAATGTCAAGCAAATTCTCGAACGGGTCTGGATGCAAAGCGTGGAACCGCCTCTGGCTCATTGCCTTGGCGGCCTTCGCCAGTGCCGGACTTGCGCAGACCGCCCCGGATTTCCGCACCGTTCCAGGCAAAGAGCATTACCGGAAGGCTGTTGAGTACGGTGACCAGGGACACTGGGCCGCTGCCCTCCTGGAACTGAATCGGGGGCTCGCCGCGGAGCCGGGAAACCCGAGTATCCTAATCGAACTCGGCATCGTGCATGCCGAGCGCCAGGAGTGGCAACCGGCCCTGGAGGCGCTCCACCGGGCCGCGGCGGCGGCGCCCGGCTCTTTGCGGGCGCACTACAACCTGGGGCTGACCCTGGACCGCGCCGACCCCGGCAAAGGCGCCGGAATCCCCGAGTACCGGAGGGCGCTCCACATCGAGCCGGCGCATGTCGATTCGCTTCTCAACCTGGCCATCGACCTGGCGGATCGCGATCCCGGCGAATCCAAAGCTCTCTTCCAGCGGACCATCCAACTCGCTCCCCGCAGCGCTGCGGCGCACATGAACTATGGGCTGCTGCTGCGAAGAGAATCCGAGGAGGGCGCCGCAGTTGCCGAGTTCCGCCAAGCGATTCGCCTCGATCCCGGTCTGCTCGAAGCTCGCCGCCAACTCCTTGCCGTGCTGATGTCTCGCCGGGAACTGGCCGAGGCGGTCGGGCAGTGTCGCGAAATCCTACAACGGGAGCCGGGCGACGCTGGTACCCGGTACACGCTCGGTCAAGCCCTCATTCGCATCGGGAAAGTCGAAGATGGCCAGAAGGAACTGGCGCAGGCACAGACCCTGCGCAAAGCTGCGCAGCGGCACCAGCAAGCGCTGGAAGTACAAGTCCAGGGAGTCCGGGACTTAGACGCCGGCAGATTTCAACAAGCCGCGGTGGCGTTCCGCTCGGCCATTCAGCTCTACCCGTCGGCCGAGAGGCGAATGTACCTGGGGCTGGCCCTGGCCGGTTCCGGCGACCTGGCAGGCGCCCTTCGGGAACTGACTTCGGCGGTGGAACTCGAACCTCGCAACGCCCGCGCCCACGTGAACCTGGCAGCGGTTTGCTTGCAGGCAGGCCGGGAGCAGCAAGCGCGTGCGGAAGTCGAAAAGGCCCTCCAGCTAGACCCCTGGTCTCCGGAGGCCCACAACAACCTGGGACTGATTCTGGCCGCCGGTGGGCACCCCGAACAGGCGATCGAGCACTTCCGTCTGGCGGCGGACCTCAATGTCCGGTATTTGGAAGCTATTTTCAACCTGGGTCTTGCCTGCCGCGCTTTGCGCCGGCTGGATGAGGCGGCCGCGGCTTTTCGCCGCGCCGCCGGGCTGGCACCGGAAAGCGCCCAAGTCCGGCAGGCCCTCGGCCTGACCTTGCAGGACCTCGGCGACCCTTCCGGCGCCCGGGCCGCCCTGAAGGAGGCCGCACGTCTGGAGCGCCGCCAGAAATAAGCCGATGCCTAAGCACGCACCGGCCACGCTGCCGTTTCTGGTGCTCCTGCTGTCCGCTTTGGCGCTTACACAGGCACCACCCGCCGCCTTTCGATTTCGGGATGCGGGCGCGCGCGCCGGCCTGGGGGGAATCACGGTCTGCGGCCGCGAGCGAAAGAGCTCGGTAGTGGAAGTCAACGGCAGCGGCCTTTGCTGGTTCGACTACAACAACGATGGCCTGCTGGATCTCTACGTGGTCAACGGCGGCACGATCGAGGACCTCCAGGCGCAGCGAAACGGCGCCCGCGGCTCTCATCACAACTACCTCTACCGCAACAACGGCGACGGAACCTTTACGGACGTGACGGACCAGGCCGGCGTGGCGGGCTTTCGCTGGGGCGCAGGTTGTGCGGCCGCGGATTATGATAACGACGGCTTCACCGATCTGCTGGTCACCAACCTGGGCGAGAACTTTCTGTTCCGTAACAACGGCAACGGAACCTTCACCGAAGTGGCCAAGGCTGCGGGTGTGGCGGGCGGGTTCGACTGGCACACCGGCGCCGCGTTCGGCGACTACGACGGCGACGGCCACCTGGACCTGTACGTCTCCGGATATCTTGACCTCGAGCAGGCGCTCCAGACGCAAAAGCCCTGTCCGTGGCGTGGCATGCAGGTATTCTGCGGTCCTGGAGGAATGCGCGGAGCTCCCGACCGGCTGTATCACAACAACGGCGATGGAACGTTCAGCGACGTCACCCGCCAGGCGGGCGTCGAGGACCGCGATCTGCTTTACGGGTTCACCGCCACCTTCGAGGATTTCGATAACGACGGTCACCCCGATCTGTTCGTGGCCAACGACCGCGGCCGGAACTACCTATATCACAACCTCGGGAACGGAAAATTCGAGGAAGTGGGCGAAACCTGGGGCGTGGCCTATCCTTCCGAAGGCACGGCTCAGGCGAACATGGGCGTGGCGGTCGGCGACTACGATCACAACGGCGCGATGGACCTGTTCGTCACCACCTTCTCACTCGACCACTTCACGCTGTATCACAACCTGGGCCGGCGGCTGCTCCTGGATGTCTCCGGCGAAGCTGGCCTCGTGGGAGCCACGCGTCCTTTCCTGGGGTGGGGGACATTCTTCGCCGATTTCGATAACGACGGCTGGCTGGACCTGTTCACCGCCAACGGGCATGTGTATCCGGAAGCCGAGCAGGCCAAAGGCGCTATCGAAAAGTACTTGCAACGCCCTCTGCTGTTCCGCCAGTCCGCGCCGGGAGTCTTCACGGAGGTGGCGTTGCGCTCGGGCCTCGCAGGCGTGCCGCTCCACTCCTCCCGGGGCGCGGCGTACGCGGACTATGATAACGACGGCGACCTCGACATCGTGTACACCAATATGGGTGCTCCTCCGACCCTGCTCGAAAACACGACCCCGCCGCAACACTGGGTCGCGATCCGGACGGTGGGAGCCCGCGGCAATCGGGATGGCATCGGCGCGCGTCTGAAACTCACTGCCGGAGACCTGGTGCAATATGCCTCGGTTCGCTCCGGGGAAAGCTACTTATCCGGGAACGACCCGCGCGTGCATTTCGGCCTGGCCCAGAGGAGCCGGATCGACGAACTCGAGATTCGCTGGCCCGGCGGGCACGTAGACAAACTCTCCGCCGTGCCGGTCGACCGGATTCTGACTGTCGAGGAAGGCAAGGGGATCACCCGGGTTCGGCAGCCGCGGCAGCGGGATTAGCGGCCGGCCAGCCGTGGAAGGCGGCATACCGCTCGCGGGCGTATTGGACGGCTTCCCGGCCGGTGCGGAACGCGGGTAGCTCGTGGCGGTGCCCGTGCGGCTCTGAGGGCAGGGGCAACGCGGAGGCGTGCTCGGCAAGAGCCATCTCCAGTTTGTCCGGTTCTTCTGGCAGGGCGGGCGCGGCCGTGCTGGTGGGCACGCGGACTCCCGCGAGGGGATCGTCCTTGCGGGCCTGCGCCAGGGTCAACACTCCGCCGAGGGGCGGCGCCGCGGCGTCACGCCGGGTGAGGCTGGCGAGCCCCCAGCGCTCCTCCACAGTCGCCAGGATGGACGTGTGATCGAAGGGCGCGGCGGAGCCGTCCGGTGGACGGAACACGGTACCCGCCTGGATCAGCGGCGAGACCAGCACCGCGGGCACGCGCACGCCGAATCGCCGGAAGTCGAAACCGTCCTCGCCGGCGCTGTCATCGGGCGGAATCGCGTTTTCTGGTGGCGGTACGTGATCGTAGCAGCCGCCGTGCTCGTCGTAGGTGATGATCAACAGGGTGGAGTCCCACACCGGCGAGCCGTAGAGCGCGTAGTAAACGTCGTGCAGAAACTGCTCGCCCTTAGACATGTCGTAATTCGGATGCTGGCTGCTGCCGGCTGAACCCCATTCCGGCTCCAGGAAAACATAGGAAGCTAGACTTCCGTTCTGCGCGGCCTTCTGAAAATCCGGGAACTCGCCAAAGTTGGTTTTAGGCGCGTGGCTGATATCGGCCACCGATCCGCGCGTGAGCGGCGGGGCGTTGTAGCCGTAAACACACCAGCCCACGCTCTTCTTTGCCAGGGCCGTGAAGATGCTGGGAGCCGTGAAGACGTTGCGGGACTTGTCGGCCACGAAGCCCTGGGAAGTAGCCATGGCGACGAAGGCCCGGTTCGGGAAGGTCTCGGTGGGGGCCGAGGAGAACCATTGGTCGCAGACGGCATAGCCGGTCGCCAGGTTCGACAACACCGGCAACAGTTCCGGCGTATACATCCCCATGATGTCGGATGCCTGCGTGCCGGGCAGCACCTGGTTGGGCTTCTGGGACTCCCAGTTCAGGGTGTAAGCGAAGTTGGTGATAAAGCCCTGATTGCTGGCCGGCGGCGCCGGGCTGGCCGGCTTGGTCGTCCCAAAAAGCTGCGAATTGGTATTAGCGTAGCCCTCGCCGGGGTTGGCGCCGGGCATGAAATAAGGGTGGGGATGGGTCGCCGGGATGCGGAACACCGGCGCGGAACCACCGTGGCCGTCCGGATTGCTTTCATGCCCGGTCAAGCCCTCAAACGGATGACCGAGCGGGGAGACATTGCCCGAACCGGCGTAAAGAAAGCCCAGCAGGTGATCGAACGAACGGTTTTCCATCATTACGACGACAATATGGTCGATTTTCCCCAAAAATGAGGACTGTTTTTTCATGGCGCCTCCGCATCCCGCTTGCGGGTTGTTTGAGTATAGCAGCGGTAGTGCCGGGATGGTGCAAAATCCTATCTGTTCACGAAGCGCACGTAGCCGAAAGACTCCGGCACATGAAAGTTCGGTTTCGGGGTATTGACCGGAGACCAGGTGCTGTATTGTGCGTTGGTTTTGCCTCCGTCGCGGTTCAGGTTGATCCGCCAGACATCTCCGTCTCGCGGCGGAACGTGAGCAGCATCCCGCGCGAAATTCCGGAACGGGATGGCCACCTCCAGCACCCAATGGTCATCATCGGGCGATTCCTCCTTCTTCGGAAGACCGGAGTAAGAAGTCCGCAGTTGCACACCGGCGGGATCCCAGCGCGGGCCTCCCGTCCACCAATCCGCGCGGATGAAATTGAGCATTGTACCGATTACGTTCATCTCGAAGCCGTAGTAGTTTCGCGGCTTGTCGGGATTCGGGCTCAGGAAGATCTCGACGCAATCATCCAGCGACACCGGACCGTGGCGCTCGGTTACGGTCGCGGAGATGTGCTTGTCATGGCAGTAATATCCGACATACAGGTTGGCGTCGTCCCACAGCAGGCGCGCCACGGTGGGCTCCTTCTCGCCGCTGGTCCACCAGTTGAAATGAAACCCGGTAATCGGCTTCGCCGTCCTCCAGGCGGGCTCGTCGAGCTTGCCGTCCACGATCACCGGGGAAGGCGCGCGGCGCACGTCGTATCGTGGGAACGGCTGTGCTGCGGCTACGGTCACACCAAGAACGGCAAGGGTCCAGCGCATTCGGCTCCTCCGGCAATGCGAAATTGTAGTGTTTTTGAGTACCCATATTCAAGAAGCCGAAAACGGGGAACCCCGGAGTCCTTGGGTGGTGGGAAAATGGCGGCATGGCCAGGGTGACGGAACTTCAGGTGAACGGAGCCAGGCGCCGGATCGATGCGGAGGCGTCGCGCAGCCTATTGAGCGTGCTGCGCGACGACCTAGATCTGACCGGGGCCAAGTATGGGTGCGGCGAAGGGCAATGCGGCGCCTGCACGGTGTTGCTGGAGGGGCAGGCGGTGCGTTCCTGCGTTACGCCGGTGGGCACGGCGGCGGGTAAGGCCATCACCACGATCGAAGGCCTCGGTCCCGCTGGCCGCCTCCACCCCTTGCAGGAAGCCTTCCTGGAGGCCGGCGCGCTGCAATGCGGCTATTGCACGCCGGGGATGATCCTCAGCGGTGTGGCGCTGCTGCTCCGCAACCCGGCCCCCGGCGAGGCGGAAATCGTGCGGGCCATGCAAGGCAACGTTTGCCGCTGTGGGACGTACCCGCGAATCCTCACGGCCATCCGCCTGGCGGCGAAGAAGGGAGGCCGGCCGTGAGCGACACGCCTGTGAAAACCCTGGCATTCGAGCCGGAACGCTACGAACTGCACGCGCCGGCGGCCTATCACTTCGATCTCGACAGGAGGGAGTTTCTCGCCTCTCTGGGAGGGGGCATCCTGGTGGTGCTGGCCGCTCCGGCGCAACAAAGCGGCGGACACCGCGGCGGGTTCGGCCGGGGGATGCCGCAGCAGATCGGCGCCTGGCTGCACATCGCCGAAGACGGCGGTGTGACGGTATACACGGGCAAGGTGGAGGTGGGGCAGAACGCCCGCACGTCACTCACCGAGGCGGTGGCCGAGGAACTCCGGGCTCCCTTGGCCACGGTACGTCTGGTGATGGGCGATACAGACCTGGTGCCCTTCGATATGGGTACTTTCGGCAGCTTGACAACGCCCACGATGGCGCCGCAGCTTCACCGGGCTGCGGCGGCAGCGCGGGAATTGCTGATCGGGCTGGCCGCCGAAAAGTGGAAAACTGAGCGGGGCGGCCTGGCTGTGGCAGGCGGCAAGGTCACCAATCCTGCGACGGGCCAATGGGCGACTTTTGGCGAACTGACCCGCGGGCGCAAGCTGGTGGAGACGATCGCCGCGGACGCGCCAGTGACGCCGGCGGAGCGCTGGCAGGTCGCCGGGCGTTCGACGCCTAAAGTGAAGGGCGTGGACTTTGTCACCGGCCGGCACCGCTACCCGTCAGACATCCGAAGGCCCGGAATGCTCTACGGCGCGGTGCTCCGGGCGCCCTCCTTCGGCGCCAAGCTCGCGAGCTTCAACGACCACGCGGCGCGCGCTACTCCGGGTGTGGTCGTGGTGCGGGACGGCGAATTTGCCGGCGTCGCTGCGCCGGACCGGGAGGCTGCCGAGCGGGCAGTGCGGTCGCTGCGTGCGGAATGGAAGGCGGCGGCACAGCCTTCTGAGGGCGAGTTGTTCGCCTATCTGAAGCAGCACGCCGAGGCGGGCTCGCCGCGCGAGCAGGGGTCAGTAGCCGAGGGCATGGCGGCAGCCGATCACAAGCTGCGCCAGACGTACACGGTGGCTTACATCGCCCACGTGCCCCTGGAGCCCCGGGCGGCGGTGGCCGAGTGGAACGGCGGGCGCCTGACCGTCTGGACGGGTACGCAGCGGCCTTTCGGAGTGCGGGGCGAGTTGGCGGCGGCGTTTGGCCTGCCCGAGGATCGCGTACGCGTGCTGATGCCGGACATGGGCTCCGGCTACGGCGGCAAGCACACCGGGGAGTGCGCTATCGAGGCCGCGCGGCTGGCCAGGGCGGCGGGCAAGCCCGTAAAGCTGGTGTGGACCCGCGAGGAGGAGTTCACCTGGGCCTACTTCCGGCCCGCGGGGGTGATCGAAGTGGCTAGCGGAGCGCTCGCTGACGGCAGCCTGCTCGCCTGGGAGTTTCACAATTACAATTCCGGCGCGGCCGGCATCGGCACGCCGTACCACGTTCCCCACCAGCGGATTGTGTTTCATCCCACGGAATCGCCGCTGCGGCAGGGGTCGTACCGGGCGCTGGCGGCTACGGCGAACCATTTTGCGCGGGAATCGCACATGGACGAACTGGCCCGGACGCTGGGCCTGGACCCGCTGGTCTTCCGCCTGAAAAACTGCCAGGACCCGCGGTTGGCGGCGGTGCTCGAAGCCGCCGCGGGGCGCTTCGGCTGGAAACACCGCAAAGCCGCCCCGGGGCACGGTTTCGGCGTTGCAGCGGGATTCGAGAAAGGCGACTACGTGGCCACCTGCGCGGAAGTGGCTGTGCACCGGACCACCGGCCAGGTGCGCGTGGTGCGAGTAGTGGAGGCGTTCGAGTGCGGCGCAGTGGTCAATCCCGACCACTTGCGGAACCAGATCGAGGGCTCCATTTCGATGGGTTTGGGCGGCGCGCTGTTCGAACACATCGAGTTCGAGGACGGCAAGATCCTCAATCCCCGCCTATCGCGCTACCGCGTGCCGCGTTTCCGGGACATCCCGAAAATCGAGGTCGTGCTCGTGGACCGCAAAGACCTGGCTTCCGCCGGGGCGGGCGAGACCGCTATCGTGGGGATCGCTCCTGCGTTGGGTAATGCGATCTTCGACGCCTGCGGCACACGGTTGCGGTCGCTACCGATGGCACCCAACGGAGTGCGGGTGGGTTAGTGCGGTGCTCAGGCGGCCAAGGGTTTGGCCGTCCTGACGCGGAAGTGATCGCAGGAACAAAACTCGCGCTTTTCGTATTTTCCAACTGTCGCCAGACAGGGGCGGGTCCCGCAACGAGAGTGCTCTTCCTCAGAGTGCCCACACTGAGCACACCGTAGCCCCTGGGGCTGCGCCGCCCGCCGAGGGCTTTTCTCTACCACACTTTATAGATGCCGGATAACCGGGTCCGGTTGCAGCCGTGGCATCATGGAAGAAAAGGACGGAAAGCCCGCCATGGCGGAGAAAAGTAACGGAACCGATGACGTCCACGCGGTCCGGAACATCCTGGCTGCGGCGCGTTTTGCTTCGGAAAAGCACGCCGGCCAGAAACGGAAGGGCGCTCGCCAGGAACCTTACATCAATCACCTGATCGAGGTGGCGGCGCTGGCCGCGCAGGGCATCGAGGCGTTGGACTCCGCACTGCTCATGGCGGCCTTTCTGCATGACACAATCGAGGATACAGGCGTATCGCGGGAAGAGTTGGCCGAGCGTTTCGGGGAAGAAGTGGCCCTCCTGGTGGACGAGGTCACCGACGACAAGCGCCTGCCCCAGGAAGTGCGCAGGGCATTGCAGGTGGAGCACGCGCCCGCGCTTTCCCCGCGCGCCCAGACCTTGAAACTGGCCGACAAGATCTCCAATCTGCGCGGAATTCTTAGCTCTCCTCCGGTGAACTGGGACTTCCAGCGCAAGCGCGAATATTTCGAATGGGCCAGGCGCGTGGTGGATGGGCTGCGCCAGCCTAACCCGGCGCTGAAAGCGGAATTCGAGCGTGTGTTCGCGGAGTTTCCGCCCGCCCGGCAACCATAAGGCGGCCGGAGAAGAAGCGCGCTCCGCGCGCATAGCGAGATTTTCGCCGGCTTGAACCAAGTCAGCTCCGAGTGGAACCCTGTGGAGTACCTGAGCTCCGTGCTGGTGTGGCCCGCCGACCGGTATCGCTCGGGGCGTGCGCCACAACCTGGAAGCCGGCCGCGTGAGCCCCGCGACCATGCTGACGGGCATTCTTTTTGCCCTGGTGATTGGGGACGGTGGGAGGAGTGGCCCCGGCGCGTCCGGCCGCCCGCAAAGAGATTCTGATTGCCTTCCAGGAGCTCTAACCCGTCTTTCGCAGTTGATGGGGTCGGCGGCAAGCTAACTCATTCTGAATCAGTGAAGGGGTCTGAAAGGTCTCCACCACAAATCGTGCGTATTCGGAGAGGTCTTGGAGGTGAAACTCAGGCGGCG
>Ga0209581_1001666_pt1 | contig 24668 bp, 17 predicted proteins | sample Coa_R2_FD_187160 | JGI IMG/M metagenome (GOLD analysis project Ga0209581, IMG submission 187160) | Surface soil microbial communities from Centralia Pennsylvania, which are recovering from an underground coalmine fire - Coalmine... | ecosystem: Environmental > Terrestrial > Soil > Unclassified ...
TGCGCGAATTACTGTCAGCGGCAGACCCGCGGCTTGAGCGTGCTTGAGATGATCAACCCATTCAAAAGCAGCTCCGGTATGACGCGCAACGCATAAGACCACAAATTGATAAATGTTTCGCGGCAAATGTCCCTCAAATTTCAAGTAAAAACCCAACGCTTCAATTTTTGCACAAAGCTTGGGATGATTCATCAGCGCCGCATATGGACCTCCAAAACCTGCGCCTTTAGCCTTGCGCCGCTCGACTATGCGCCGATACAGCGTGAGGTCGTCGGGCGAAAGTTTGGAAGGATCAAACGGCAGCCTGGCCATGGCCTTGTCACTCGTGGTAGGAGAAGGACGCCACCGCAGCCGCCCAATCCTTTACCGGTGTCGGGAACGCCTTGTTGATTTTCGCATCAACGACGCATGGGCCCGGACCGGCAAGGGCGCGCTCCAGCGCGCCAGCCAACTCTCCCGGTTTGCGGACTGTTTCGCCCCGGCAACCGAGCGCTTTGGCAAAGGCCGCCCAATCGTGATCGGGCAGGCGGGTTAATTCATCGGGCACGGGACCGAGCGCATGCGCGCGCAGCCAGACGTTGCCCAGCGCGCCGTTATTCATCACGATGAAAATGATCGGCAAGCGATAGCGCGCGGCGGTGGATACCTCGATGCCGTTCATTTGCATGCAGCCATCACCTGTAATCACTGCCACCCGTCGGCGCGGCTGCGCGCACTGCACGCCCACTGCTGCCGGTATGGCCCAGCCCATCGGGCCAAGGTTGGTTGCCGACACATAAGTGCCAACCTCATACGCCTCCCAGTAGTGACCGGCAAACGCCCGATGCGCTCCGGAATCGACCACCAGAATGCCGTCCCGCGGAAAAAGACGGCGCCACTCGCTGATTACTCGCGCTGGATGCAGCGGCGCGGCATCGCTCCGACAATTTTCGATATCTTGCAGGCGCGATTTTGAACGAATGCTCGATAGCCATGCGCCTCGGCCCGCGACGGTCGGTTCGAGCGAAGCCCGCAGGGTTTCCCTTTGAGAGAGCAAATAATCAAGGTAAGCGCCGCAATCGCCTACGACCCCGCCTCCCAAAGTGTGAGCGCCAATGGTCTCAGGCGTTAAGTTGACGCAGATCGTCGCATTTGGCCTGAGTTGCAGCGACCAATGCATCGTGTCGCGCTCGTTCAATCCGGAGCCGAGCACTATCAGCAAATCCAGCGGTGTCTCCAGTAAAGCCATGCGGGCATGATGCGTGCCGGCATACCCGAACACGCCGAGAGAGAGAGGATGGTCTTCTGGAAAAACGCCCTTCGCTCGCAGCGTCGTCGCGACCGGAATTTGCCACAGCTCGGCAAACTGTCGCAACGCCTGGGACGCAGCGGCGTGCTCCACACCCGCGCCGGCAAGAATCGCCACCCGCACGGGAGCGCGGCCTGTGGTGGATTGCGCAAAACGCTGAAGTGAAGCCTGAGCGTCGCGCAGCGATAGCGGAGCCGGATTGGCCAGCCCGGACTCAATTTTCTCATAGCTGGCAGCGATTTCACCGATTAATACGTCGCCGGGCAATGAAAGGTGCACAGGAGCCGCCGGGCGACTCCGAATTTGCAACAGGGCGTGTTTGAAAAGATGCGGAAGATTTCGCGCGTTATCGATGGATGCAGAATAGCGAGTGAGCGGGCGCACAACGGCCACATCATCGAGCGTCTGCGCACTGGCATCCTGGAACATGCCCAGGCCTTCGATGAACGTGCTCACCTCGCCGCTCAGCAACAGTAGCGGAACTCCGTCCGTTTTCGCGGCGGCGACGGCAGTCACTGCGTTGGTCAGGCCCGGGCCGCCAATGCAGAGCGCTGCTCCAAAATTTCCGCTTGCTCTGGCATAGCCGTCGGCCATACATGCAGCGCCGCCTTCCTGGGCGGCTACGATTGGCCTCAAAAGTTTCTGTCGGCCGAGCGCAGGGAGGAACGGGTCGATCAAGCCGCCGGGCACCAGAAACAGGTGATCAATCCCTTCCCTGGCCAGGGCGTCGAGAATGAAATCGGTCCCCAGTTGCGCTGCCTGTTCCATTGCATCTTTGCTGGCAGAATGAAGTTTGGCGAACGAGCCGTCAAGATTTGTGGCACGCGCCTGCCGCTTCAGGGTTTGGGCAGGACGTTTGACCCGGCGATGCCCGCCGGGGAGGGTTGAGCAAGGAGCTGTTGGAAGCGGGGATCATTGCGCAACGGATCCCATTCCCAGCGATATTTGAGATCGTTGATGGTGATGCTGTAATCAACGCTGTCCACGGCGCCGGGTGTTTGGAGCAGTCGTTCGATCAGGCGAATCGCCAGATCCCTTTCGCCAACCCGCGCATAGATGAGCGCCAGATAACAACTGGCAATAGGACCGTCCACAGCGTCCTTGGATTCCGGCTTGAGCTCCACGGCACGGCGACCTTCTCGAATGGCGTCCTCCTTGCGCCCCATGAAGGCATACAGCCAGCCGAGATTGGCGTGGCGCATGGCGCTCAGAGGAGCTTGCCGCACCGCATTTTCAAAGGCTGGTTGGGCTTGCTGGAAATGCTTTTGAGCTTCTGCTGCTGCCCCCTCGGCAAGAGCGATGCAGCCCTCGAAGAAACTGCGCGGCGTCATCCCCTCATTGGTGTACGATAGTTCGCTGGCAGACGAGGCTGCGATGGCCTGGCGGGCTGCAGCAAAATCGCGATCGAGCATTGCAACTTCCCAGCGCACCGACGTCACCCCTCCATCAGGATCGTAGGCAGGCGACACCTGAGAGAGCAAAGATTTCAGCAAACCGGTGTTTCCTTTCCACCAGAAATCGACGTAGCCGCTTTGAATTTTGGCCACGATGGAGGCCGGCGCCATTTCGCGCAGCCGCCCCGCCCATTGTGCCGCCTCCGGCCAGCGGCGCATTGCCGTGTTGGTATAAATAAGTTCGCGAACGGTGTTGGGATTCTCCGGGTCGATCGCCACGACCTTTTCGTATTCGGCGAGCGCTTCGTGCCATTTGCCCTGCCGGCGTTTGATGGCAGCGATCAGCCGAAGGCTATCGCCATCGTTCGGCGACAAATGGGAGGCGATCTCGAATTGCTCCAGCGCACGCGAGTAATCCTGGTCAATCCAGTAGATGCACTGGCCGAGCGCCAAGTGGGCCTCTGCCAGGTTGGGCTGAAGACGCAACGCCGTTTCAGCCTCCGAACGGGCTGTGTCTCGCCATTCTTCCGTAGGCTCGTAGAAATGGAATACCGCCGCGCACAGAGAGGCCAGCCGGGCGTGCGCAAGCGCGAAACCCGGGTCCAGCGCAATCGCCTGGGCGTAGCGTTCCCGGGCAGTCTTGTAATCCTCCAAAAGACTATCGGGATTTTCCGAGATTTGATTTGCCTGCAGATAAAGCACGTATGCCTCCGTGCTGTGCGTCGGCTTGATGGTCACGCGAGCTTTTTCCTCCGTGCTTAGATTGGCCCGCAGCGCGTCGGCGATTTCGCCGGCCAATTCGCCCTGTAGTCCCAGTGAATCGGTCAGGGTGCGATCGTAGCGATTGGCCCACAGGTTGCGATCCGTTGCGGCGTCGATTAATTGCACGTTGACCACTACCCGGTCGCCTTCTTTCCGCACGCTCCCTTCCAGAAGGTTGGCCACGCCAAGGGTTTTGCCGATATCGCGCAAATTTTGCCCGGAAACGCCGCGAAACCGCATCACGGAAGACCGGCTGATTACCTTGAGGTCTTTGATCCTGGCCAGGCTGGTCAGGATGTCGTCCTGAATGCCATCCGCAAAAAAGGCATTATCTGGATCGCGGCTGAGATTTTCAAAGGGCAAAACCGCCACACTTTTTTCCGGAGCCGGGCTTGAGGTGACCGTGACGGGAAAGTGGGAGGCGGCAGTTGCTTGCTTCTGGAGTGTGGGCTTCAAAAGGGAGGGCGCGAAAATGATCGCCGCGACTGCAAAAGCGACCAGTACCAGGCCGCTGATCGCAGTCGCTGCCAAAACGAAACGGCGCGTCGCCGGCAACCGCTTCGCTCTCGCCTGTTTCGCCTGCGCCAGCCTGATTTTGGCCGGCACGTGCGGATTGCCAATTTGATGGGAATAAAAATTCACCACCGACAAGGGGACTCCATGCTTGACAGGGCATTCCCCCAGCTCGTGCAGATGGGCTCGCCATCGGCGCGATTGCGCCAGATCCTCGGCGACGCGCTTGGAAAGAAGAATATGTCCCGCATCGCCGCAATCCATCACGCGCTGCGCGGTGTTGATGCCCGCGCCCGCCACGTTCGGCCGGTCATTCACATCGCGGACCTGATGAACCGGACCGCTGTGAATGCCCATCCGCAATCGCATATTCGGCGCCTTCTTCAATGCGTGGGCGATCTCCACAGCGCATTGCACCGGCGCCTCCAGACTGTGGAAGAAAACCAGGGCCATTCCGTCGCCTGTGGGAATGGAGATCAAATTGCCGGCAGCTTCCGCTGCGCGCGCCGGCTCGGTGTCGCGCACGATTTCACTCAGGCGCCGCTGCGCATCGCGCTGCTCATCCAGCAAAAGCTTCGAATAGCCCACCACGTCCATGAATAAGACGTGCGCAATCTCAAACCGTACGCCTGAACCGATCTCCGCCATGGAAAGGCTAAACATCGTCTATTCCGTCGTTTTCGGAAACGTTATTTCCGGTCACGACCGGCAAACCGGTGTTGCGGCCTTTGCGGGCTCAAGTCGGGCGAGGTTAAGCAAAGAGATCGCTGCCGCGGATGCGCAAGGTCGCAGAACCTTGCGCTGAGTTCCTCGCACAGAATTTAATTGCGTGGAACTCCTCCATCTCCCTCCCGAGGCTTGGGAACGGATTGCTTTCCCGAGGGAAAAATGGTCAGACGGTTTGGAGTTGCCTAATTTCCGTCCAGAAAGGTAACAGCGCCGGTATCCAGACTGTAATAAGCCCCTGTTACCTGCAGATCGCCTGAATCTACTCTGGCTTTGAGAACCGGTGTTGAGGAGCGCAGACTCTGCACAACGTGCTTGACGTTGGCCTTGATGCTTGTCTCCAGGTCATCCTTCGCAGTGGCTTCGACAGCAGGTTGGATCGCCTTGACCAACGACTGGATGTGCCCGGGCGCTTTCCCCCTGGCGGCGATCGTCTTCTTGGCCGCTTCGACAGCGCCGCAACGCTGATGGCCCAAAACGACAATCAGCCGCGTACCCAGGTGATCGACCGCATACTCAATGCTGCCCAGGCTTTCGTCGTTAATTACGTTGCCTGCCACCCGAAGCACAAACAGATCCCCCAGACCCTGATCAAATACGATTTCGGGCGGCACCCGCGAATCCGAGCAGCTGACGATAATGGCGAAGGGATGCTGGCTATTCGCCAATTCCGTTCGCCGCTCCGGTGTCTGGCCGGGATGCTGAAGATTCCCACTCACGTAGCGGGAGTTCCCCTCCTTGAGCTTGGAAATCGCTTCGGCCGGAGCCACGCCTGGTCGCTCCGGATGTCCGGGTTCGCCAGCCCTTACAAACTGCCCTGTGAACAAAGCCATAACGCTTGCTAACACGACATAACAGGTTGGTTCGATCCTTTTCATGGTAGCACGCTTAATGAATTGGGGCGACTCCAGTCAAGGAAATATTTTACTTGACACGCTTTAGGTTCACGGTCACAACTTCGACCATGAACACTTTCACCTCTCTCACACTTCAAAAGTGGGCAACAGGCAGGGTTGTCCTGAGCTATTTGGTCGGGTTTTTTGGCATCGCCTCTCTGGTTTCGTTCGCATGGGCCGGTGAGACGACGGGTAATTTCAAGGAGACAAAGGCGCCGGCGGAAGCCTATCCGAACAACCGCGGTTTTTACACTGGCGTTTTTGCGGGGGGCGCAGTGTCGGACAACGACGATATCGTGCAGAGCGGCACGGCGTTTATCATCCCGCCGCTCGATGTGCGGGCGACCGGTGCCGCTAAAAGTAACACAGGATTCATGGCAGGTCTTAACGTCGGGTATGAATGGCCGGGATGGAGCTTGGGCGGCGATCCTCGCTGGGCCTTGCTTCCGGCTTTGGAGTTTGAGGGCTATTACCTGAGCGCAGATCAAACCGGCTTCCTGAATAACCCTACGCCGCGCATCCCGGAGCACCTCTTTGATTTTCGCGCGCCAATGGACATTGGGGTGTTGATGCCCAATCTGGTTCTAACGCTGCATACACCCTACCGGGTTCATCCGTACATTGGCGGCGGCGTGGGAGCGGCCATTGTTTCCAATGTGGGGGCCAGCTCAATTCAGCTCGCTCCGCCCGAGCCGGGGATCAATCATTTTAACTCCAACCCGGATGCGTCGGATTGGGGGTTCGCAGCGACCGCCCGGGCGGGTCTGCGTTTTGATATCACTCGCCATTTGTACTTGTTTGCGGAGTACAAATTCCTGACCATCGGCACTACCAATTACACGTTTGGTTCGACCGTTTTTCCCACTCACCCGCGCACTTCGCCGTGGTCAGTTCATTACGGTGATATGTTCGAGCACATGGGCGTGGGAGGAATCGGTTTTGCGTTCTGAAAAGCTGGCCTGCCGCTGGACGGTTCAAGCGGTAGCGGCACTTTTGCCGGCGGTTTTCTGTTCCGGCGCGCCTGCTCAACGGGTTGAGCAGGCGCGTCCGCCGCTGGTTCCCGGCACCGGCCCTCTGCGACCAGCAAAGACGGAAAGTTTTTCCTTCATCGTTGCGGGAGACAGCCGGCCGCACAAGCCGAACCTCCCGTTGCCGCCTACAGCGGAGCAGATATTTACCGCCGCGCGCGCCTGGAAGCCGGCGTTCATCATCTGGACGGGCGATGCCATCTATGGCCTGAGCAGCGCTGACCCGGACGTTATTGCGAAACAGTATGCGGCATTTTTCCAAGTGGCGCGCAAGGCGGCGGCGCCGGTGTTTCTTGCGCCTGGCAATCACGAGATGGACGTCAGGATTCCTGTCGAAGGCCAAAAGCACAAGAGAGAAATTGGCAGCCCGCAGATGGAAGCGCTGTTCCGAAAAAACATGGGCCTGCCGCAGCGCGCCCCCCTCTACGGCGCTTTTACCTACGGCAATTCCCGGTTCATTCTGCTTAATTCGGAGGAGATTGCGCCGCCGGGCACAGAGCGCTCGCCGCATGCGAGGGTCGGAGCCGGCGGAGAATTGAACCTGGACCCGGGTTTTATCAGCGAGGAGCAATTGGAGTGGCTCAGGCGGGAACTCGATTCAAACAAGGCGCTTCACACGTTCATCTTTATGCATCATCCGATCAAGCCCAGGCAATCTCACATGAGGTTGAACCGCCGGAATGCTGAAGCGCTTTTGGAACTGTTTGGTCACTATCGCAACATTTCTTATGTGATCGCGTCGCACGAGCATCTTTATTACAATCCGCAGACCCGCGATACGACTCCGCCACCGGAGCGAATTGATCCGTCGCCGCAGCCGCCTCTTTACCTTGTTTCCGGAGGCGCCGGCGCGCCCCTGGAGGGGACGCCGGAGAACGGAGGTTTTCATCATTACCTCTTGTTCCGTGTGGAGGGAGACAAGGTGCAGCCGCGGCTGATCCGGCTTCCGTAACAACCGCAATATCCAGAGGGAAAAACTCTGCCCGCTGTCGCTGTTGGGGTGGAATCTCTCTCGGCGTCCGACGTTCTTAAACGTCGTAATACATCGCGAACTCGTACGGGTGCGGACGCAATCGCAGCGCGTCGTATTCCTTTTGTTTCATATCGATCCAGTTGGCGATGAAGTCTTCGTTGAAGACGTCGCCGCGCAACAGGAAAGCATGATCGGCCTGTAGCGCTTCAATCGCGCCGCGCAGCGAATCCGGCACGCTGGCGATTTGCGCCAGTTCTTCGGGCGGCAGTTCGTAAAGATTTTTGTCCAGCGGATCGCCGGGATCGATGCGGTTCTGAATGCCGTCCAAGCCGGCCAGCAGCATGGCGGAGAAGGCAATGTAGGGGTTTGCTGCTGCATCCGGGGTGCGGAATTCCAAACGCTTCGCCTTGGGACTGGCCGAATAGGTCGGGATGCGAATCGCCGCGGAGCGGTTTCGCGCCGAGTAAGCGAGGTTCACCGGAGCTTCAAATCCGGGGACGAGGCGTTTAAAGCTGTTGGTGGTGGGATTGGTGAAACAGGTGAGAGCGGGCGCATGCTTTAGGATTCCGCCGATGAAGAAGAGCGCCATCTCGCTCAGGCCGGCGTAGCCGTTGCCGGCGAACAACGGTTTGCCCTCCTTCCAGAGCGAAATGTGGGTGTGCATGCCGGAGCCGTTGTCGGCAAAGAGCGGTTTGGGCATGAAGGTGACTGTCTTGTTGTGCCTGCGCGCGACGTTGCGGACGATGTATTTGTAGTATTGCATGGAATCGGCCATCTGCTTTAGCGGGGCGAAGCGGATGTCGATCTCTGCCTGGCCTGCGGTGGCTACTTCATGGTGCTGTTTATCCACGGGAATGCCGGCTCTTTCCAGCTCCAGCGCCATTTCGTTGCGGATATCCTGAAGCGTGTCCATTGGCGGAGCGGGGAAATAGCCTTCCTTGGGTCTGATTTTGTAGCTCAGGTTGGGAAACTCTTCGCGCGCGCTGTTCCAATGCCCTTCGACGCTGTCGATGTGATGGAACGACGCATTGGCCTCGTAACTGAAGCGCACATCATCGAAAATAAAAAATTCCGCCTCGGGTCCGAAAAATGCCGTGTCGGCTATGCCGGTGCTTTTGAGGTACGCTTCCGCCTTCTCGGCGACGCCGCGGGGATCGCGATCGTAAGGCTCGCGGGTGATCGGATCCACGATGGTACAGATGAGAGAGAGAGTTTTCTCCGCGTTGAAGACGTCGATCCACGCGGTGGCGGGATCTGGAATGACGAGCATGTCCGAGGCGTTAATCACTTTCCAGCCGCGAATGCTCGAGCCGTCGAAGCCCAAGCCTTCGGTAAAGATATCCTCGTTGTATTCGCTGAGTGTGGTCGTGAAATGTTGCCAGGTGCCGGGTAAATCGGTGAATTTGAAATCCACGAGTTTAATCTCGTGTTCCTTGATCATCTTGCTGACATCGGATGGGGTTTTGTTCTTGGCCATAAGCTGGATGAAGGGTTGAAGCGTTAAAAAGTTAAACTTTTAAAATGCTCAGTGGCGTTCCGTCAAATTCCCGGACCGTTTGAAACGCGGTGAAACCCAGCGGCGCGCCAGCGGCGTCACACGGCCTTTTCGCCGATCTCCTCAGTGCGAATCCGCACCGCGTGTTCCACCGGGAGCACAAACACTTTGCCGTCGCCGATCTTGCCGGTCTTGGCCGCAGCCACCACTACGCTGACGGCTTTTTCCACCATGTCGTCCGCCATCACCACTTCCACTTTTACCTTCGGCAGAAAATCCACCGTGTATTCGCTGCCGCGATAGATTTCGGTGTGCCCTTTCTGGCGGCCAAATCCTTTTACTTCCGTCACCGTCATCCCCTCGATGCCGAGCTCGGCCAGCGCTTCTTTGACCTCCTCCAGTTTGAATGGCTTGATGATGGCTTCCAGTTTTTTCATGTCGAGGTAAGCTTCGCCCCGCGCAGAATTTTGCAAATCCCGGGGCGCGGCGTATGCGCGTTTCTCATAGCAACGGCTTGATGCGCGTGTCAAGCAATGTTTCCCAAAACCGGTCGTCGCGTGGCGCCGATGCGCTCGTTCGCGGATTCGTCGCGTGCGCACGAGTTTTTGGACAGGCGGCGCTGCGCACGCAGGTGAATTTGCGAAATATGTCGGGCGCTTATACTCAAGGCTGATGGCTGGCGATTCTTTTGTTCATCTGCACTTGCACACCGAGTACTCGTTGCTCGACGGCAGCATTCGAATGCGAGAGCTGATGAAGAAAGCGGCCGAGTTTCAGATGCCGGCGGTGGCGATCACCGATCACGGCAACTTGTTCGGGGCAATTGAATTTTATCAGGAAGCGCAGCGCGCCGGCATCAAGCCGATCATCGGATGCGAAGCGTATGTCGCGCCTGGATCGCTCCGGGACCGGCCGGCATCGCGCCGCGACGCGGCGTATCACTTCACGCTGCTGGCGGAAAACGAAACCGGCTACCACAACTTGATCAAACTGGTCACCACGGCGCACCTGGATGGTTTTCATTACGCGCCGCGAATTGACAAGGAGCTGTTGTCGGCCCGCTCGGAAGGGCTCATCGGGCTGAGCGGTTGTCTGGCGGGAGAAATCAACGCCGCGATTCAGGTGGACAACATCGCCAGGGCGAAACAGAGCGCGGCGGAGTATCGCGACATTTTGGGAAGAGAGAATTTTTTCATCGAACTGCATGACCACGGCATGGAGGCGCAGCGCAAATGCAACGCTGTGCTGCCGCAAATTGCTCGAGACCTCGGCGTCGGCCTGGTCGCCGCCAATGATGTCCACTTTCTGCGCCGCAGCGACCATGAGGCGCACGACGTCATGCTTTGCATCGGCACCGGCAAAATGGTGCAGGACGAAAATCGCCTGCGGTATTTGCCGGAGCTCTATTTCAAATCGCCGGAGGAAATGCGCGAGGTGTTCCGCGATTTTCCGGAAGCGATCCGAAACACGCTGGAGATCGCCGGCCGCTGCGATCTTCAGCTCGAATTTGGCCGCTCCAAGTATCCCGAGTATCCGCCGCCTCCGGGAAAATCGCGCGAGGCTTATCTGCGCGAGCTCTGTTACGAAGGATTACGCCAGCGGTACGGGGAGCGGGCGGCAACCGATCCGGAGTTGACCCGCCGGCTGGATTATGAGCTGAGCGTTTTCGAGAAAACTGGTTTCGTCAGTTACCTGCTCATCGTCTGGGATTTCATCCGGTTTGCCAAAGAAAAAGGCATCCCGGTGGGACCAGGGCGCGGTTCGGCGGCGGGTTCCTTGGTGGCCTATGTTTTGGGCATCACAGATATCGACCCGTTGCAGTATCGGCTGATCTTCGAGCGGTTTCTGAATCCGGACCGCGTTTCGCCGCCGGATATCGACATCGATTTCTGCGAAGCGCGTCGGGGCGAAGTGCTCGAATACGTGCGCCAAAAATACGGCGAACGGCGCGTGGCGCAGATCATTACCTTCGGCAAGCTCAAGGCCAAGAGTGTCGTGCGCGACGTTGGGCGGGTGATGGGCTGGAGCTATCGCGACGTCGATCGCGTCGCCAAAATGATTCCCAACGAACTCAATATCACCCTGGAGGCCGCGGTGGAAAAGAACCCGGAGCTCAAGCGCGCCATCAACACCGAACCGGCGACGCGGCAGCTCTTCGATTACGCCAGGGTGCTGGAAGGCCTGTCGCGCAATGCAGGCGTGCACGCCGCCGGCGTCGTGATCGCCGATCGCGATTTGTCCGATTACATCCCGCTCTGTCGCGATGTGAGAGGCAACGATGTCATCAGCCAGTATCCCATGGGGCCGCTCAATGATCTCGGTCTGTTGAAAATGGATTTTCTGGGTTTGAAAACCCTCACTGTCATCGAGGACGCCCTGGCGCTCATCCGGCGGCGGGAACCGACTTTTTCATTGAAGAACATCCCGTTGGATGACGAGGCCGCGTTCGCCCTCTACAACCGGGGCGAAACAATCGGCCTGTTCCAAATGGAATCGGCCGGGATGACGAGTTTATCCAGGCAGTTCGATGTGAAAAAGCTCGATGACATCATCGCCTTGATCGCTCTTTACCGGCCCGGGCCGATGGAACTAATCCCCGAATATGTGAGGGCGAAAAAAGGCATCACGCCGATCAAATATCTGCACCCGCTGCTCAAAGAGATCTGCGCCGATACCTATGGAGTGATGATCTACCAGGAGCAGGTAATGGCCGCCGCAAGCAAACTGGCCGGCTATTCGCTGGCCCAGGCCGATCTCCTGCGACGGGCCATGGGCAAAAAGGATAAGGAGAAGATGGCCAGGGAAAGAAAGAATTTTATCGAAGGCTGCGCCCGCACGAACAAGATCCCGGAAAAAAAGGCAAACGCCATCTTCGATTTGCTGGAAAAATTCGCCGGTTACGGATTCAACAAGAGCCACAGCGCCGCCTATGGGGTGATCAGTTACCAGACGGCCTATCTCAAGGCGCATTACCCGGTGGAATTCATGGCGGCTTTGCTCAGCAATGAAATCAATAACACGGACAAGATCTCGGTGTTCGTGAGCGAATGCCGGCGCATGGGTATTTCCATTTTGCCTCCCGACATCAACAGGAGCGGCTTGAAATTTGTTCCCGAAACGCCAGCCGATGGGAACACCGAACGGAATGAGTCCGCCTGCCGCGCGATCCGCTACGGTCTGGCGGCGATTAAAAATGTGGGGGAATCGGCCATGGCCGCAGCGATCGCCGAACGTGAGCAGCGCGGGCCATTTGTTTCCCTGGAAGATTTCTGCGCCCGATTGGACTCGCGCGTGGCCAACCGCAAAACGCTCGAAAGCCTGGTCAAGGCCGGCGCGTTTGATTTTCTCGGGCGGGATCGCGCCGAACTGTTTGCCGGCATCGACGACGCCATCAACGCGTCCGCCGCGGCGCAGCGGGATCGTTTGGCGGGGCAGGTTTCGTTATTTGATGAAACAACCGCTTCGGCAACCGCAAGAAAAAAACCGTTCAGCCGCTGGAGCGAACATGAAAAGCTTTCCTACGAAAAAGAGCTGCTTGGTTTTTATGTCAGTGGCCACCCACTGGATGCCTACGCTGAGATTTTCGCAGCCGGGAAATATCGCTCCATTGCCTCATTAGGCGAACTCGACGACCAAGCCGCATTCAAGATTGCCGGGGCCATCGTGGACGTGGAGAAGAAGTTCACTCGAAAAGAAGGAAAACCGTTTGCCGTTATTTGGGTTGAAGACCTGACCTCGGTGCTGGAAATGGTGGTCTGGAACGAAGTGTACCAGAAGGTCTCTGGCATTCTTGCGGCCGGACGCGTAATCGAGGCAAAGGGAACAGTGGAACGACGCGATGAAACGCTGCGCGCCGTTGCCCAGGATGTGAGGTTGCTCGAAGCGCGCAAAAATAATGGCGCTGGAGACGGGAGGTCGGGTCCGGTCGCCGTCTGTCTGCAGTTTCCTCCGGACATTACCTGCGCGGAACTGCGCACAGTGCGACAACTTCTTGTCAGTTCTCCCGGACCGCGACCGGTGCGGCTGTTATTCAACCGCGGTAACGGCCATTCGCTGCGTTTGGATGCCGGCGCGGAGTATTGTGTGAGTCTCACACCGGAGCTGGAGAAGAAACTGTCGCCCTGGCTGGTTTCGCCGCCGGCCCAGTGAGGGCGAGCCATTCTCCGGCGCGCAAAGCGACGCTAACGCCGTCTGGCTTTCTTTTTTGCACTGGTCGGCGTGGGTCGTGCCGGCGCACCCAGGATGAGACTGGCGCCATCGGCGCCGGCTGCGGACAAGCAGAGTGGAAACTGGCGGGCAGTCTCGCTCAGGTCTGTGATGCCAAAGGCGTCCAGGTCGGATTTTTGTTTCAGAGCGATGGTCCAGCGCGAATCGAAAAGAGCCCCATTAAAATCCACCTCCTGCAGCAGCGGCGCGAGCGATAAAGCCGCGGGAGCAATTTGGATTTGATCCACGCAACCCCTTGCCGGCTGTGCGAGACTGAAAACGGGAGATAACGCCGTGATCCTGACGAGGGTGCTGTTGGTATCCTCAAAATCGATCTCCCCGCGAAGCGCGAGCTCCGCGTCTTGGGTCGCCAGGTTTAAAAATTCCACAGCGGCGCGATTTCCCAGGAAAACTATGCGGCCACTGGCTTCGGTGAGATTTGAAAAAGTCCGGACCCTGGCGGATAAGCGACCGTTTAACAGTTGGGCCTCGCCAGTGATGTTGGGATGCTCCAGCGTTCCGGACAACGCGATGTGGCCATTCAAAATGCCTTCGCTAAAGATTTCCGAACTGAACAGACCGGGCGCATTGCCCAGAAGCAACGAAGGAAAATCGAGCGTCAGATTGAGCGGAGTAGCGCGGAAACCGGTCCAACCTGTGCCCAGGGGAAGCGCAAATTGTGCGGTGAAACTCAGCGGACTCGAACCCGGCGCCTGAATGGCGCCGCGGGTGTCCCAACGGCCCGATTCAACAGTTGCCTGGAAGTTGGCCGGCAACGCCCGGCCCTGCTTTTCCAAAAGAGAAGAAGCGGAAAGGTAATCGGACAAATTTTCCACTGAACCGGCGATGACGCCCGAATAATCGTGCTGGCCCGACAGGTCGATTTTGCCTCGGGCGCTGAAAGAATCGTTCTTGCGCTTGATCTCCAGGCTTTCGATTTGCAGCTCGGGTGCCTTCAAATTTAAGCGGGCGCTCAAATTGTCCACAACAGTGTTGAAAAAGGTCAGCGACGCGCCTTGCAGTGTCACGTGGCCGCCAAATTTTCGGTCGCGCGTGTCCATGGCGCCCTCCACTGTGATTTTCCCGGCGAAGTCCCGCTGGTTGCCCCCAAAGAGCGCGGCGAACTCGCCCAGCTCATTGATCGAAGCGGAAATGGTGCCGCGAAAATCGGGACTCAGCCAGCCGCTCCAGTTGGTCGGCAAGCGCGCTTCCCCGCTTAGAGTGAACTGGTTGCTTTTTTGCTTGATGTAAAGCTGCTGAAGCTGGATGCGGCGGTCGTAAAGCGCCGCGCCGAGCATGATCGCTTCGGCGGTGCGATTGCGCCAGGTAAGCGCCGTCAGTTCAGCCCAGAGCGAGGCGGTGACGCGGTCCGGTTCGCTGAGGTTGCCGCGGAACGTAAAGTTGCCGGCGTGCAGCAGGCCATCGACGCGATCGGCAAAGCCGAAGGCCTCCGAGGTCTGGTCGAGAGAAACATCCGTGGCGCCGCCGGCGATTTTCCACGTGGAATGGGATGAGCGCCATTCGTGGGAAATGTTGCCGCGCAGTTTGCCGTTGAATGCGTCCAGCTCAAATTGCAGAGCCACGCGCTGATTGCCGATGCGCGATAAATCCACCGTCGCCGATTGCAGATCAAGACCGCGCGTCAGAGTAAGTCCCGCCAGAGACAGCCGGTCGGCTTCCCAGTGGGTTGCGCCACGCAGTTGCGTAAAAGTCTGATGAAACCACGGAGAAGCAATGAGGAACTCCTCCGCGCCGAAACGGCCCGGTTCGGTTTCGCTGGCTGAGAGAAAACCGTTGCGAAGCAGCGCCAGGGTGGGGCCGCTTTCGACGCGCGTTTCCAATCGGGCAATCTCCAAAGTATCCGGCAGCAGCCGGTGCAGCGTGGCCCACGCGCGGTGGCTGAGCGCCCGAGCGCCCGGATTGGCGCGATGTACTTCGCAGCGCAATTCCCCGATCGACAAATTGTGGATGGCGCGGCCACGCAGGTGGAGCAGGATGTGTTTGAAGTTCAGGGTGAACCGCGCGTTGGTGGCCGTCACCTCCACCCGCAACGCGTCGTCCCGCGCGCTCTTCAATTGAAGCCGGTGGATTACAACCGGTCGCAAAAATGGCGCGTCAATCTGGTCGATGTTGGCGGTAAAAGCTTCCTTTTGCGCCCGCCACCAGACCCAAAACCGCACGCCGTTTGAAACCGCCGGGGGCGTGAGCCAAATCGTCGTTGCGGCGGCGAGCAAAATCAAAAGAATACCGAGCGCCAGTCGGTTTCTCACGTGCAGCCCGCGCGGAGGTTGTTGACGCATCGTTTTCATTTGCCCTTGTGGGAAGCCATGCTGCCGAAAATCACGCGCAATGGCTGCGACGTGTGGATTCGCTCTTGGAGCTCCTGTTGAAGGACGCGCTCGGCTTCGGCGGCCAATCCGCTTGCTTCCGCCTTTTCCCGGGCCAGTCTGGGGAGGATTGAGAATTCGCTTTCGACATCCTTGCCTGAAATTCTGTTCCAAAGCCCGTTTTCGAATGCAAGAACCTCCACCTGCTCCTGTTCGAGGCCCAAAATGCGGGCGCGAGGAAGGCGCACCACGATCTGTTCCGGCTGAATATCGACTGAAACACCTTCCTGCAGATCGAAACCGGCTTTGGCGTTGAACGTGCCGTGAATTTTTACGCGCTTGGAACTGCCGATCCAGGTATGAAGCAGTTCGTGCTCGACTTCAATCCTTCGGGACAGAGCAACCAGTTCCTCCACGGGTCTGGTGGCCTCGAAGTAAACCCGGTTGTTGATGGTGACGCGCGGCTCCAGATGTGCCAGGTCGATGAAAGCCGAGCGAAGCTGTTTGCCGATGCGTTCCATTTCCGCGGCGCTCTGGCGCGCCGCGCGCGCAGGCCAGCTTTCGATGCGCCAAAAGATGATCAGAATGATCAGCGCAGCGAAAAACGCCGCGAGCGTGAACGCCACCGGCCAGGTTAACGCTCCGGGATTTGCTCGAGAACGACGAAGCACGAATGACGAATGTCGAATTAATGAAGAAACACAAATGAGTAAATGCGAGGCGCCGCTGATGATCACGCCAGGCGTCGCCTGCCAGCCTTGCTCGTGGGCCCAAAAAAATTACCGCCCCCCACGCCCGATAGGCGTGAAGGGCGGCTGTTCCCCCCAGAACACTCGTAAAAAACTTGAGGCTACTAAACGAGCTTTCCGCTCGTCGCAACAAAATTTATTTAAAATTTTTTTTGATCGCTCTCATCGTTGGCGCGTGGGCAAAGCTTGCGCAAAGGGACGCGGAGGTTTCTAATTTTATATGCGCGATTTGTTTGATGAATCTCCGGCGGCGCGCAGCCTTGCGGGATCGTTGTTGGTTGCGCATCCCAATCTGCTCGATCCCAATTTCCGGCGCGCGGTGCTTTTTCTTTCCGAGCACGATCCTGAGGAAGGGGCCATGGGCGTGATCATCAACCGGCCGCTCGACCGGCAGGTGGCGGATCTGGTGGCGGAGCCGCCGCCGGGCAAGCTGGCACAGATTCCGGTTTTTCTGGGAGGACCGGTGGGGAAAGATCGGCTGATCTTTGCCGCTTTTGAATGGCACAAGGGCGCCGGCTTAAAGCTCAATCACAATGTCAATCTGGAGGAAGCGACGGATGAGAAAAAATCCCTCGCCGTCTGCGCATTTGTTGGTTACGCAGGCTGGAGCGCCGGACAGCTGGAAAACGAGATGAAAGAGAAAGCCTGGCTGGTGCACAAGGCCAGCCCGGGGTTGCTGCGGCTGGAGCGGTTGCCCAATCTTTGGTTCGACATCATGCGGAGTCTCGGGCCCTGGTACAAAATGCTCGCCGCAGCGCCTGATGATCCATCGCGAAACTGAAACCAGACGACAATGAAGAGCCGATGCGCGACGAGTCCCAGGCGTTTTTATCTTGTCACCGGGTGCTCATGACTTTTCACTGTGCGCGATGATCATAGGCGTTCCCAAAGAGATTAAAGAACAAGAGCAGCGCGTGGCCTTGCTGCCATCGGCCGCCAGGCAGCTCACCCGCCGCGGACATTCTGTCTTGGTGGAAAAAAACGCCGGAATTGGCTCGGGTTATTCCGACGAACAATACGCCAGGGCTGGCGCGCAGATTGTGGATGACGCAAAAGATGTCTTCGGCAGCGCGCAGCTGATCGTCAAGGTCAAGGAACCGCTCGAGGCGGAGTTTCCGTTGCTGCGCAAGGGACAGATTCTTTTCACTTATCTGCACCTGGCCGCGAGCAAATCTTTGACCGAGGCGCTGCTGAAATCAGGCGTCACCGCGGTGGCGTATGAAACGATTCAGGTTAACCATCGGCTGCCGTTGCTGGAGCCGATGAGCGAAATCGCAGGGCGAATGTCGGTGGTGATGGGGGCGAATTTTCTGGCGAAATATAATGGCGGCAGTGGCGTGTTGCTGGGAGGTGTGCCCGGCGTTTTGTCCGGGCGAGTAGTGGTCCTGGGTGGCGGCACGTCGGGCGTCAATGCGGCGCGGATGGCTGCCGGCCTGGGCGCTGAAGTGACCATACTTGATGTGGATCTGGAGCGTTTGCGCTACCTCGATCTGGCTATGGGCAACACCAACACACTTTATTCCAGCGAGGCGAACCTGTACGAATTAATGGCGGATTGCGATCTGCTCATCGGAGCCGTGCTCGTGCCCGGAGCCAAAGCACCGAAACTGATCACGCGCCAGATGTTGCGAAAAATGAAACCCGGCAGCGTGTTCGTGGACATTTCCATCGACCAGGGCGGTTGCGCAGAAACATCGCGCCCCACGACGCACACCGATCCAGTGTACGTCGAAGAAGGCGTAACTCACTATTGCGTGGCCAACATGCCGGCCGCTTACTCGCGCACCGCTACTCAAGCCCTGACGAATGTGACTTTTCCTTATGTGGAATTGCTCGCAGATCGCGGGCTCGACGAAGCGTGCAAAAAGCAGCCAGCCCTTATCGGTGGCATCAACATCCGCGATGGGCGTCTCACCTGCCGCGCGGTTGCCGAAGCGCATGGGCTCAAATACGAAGCGCCCCTTTAACAGGATTTGTTCCCGCAGGAATTTTTCGGCGCCATAAAAACTGCCTTGCTCCCAACAGGCAATTAAGAGAATATCCGCTTTCAAACTCACATTATGAAAAAATACATCTGCATTCTGGCCGGCGCCGCCGCGCTTCTTGCGGCGTGCGAACAAAAGACAGAGGTTACTCAGCCGGCGGAAAGTCCCGCCGCGACGGCTACGCCCGCCACTACCACTGAAACGACTACGACTGAAACATCCACGCCGGCTGCTGCGGCCGAATCCCCTGCCGGCGCGAGCGAGTCGCCCAGCGGCGCGATGGAATCTCCGCCCGAGACGTCGCCCTCGCCATAGAGTTTGCGGGTTCCTCCGTTTGCGAAGTCTTCCTCGGGATCAGCTGAGGAAGACTTTTGCTGTACGCGCGGCCATGAGGGATGCTGTTGGAGAGCTGTTCGGCCTCGGAAACAATGAACATGGACCGGGTGCGCGCTTATACCTTTCCAAAAACGCGTCGTCTCACGCGCCCGTCCGAGTACGAGCGCGTTAAGCGCGACGGCTTCCGGCTGCGGGGAAAATTGCTGACGCTTGGCGCGCTGCGCATTGCCGGCTCCGGTCCGTCGCGCGCGGGCATTGTTACCTCGCGGCAATTGGGCGGCGCGGTGATCCGCAACCGGGTGCGGCGACGGCTCCGGGAAATTGTTCGTCTGCATCAGCATCAATTGCGGGATGATTTTTGGCTGGTGCTCGTGGCGCGGCGCGACGCCGCGACCGCCGACTACGCTGCGCTGAGAGATGAATGGTTGCGTCTGGCAAGGCGCGCTTCTATCCTGCACGGATGCGTGGACTGATTCGCTTTTTGGTTCGCATTTACCAAGGGACGCTCTCGCCTGCCCTCTCTTTGCTTTGCGGGCCGGGCGGCGGCTGCAGATTCACACCTACCTGTTCGGCGTATTTGCTCCAGGCTGTGGAGACTCACGGCGTTTTCCGCGGAAGCTGGCTGGGATTGAAACGGCTGGCGCGCTGCCAACCGTGGGGTGGCTGCGGATATGATCCGGTTCCCCGGCGCAATCCCGTCGCAGCCGCGCTGCGCGCTGTAGCCGGCGCGGAGCAGCAGTGCTGGACACACCGATCTGGCGGCGACGACAAATAGCTCTCTGGTTGCGGAATTATGGACCGAACTGCGTGGATTGTTGTCATTCTTTGCGTAATCGGATTGTTTGCTTGGCAATGGTGGGTGGCTCGCCAAATGCAAACGCCAGCCGCCGCAGGCGCGCCATCGCCATCGCCGCAGCCGTCGCCGGCGGTCGTCACCGCCACAGCTGCGCCCGCGGCCTCACCCTTTTCCACTCCTGCGCCGGCGATTGAGCAACCGACGACGTCGTTTGCGGAAAAGACCGAGCTGCTGCGCAACAATGATGCGGAACTTCGCATAACCAACCGCGGGGGCGGAATCAGCGAGGTCATTTTGAGTAATCACATTGGCGAGAACGACAAGCGGGTCACATTAAATTCGCCGCAACACATGCCAATTGGAGCGATTGTCGATCAACCGGCCACACCCGTTCTTGCCGAGTTCGCGTTGTCCCGGACCGAGGACGGTGGCGTGCGCTGCGAGCGGGCCACGCCCGAGGGAATCACCATGCGCAAGAAGTTCTTCTTTCCCGAGACGGCGGAGAAAAAGGATAATTTTTTGGTTGAACTCGATCTGGAGGTGGTCAACGCCGGCGCGCAGTCCTACGTAAGCAACGGTTATTTTGTGGCGCTTGGCTCGGCTGCGCCGATTCATCCCAGAGATTATCCCTACTACACCCGGCTGGTCTGGTGCATCGATGGAAGGCCGCACGATAAAAACGTGAGCTGGTTTCAGGGCAGCGGCGGTTTTCTGGGGTTGGGGCAGCGTCCGCCACAGCCGTTTTTTCAGCAGGATTTCAGCGGCGCGGAGTGGACTGCTGTGACCGACCAGTTTTTCGCCACGCTCATCGCGCCGCTGAACGCGAAGGCGACAGGCATCTGGGGCCGCGCATTCGATGTTTCAGCGGCGCAGCACATGGTGGGAATCGAAGGGGCGATGCGCATGCCGGGTTTCCAGTTGCAACCCGGCCAGACCTACAGCGCCCGGTTCGAGATTTATGCCGGCCCGAAAATTTATCACCGCCTCGCCCGGCTCCAGCACAACGAGGCCGAGATCATGAATTTCGGGATGTTCAAAATCGTGAGTCAGTTTCTGCTCAATTTCCTCAACACCATCCACAGCGTGGTGAAGGATTACGGCGTCGCCATTCTGATTTTGACAGCCATCATCCGCATTGTGCTCTGGCCCCTGCAGAGCAAGGCCAACCAATCCATGCGCAAAACGGCGTTGCTGGCGCCGAAAGTGCAGGAGCTGAGAGAAAAATACAAGGACGATCCCACGCGCATCAATCAGGAGATGATGAAGCTTTACAAGCAATATGGCATCAACCCGGTGAGCGGCTGTTTGCCCATGGCCATTCAAATCCCGATTTTCTTCGGCCTGTATCAGATGCTGGCGCAGGCCGTGGAACTGCGCAACGCCAGGTTCCTTTGGGTGCACGATCTTTCGCAGCCCGACACGGTGGCGCACCTGCCGGTGCTGGGATGGCCCGTCAATATTATCCCCCTGTGCATGGCTGCCACTCAGGTCTGGCTTATCGCCATGACCCCAAAGACCGGCGATCCCACGCAGCGGCGCATCATGATGTTTACGCCGCTGATCTTTTTATTTATCTGCTACAATTTTGCCGCAGCTCTGGCATTGTATTACACTGCGCAGAACCTTTTCAGTATCGTGCAATTTTATCAGAATAAGCGCCAACCGATGCCGACACTGGAAAAAGTTGCCCCTGCCGGAAAACGGAAACGATGATGACGCCAAAGGAACTGCTCGACACGATGCTTGGTTATCTCGGTTTCGTTGTTCAAATCGAGGAGACCACCAACGAGGGCGGCAATCCCACCCTGCAAATCTACACCGAGGAAAGCCGGCGACTGATCGGTCGCAACGGCGAAACGCTCGAGGCCATCCAGTTTTTGCTCAACCGGCTGCTGCAAGCCAGGGACAAGGAGGCGCCCAAAATTATCGTTGATTGCGAACATTATCGTTCCATGCGCGAAGACCGAATCATCCAGCGCGTGCGCGAGCTGGCCGAACGCGTGCGTATCACGGGCCGTTCGCTCCAGCTCGAGCCAATGAATTCGTACGAACGCCGCCTCGTCCACAACGCCTTCAAAGACGATCCGGAGATTGCCACCTGGAGTCCATCCGATTCGGCGCGGATCAAGCAGATCACCCTGATTAAACGCCAGCCAAAAAGGGAAACGGCGCAAACCGAGCCTCTGCGGAAAGAGCAGTTGTCGCCCTGAGGCCCGAACCTTCGAAAAGCGGAGCCTTCATTGCCGAAGCCGGGCTGCGTCTGTTCCACTGCCCGGAAGCGTTTCTGGTCGCCAGCGGAATTTTTGCAGAAGCGGACTGCTTTTTCCCTCGGCGGCATCGGCGATGATTTCCCCAAGCACCGGAGCGAACTTGAATCCATGTCCGCAATCGCCGGCTGCGATCACCAGGCCAGGGCGTTCCGGATCGCGAGCAATCCAGAAATGTCCGTCGTGCGTGTCGCAATACATGCACAGGCGAGTGGAAACAACGGGCGCGCCGGCCAGCGCGGGGAAGGCGCGCCGCAAAAATTCACGCAGATCGCGCACCTGCTCGGCAGTCACGGCGCGCTCCGGAGAATCGGGAGGCATCTCGCGCCCGGGGCCATGTTGCGCGATTTTCACGATGCCGTCCCGGTTTATTGGAAATCCGTAATAGCCGGTGGTGGTAATGTCCGCTCCGAAAACCGGGAACCGTTCGGGCGCGAAAAGCTCAGGCCTTGAGGGCTTGAGATGAAAGACCGGCTGTCCCGTGGATCGAAAGAAGGCTCGGGTAAAAGGCAAGAGGCCGGGTGTCCACGCGCCGGTTGCCATGATGACCAGATCGGCGGCGATCTTCGCTTCGGCGCAATTTTGCGCTGCATCTGCTGCAACGGATTCCTTTTTCTGTTGCAGCACGACTCCCCGCACCCGGTCTTCCCCCTCATCAAGGCAGAGGAACTGGCGTCCCTGCAAAAGCTCTGCTCCAGCGGATTTGGCGCGCCCCAGCAGAGTCGCAACCGCGCGGCCGCTCTCGGCGTAGCCTGCCTCCAGTTCCAGAACCCCGTCAGGGAACAGTTCCGGATCCCAGGCCGGAAAGCGTCGCAGCCCCGAGTGCATTCGCTCAACCTTGTGTCCGCGTCGCTGCAGCGTTTTGAAGCTTTCGTATTCAAAATCGCCGGGCCGCATTTCGCGCTGACGCATGAACATGACGCCGACCTCGTGATAGAGCTCGGCGTTGGATTCCTCATTCCATTTGCGCCAGAGTTGGATCGATCGCTCCGCGAGTTCCGTGTAATCCTCGTCCGCTCCGTACGCCGCGCGAACCACTTTGCTGATGTCGGTGGACGCCGCCAGCGGATGCGGCAGCGGCCCGGGATCGACGAGCGCCACTGCGTGCCCACGCTTTCGCAGCTCAATCGCAGCGGTGACTCCGTTGATGCCTGCGCCGACGATCACGACCCTGGCCATTGCAAAACACGGCACGCGCGGCAGCGTCCGTGTCAAGCGCGGATCATTTTATCCACTTCTTTCCAGGGCCCGTTCTCTTTCCAATAGCGTGGGATGCGAATAAAAAAAGCTGCTGTAGAGCGGGTGCGGTGTGAGGTTGCTCAGATTTTTCTCGCTCAGTTTGCGCAGCGCCTGCGCGATCGACCCAGCTTCGCCCATGGCTGCCCGCGCAAAAGCGTCGGCCTCGTACTCAAAGCGGCGGGAAAGCATGTTGAGCAGCGGCCCCACCCAGAAAGTAATCGTTCCGGCCAGCAGTCCAAACAACAGCATTGCGGGAACGACTGTCGCCGCAGAGAACGTGCCCTGATACGCGAAGCCGAAAGCGTCGTAAAACCATTGTTGGCGCGCCAGCCACGCGATAGCGCCGAACCCGGCAAAGACGCCGACAACGGAAAGGGCAAGCGACTTCGGAACGTGGCGCCTTTTGTAATGACCAATCTCGTGCGCCAACACCGATTCCACTTCCGGTTCAGTCAGCTGCGCGATCAGCGTGTCGAACAGGACAACTTTCCGGAACCGTCCAAACCCGATGAAAAAAGCGTTGGAATGGCGGGAGCGTTTGCTGCCGTCCATGACCTCGATGTTTCGCACGGGAAAATCGACGCGCTGTGCCAGCGCAACCAGGCGCTTGCGCAACGGGCCATCGGGCAGCGGCGTGAACTTGTTGAAGAGCGGCAGGATGATTGCCGGCGCGATCAGCGCCATGACCAGTTGGAAAAGGACGACCACTGCCCCCGCCCAAATCCACCAGGCTGTCCCGGCCCAGTCAATTAATTTTAACACGACAGCGAGCAACGGATAACCAAACAGCGCCGCGAGCAGGAACGCTTTCACCCGATCGCTGATCCATGTCTTCATCGTCGCGGTGTTAAAACCGAATCGCTGTTCGAGTTTGAATTGCGCGTACCAGGCAAACGGCAGCGCGAGAAGGCTCAGAGCGACGCCAGTGGCAAAGAGGAAACCGGAGAGCGCCCAGATCGACTCGCCGAAGGTCTTCGCGAACCAGGCGAACCACCGCGGCAACAAACCGCTGAATAACAAGGCGGTGAGCAGCGCTGTATCCCACAGGATGGCGATGTCGCCAAAATGGCTTTTGGCCAGCGTGTACTCCACCGAGCGGCGATACGTCGGTTCATCAATCATTTCTCGGAATGCGGGCGGCACCTGGTTCGCGTGAGCGCGCACATGCTGCCTGTTGAGCCGGCTCAGCCACAGTTCAGCAAGTGCGCGCGCAAGGATGAGACCCAAAACAGCGACTGCAAATGGCGACATGACCAGGCAATTTATTCGCCAAATTCAAAAATGATTTTGCCGCCGCGTTTGCCTTGCGCTGCGTGGGCGACTGCAGTCTTCGCTTCGGCCAGCGAATACGCTTTTTCCACTTTCGTTTTGAGCAGACCGCGCCTGGCCATTTCGAAAATCCGCTCAAACGCTTTCATGCGTTCGGCCGGAGCGGCGTTGTCGTACCATTTGTTGATCCAGATTCCGCGGAATCGAAGGTCTTTAAAAATAAGCAGGCCATTTGGAATTTTCAGCGGCTGCAACCCCATCGCGCCATAAGTCACCAGAGTTCCTCCTGGCGCCAGACAATTGGCCAGCCGCAGCGCGCTGTCGCCGCCGACCGCGTTCAGGCCCAGGCCTATTGGTGCGTCGCCGGTCGCCGCTTTCACTTCGTCTCGCAGGTGTTCGCCGTCAACAAGCACAACGTC
>Ga0209581_1001674_pt1 | contig 24469 bp, 22 predicted proteins | sample Coa_R2_FD_187160 | JGI IMG/M metagenome (GOLD analysis project Ga0209581, IMG submission 187160) | Surface soil microbial communities from Centralia Pennsylvania, which are recovering from an underground coalmine fire - Coalmine... | ecosystem: Environmental > Terrestrial > Soil > Unclassified ...
TCGCGCAGAACTCGAAGAGGCCACGACCGACCCCGACCTCAACGCCTGGTATGACTCGAACGGCTCGGAGAACGCCGACAAGTGCGCGTGGACTTTCGGCTCGCACCAGACGCAGCTCGCGAGCGGCGCGTGGTACAACGTCACGCTCGGCACACGCCACTTCCTGATCCAGCGCAACCTCGCCGCGTCCGACAGCAAGTGCTACATTGACTGGCTCAACAGGCTCCAGTAGCCCCGACCAGTCGTCCGCCCGCGCCCGACGGCCAGCCCGAGCGGCGCAAGGTGACACCTGAAAAAGCTCAAGCCGCCCGCGGTTGCTGCACGCGGGCGGCTTGAGCTTTTGGGGCGAGGAGTCTTCGGTCGAATTCCGCCCGCGCGTGCGGACTCGACGCCGTCGCAAGCGCGTCGGCGTAATCCGAGCCGCCGCTCACTCGAACTTACCGTCGCTCATCCGAACTTAAAGGACGCGGTCGCCGGGGCCGAGCACACGCACGCGCGGCAGCGCGTACAACTGCGGCGCAACCACCCGTGGCACGACCACATGCGGCGCGGCGAGCGCTGGCGGAACTGCGATGCGCGGGACGACGGTCGCCGCAATCGGCGCTTCGAGGCGGAAGCCTTCCGGGTTGATGAGAACGCCCCGCGGCGACTCCCACCGTTCGGGCTTGACGCGAACGTTGCGCTGCTTGCGTTCGCGCACGATTGTCAAAGTCACCTCGCCGTCGTCCTTATCGCCGAGCGCGCGCACGAGATCGCCCGCGTCTTCGACCTGCTGCCCCGCCGCCTCCGTGATCACGTCGCCCGCCCTGAGGCCCGCCTTCTCCGCCGGGCTGTTCGGCTCGACCGAGCTGACGAGGATGCCGTGCGAGACGCCGAAGTAGTCGGCGAGTTGCTTGCCGAGCGGACTCGTCGTCACGCCGATGCGCCGCGAAGGGCCGAGGGCGAGGACGCCGGGGTGCGTGCGCTGCAACTCTTCGAGCTTCTTGTTCAGCTCCTCGTTCTGCCGCTTCCACTTCTCGGAGTTCTTAGCCCACTCCTCGCCGAAACGTTGCGCGTCGGCGAGGTCAACGCCGCCGGAGAGGACGCCGCCCGCCGACGGCATCATCACGGGTTCGTGCCGCGCGAGCGTCGCGCCTAGCTGCTGCTCCGAGCCGCCGCGCAGGACGCTTATCCGAACCGTGTGGTCGGGCGCGGACTCTTCGATGAGGCGCGTGAGCTTGCGGACGCTCCCGACCTCTTCGCCCTCGAAGCGGACGATCACGTCGTGCTCGCGGAGTCCGGCGCGCTCGGCGGGGCTGCCCTTGACGACCTCGCGGACGCCGACGCCGCGCGGCTCGCCCGCGAGTCCGTACTCGGCCATGTTCGCGCGCGTCACGTCCTCGACGTGGATGCCGAGGAACGGCCCGTCGTCGAAGAAGGTCGCGGCGAAGGCCGGCGGCGCGGGCGTCTCCGGCGCTTCGGCGGCGGCGGGCGGAGTCGAAGGCGAGGCGGGCGCGGGCGGCGCGGCCTGCTGCGCGCGGACGATTGCCGTTGCGGACAGGAGTGCGAGTGCGGCGAGAAACGGGAGCGCTCTTGCTTTCATTGACACGAAGACCTCCTGAGAATGTTTCTTCGCGCTTGCACGCCGCGCGCGCGCGCGGGTTCCGAAATTTGCTTCCCGCGCGACTTCAAATTTCGAGAAGCCCCGGCGCGTCCCGAATTACGGATTTAATCTCGCCGCGTCGCGCCGAACGCGCGCCGCGCGCCGGGTGCCCGCGGCGACGGGCCGCCGGAGACTTTTCGCTTTACGGCGCGGCTCGACGACTGTCACAATGAGCGCACGAAAACTCGTCCGAAGAACCTGCGACCGCGCGAGACTAACGCACACATGAATTTCGGCAACCTGTCGGCCATCGTCGTCGCGCACCCCGGCCACGAGGTGCGCGTACACGGCTTCGTCGAGCGCGAGCGCCCGCGCGTCTTCGTCCTGACCGACGGGTCGGGGCGGACCGGAAGCCCTCGCATCGCCGCGACCGCGCGCTACCTCGAAAATTTCGGCGCTCGGCCCGGCGCGGTCTTCGGTCGCTTCACCGACACGGAAGTTTATGGCCGAGTCCTCGCGCGCGACTTCGGCGCGTTCGTGAGTCTCGCCGAAGAGTTGGCCGAAGCGTTCGCCTCCGACGCCGTCGGCTCTGTCGTCGGCGACGCGTCCGAGGGCTACAACACGACGCACGACATCACGCGCCTCATCACGAACGCCGCCGTCGAGTTGGCGAGCCGCGCGCGCCGCGCGACGATTGCCAGCTACGACTTCCCCGTCGTCCGAAGGCCCGACCACTGCCCCGCGCGCCTGCGCGACCGCTCCGTCTGGCTGCGGCTCGACGACGCGGCGTTCGCGCGCAAGCTCGACGCCGCCTTCGAGTTCTACCCCGAACTCGCCGCGGAAGTCCGCGACTCCTTGAGCGGGCGCGGCGGCGGCGCGGTCGCCGAACACTTCGGCCTCCGTCGCGACGAGCACGCCGCGACGGATTTGAGCGGCCTCGACGTGTTCCGCGTCGAGTGCCTGCGCCCCGTTTCTCAAAACGACCCGCCGTTCGAGGGGCGCGTGCCCTTCTACGAACTTCAGGGCGAGGCGAGAGTCGCCGAAGGGATTTACGAGCGCGTGATCCGATACCGCGAGCACCTCCGACCGCTCGCCGACGCGCTGGCCGAAGCCGTCGAGAGGAGAAGCTGATGGGCCGCGGCCTCCGAGTCCTCATCACCAACTGCGCGATGTCGAACCGCACGGGCACCGAGTTGTTCGCGCTCGAACTCGCGCTCGCGCTCCTCGGCGCGGGGCACACGCCCGTCGTTTACACTTCGCAGACGGGCGCGCTCGCCGAACGCCTGCGCGAAGCGACCGTGCCCGTCACCGACGACCTCGGCACGATCTCTTCGCCGCCCGACATCATCCACGGCCAGCACCACGTCGAGACGATGACGGCGCTGCTTCACTTCGGCGACGCGCCCGCGCTCTTCTACTGCCACGGCTGGCTCCCCTGGGAGGAGCGCGCGCCGCTGCACCCGCGCATCCGTCGCTACGTCGCGGTTGACGACACGTGCCGTGACCGTCTGCTGTGGGAGTGCGGCGTCGAAGAGTCGCGCGTGCGCGTCGTCCTCAACTCGGTTGACCTCGAACGCTTCAGGCCGCGCGCGCCGCTGCCCGAACGACCGCGGCGCGCGCTCGTCTTCAGCAACAAGGAACTCCGCCACGCAGAAGCCGTGCGCGAGGCTTGCGCGCGCGCGGGCGTCGCGCTCGACTTCGCCGGGCTGAGTTCGGGCGACGCGGTCGAAGAGCCGGAGAAGATTCTGGGCCGTTACGATCTCGTCTTCGCGAAGGGGCGCTGCGCGCTCGAAGCGCTGGCGGTCGGCGCGGCGGTCGTGCTGTGCGACGCGGTCGGGCGCGGCCCGCTCGTGACTTCCGCGGAGGTCGCACGCTTGCGCCGCCTCAACTTCGGCGTGCGCGCGCTTCAGGGCGAGCTGAGCGCCGACGCGGTCTTCCGCGAAATCTCGCGCTATGACGCGGCGGACGCCGCGCGCGTCTCGCGCTTCGTCCGCACGGACGCCGACCGCGCGCGCGCCTTTGAAGAGGTCTTCGCGCTCTACCGCGAAGTCATCGAAGAGCACCGCGCCGCGCCGCGCGACCCGCTGGCCGAAGGCCGGGCCGCCGCCGCTTACCTCCGCTGGGCGATGAGGGGCGCGCGGGCCGAGCGCGCGGAGTTCGAGAACTCCGCCGCGGGGCGTTTGCGGATGTGGGTCGTCAAAGCGCCGGTCGTCGGCTCGCTGGTTCGGTTCGCGGGCGGAAGGCTCAGAGGGAAGGGGCGAAGAGTGTGACGACGAACGACTCCGCCCACGCGACGAACGCCGTCGGTTTCGAGCCGGCGGCGCGCGCACACGCCGGCTTGAAGATACTCGACATCGGCTGCGGCAGGCACAAGACTCCGGGCGCAATCGGACTCGACAGCAACCCGCGCTCGGACGCCGACGTGATTCACGACCTCGACCGCGTGCCTTACCCTTTCGCCGACGACGAGTTCGACCTGATCGTCGGCAACCAGGTCATCGAGCACGTCTCCGACCTGCTCGCCGTCGTCGCCGAGCTTTACCGCGTGGCGAAGCCCGGCGCGATTATCCGGCTCGACACGCCGCACTACTCCGACGTTGCGTCCTACACAGACCCGACGCACAGGCGGCACCTGACGACCGAGTCGTTCGCCTACTTCACCGGCGACCGCCCCGACTTCGACTTCTACAGCCACGTGCGGCTCCGCCCGCGCGTCATCCGCGTGACGATGCTGAAGCTCTGGCGTCTGCTCGGCTTCGAGCTTCTCGTGAACGCGTGCAACCGCCGCCCCGGCTTGCGATTCTTCCGCCGCTTCTGGGAGCAGTACCTCTGCTTCGTCATTCGCGGGAAGACAATCTATTTTGAGTTTGAAGTGATAAAGTAGCCATCAACTCCTGCGACAAAACGGACGGACAGAAAGGGGGACAGACATGAGCAGCAAACCGAAGAAGGCGCGCGCCAGGGAAGAGACTTCCGGTCAGGGCGAGCCGCGGAAGCGCTCCGCGAGCAGGCCGTCGAAGAAGGATCAGATCATCTCGCTCTTCCTCTCAGGCATGGGCGAGATCGAAGACATCGCGGTCATCACGGGCGCGCGGCCCTCTTACGTCGGCTCGGTCTTGCACGAGGCCGGGCTGCACACAGGCTACTTCGACCTCTACACCTCGACGGCGCACCCGCAGAACGTGTATTCAAAGTTCTTCGCCAACAAGCTCGGCTTCAAAGACGAGGAGACCGCGCGCGCGAGCGTCGGGCTGATTGACAGGCTTTACCGGCAGTTCGAGTTCGCGGGCGACCGCGCCGGACAACACCACGCGCTCGCGATGGCGCTGACGATGTTCGACCGCGCCCGCTGGACGGGCAAGGGCCGCGAGGCCGAAGTCTTTTTGAACTGGCTCACCGCGCGCCTCGGCGAAGCCTCGCTCGACCTCGAAGCGGCACGCACGAATGATGAGGACGCGGGCGGCGAGCCAGAGACTCTGCCGTGAGGGCGATTTCGGGGCGGCGGATTTCGGTTCGTGGATTGAAAGCTGTGACGCGTTGATCGAATAAGTCGGCGCGTCATTTAACCTGAGACTCGATGAGCCGATCTCCCCGATCCGCATCCCTCATTCCGAAACCCGCAACCGCGCTGGGCGCTTTTCTCGTCGCGCTCTACGCCGCGGCGCGTCTGCGACACCTGACGGCGACGTGCCTGTGGTTCGACGAGATTTTCAGCGTCCACGCAGCGCGTCACGCGTGGGGCGAACTCTGGCGCTTCGCCGCGGCAGACCTGATTCACCCGCCGCTCTTCTACGCGCTGCTGAAAATCTGGATCGCCGCGGGCGGCGAATCGCTCTTCTGGCTCCGACTCTTCCCCGCGCTTACTTCAATCGCCGCGCTCGTCCCGCTGCTTCTGCTCGCGCGCGAGCTACGGCTCGGCCCGTCGGCGACGAACGGCGCGCTGCTTCTCATGGCCGCGAACGGCTACCTCATCAAGTACGCGCAAGAAGTGAGAATGTACAGCCTGCTCCTCCTGCTCGCGCTCATCTCACTCTGGCTCTTCGCACGACTGCTCAACACGCGAAGTTCCTCCGACGTGAAGCGCCGGACGTTCAGACTTCAACTCGCGCTCGCCGTCGTCAACCTCCTGCTCATCTACACGCACTACTACGGCTGGCTCGTCGTCGCGTGCGAGGCGGCGCTGCTCTTCTTCAAAGACCGGCGCAAGGCTCGTGCGTTTCTGTTTGCGTCCGCGGCGCTCGCGCTTCTCTTCGTCCCGTGGGTCGCGCTGTGCGCGCGCGAGTCGGGCGCGGGCGGCGGACTCGCGCAGAACATCGGTTGGATCGCGCGGCCCGGCGCGAGCGACCTCTGGCAACTCTTCGCGCTGCTGAACGAGCCTTTCTACTTCCGACAGAGTTCCGCCGAATCGCTCTACGCGCTCGGCGGCGCGCTGCTCGGACTCGTCTCCGTCGGGCTGCCAATCGCATTGCTGATTCTGAGGACGTTGAAGCGACGGCGCGAACTCACGGCGCAAGCCGACGACGGACAAACAGCGCGCGCCGATGACAAACTCGAAGCGCGCGCCGGCGACCGGCTCGAAACTCGCGAAGACGAAGCGGGCGCGGGAGCCGTGCTGTTCCTCGCCTTCTTCACGCTGCTGCCCGCCGCGCTCGCGTTCGTCGCGAGCTACGCGCTGCCGGAATCAATCTGGGGCGAGCGACACCTGATCTTCGTCGCCGCGCCGTATGCACTTCTCGCGGGCGTCGCGCTCGCGGCCTTGCGCCCCTCGTGGTCGGCGAGCGCCGCGCTCGTCGTCCTGTGCTGCTGGTTCACGCTCGCGGGCGCGCTCATGCTCGTCGGGCGCGACGAGAATTACATCTGGTGCGCGTGGGGGAACCTCGCCGCCTCCGCCGCGAGGGACGAGGCGCAGGCCGCGGCGGGCGTGACGGGCGAGGCGCGCGCCGTCAACGTCTTCGCGTTTGAAGACCTCGTCGCGTATCACCTCTGGTTCGCGCTCGACGGCGCGAATCAAAATCGCTTCAACGTCGTCGTCGTGAAGAATCTGCCCGGAGTCGCCGAAGACCCGGCGTACTTCCTCCCGCGCCGCTTCGACGGCGTGGCGAAGGCCGCGGGCGCGGACGCGCTCGGAGGCGTGCGTTTCTTCGCCGCCTTCCGCGACGCAGATTGGGACGAGTCGCGCGAGCCGTTGAAAACGATACTCGAACGCGGTTATCGTGCCGAGCGCGTTTACGAATCGCAGGCGCAGGGGCAGCGCGCCTTCTTCGTACTGTTCACGCGCGCGGGTTAGCGCCGACAGTCCGCGCGGCTCACTTCATGTCAAGGAGTAATCAAATGACCGACACGAACACTAAACAGCAAGTGACGGAGACGAACACTCGACCGCAGGCTCCCACGCCGCTCGAACAGATTTGGCAGATGTCTTTCTCTTTCACGCCCGCGCGCGTGCTGACGACGGCGCTGCAACTCGGCCTCTTCTCGCACCTCGCCGCGGGTCACTCGACCGCAGCCGGTGTCGCCGCCGCAGCCGGTTCTTCCGAGCGCGGCACGCGCATGATTCTCGACACGCTGACCAGCTTCGGGCTGCTCACGAAGGCGGGCGGTCGCTACGAGCTGACGCCGCACGCGCGGCAGTACCTCGTGCGCGAGAGCGCGGACTACGTCGGCGGCCTCGCGGAGTCGGGCGCGCTGCTCGACTCCTGGTCGCACCTGACCGAATGCGTCCGCACGGGCAAGCCCTTCCGCCGCGTCGAGGAGCGGCAGATGGCCGAAGAGTTCTTCCCCATGCTCGTCCGCACGCTCCACGTCCTCCACCGCGAGCCGGCGCGACGCACGGCGGAAGCGCTCGGCGCGGGAAGCGACGCGAAGGGCCTTCGAGTTCTGGATGTCGCGTGCGGCACCGGCGTCTGGGGCATCGCTTTCGCCGAGGCCGACCCGCAGACGCGCGTCACCGCGCAGGACTTCCCCGGCGTGCTGCCGACCACGCGCGAGTACGTCGAGCGTCACGGACTGTCTGAACGCTTCGACTACCTGGCGGGCGATCTGAAGGAGGTTGACTTCGGCGAAGCTCAGTACGACGTGGCGCTGCTCGGAAACATCGTCCACTCCGAGGGCGAACGTTCTTCGCGCGAACTCTTCCGCAAGCTCCGACGCGCGCTCAGGGCCGGCGGACGCGTCGTCGTCATCGACATGATCCCCAACGACGCGCGCACAGCGCCGCCCCACGCGCTCGCCTTCGCCCTCAACATGCTCCTCAACACCGAGGTCGGCGACACCTACACGCGCGCCGAGTACACCGAGTGGCTGAACGAAGCGGGCTTCCCGCGCGTCGAGACCGCGGACATCGGCTCGCACTCGCCCGTCATCATCGGCCACGCGGACTGAGCCGGCGATTGAGAACGCAAAGTCCGTCGGTGAAGCGTCCGGCTTTGCTCGATGAATTTGCGAAGGGACGAGACGCCGCGAAAGCAAGGCGTGGGTTCAACCGCATCGAAGGTTCCCGGCGTCAATCGCTCCGAGTCGGGCGGGACGGAGGAGGCGGGCTTCAGCGTCGTCCTTCCTGCTTGGACACGAGGAGCCTCACGAAGTCCCGCGTGAGGTCGGGGTCGAGTTCGCGCCCGGCCATCTCTTCCATCACCCGCGCCGCCTCAAGCCTTGAGAGCGGCGGCTTGTAAGAGCGCCTCGCGCGCAGAGAGGTGTACACGTCGCACGCCGCGACGAGGCGCGCGGCGAAGGGGATGCGTGTCCCGCCGAGTCCTCCGGGGTAGCCTTCGCCGTCCCACCTTTCGTGGTGACAGAGCACGACGCGATAGACCGTGTCGGTCACGCACGCGAGGCCGGAGATGATCTCCGCGCCGTAGGCCGGGTGGAGCGAGACGGACGCGCGCTCTTCCGGCGAAAGCGGGCCGGGCTTGAGGAGGACTGAGGCGGGGACGAGGTACTTGCCGATGTCGTGCAGGTACGCGCCGAGTTCTATCTCGTCCAGCACGCGGCGGTCGGCGGTGCGCCCGCGCGAGTGAGCGAGAGCGGCGGCGAACGCCCGGGAGAGCTTGGCCGTCGCGTGTCCGTGCGGGTGGACGTGCCCGTAAGTTTCGGGCTGCTCGCTTCGTCTGAAAGTCGCTGCCGCCCGCAGGAAGTCGCGGACACTCCACTGAAGCCGGGCGGCGGCCCGGCAAGGCTCGGAGGGGTAGGGGGACATCGTTTTCTATCCTTTCTCGCGGATAGGAATTGTCATGTCATTTGTAGAAGACTCCGCGCTAAAGCCGCGAGGCAGATGGTCGCGCCGCTACTTCAACACTTCTCGCCCGTCGGGAGGCGGGAATGGGAACGATGACACGGGAAAGATGGGGCGAGGATACGCGGGGACATTTAGGGGCGTGTTGCGTTCCCGTTACAATCGTTCTGCCTTAAGATTGTATTTGTCACTTTCAAGGTACGCGATAGTTATGTACCAGAGGGCACGTCCCCGGCGGGCGCGGACGGGAGGTGTGGGCGAGAGTGTCTGAGGTGATTTCGGAAACGGCGTCGGGGCGTTGGAGTCTCGCGGGCAGGACGGCGCTCGTCACGGGCGCGACGCTCGGCATCGGCCTGGCCGTCGCGGAAGAGTTCCTCGCTCTGGGCGCGACCGTCATCGCCGTCGCGCGCGACGCGAGGCGTGTTGCGGAGCAGGTCGAGATTTGGCGCGGACGCGGCGCGCGTGCCGAAGGGTTGGCCGCGGACGTTTCGACCGCCGAAGGCCGCAGCGCCGTGCTGCGCCGCGTCGAAGAGTCGGGCGCGCGGCTCGACGCGCTCGTCAACAACGTCGGCACGAACATCCGAAAGCCCGCGGTCGAGTACACGACGGAAGAGTACGAGCGCATCGTCTCGACGAACCTCACGTCGGCGTTCGAGTTGACGCGCGCGGCGCACGCGCTCCTGAAGGCGGCGCGCGAGGGCGCGAGCGTCGTCAACGTCTCGTCGGTCTCCGGCCTCGTGCACACGAGCACCGGCGCGCCCTACGCGATGACGAAGGCCGCGCTCCTCCAGATGACACGCAGCCTCGCCGTCGAGTGGGCCGAAGACCGAATACGCGTCAACGCGGTCGCGCCGTGGTACATCCGCACGCCGCTCGTCGAACCCGTCCTCGCGGATGCGGAACGCCTGTCGCGGATTCTCGCGCGCACGCCCATGCGCCGCGTCGGCGAGCCTGCGGAGGTCGCCTCGGTCGTCGCCTTCCTCTCGATGCCCGCCGCCTCATACGTCACCGGCCAGTGCGTCGCCGTGGATGGCGGCTTTACGTCTTACGGGATTTAGCAGAACAGGAGAGTACGTCATGTATGACTACAACTGGTACGAATTCGAGAATGTTCCGATGCGTGACCGCTTCCCAGACAACACCTGGATTTCCGGCGTCGCCGAATGGAGGGCGGGCATCGACAGTATTGCCTTCACGAACACGCAGACGGCGCAACTATGGCTGAGCCGGATTCGAGGGGCAGCGCGGATGGCGGGCGCGACGGTCTGCCCGCGTGTGTTCGTCTCGCACAAGCAGGCCGACAAGGACGCGGCCCTGCGCGTCGCGTGGCTCGCCGGGCAGGAGGGCTTCGACTACTGGCTCGACATAATCGACTTAAACCCAAGTCTCAACAAGCAGGTGCAGAAGTTGGAGGCAAAGTTAAGGCGGAAGCTCGACGCGTTCGAGTTGTCAGTCATAACGGCGGCTGTCATCGAGATGGCGCTTCTCAACTGCACGCATGTCTTGGCGGTGATGACGTTCAACACGGCTGCCTCGCGATGGGTGCCTTACGAGTATGGGCGCACTAAGGACAAGACGGCGGTCGCCACTGGCGCGTCCTGCTGGTGGGATAAGACTACACTCCCGAAGGCAGACCTCCCGGAGTACGTACACCTCGCCGACGTTCACGAGAATGAAGCCGACATACGCGACTGGTTCAAGAGAGAGCGGAAGCTTTTCGTGCGGTGTACGGGCGGCGCAAGAGGCTCTTGGTCAGTCGAGCCGAAAAAACTGCCGACAGACGACACCACCAACTAGTGCGTCGCGATTGACGGCGGCTTCACGGCCTACGGCTTCTAGCGCCGCCGGCTGCGAGGTCGGGTCGCCTCGGCGGCGCGGGGTGTTTCGCATGATCGTAATGATCAACGGAGCGTTCGGGGCGGGCAAGACCACCGTGGCGAGGCTTCTGCGCGGAGCACTTCCGGGGAGCATGATCTTCGACCCGGAGTGGGCCGGGTCGTTCCTGATGCGACTGCCGCGTTGGGTCGGGCTGAAGGGTTCCGGCACGGACGACTTCCAGAACATCGAGTTGTGGCGCAGGTCTGCGGTCGAGGGCGTGCGGCTGTTCCGACGGCTCGCGCGCGGCCCCGTGATAGTCCCGATGACTTTCAGCCGCCGCGCATACTTCGACGAGGTCGTGACGGGAGTACGCCGTTTCGACCCGGAGTTGAGGACGTTCTGCCTGAAGGTGAGTCTGCCGACCGTCGAGGCGCGGCTCGTCGGGCGCGGGAGTAAAGTCGAAGGGCCGGGGTCGGAGTGGGTCGCGCGCCGAATCGTCGAATGCGTGACAGCGCACGCCGACCCGCATTTCGGCGAGCCTGTTGACGCCGAGCATCGCCCGGCGCGCGAAGTCGCCGAAGAGATCGTCGAGAGGCTGCGGCGACAGCCGGCAACGAACACTTGAGCTGCGCGCCGCCGCGCATATTTCATTCGGAGTGACGCCTGATGGTTAGACGGAAGAAAACTTCGACGGCCCTTCTGCTGCTCTTGCTCTGCCTCTGCACGTCCGGCGCGGACGCGCGCTCGAAGTTCGTCACCGTGCGCGGCAAGGAGTTCGTCGCGCCGGACGGACGAGCGCTCATGCTCAAAGGCATCGGCCTCGGCAACTGGCTCGTGCCCGAAGGCTACATGTTCAAGTTCAAGTCGGCCAACTCGCCGCGGCTGATTCAGGGAGTCCTGAACGAACTCGTCGGCGAGGACGAGGCCCGACGCTTCTGGAAGAGTTACCGCGACAACTACATCACCGAGGACGACATCCGCTTCATCAAGCGGTCGGGCTTCAACTCGATTCGAGTGCCCTTCGACTACCGCCTCTTCGTCACCGACGACGAGCCGCGCAAACTCGAAGGCGTCGGCTACGAACTCTTAGACCGCGTCGTCGGCTGGAGCAAAAAGGAAGGTTTGTACGTCGTCCTCGACATGCACGCCGCGCCCGGCGGGCAGACCGGCGACAACATTGACGACAGTTGGGGCTACCCGTTTCTTTTCGAGAGCGCGGAGAGTCAGGAGTTGACCGCGAGGCTCTGGCGCAAGCTCGCCGAGCGCTACAAAGACGAGCCGACGGTCATCGGCTATGACCTCCTGAACGAACCCGTCCCGCACTTCTTCGACACCAACTACTTCAACCCGAAGCTCGAACCCGTTTACCGCAAGATCGTCGCAAGCATCCGAGAGGTGGACAAGAATCACATCGTCTTCCTCGGCGGCGCGCAGTGGGATACGAACTTCAAAGTCTTCGGGCCGCCCTTCGACGCTAAGGCCGCGTACACCTTTCACAAATACTGGATGGATGTGAACCAGCAGGCGATTGAGGAGTACGTCGCCTTCCGCGACCGCTACAACGTCCCCGTCTGGCTCGGCGAGTCGGGCGAGAACACCGACGCCTGGGTCGCCTCGTTCCGCGAGCTGCTCGAACGCAACCGGATAGGCTGGAGCTTCTGGACATACAAGAGAATGGACGCGACCGCCTCGGTCGTCTCCGTCAACACGCCGCCCGACTGGGATGCAATCGTCGCCTTCGCCGACCGCCCCCGCACCACCTTCGAGGAAATACGCACCAACCGCCCGCCCAAAGAGAAAGTCGAGCGCGCCCTCGCCGCCTACCTTGAACAAATGAAGTTCGCCAACTGCAAAATCAACCGCGGCTACCTGAACGCGCTCGGCATGAAGTGAACCGAGCGTTCTTTTTTAAAGTGTCGAAGGTTGTCTCCGGCCTTCAGGGCTTGCGATAGACTTCGCGCCCGCCCGACGAGAGTTCGACGGCCAGCTTGCCTTCGGAGTGCGCGAGGTCGAGGCGGGCGACCGACTCGGAGACGGCGAGGAAGCGGTGGATATTACACTTCATGAAAGCTGAAGTGTCGTTTTCCGATTGGAGAGTTCTAACACAGTATTCGTAGAAAGATTTCGTTCAATTTCCTTTGGGGTGACACACAATCGCCACTCTCAAGGCTACTTGTCCTGTACTCGCCGAAGGTTTTCAGGATTAATTCTTCTGTCTCAGCATCAAGCAAACTCAGATCGATAACACTTGCCTTATTTAAATCGTTCGGCTCGAACTTTTTTAGGCCACCACCGTATTCGCGCCGCTCGTCGCTCATGATTTCCGTGGCTATGTCGGTGACTAGGTAAGCCATCAAAATATCCACGCACGATGCGGCAAAAATGTTAGGGTAAAAACAGTGAAAGCATGTGAGGTTTCGCACGCCTGCTTCGTTGCGGACGAAGCGTAGCCTTCCACGGTTAAATACAGTTACCAAAATCGGAGCCGGCGGCCTCTGTTCGATCAAGTACCAGGGATTACGGTGGCGGGTTAAATACCTTTTATTGACGCCTAGCCTCTCGCCAACCGAGATGTAACTTTGGGCCGTTTGGTCATCGCACTTTTGTCCGTCAAAAAGGAAGACTTTTTTTCCCGCATCGCGCAAACGCGCGAAGTGGTCGGCGGTTAAGAAAGGCGAGGTGACGTGAGAAGCTTTTGTAATGCAAGGCTCAAAGCAGGCGTCGCTCAACTTGTATAGGCGCTTCTTTTCTGTATTGAAGGTAAAATAGCTGTTATCACCAGTGGCTATGCCCCTTACAACTTTTCCGTATGTCGAAAGCGGGACGAGGTGTCGGTACTGGCTGCTCTTACTTTCTTGATAATAGCTCCGCCACTTCTTCGAGGGGTCTAACTCGGAATAAGGCACTGTCGCTCCGGCGACTACAGCCCTTGGATAGGACAGAAAAGTTGTTCCCAGCGACGGCAGTTCTTCACCGGAGCTTAGGCGCATGAAGGTCACGCCGTCCGCTTGTTCGTCGTTAGCGAAAAGCAGAATGCAAGAAGTGGTGAGCGCGCCCTCGAAGACGCCCTTGTCGCCGTCGAGGACTATTACGTAGCGCAGCATTCCCCCTTCTCTTATGTATTTCTTGACGGGAACGCCATAATCGGCGTTAAGAAATTCCGTCGGCGTAATGAACGCGGCTCGACCGCCGCGCGAGAGTTGTTTAAGGGATTTGAGGATGAAAAGAGAATAGATATTAGAGAATCCGCTCAACGAGATTCCGAGGCGTGATTGTAGTTCCTGAAGACGCGCTGGCCGATTCTCGTAACTTTGGAATCGAAAATAAGGCGGATTACAAATTATACCGTCGTAACAATTCTCCCAGTCGTTAAGCAGGTAATCGCCTTCAATCAGCTCGACATTCTGGCATCCCAATTTGCCGAATAGCTCCTTGCAATTGCTTATGACGGCTTTATCTGAATCGTACCCGGTGAACTCAAACTGAGTTGCCCCGAACTCAGCTTGCAGGACGCGGAAGAACACACCTAGCCCCACCGCCGGGTCGAGTATTGAACGGCAACGCGTGTTAGCCGCGACCCAGCCTGCCATAAACCGGGCCACCGGCACGGGCGTGAAGAATTGACCGAACTTTTTACGATGACTCTCTGTGATTGAGCGCAGGTACGCCAGTTCGGGCAGGTCGCTAAGAAATTCCGACCCCGCAGTCGTGTTCGTGGCGCTACTCATTTTCCTCGCTGCTCAAGCTGCAACAATCCGTATAACGTGCCCAGATTCAGATAAGCCTCTCCGCCTTCGAACGCCACGTGGAACAGGAGTCGTCCCCGCGGTAGCTTTTTCAACTCACTTCTATGTACTGGCATCGTGACCTTGTAAGCGACTTCATCACCCTCTCTGACGTTAACCTTAATTGTGCTCTTGAGTTGATTCTTCGTGTCACGCTCGACGTAGAATCGCTTATTGCGGTTCAAAGGGTTCGCAGTCAACTGCAGAATCTGACTGAACGATATTCCATAGACCTTATCGAAGAAGACCTGAAAGTAATAATGCGGCACGCCATAGACCTGAATCCACTTCAGGACTACCTTCAAGTCTTCCACTTTCGGGGTAAAGCTGAGGAAGTCGCGGGTTTGCGTGAGCTGCTTCTTGAGCGAACCGAGCCTTTTCAAAAGAGCGCGAACTTCCTTCGAACGCTCGCTGCGGTCCAGCCTGATGCGCGATGGGTAATTCTCGAAAGTCAGCGGATTCAGATCTTCCAAAGCGACTCTTGCCTCGTCCGCTAGCAGGTCGGAATATCTTAAAATCTCTTCCAGCACTTTAGAAGTCTCTGACCTCTGTTCGACTAAGCGCCTCCGCAAGTCTTCATCGTACTCCTCGATGAGGAAAGAGCTGGATCGAATCTCTAAGCCGGCGAGGGCCTTCGGGACGATTTTATTCAGCATCTCTGGCGGAAATTCACTGATGTTAAAGCTCCAATCGAAATCATAATCTTCAGTTCTGAAAATTAGCACATCTGGGCGCTTACCAATTTCCAGTAGTTCTTGCTGATATTTGTTATAGAAGTCATTGAATCCCGGCTCGCCAGCAATCAGACGATCCGCCTTCCCGTATTGTACAGCGACGAACTTATCGCTCGTTTTGTTAATAGCGCGGATAACCAATCTCTCAGCCCAGTCACCTTGTTCGCGATTAGTCACAAATTCAGAAGATGCCTGGGTCGGAGGGTTCTTCTTCTTTAGAGGCAAGTTAAAGTCAGCTATGTCACGCGGAATGCTTTGCGCCAACTCGTCGATCTCTGTTTTATAGTTCATGTGCGTCTCTCGCGGGCCACACTGATTCTAAACAATTCAAGTAAGAGAAGCAGGCTAATACGTCGGTGCATCCCGCCCAAGTTATCAGGGCTTGCGATAGACTTCGCGCCCGCCCGACGAGAGTTCGACGGCCAGCTTGCCTTCGGAGTGCGCGAGGTCGAGGTGGGCGACCGACTCGGAGACGGCGAGGAAGCGGTGAACGTCCGCAGCGCCGGGGAAGAGTTCGAGCGAGATGTCCCAGGCGGTCGCGCCCTGTTTGGGGATCAGGCGGATGACTTGCGATTGGCGTTCGCCTATGGCGCGCAGGTAGCGGTTGAAGAGTTCTTCGTAGTCCGAGACGGGTTCGCCGTGGCCGCCGTAAACGAGCGTGGGCGCGAGCGAGCGCAGGCGCGCGAGGCTCACGAGGTATTCGGCGAGCGAGCGGAAGCGGCGCGCCGGGTCAACGGGGTCGGGCGAGAGGATCGGGTTGGGCGTGATGCGCTTCAGGACGCAGTCGCCCGCGATGATTGTGCGGTCGGCCTCGCGCAAAAAAGCGCAAGAGCCGGGCGTGTGCCCCGGCGTGTGGACGACGCGCAGCGCGCCGCGCTCAAACTTCAACTCCTCTTCGTCCGAAAGCTCCGCGTGCTCGTGGTCTTCGAGCGAGTCGGCGTACTGTCGCACGCCCTCGTACATCCTTCGCATCTGCGCGATCTCTTCCGCGGGCACGCCCGCGCGCTCCAAAAGCCGCCGGTGCTCCTCGTATTCGAGCCGCCCCGCGCGGTGTCCCGTCTCCCAGCCGTGGACGAAGACTTCGGCCTCCTTCGCCTCGTCGCGTAAAGATTTCGCAAGCCCGCAGTGATCCTCGTGCGCGTGCGTCAGCACGATGCGCCTGATGTCAGAGGCGCGAAAGCGCGCGCGCCTCAAGCCCTCCTTCAGAGCCTCCGCAGCCTCCTTCGTCTTCGGCCCCGTGTCAATCAGAGTCACGGGGTCTTCCGCGATGAGGTAGCAGTTGACCGGCCCGACGTAGAAGGGCGTTGGCACGGAGATGGGAACGATTTTCATAAGGCAAAAGTAAAAAGGCAAAAGGCAAAAGTAAAGCGTCGCGCAGACGTTTGCGTCGTGCGGCTAAAGGAAAAGGCAAAAGCAAAGCGCTAGCCCGCACTCACTTTTGCCTTTTGCCTTTTTACTTTTGCCTTCAGTACGTGTACCTGTTCGCCTTGATCATCGCGTCGGCGACGCGGCGGCGCGCGGCGACGGTGTTCGCGGGCGTGTGCTTCGTGAAGCGCCTGAGCGCGGCGAGGAGCGTTCGCAACTCGTCGCCTTCGCCGATGGCCGCGAGGGTGTTCTTGGCGTTGACTTCGACGCGCTCGACGGCGTCGTTGCAGAAGATGCGAACCATGTCGAGACAGAGCGACGCAGCTTCCGGCCCTTGCGCGGCGGCGAGCTTCTGCGCGCGAAGGATGGCCGACTCCATCGCGTACACGTCCATGATGATGTTCGACGCGCCGATCAGAACCTCCTGCTCTTCGGCGAGCGCCGTCATGTACTTCTGCGCCGCCGTGCCCAAGACCATCAGCGCGACCTTCTTCGCGTTGCGCGCGAGCTTTGCTTCCGCCGCGAGCACGCCCTCGTCTTCGTCGAGCGACGGGAGCGACGGCGAGAGCACTTCGTCCATGAGCGCCTGCGCCGCGGGCAGCAGCGCGAGCTTGCCGGTCAACGCGCGCTTCATCAGCATCCCCGGAATCAGCATCCGGTTGATCTCGTTCGTGCCCTCGAAGATTCGATTGATGCGCGAGTCGCGGTACGCCCTTTCGGCAGGATAGTCGGCGGAGTAGCCGTAGCCGCCGAAAATCTGAACCATCTCGTCGGCGCAGGTGTCGCAGTATTCGGAGAGCGTGACCTTGATGGCCGAGCACTCGGCGGCGTACTCCTCAATCGCGCGCAGCTTCGATTCGGGGTCTGCCGCGTCCGCGGTCGCGTTGATGGCCGACTCGATGAGTCCGAGCGTGCGATAAATCATCGCCTCGCCGACCCACGTGCGAATCGCCATCTCGGCGAGCTTGTGTTTGATCGCGCCGAAAGAGGAGATGGGCTTGCCGAACTGGTGGCGCTCGTTGGCGTAGCGCACGGCCTCCGAGGCCATCAGCTTCATGCCGCCGCAGCACATCGCGCCGAGCTTGAAGCGACCGATGTTGAGGATGTTGAAGGCGATCTTGTGCCCCTTGCCGACCTCGCCGAGAAGATTCTCGACGGGCGTCTTCACGCCGTCGAGCGCGAGCGCCGTCGTCGAAGAACCCTTGATGCCCATCTTGTGTTCTTCCGCGCCGTTCGCCAGACCTTCCTGACGCTCGACGACGAAGCCCGTGAACTTCTCGCCGTCAACTTTGGCGAAGACGACGAACACGTCGGCGAATCCGCCGTTCGTGATCCACATCTTCTCGCCCTTCAGAACGTAGTGCGTTCCGTCCTCGCTCAGACGCGCCGTCGCCTTCGCCGCGAGCGCGTCCGAACCCGAACCGGCTTCCGTCAAAGCGTAAGCGGTAATCAACTCGCCCGTGACGATTCGAGGGATGTATTTCCGTTTCGCCTCTTCCGTGCCGTAGTAGAGAATCGGCAGAAGCCCGATGCCGCCCTGCGCGCCCATCGTCGTGGCGAACGAGGCCGAGCGACCGAGGTACTCGCCGATGATCGCGCCCGCGACCTGATCGAGTCCGAGGCCGCCGTACTCCTCCGGCACGGTCGCACCGATGAAGCCCAACTCCGCGCCCTTCTGAACCAACTCTCGCGCGAGCTTCCAGTCCTTCTTCTCAAGGTCGTCAATGCGCGGGCGCACCTCGTTGTCCATGAACTGCCGCGCGGTGTCGGCGATCATGCGGTGCTCTTCGGTGAAGTCTTCCGGCGTGAAGACCTCTTCGGGCGTGCGCTCCTCGACGAGAAAGCTCCCGCCCACGACGATCTTTTTCTCTTCGGCTACGGCTGACATCGTCTGCTCCTTTCAGTCGCAAAGGTGAGCGGTGGGCAGTAAGCAGTTTTGTCTGCTCGCTGCTCACGGCTTACTGCTTACAGTCTTTCAAAGATTCCGGCAGCGCCCATGCCGCCGCCGACGCACATCGTCACCATCCCGTAGCGCCCGCTGCGGCGTTCGAGTTCGCGCAGGATCGAGGCGGTGAGCTTCGCGCCCGTGCAGCCGAGCGGGTGTCCGAGCGCGATTGCGCCGCCGTTGACGTTGACGCGGTCGGGGTCGAGTCCGAGCGTCTTGATGACGGCGAGCGATTGCGCGGCGAAGGCTTCGTTGAGTTCGATCACGTCAATCTCTTCGAGCTTCAGTCCGGCGAGCTTCAGAACTTTCGGGATGGCGAAGACGGGGCCGATGCCCATCTCTTCGGGCGGGCAGCCGGCGGTCGCGTAGGCGACGAAGCGCGCGAGCGGTTTTAAGTTCAACCGCCGCGCGCGATCATGAGACACGACGACGCAAGCCGCCGCGCCGTCCGACATCTGCGAGGCGTTCCCGGCGGTGATCGTGCCCTTCGCGTGGAACGCGGGCTTGAGTTTCGCGAGCGACTCTTCGCTCGTGTCGCGGCGCACGCCCTCGTCGCGCGTGAACGTGTCCTCGCGCGTCGTCTTCTTTCCCTTCTCGTTCAACTCCTCGAACGTGACTTTGAGCGGGACGATTTCGTCGTCGAAGCGTCCGGCGTCCTGCGCGGCTGCGGCGCGCCGGTGCGAGCGGAGCGCGAAGGCGTCCTGCTCGTCGCGCGTCACCTCGTACTTGCGCGCGACGTTCTCGGTGGCGAGTCCCATGTTGAGATAAAAGTCGGGGTAGTGCTCGACGAGGTAAGGGTTGGGCCGGATGATGTGCCCGCCCATCGGGATCATGGACATCGTCTCAAGCCCGCCCGCGACGATCACCTCCGCGCCGCCCGTCCTGATTCTGTCGGAGGCCAGAGCGATTGACTGAAGGCCGGACGAGCAGAAGCGGTTGATCGTCATCGCGGAAGTTTCCACGGGCAGCCCCGCGCGAATCGAAGCCGCGCGCGCGACGTTCATGCCCTGCTCCGCTTCCGGCATCGCGCAGCCCATGATCACGTCTTCGATCTCCGCTTTGTCTAAGCCTTCCGCGCGCCTGATCGCCTCTTCGATCACGGCAGCGCCCATCTCGTCGGGCCGCGTGTCCCTCAGAGTCCCCTTCGGCGCTTTGCCGACCGCCGTGCGAACCGCCGAAACTACGACTGCGTCTCTCATAAAACTCCCTCTTAAACTTTCTCACGCGCCCTTCTCGATGGCGGCTTCGACTTCCTCAACCGGCAGCACGTCGCGCAAGACCTTCGGGTCAATCGAGACGAGGAAGCCGCGCTTGCCGCCGTTGATGTAAATAACGGGCAAGTCAAAAATCGTGCGCTCGGCGTAAACCGGCATCCTCGCGCGCGTGCCGAAGGGACTCGTGCCGCCGACGAGGTAGCCCGTATGCTTCTGCGCCTGCGCGAAGTCGCACGGGTGAATGCTCTTGACGCCGAGGTGACGCGCCAACTGCTTCGTCGAGACCTCGCGGTCGCCGTGCATCAACACTATCAGAGGCTTCTTCGCGTCCGTCTCCATCACGAGCGTCTTGACGACGGCGTACTCGTCAACGCCCAGCGACTCAGCCGAGTGATGCGTGCCGCCGTGCTCCACGTAGTCGTAGAGGTGCGGCTCGAACGCGACCCGTTTCTCGCGCAAAAATCTGACGGCTGGCGTTATCGGGTAATCCATAATTCGAGTCTGGAGTCTCGGAGTCTGGAGTCGAAAGCGTCGCCTTGAGAGTCATCGCGTTTTGACTCCATACTCCAGACTCGCGACTAATTCCTCAGCGGCTTGCCCGTCTTCAGCATGTGCGCGACGCGTTCCTGCGTCTGGCGGTGCCCGCACAACGAGAGGAACGCCTCGCGTTCAAGGTCTAAAAGGTACTGCTCCGAGACGCGCGTCTCGTGATTCAGGTCGCCGCCCGTCAGGATGCGCGCGAGCTTCTCGCCGATGATCGCGTCGTAGTCCGAGATGAAGCCGCCGCGCTTCATCTGGTGGATGCCGAGCTTGAAAGTCGAGAGCGCGGAGTTTCCGAGCGCGAGAATGTCGGTGCGCTGGCGCGGCTGCGTGTAGCCCGTGGCGGCGAGCGCGAGGACTTCCTGCTTGGCGTCGGCGATGAGCCGGTCGGGGTTCATCGAGTAAGAGTCTTCGTCGCGCAGGAAGCCGAACTGCTTGGCCTCAGCCGCCGACGTTGCAACTTTGGCGAGCGCGATGGTCTCGAACGCGCGCTTGACGAAGGGGAACGGGTCGGCCTCCGCGACTCCGGCGGGAATTGAATCGAGCGCGCGCAAGAGCATCTCTTTCGTGCCGCCGCCCGCGGGGATGAGTCCGACGCCGACCTCGACGAGTCCGATGTAGGTCTCGGCGGCAGCGCGCGCGCGGTCGCCGTGCAGCGTCATCTCGCAGCCGCCGCCGAACGTGAACTGAAACGGCGCGACGACGACCGGCTTCGGCGAATAACGAAGGCTCATCGTCGCCTGCTGGAACGCGCGCACGCCGAGTTCAATCTCGTCCCACTCCTCCTCCTGCGCGCCGAGGAGCACGAGCATCAGGTTCGCGCCCACGGAAAAATTCTGACCCTGATTGCCGACGACGAGGCCGACGAAATTCTTTTCGACTTCCGAAAGCGCGAGCTTCAACATCTGAAGCGTGTCGCCGCCGATGGAGTTCATCTTCGAGTGGAACTCAAGACACGCGACGCCGTCGCCGATGTCCACGAACGACGCGCTCGAATTCTTCCTGATGACACCCGTCCGGTCTTTCACGGACTTCAGAACGATGACGCCCGGCGGCGGTGAGACGGGCACGTACTTTTCGGAGGCGAAGTCGAAGTAAAACTCCTGCCCGCCTTCCGACCTGTAGAAAGAGGTCGCGCCCGCGTCGAGCATCCGCCGCACGTTCGCGGGAATCGCGCGTCCCTCTTCCTTCATCCGCGCGACCGACTTCTCGACGCCGACGGCGTCCCAAGTCTCGAAGACTCCGAGTTCCCAGCCGAAGCCCCACTTCATCGCGCGGTCAACCTCGACGACGTTGTCCGCGATTTCGGGGATGCGGCTCGCGGCGTATGCGAAGACGCTCGACATCGTCTGCCACAGAAACGCGCCGACGCGATCCTTGCCCCACGCGAGAGATTTGATTCGCGCGCGCGTGTCCTCGACGTTCTTCGCCGCGTCGAGCGAGGGGAACTTCGCCTTCTGCTGCGGTCGGTATTCGAGCGAGGCCACGTCGAGCGTCCAGATTTCTTTCTTCTCGCCCTCGCCCTTCCGCTTTTGATAGAAGCCCCCTCCGGTTTTGTCGCCGAGCAGCCGTCGCTCGACCATGCGCGTGACGAAGTCGGGCAGGACGAAGGCCGAGCGCTCCTCGTCTTCCGGCACGGCCTCGTACAAGTTCTTCGCGACGTGCGCGAGAACGTCGAGGCCGACGATGTCGAACGTTCGGAAGGTCGCTGACTTCGGTCGGCCCAGCGCCGGCCCGGTCATCCGGTCAACCTCTTCGATGGTGTAGCCGCCCTCTTCCATCGCGCGCAAAGTCACCATCGCGCCGTAGGTGCCGATGCGGTTGGCGATGAAGTTCGGTCGGTCTTTGGCGACGACGACGCCCTTGCCGAGTCGCTGGTCGAGGAAGCCGTAAACCGAGCACGAGACTTCGGGCTTCGTCCACTCTGTTCTTATCAACTCGACCAGATGCAGGTAGCGCGGCGGGTTGAAGAAGTGCGTGCCGAGGAAGTGCGCGCGGAAGTCTTCGGAGAAGCCTTCGGCGATCTGGCGGACCGGGATGCCGCTCGTGTTCGTCGCGACGACCGAGCCGGGCCGACGGAATTTTTCCGCGCGCTCGAAGAGCCGTCGCTTGATCTCAAGGTTCTCGACGACGGCCTCGACGATGAAGTCGCAGTCCTTGATCCGCGCGAGGTCGTCGTCGAAGTTGCCGACGGAGACGAGCGCCGCCGCGCCCGCGTTGAAGAACGCGGCGGGCTTCGCCTTCTTCGCCGCTTCGAGTCCGGCGCGCGCGACGCGCGAGCGAACCTCCTTCGAGTCGAGCGTCAGACCTTTCGACTCCTCCTCCGGCGTCAACTCCTTCGGCGTGATGTCGAGCAGCAGCACGGGGATTCCGGCGTTCGCCAGGTGCGCGGCGATCTGCGCGCCCATCGTGCCCGCGCCGAGCACCGCGGCCTTTTCGATCCTGAGCATAGGGGATTTCCGAGCCTTTCCGGTGATTCCGAGAGACGGCCACATCATACTGAATGAGCATTCATTCAGGCAAGGGCGCGACCGTATCACGGCGGCGAAAATTTTATTCCCGGCGGCTGTCAGTTCGGTCATAAAGTGAGAATTGTTGGTCATAAAGCGAGAAAAATTCGGGCATATATGGTAAAAAGTCAGTTTGGGCCGAGATTAAATGTCAGCTGACTTAAACGGGCACGTTATCATAGATGTTAGCGCTCAACCCGCGCTAACCATTTAACCATTGATTATTTCAGTTGCCACTATCAGTCACCTACCGATAACTTTTTCGTCTTACAGGCATCTTGGCTGGTAAATCAACCTCATCATCAATTAAGTCATCAACAATTAATCCAGCAGTCTTGGCGTATTTAAGTAAGGATGGTAATGATGGCACACGTAAGCCGCGCTCGTATTTTGAAATCTCTTCACGAGTTATCTGTCCTTCAAGGCCTAATCGCCTGATGAGATCGTCCTGCGAAAGATTAAGTGCTTTGCGGATGTGAGTTAGTTTTTCCGCTAGCCGAGCAGGCTTTTCACGCGGAGTGCGTCCCATCAGGCTTTCCCTCCTGACAGGTTGCCACTTGCTATGTTTAGCTTGTTAGAGGGGCATCTTGCCCCTAATATATGTCGTGGTGCTGATTTTGCCCGGAACCAGTTCCTTACTGATCCGATGGCAATCATCAGCCGTGGCCTATGACCAGCTTACGCATTGCTAATCAAGTTCACGAAGGAACGCGACGGTAAAGATATCAAAGCTGCCGACATATTGCATAACTCGATCCGGTTTGGCAGCAAAGGACGGGGACTATGTTTTTATAGCTGATTGCAATTGCGTGCATCCAAAGGGTAAGCTGCCGCCATGAAAGCCTATTCTTTAGATTTACGCACGAGAGTCGTCCGAGCGTATGAGCGAGGAGAAGGCTCGATCTCCGAAATCGCCGAGCGCTTCGGCGTCGGCACCGCCTTCGTCAAGAAGATGCTGCGACAGTGGGGGGCGACTGGCGACCTCGCGCCGCTGGCCCACGGCGGCGGCAAGCCGGCCAGCTTGAACTCACGGCACCGCCAGCTCCTGCGGCGGAAAGTGCGCGAGCAATCCGACATCTCGCTCTCAGAGTTGCAGAGATTGCTCGACGAACAGGGGTCGGTTCAAGTCCACGTCTCGACCATCAGCCGCGCTCTCGCGGGGCTTGGCCTGCCGCTCAAAAAAAGGGCCTGACGGCGGGCGAGCGTAACAACTACAAGCGCGCCTGGTACTGGCGGCGGCTCGCACAGGTTGACCACCGGCGGCTGCGCTTCATTGACGAAGCCGGGGCGAATCTGGCGATGACACGGCTGCGCGGGCGGGCGCCGCGCGGCGAACGCGTCACCGAGAGTGTGCCGCGCAACTACGGCCCGCAGACTTCTCTGATCGGGACTCTCTCGCTCTCAAGGGTCGAGGCCGTGATGACTGTGGAAGGCGCGGTCGATGCAGACGCCTTTAACGCCTACTTAGAGCACGTCCTGCGCCCGACCGTCCGGCCCGGCGACGTGCCGGTGCTCGATAACTTGGCCGCTCATCACGCCAGCCGGATCGAGGAGGTGGCCGCAAGTTGCGGGGCAGGGGTCATCTGGCTGGCACCTTATTCACCCGACTTCTCGCCCATCGAGCAGTGCTGGTCAAAGATCAAGACTTTCCTGAGCGGAGTTAAAGCGCGAACCGCGGATGCGCTCGACGAGGCACTGACGCAGGCCATCGGGATCGTCACGAAATCTGACATCCGCGGCTGGTT
>Ga0209581_1001679_pt1 | contig 24388 bp, 24 predicted proteins | sample Coa_R2_FD_187160 | JGI IMG/M metagenome (GOLD analysis project Ga0209581, IMG submission 187160) | Surface soil microbial communities from Centralia Pennsylvania, which are recovering from an underground coalmine fire - Coalmine... | ecosystem: Environmental > Terrestrial > Soil > Unclassified ...
CGGCGGCGCCTGGTGGATGGTGCAGGGACGCGGCATGTTCGCTCCCCCGGAAAAAACTCCGGCCGCCGAGCGGAAGGGCGCCTCCGACACGGCCGCGCAGAAGGGTGCCGCGCCGCCCGCCGCACCGCCGCTGACGACCGCAACGGCGTCGGCGCCCGCCGCACCGCCTCAGCCCGCCCCGTCGCCGACGGCCGCCGCCGCCCCCGCGGCTGCGTCTCCGCCCGCTTCGTCGGCGCCGCCAGCGCCCGCGCCGGCGGCTCCGGCCCCGGTGGTCGAGGCGAAGGCGGTTCCGGCGCCGCAGCCGCCGCCGGCCGCCGCCCCCAGGCCGTCGGAACCGCCGGCTTTCGAAGCGCGCGTGGTCGATGCCCTCGACCCCCGCACCTTGCTCGTCGAGGGCCGCGGACCGGTCTATCTCTACGGGGTCAAGGTCCGCAACCTCGGCGAAGACCAGGCGAGCGCCGACCGCGCCAGGCGCCGGATGCGCGAGTTTTTCAGCGTGAACGGCAGCCTGATCACGTGCTATAAGACGCCGCCACCATCGCAGGAGGCGAATGGCCCGCCGGCTTTCCGCTGCTACGCCACCAAGGATCACGTTGACGTGGCCAAATGGGTTGTCGAGACGGGGCTGGCGGACGCCGACCCGGGGGCAACCGCAGCATCGGAGCCGAGCCGGTAGAGAACGTTCGGCACACGGTCCTTGCGGCAGGAGACAAGCATGAGACGCTGCACCTTGAGCATTTTGACGGCGCTCGTCGCGCCGGCGTCGCTGGTCGTCTTGGCGGCGGGCTGCGCGCCGATGGGCCCGCAAATGGCGGGCGGCCCGCCGGCGGGATGCGACGTCAATACCGGGGTCAACGTGTCGGCCGCGGCGGCGCCGTTTGCCGGGGCCGCCGCCGGTGCGGCGATCGGCGCGATCGCCTCGCACGGCAATGCCGGCGCGGCGGCGCTGGGCGGGCTGGTCGGCGGCATGATCGGGGCCGCCGCGGCCAACCAGGCCAATGCCGAATGCCATGCCTATGCGGTGCGGCGGGCGCTCGAGCTGGCCATGGAGGAAGACGCGCGGCGGCAGCAGGCGGCGCAGGCCGCCTACGAAGAGGCGCAGCGCGAGGCCGAAGAGGCCGAGGCGCGCGGCCAGCGTCTCGCCGCGCAGCGCCACCGCCAGGAGATGGCCGCGGCCAAGGCGCGCGAGAGCCAGCACAACTATTCGTCGATCGCTTATCGCAGCAGCGACGGGCAGACCGGGGTGATCACGCCGTTGAGCAACGAGACCGATCCGGCGACCAAGCGGGTGTGCATGACGATCAACGATTCGACCAATCCGGGGCAGAGCCGCTATTGCCGCGACGCGAGCGGCAATTGGCAGCCGGTAGCGGCAAAGTGAGCCGGAGCCGGTTGCTCGCCGCCGAGCGCCGGTCCTGACCCCGCGGGAGGGGCCGGCACGGGTGCGTCTCGCGGTTGCGCTGGCTTGTCTCGCCGCGGCCGTCCTGGCGGCGCCGGCTCGTGGCGGCGCTGCCGAGACGGTGCGCAGCGGCACCGCCTTTTTCGTCTCGCCCTCCGGCTACATGATCACCAGCGGCCATGTCGTCGCCGGCTGCAGCACGGTGCCCGTGTGGCCGGTCGAGGGCAAGGAAATCCCCGCGAAAGTCGTCGCCACCAGCGCCGATCCCGATCTCGCGTTGCTGTCGACCGGCGAGAAGACCGCCGAATTCGCCGCCGTTGCCGGGCTCGACCCGCCGCCGGCTCATGCCGACCTCGCCACCGTCGGCTTCGGCGTGCTGCCGCACTACCCGAAACTGCCGGTGCTGAGCCGCGGACGCTATCTCGGCACGGAAAAGACCCCGTCCGGCCGGCAGGTGCTGATCATGGACAGCGCCGAACTGCCCGAGGGCAACAGCGGCGGCCCGGTCATCGACCGGCAGGGCGCGCTGGTCGGGATCGTCGTCGGCCGCCTCGCCCGGGCGCCGGAGCACGGCGTGCTGGTCTCGGCCCGCGACATCGCCCGGTTTCTGACCGCGCACGGCGCCGGCGGGCTCAGCATCACGCCGCCGCCGGAGAAACCGCCGGCCGCCGCCGCCGTGCTTTACGGCATCTCCGGGCTGGTCCAGTGCGGTCCCGACAGCTGAGCCGGGCTACTTCGCCGCGTCGCGCACCGCCGGTTTGCCGCGGAAATGCGGCATCACCTCCTCGGCGACGATCTGGAACTGTTCGAGCATCACCGCTTGCGGCGTCGTCAGCGGCGACGACAGGTTCATGTGCTCCATGCCGGGGTATTTCTCCTCGAACCCTTGATCATCGCCACCAGATCGTCCGGCGTGCCGGCGAACCACGAGCCCAGTTCGAGGAAATGCTCGACCGGCGGCACTCCCGCGGCGATTGCCTTGCCGCGGCTTGCCGGGCTTGCCGCGACCATCGTGCTCGGCAGGCTGTTCCTGATTGGCGGGATCGTCGGGCTGGTCTCGACGGTCGGCGCGCGCCGGGCGCCGGGGCCGCGTCACTCGATCACCTCGTCGGCCTGAGCCAGCAAGAAGGGCGGCACGCCGAGGCCGAGTGCCTTGGCGGTCTTCAGGTTGATCGCCATCACAAACCGGGCGGGCTGCACCACCGGCAGGTCGGCCGGCTTGGCGCCCTTGAGGATGCGCGCGGTGTAGTCGCCGGCCGTGCGCATCACCTGGGTCCAGTCGGCGCCGTAGCTCGCCAGCGCGCCGGCATCGACGTATTCGCGATCGTCGAAGATCGCCGGCACGCCATGCTGCGTCGCCAGCCCGGCGATGCGCATGCGGCGGATGTAGAAAAAGGAGTCCGGGCAGAACAGCAGTACCGCGCCGCGCTGCGGCAGGCCGGCAAACAGCGCCTCGATCTCGCCGTCATTGCTGGCGCGCAGGGTGTCGAAACGGATGCCGAGGCTCGCGGCGCCAACACCCAGGTCCTTGATGAACTGACCGGACAGCGGCGAAGTCGGGTTGACCACCGCGAAATAATGCTCGGCTTGCGGGGCGAGCTCGCGGGCCACCTCGAAGCGCTTGGCGGCGAGGTCGACGTTGAGCGAGGTGACGCCGGTGACGTTGCCGCCGGGCCGCGCCAGGCTGGACACCAGGCCGACCGCAACGGGATCGGCGCCGACGGCGAAGATGACGGGGATCGTCGCGGTCGCCTTCTTGGCGACGACCGAGGCGGGCGTGCTGCCGGCGGTGACGATCACCGCGACATGGCGGCGGATCAGATCGGCCGCCATTTCCGGCAGCTTGTCGTTATGTCCGGCCGCCCAGCGGTACTCGATCGCGACGCTCTTGCCGTCGACGAAGCCGCCGTCCTGCAGGCCCTCGAGGAACCCGGCGAGGCGCTTTGCGTTCTGCTCCGGCGCGCCGGAATGGAGAAACCCGATCACCGGCACGCCCGCCGGCTGCGCGCGCCCTGCCCGCGCCCGGCCGGCGACCGCCGCGCCGGCCAGCATGATAAATTCCCGCCGCCGCATCCTTCCCCCGAAGCCGGCGCTGCCGGCGTCTGCTACTTCGCCGCGTCGCGCACCGCCGGTTTGCCGCGGAAATGCGGCATCACCTCCTCGGCGACGATCTGGAACTGTTCGAGCATCACCGCTTGCGGCGTCGTCAGCGGCGACGACAGGTTCATGTGCTCCATGCCGGGGTATTTCTCCTCGAACCCCTTGATCATCGCGACCAGATCGTCCGGCGTGCCGGCGAACCACGAGCCCAGTTCGAGGAAATGCTCGACCGGCGGCACCCCCGCGGCGTCCCAGCCGCCGCGCCGGGCCACCGCGGCGATCTGCTCCGGGGTGAGCCCGGGGACGAAGCCCAGCGGCGCGAACATCTTGACGTGCTCTTCATAGAGCGGGCGGATTTCGCGGATCGCCTGCTCGCGCGTCTTGGCGACGTAGAAGTGCACGCCGATCGTCAGGTTTTCGCCGAGCTTCAGATTCTTCCCGGCGCGCGCCGCGGCGTCCTGGTAGGCCTGGATCGGCCCCGCCTGCATCGTCGCCGCGCCGCCGCCGACCGCGCCCTTGATGCCGTGCTTGACCATGAAGTCGAGCCCGCGCGGATTGGCGCTGACGATCGGCTGCCAGCATTCGACCGGCAGGTGCACCGGCCGCGGCACCAGGCTGATCTCCTTCAGCTCGTAGCCGCGATACGGCACCGGCGGCGGCAGCGTGTAGTGCTTGCCCTTGTGCGAAAAGCTCTCGTTGTTGAACGCCTTGAAGATGATCTCGACCTGTTCTTCGAACAGCTCGCGGTTGGCGTTCTGGTCGATGATCGGCGCGCCGAAGGTCTCCACCTCGCGGCTGTGATAGCCGCGGCCGACGCCGAACACGGTGCGGCCTTTGGTCAGGATGTCGGCGACGGCGAAATCTTCGGCGAGGCGCAGCGGATGCCACATCGGCGTGATGTTGAAGCCGCAGCCGATCTTCAGCCGCTCGGTCACGTGGGCCAGGTGCACCGCCAGCATCAGGATGTTGGGCAGGCACTCGTAGCCCTCGTGCTGGAAATGGTGCTCGGCCAGCCACAGCATGTCGAAGCCGAGCCGGTCCATCTGCTTGGCGATCGCCTCGGTCTTGGCGAAGACGCCCGCGAGTTCGTCGTTGGAAAAGCGCCGCTCGTTGGCCGGGGTCGCGTTCTGGCCGTGATCGGGAAAGTCGATATGGCCGGCATAGACGGTGGTGAACTTGGTGATCATCGGGGGTTCCTTTCGCGGGAGCCGTGGCCGACAGAGTATCAATCCATCAGCTTGCGCGACAGGTAGACGAATTGGAGAGCGTATTGCCGCGCCCGCTCCTTTAGATTGGCGGCGGCGGAATGGCCGCCGTCGACATTCTCGTAATAGAGGAACGGCCGGCCGAGCGCCGCCAGCTTCGCCGCCATCTTGCGGGCGTGGCCGGGATGCACCCGGTCGTCCTTGGTCGAGGTGACGAACAGCGGCTCGGGGTAGTCGATGCCGGCGGCGAGGTTGTGGTAGGGCGAGATGCGGCGCAGGAACGCCGCCTCTTCGGGCTTGTCGGGGTCGCCGTACTCGGCGATCCACGAGGCTCCGGCGAGCAGCTTGTGAAAGCGCAGCATGTCCAGGAGCGGCACCTGGATGACGACGGCGCGGAACAATTCGGGCCGCTGGGTCAGCATCACCCCCATCAACAGCCCGCCGTTCGACCCGCCCATGATGCCGAGCCGGCGCGGCGAGGCGATGCGCCGCGCCACCAGGTCCTCGGCGACCGCGATGAAGTCGTCGTAGGCGCGCTGGCGCTTGTCCTTCAGCGCTGCCTGGTGCCAGGCCGGGCCGAACTCGCCGCCGCCGCGGATATTGGCGATGACGTAGACGCCGCCGCGCTCGATCCACAACTTGCCGGCGATCGCCGCATAATTCGGGGTCAGCGACACCTGGAAGCCGCCATAGCCGTAAAGCAGGGTCGGCGCGCCGCCGTCATGCCGCAACTCGCGCGGCCGGATGACGAAATACGGCACCGCCGTGCCGTCGCGCGAGGTCGCCTCGAACTGCTCGACGACGGCGCCTTCGCCGGCGAACCGCGCCGGCGAAGCCTTGACCGCCGCCGCCGCGCCGGACGCCAGGTCGGCGAGATACAGGGTATTCGGCAAGAGGAACCCGGCCACGTCGAGAAAGGCGCGGTCGTCGCGGTCGTTGGCGCTGGCGATGGCGACCGAGACGTTGTCCGGCAGCGCGAGGCGCTCGCCGTGCCAGGCGCCGCCCGCGAAGCGGTAGGCATAGGCGGCGCCGACGACGTTGCGGTAGAGCGTGACCAGCAGGCGCCCGCGCGTCGCCGACACCCCCTCGATCGCCTCGCGGGGTCCCGGCGCGCGGATCAGCGCCGGGCGTTCCGCCGCGGCGTCGTCGAGGCCGAGCGAGATCAGCGCGCCGCTTGGAAAGCCGCGCCAGTCCTCTTCGAGGCTGAACACCATCTGCCCGGCGACAAAGCCGCGATAGCTCGACCTGCCCGGCAGGGCGATGCGCCGCTTCCCGTCCGCGCGCAGCAGGAAGCGCTCTTCAGTAAAGAAATCGACCGCGCGCGACAGCAAGACGCCGCAGGGCCGGCCGTTCTCGCGCAGCACGCCGGCGCGGACGCTGACGTCGTCGGGCGTGCCGCGGAACAGCTCCTCGGCCGCGGCAAGCGGAGCGCCGCGCCGCCACCGCTTCAGCACGAACGGGTAGCCCGCGGCGGTCATCGTGCCCGGCCCCCAGTCGCGCGCGACGAGCAGCGTGTCGCGGTCGTACCAGGCAACGCTCTGCTTGCCCTCGGGCAGAGCGAAGCCGCCCTCGACGAAGCGCTTTTCCGCGGCGTCGAACTCGCGCCACTCGGCGGCGTCCTTGCCGCCGTCCGACAGCGCGACGAGGCACCGCCGGTCCTGCGGCGGCAGCGGCACGGCGCCCTGGAACACCCAGTTGCGGCCTTCCGCGGCGGCCAGCGCATCGATGTCGAGCAGCGTCTCCCAGCGCGGCTCGCGGCGGCGGAATTCGGCGAGGCCGGTTTCGCGCAGCCGGCCGCGCACCTGCGTCGCGTCCTGCCAGAAATTGGCGAGGCGGGCGCCGCGGAACCACGGATAGGGGATGCGGTCCTGCGCCGCGACGATGGCGAGCGCCGCCTCGTAGAAACCGCGATAGCGCGGGTCGGCTTCGAGCACGGCGAGGCTGCGCGCGTTCTCCGCCCGCACCCAGGCCAGCGCGCGCTCGCCCTCGACCTCTTCGAGCCACAGATGCGGATCGTCGCTCATCCGCCCACGTTGTCATCGCCGGCGCGGCGACGCAATCTTGCGGCGATGAAGAACGAACCCGATTTTCTCGATCCCGACCGGCCCGGCGCGGTGCGCCTCGGCGTCGACGAGGCGCGCGCGCTCGGCGAGGCCGCGCTGCAGCGCATCGGTTATGCCGCGGCCGAGGCGCGCATCATCGCCGACCAGCTTATCGACAATTCGCTGTGCGGCTACCGCTTTGCCGGGCTGCCGCGCATCCTGGCGATCGCCCGCGAGGCCAGGACCGGCGCGCCGCGCAGCCCGGTCCGCATCGTCCACGAGACCCCGGCCGCGGCGCTGGTCGACGGCGGCAACCAGGTCGGCTACATCGCGGTCTACCGCGGCATGGAGATCGCCGTCGCCAAGGCCAAGGCGGCGGGCGTCGCCGCGGTCGGCGTCTGCAATTCCTATTTCAGCGGGCGCAACGCCTATTACCTCGAGCGCATCGTCGAGGCCGGCCTCGTCGGCCTGCACACCGCGAGCGGGGCGCCCCACGTGCTGCCGCCGGGCGCGGCGCGGCCGGCGCTCGGCACCAACCCGATCGCCTTCGGCTTTCCCTCGGCCGACGGGCCGGTGATCTTCGACATCGGCACCGCCGCGCTGATGTGGGGCGAGGTGCTGCTCGCTGCCGAGACCGGCGAGGAATTGCCGGAAGGGCTCGCCTTCGACGCCGACGGCAACCCCACCCGCGACGGCCGCGCCGCGGCGGCGGGCGGCGTCGCCGCTTTCGGCGGGCACAAGGGCTACGGCCTCGCCTTTGCCATCCAGGCGCTCGGCCTGCTCGCCGGGGCGGCGATCCCGCGCGGCGCGGTGCAGGATTACGGCTTTCTGTTCCTCGTCGTCGATCCCGGCGCGCTGCTCCCCGGCAATCCGTTTGCGGCGCAGATGGCCGGGCTCGTGCGCGCCGTCAAGGCGACGCCGCGCCGCCCCGGCGTCGCCGAGATCCGCATTCCCTCCGAGCGCGCCTTTCGCGAGCGGGCGCGGCGCCGGGTCGAGGGCATCCTCGTCGACCGCGCCGTCATCGCCGCTCTGGCGGCGCTTTAGTCCGCCCCTCCGCCGAAGCGATTTCGCGGCGGCGGAAAATAGGCTAGCGTGCCGGCGCGAGTTAACCCCCGGAGGAAACCCCCGATGATCGTCGAATTCCGCACCTACCGGCTGAAGCCGGGCACCGTCGCCACCGCCGAGGAGCGTTTCGGCCAGGCTTTGCCGGCGCGCACCCGGGTGTCGCCGCTCGCCGCCTTCTGGCATACCGAGGTCGGGCCGCTGAACCGCATCATCCATGTCTGGCCCTACGACAATTTCGAGCAGCGGGCGAGCGTGCGCTCGCAGAAGATCGAGGGCTGGCCGCCCAACATCCGCGAATTCGTCGAGGAGCAGCAGAGCGAGATTTTCATCCCGGCGCCGTTCTCGCCGAAGCTGGAGCCGCGCCGCCTCGGCAATCTCTACGAGATCCGCATCTACACCCTGGCGCCGGGCGCCATTCCCGGCCAGATCGAGCGCTGGAGCACGGCGATCGACGCGCGGCAGAAATACTCGCCGCTGGTCTTCGCCGGCCATTCCGAGCTCGGCGGGCTGAACCGCTGGTGCCACATCTGGGCCTACAAGGACGCGGCCGAGCGCTTTGCCGTGCGCGAAAAGGCCCGCGCCGACGGCGTCTGGCCGCCCAAGGGCGGGCAGCCCGGCCAGACCCTGGTGCAGGAGAACATGCTGGTGGTTCCCGCCACCTTCTCGCCGCTGCGTTAGCCCGTCCCTCGCCTCGCTCCGGGTCTCGCCCAAACGCGATTCCCGGAGCGAGCGTCCCGGAGCGCCGCGGCCGCGATTGACAGAGATGTCTCTGTCGGCGGCATTTGACAATGCGGCCGATCTTCTCCCGCACCGCCGCGAGGGATACTCGCCGCACTGGCACTACTTCAGAAGCTGCGAAGTTTCGCGGCCGCCCCTTTTGCGCAGCAGCCCTGGACATTACCGATGCGGGGACGCCGAAGCGCAGTCCGCATCGGCCACGGCGATTGGCGGGCGATGTGCCGCATCGATCGGGAGGCACCGAGTTACGTCACCGAGATCGAGACGCGGAAAAAGCCCGGCAGCTTCGCTGCCCTGGCACGGCTTGCGGCGGCGCTCGGCGTCTCGCTCGACGACATCGCGGCGTGGCGGAGCGCGCCGGGATGAGCCCGCCGCTCAATACTCCACCCGGAACACGTGGCCTTCGAGGCGCAGCGAGCGGTCGTCGTCCTGCGACGACAGGGTCAGGGTCAGGGTCGCGCCCGGCGTCAGGTCGGCGCGGCGGATTTCGCCCGCCGCCCAGGACAGGCCGCTCCACACCACCTTGTCGTAGTTGATCGCGACCGGCACGACGCGATCGCCCTCGGCGGCGCGGATCGTAAAGAACTCGCCCATGCTGCGGTTGCTGACGCTGCGCATGATCTGGCCGGTCTGGTCGCGCTGCCGCATGATGATGCGCAGGTCGCCCGAGGCCGGCACTTTGAGCGTTGCCCGATAGACGAGCGCAGCGCCCGCTCGAGCGAAAGGAGCGTCGAGCGGCTCGATCAGGCGCGGGATGCGGATGTCGGGGCCGACCCCGAGATCGTAGTCCGGGCCGGCGTAGCGGCCGAAGCCGACGACCGCAAGCTGCCCCGCGCCGAGCCGGATTGCCCGGCCCTCGAGCTGCGGCACGAAGCCGGAATCGTGGTAGAGAACGCGGCCGTGCCGCCCGCCGCCGGCGCCGTGCGGCATGGTCGGCAGCTCGGCGCGCTGCTCCGCCTGGGCCGGGTTGACGACAACGTAGACCGCGCCGTCCGCCGCCGCCGCCTCGTAGCCGTAGGGTTCGCGGTCGCCGGCGAAGCCGCCGAAGGCGCGGAAGGCGGCGGCCTGCTGCAACGCGTCGAACAGCGATTGCGCCTTGGCCAGCCAGCGCAGATCGGCGTCGTCGAGGAATTCGAGATTGCCGTGGATCGTGTTGATCCAGCCGCCCCGCGCCATCGTCAGCAAGGCCATGCCGCGCCAGCCGGCGGTGCGGCGCCCGTAATTGGTCCCGGTATCGCCGATCATGAACCCGGTCGAATCGATCCGCGCCAACGGCACGCCCGCCAGGTCGAAGCGCCGCACCATGCGGTCGCTGTAGATGTCGACCGAGCGCCAGAAGTTCATCTCCGGCACGTTCGACGGCCGCGGATCGCCGGCATAGAGCGAGTCGAACACGTCGAGCCAGCGCACATCGGCATATTCGACCGCGCTCTTCGCCGTGGCGACGTCGCCGACAAAGCCGTTGAACGCCACCAGCACCGCATCCGGGTTGCGCCGGCGGAACGCCGCCAGCGCCGCGTGCAGCGCCGCCCGGTTGCGCCGGCGCAGGCGCGGCCGGCTCACCGTCTTGGCGTCGCCCGGCAACGCCGCGGCGAAATCGGCGAAATCGAGCTTGAACAGGCGGATGCCGCGATCGTACCAGGATTGCAGCACATCCATGAAATCGGCGAGAAAGCCGCCGCGGTAGAGCGCCATCGCGTCGCCTGCGGCGGTCAGCGAGTCGCGCCATGTTTCCGCCGGGTTCAGGTGGACCAGCGAGTTGGTGCCGAACCACAGCCCCGGCTTGATGCCGTTCTCCCGGCAGCGATCGAGCCAGGCGTCGGCGCCGTGCGGCCAGTCCTTGCGCCACAGCCGGTAGCCGCCGTCCGGGTCGTACCAGAACGCGTCCATCACGTAGTAATCGACCCGCACTCCGGCCCGGCGCAGCCGCACGAGCTGGTCGAGCTCGCGCAGGGCCAGCTCCTCGGTCAGCGGCACCTCGTCCGACAATTCGTCGTAGGCCGACCAGTTGTTGTAGACCCAGACCGGCGCGGCCAGAAACGGGTGCTGCAGCTGGCCGTCCTCGGCCCGGGCGGGCAGCGCCAACGCCGCCAGCGCCAGCAGCGCCAGCGCCGCCGCCCGCCGCATCAGACGCCGCCGGTCAGGGCGCGCTGGCGCAGCAGGTGATCGGCGAGGACGCAGGCCATCATCGCCTCGCCGACCGGCACCGCGCGGATGCCGACGCAGGGGTCGTGGCGGCCATGCGTTTCGATCTCGACCTCGTTGCCTTCGGTATCGACCGTGCGCATCGGCTTGAGGATCGAGCTGGTCGGCTTGACGGCAAAGCGCACGACGATGTCCTGCCCGGTCGAGATGCCGCCGAGGATGCCGCCGGCATTGTTCGACAGGAACACCACCTTGCCGTCCTGCATCCGCATCTCGTCGCCGTTCTCTTCGCCGGACAGCGCGACCGCGGCAAAGCCGGCGCCGATCTCGACCGCCTTGACCGCGTTGATCGTCATCATCGCCCGCGCGAGGTCGCCGTCGAGCTTGTCGTAGACCGGCTCGCCGAGCCCCGCCGGCACGCCGCTCGCCACCACCTCGATGACCGCGCCGGCCGAAGACCCCGCCTTGCGCACGCCGTCGAGATAGTCGGCCCAGCGCGCCGCCATCGCCCGGTCCGGGCACCAGAACGGGTTTTCCTCGACCGCTCGCCAGTCCCAGTTGGCGCGGTCGACCGCGTGCGGACCGATGCGCACCAGCGCGCCGCGGATGACGATGCCCGGCCCCAGCACCTTGCGCGCCACCGCGCCGGCGGCGACGCGCGAGGCGGTCTCGCGCGCCGAGGCCCGGCCGCCGCCGCGATAGTCGCGGATGCCGTATTTCTTCCAGTAGGTGTAATCGGCATGGCCGGGGCGGAAGCGGTCGGCGATGTTGCGGTAGTCTTTCGCGCGCTGGTCGGTGTTCTCGATCAGCAGCAGGATCGGCGTGCCGGTGGTCTGGCCGTCGAAGGTGCCGCTCAGAATCTTGACCCGGTCCGCCTCCTGGCGCTGCGTCGTGTAGCGCGACTGGCCGGGACGGCGGCGGTCGAGAAAGAACTGGATGTCCGGCTCGGCGAGCGGCAGGCGCGGCGGCACGCCGTCGACGACGACGCCGATCGCCGGGCCGTGGCTTTCGCCCCAGGTGGTAAAGCGGAACTGCGTGCCGAAGCTGTTGCCGGCCATCCCCGCCCCGCTACACGGTGGAAATATCGGGCGCGTCGACCCGCTTCATCCCGACGACATGATAGCCGCAATCGACGTGATGGACCTCGCCGGTGACGCCGGCCGACAGGTCGCTCAGCAGGTAGAGCCCGGCGCCGCCGACCTCCTCGATCGTCACGTTGCGCTGCAGCGGCGAATTGAGCTGGTTCCACTTGAGGATGTAGTGGAAATCGCCGATGCCGTAGGCCGCCAGGGTCTTGATCGGCCCGGCCGAGATTGCGTTGACCCGGATGTTGTCGCCGCCGAGATCGGCGGCCAGGTAGCGCACGCTGGCTTCCAGCGCGGCCTTGGCCACCCCCATGACGTTGTAGTGCGGCATGACCCGCTCGGCGCCGTAATAGGTCAGCGTCAACAGGCTGCCGCCCCCCGTCATCAGCGGCACCGCGCGCCGGCACAGATCGGTGAACGAGAAGCACGAGACTTCCAGCGTCTTGAGAAAATTGGCGCGGCTCGTCGTGACGTACTTGCCGGTCAGTTCGTTCTTGTCGGAATAGGCGATGCCGTGAACGAGAAAATCGAGCCGGCCCCAGCGCCGTTCGAGCGCGGCGAAGACCGCATCGAGGCTGGCCTCGTCGGTGACGTCGGCGTCGAGAACGAAATCGCTGTCGAGGCTTTCCGCGAGCGGCCGCACCCGCCGGCCGAGCGCCTCGCCCTGATAGGTGAAGGCAAGCTCGGCGCCGTGCCCGCGCACCGTCTTGGCGATGCCCCAGGCCAGCGAGCGGTCGTTGGCGACGCCCATCACCAGACCGCGCTTCCCGGCCATCAGCCCCTTGCTGTCCCCCATCGGCTCCGGCTCCAAACCCGCCTTGTCGCGGCGCCATCCTACACGAGCGCCCTCCGCCGATCACGGAGATTGCCGAAGCCGGCCGGTGGGAGTAGGGGAACGGCATGATCGACGAGATCGGCGAGAGCGACTGGCTGACCCCGTTCCGCCGCTGGTACGACGCGGCCGCGGCGCGCGAGGAGCTGGCGGAGGCGATGACCGTGGCCACGGTCGGGCGCAACGGCAGGCCGTCGCTGCGCGCGGTGCTGCTGCGCGGGCTCGACGAGCGCGGCTTCGTCTTCTACACCAACCTCGACAGCCGCAAGGCCGGCGAGCTTGCCGAAAACCCGCGCGCCGCCTTGTGCTTTCACTGGAAATCGCTGGCCCGGCAGGTGCGCGTCGAGGGCGGCGTCGAACGCGTCGCCGATGCCGAGGCCGACGCCTATTTCGCCGGCCGGGCGCGCGAGAGCCAGCTCGGCGCCTGGGCCTCGGACCAGTCGCGGCCGTTGCCCGACCGCGCCACGCTGGAGCGGCGCTTTGCCGAGGCCGCGGCGCGGTTTTCCGGGTACGAGCGGGTGCCGCGGCCGCCAAACTGGTCGGGCTACCGCGTCGTCCCCGAACGGGTCGAGTTCTGGCAGGAGCTGCCGCACCGCCTGCACGACCGCCTGGTGTTCATTCGCGACGGCGCGCGCTGGCGCCGCGAGCGGCTCTACCCATGAGCGTCGTATCCGCCCAGGGATTGCGGCTGCGCGCGACGGCGACCCGCGCCGCCCTCGCCGTCGCCGGGGTGCTGATCGCCGCCAAGTTCGCCGCCTGGCTCGGCAGCGGCTCGGTCGCGCTGCTGTCGAGCTTGGTCGATTCGCTCGTCGATGCCGCCGCCTCGCTGGTCAACCTGCTGGCGGTGCGCGCCGCGGTCACCCCGGCCGATCGCGAGCACCGCTTCGGCCACGGCAAGGCCGAGCCGCTCGCCGCGCTCGGCCAGTCCGCCTTTCTGATCGGCAGCGCCTTACTGCTGGAGGCCGAGGCGGTGCGGCACCTGATCTGGCCGGCGCCGGTCGAGAACTCCGGCGCGGCGATCGCGGTGATGGCGTTTTCGATCGCCGCCGCGCTCGGCCTCGTCCTTTATCAGCGCCACGCGGTGCGCCATACCGGCTCGCTGGCGATCGGCGCCGACGAGCTGCACTACCGCGGCGACCTCGCGCTCAATCTCGGCGTGCTCGTTTCGCTGATCGTCGGCACCCGGTTCGCCGTGCCGCTGCTCGACCCGCTGGTCGGCGCCGCGGCCGGGCTGTGGATCATCTACGGCGCCGTCCGCATCAGCCGGCTGTCGCTGACCCAGTTGATGGACCACGAGCTGCCCGATGCCGAGCGCGCCCGCATCCGCCGCATCGCCGAGGCCTATCCCGAGGTCGCCGCGGTGCACGACATGCGCACCCGCGCGGCCGGGCCGACCGCCTTCATCCAGCTCCACCTCGAAATGGACGGGACGATGAGCCTGCTGCGGGCGCATCAGATTTCCGACGGGGTCGAGGCCGAATTGCGCCGCGCCTATCCCAACGCCGAGATCATCATCCACCAGGACCCGGCCGGGCTGGAGGAGCCGCCGGTGTTTCCCGCCGCGGCGGGGCGGGCATAGGGCCGACGCCGCCCTGCAGGCTCCCCCACACATCGACGAGCGCGGCGACCAGCGCCGCGATATCGGCGTCGCTGTGCAGCGGCGTCGGGGTCAGGCGCAGCCGCTCGGTGCCGCGCGGCACGGTCGGGTAGTTGATCGGCTGGACATAGATGCGGTGGCGTTCGAGCAGCAGGTCGGAGGCCGCCTTGCAGCGCGCCGCATCGCCGACCAGAAGCGGCACGATATGGCTTTCGCTCGGCATCACCGGCAGCCCGGCCCCGGCGAGCGCCGCCTTGACCGCGGCGACGCGTTCCTGGTGCGCGGCGCGCTCCGCCTGGCTCTCCTTCAGGTGGCGCACCGCGGCGAGCGCGCCGGCCGCCAGCAGCGGCGGCAGCGACGAGGTGAAGATGAACCCGGGCGCGTGGCCGCGCAGGAAATCGACGAGCAGGGCCGAGCCGGCGACATAGCCGCCCATCACCCCGAACGCCTTGGCCAGCGTGCCCTGGATCACCGTCAGCCGGTGCGCCACCCCGTCGCGCTCGGAGATGCCGCCGCCGCGCTCGCCGTAAAGGCCGACGGCGTGGACCTCGTCGAGATAGGTCATCGCGCCGTAGCGTTCGGCGACGTCGCACAGATCGGCGATCGGCGCGATGTCGCCGTCCATCGAATAGACCGATTCGAAGCAGACCAGCTTCGGCCGCTCGCGCGGCAGCGCCGCCAGCAGCTCGGCGAGATGGGCGACGTCGTTGTGGCGGAAGATCTGGCGCTCGGCCCGGCTGTTGCGAATGCCGGCGATCATCGAGGCATGGTTCATCGCGTCGGACAGCACGATGGTGCCGGGGATCGCGCCGGCCAGCGTCGACAGCGCCGCCTCGTTGGCGACATAGCCCGAGGTGAACACCAGCGCCCCTTCGCGGCCGTGCAGGTCGGCCAATTCGCGTTCGAGCAGCACGTGGGCGTGACTGGTGCCGGAGATGTTGCGGGTGCCGCCGGCGCCCGCGCCGGTCCGTTGCAGCTCGCGCGCCATCGCCTCGAGCACGAGCGGGTGCTGGCCCATGCCGAGATAGTCGTTTGAGCACCACACCGTGACCTCGTCGCCGGTATGGTGGTGGAGGGCGCGCGGGAAACGGCCGCAGCGGCGCTCCAGATCGGCGAATACGCGATAGCGCCCTTCGGCATGGAGCGCGTTGATGCGGCTGCTGAAGAAAGTGTCGAAATCCATCGTCCCTGTCCGCCCCCCGACGGTTTTGACGATAGCATAGCGCCGCCGCGGCGCCATTGGACGCGGTGTCGCGTCGCTCGCGGTTTTGTTATCGGCCGGGGATGCAGGCAAAGGTGGCGTGCCCGGGCAGCAGCAGCGGGCAGACCTGCATCTCGTACTCGGTATCGACCCGCTCGGCCGTGCTGTGCGGCGGACAGGCGGATTGCGCCGCGGCCTGCACCGCCTCCGCCGAGCTGACCAGCGCGTCGTAGCAGAGGCCGACCCGCGGCCGGGCATCGCTCGGCGGCCCGGGCGCCGCCACCGTCTCGAACGGCTGGAACTCGCGGCAGCCGCAGAGTCCGGCGGCGATCGCCAGGGCGGCAAGGCGGGCGCGGGTCGTCACCGGGCGGCCAGCGCCTGTTCGAGAAAGATCGCGCACGACATCAGCCGCGCGTCGTCGCCGATGCGGCCGACGAGCTGCACCCCGACCGGCAGCCCGCGGTCGCCGCGATGCGCCGGCAGGGTGACGCACGGCGTGCCGAGCAAGGTCCACATGCGGTTGAACACCGGATCGCCGGTATAGCCGAGCCCGGCCGGCGCCTCGCCCGGAGCGGCCGGCGTCAGCACCGCGTCGTAGGGACCGAAAAACCCGGCGAGGCCGGCGCGCGCAGCCGCCGCCTCGGCCCGCGCCGCGTCGTATTCGGCGGCGCCGACCGCCATCCCGGCGTCGAGCATCTGGCCGAGCCGCGGCGACAATTGCGCGCTGCGATAGATCCGCTCATAGGCGAGCGCCCGCGCCGCCTCGTAGCCCATGATGCGGTCCTGCGCGGCGTTGAGCCCGCGATGCTCGGCCGGCGGCGCGAGCTCGCCGACCGCCGCGCCGGCGCGGCGCAGGGCCTCGGCGGCGCGGTCGAGAGCCGCCCCGGCCTCGGGTTCGGCCCGCTCCCACATCGGCGTCCGGTAGAGCGCGAAGGCGGGAGGCGCCGGCGGCGGCGCGGCGTCGCGCAAGTCCGGGCGGTCGGTCAGCACCCCGGCAAAGAACGCCGCGTCGGCGACGGTGCCGGCCATCAATCCGACCGTGTCGAGACTGTCGGCCAGCGCCTTGGCCCCGGCGCGGGCGATCAATCCGAAGCTCGGCTTGTAGCCGACGCAGCCGCAGAAGGCGGCCGGGCGGATCACCGAGCCGGCGGTCTGCGAGCCGAAGGCGAGCGGCACCATGCCGGCGGCGACGGCGGCGGCCGAGCCGCTCGACGAGCCGCCCGGGGTGTGGTGCGGATGGTGCGGGTTGGCGGTCTTGCCCGGGGTGAAGCAGGCGAATTCGGTGGTCACCGTCTTGCCGACGACGATCGCGCCGGCGGCCCGCGCCAGGGCGACGCAGGCGGCATCGGCGGCGGGGCGATGCCCGTCATAGATCGGCGAGCCGTAGCCGGTCGGCATGTCGGCGGTATCGAACAGGTCCTTGACGCCGATCGGCACGCCGTGCAGCGGGCCGCGCGGCGCTTCGCCGTCGGCGCGGCGGGCGGCGGCCAGCGCCGCCTCGGGATCGAGATGCTGCCAGGCGCCGACCGCCGCCTCGCGCGCGGCGATGCGGTCGAGACAGCCGCGCATCGCCGCCTCGGCGCTGATGCGGCCGGCGGCGATGTCGCGCGCGAGCGCACGGGCGGAGGGCGGCGGCGCATCGGACACGGGAACCTCCTTGCCGGGACGAGGCGGCAAACCCTAACCCGCCGGCGCGCCGCGCGGAAGCGCTTGCCGCGGCGGACGGCGCTTGGCACCCTCGCCGGATGAGCGAAACCCCCGGCAACCCCGGCGGGCCCGACCCGCGCCGCGCGGCGCTGGTCGGGCTGGTCGTCGTCGCGGTCCTCGTCTGCGTGTCCTACTATCTCGTCGTTGCCCTGCGCGCGAAGGGCAGGCTGGAGGACTGCCTCGCCTCCGGGCGGACCAATTGCGCGCCGATCGAGGCGCCGGCGCGGGCGGGATAGCGCGATGATCGAGATACCGGCGCGGCGCGGGGTGGCGGTGCGGCTGGGCCGCGGCGGCCGCGCCCGGGTGATCAACACCAAGGGCCAGCAGGTCGTCGATTGCTGGGCCTTCAGCGCCGCCGGGCTCGGCGAGTTCATGTCGATGGAGCACAGCCGGGTGTCGATCGGCAAGCTGATCCCGGCGGTCGGCGACAGCATGGTGACCAACCGGCGCCGCCCGATCCTGACCCTGGTCGAGGACACCTCGGGCGGCATCCACGACACGCTGTTCGCCGCCTGCGACCGCTGGCGCTACGAGACGCTGGGCTATCGCGGCTATCACGACAACTGCACCGACAACCTCGCCGCCGCGCTCGCCGCGCTCGGCCTCGTCCCGCCGCAGACGCCGAGCCCCTTCAACCTATTCATGAACATCCCGGTGATCGACGGGGTGAGGGTCGAAGTCCGCCCGCCGGTCAGCACCCCCGGCAGCTACGTCACCCTGCGCGCCGAAATGGATTGCGTGCTCGCGCTGTCGGCCTGCCCGCAGGACATCGTGCCGGTCAACGGCCTCGCCCTGACCCCGACCGAGGCCCATCTCGACCTGCTGGATTGACGGACAGGTCGGCGGTCCCCACCCGACCCCGCGGCTGCCTCACGGTCCCCCGGCCGATTGACCGGAAAACTGGCCGGCATAGCCCTTGGCTGGCGTGCCGAGGCTGATCTTGAAAATAAGCTGGCAGATCGTCATTCCCGCATCAAGGACGATGTCGTAGGGACCGAGGTTGTACATCTCCAACTGGATTTGACCCTTAAACCCCGCATGAATAGTAGGAGCCGTCATATGTACCAACAATCCTAATCGTGCGAGGCTACTTTTGCCCTCTACTCGCGCAGCAATCCGCGATGTATACGGAAGATCGATCTCTTCTCTTGTCCAGGCCAGCAGAAGAGTGCGAGACTGCAGGGCAAATCCATTTAGCTTTACCTTATCCTTCCGCGCTTCTAATGATTTGTAACTGTAACCCCGCTGACTCGGTCGGATCGGCTGGCCGGGAAGGCTTTTCCAGATTTCCCCTGGTTCGTCCAGAGTCAAATCCAAGCTGGTGGAGCTATAGGCGCTGGCCCCCGGTTCGGGGGTGATGATGATTTGTTTGCTGGACAGGGCCGCCTGAATTTCTCTGTCGGTAAGAATCATATTCGCTGCCCGTCCGCGGAACTTTCAGGCGAGCGCCTTTTTGTCGACCCACACTCGCCACCGCCCCGAGACGGTTTCCCGCGGCAACTCTATGAGAACGCGGTCCCCTTCGGCACCGATAAAGCCGGCTTCCACGCTGTCGGCAGTCGCCTGGCTCGCATGAACGACGACCTCCTCTACCCCCTCGACGGTGCGGATTGCCACCAGAGCCTCGGAGGGAATAGGCCCCGCTTCTCTCGAAGTGATCTTTATGCGGATTGTCATTGGCCGACCTGTAGAACAACGACAGGCCCATTGGACCCGTTATCGAATCATCATCGGCCGGCACTCCGATTTGTGTCAAACGACCTCTCGCCCTATCCAGTAAGTTGTTGATGTGCCATAAATTATGTCGGTTTCCGCGAAATTTTTACATTTCCGTGCGGCAGAAACCCCCCGAAGCGGGTGTTGACCGTTGGTTTCGCTCGCGCCGCGACAGCGCGGTATGACACTTGCTTGACCCTCACTCTGCCGCGGCGCCGCGGCCGACCCGGGCGATCGCTTCTGCCGGCACGCGCAGCAGCGAGGCGCGCAGATCGACCGGGCGCACCGGCTTGGCGAGAAAATCGTTCATCCCGGCATCGAGGCAGCGCCGGTAGTCCTCCTCGAAGGCGTTGGCGGTCAGCGCGACGATCCAGATGTCGCGGCGCTCCGGCTGGTGCAGGGCCCGGATCGCGGCGGTCGCCGCCAGCCCGTCCATCTCCGGCATCTGCACGTCCATGAACACCAGGTGATAGGGCGCCAGGCGCACCGCCTCGACCGCTTCCAGCCCGTTCGACACCGCATCGACGCGGCAGCCGAGCTTTTCCAGCATCTGCTTGACGACGACCTGGTTGACCTTGTTGTCCTCGGCGATCAGCACCCGGAGCCCGGCGCCGATCGCACTGTCGTCGGGCGCCGGCTCGGCCGCGGCCGGCGCCGCCGCGGCGGCCGCCTGCGGCGCGGTCAGCGCGGCGTAGAGCGCCGCCGGCGCGCACGGCTTGACCAATACCGCGGCGATGCCGAGCGCCGCCGCCGCGGCGCGCAGCTCCGGCTCGCTCGCCGAGGTTGCCAGCACCAGGCGCAGGCCGGCGAGGCCCGGCTCGGCGCGGATGCGGCGGGCGAGCGCCAGCCCGTCGAGCCGCGGCATCGCATGGTCGAGCACCGCCGCGTCGAACCCCTGGCGCAGCTTGTCGAGGGCGGCGCCGGGCTCGGCCGCCGTCTCGACCGCGGCGCCCCAGGCGGAAAGCTGGTGGTAGAGGATTTCGCGGTTGACCTCGTTGTCGTCGACGACGAGCAGCCGCCGCCCGGTCAGCGCGTCGCGCGGCGCCGCCGCGCCGACCGCGGTGCGCGCCGGCGCCAGCGAGGCGGTGAACCAGAACTGGCTGCCGGCGCCGGCCTCGCTGGCGACGCCGATCGTGCCGCCCATCAGCGCCGCCAGCTTGCGCGAGATCGACAGGCCGAGCCCGGTGCCGCCGTAGCGCCGCGCGACGGTGCGGTCGCCCTGGCTGAACTGCTCGAACAGGGTCGGCAGCACGTGTTCGGGAATGCCGATGCCGGTATCGGCGACGTCGAAGCGCAGCAGAAAGCGGGTTCCCGGGCGCTCTCCGGGGAGCGGCAGCCCCGGCCGTCCGGCCGGCGCCACCGAGATCGCCACCCCGCCCTTTTCGGTGAACTTGATCGCGTTGCCGACCAGGTTGTAGAGGATCTGGCGGATGCGCCCGGCGTCGCCGTAGGCGGCGGCGGGCGTGCCGGGGGCGACGAAGAAGCCGAGATCGAGCCCCTTGGCGTGGGCCCGCGGCGCCATCACGTCGCACACGCTCTGCACCAGCGGCTCGACCTCGAAATCGCCCTCGTCGAGCACCAGCCGGTCGGCCTCGAGCCGCGAGAAATCGAGAATGTCGTTGATCACCGAAAGCAGGTGATCGGCCGAATCGCGCACCACCTCGGCATAGTGCCGCTGTTCGGGCGTCAGCTTGGTGTCGAGCAGGAGCCCGGTCATGCCGACGACGCCGTTCATCGGCGTGCGGATTTCGTGGCTCATCGCGGCGAGGAACTCGGATTTGGCGCGGCTTGCCGCCTCCGCCGCCTCCTTGCTGGTGACCAGTTCGCGCTCGACCCGCTTGCGCTCGGTGATGTCGCGGATGATGACCGCGATCTTGCGCGCGCCGGCATCGAAGAAATCGGCGAAGGCGGCTTCCATGTCGAAGCTGCCGCCGTCGCGTGCGCGGCCGCGGAATTCGCGCGGGCCGCCGCTTTCGGGCAGGCCCGCCTCGCTGCCGCCGAGAAACAGCCGGAACCGCGCCGCCGATTCCGGCGCCGCCAGCTCGACGATGTTGCGGCCGCGCATCTCCTCCGCGGTGTAGCCGAACACGCGCAGGGCGGCGGGGTTGGCGATCTCGATCCGCCCGGTCTCGTCGGCGGTCAGGATCGCGTCGCCGGCGGTCTCGATGATGGCGCGAAAGCGGTCGTTGCTGATCTGCAACGAGCCGAGCGTCTGCGACAGCCGCTCGCGCTCGGCGCGCAACTCGTTCTCGCGGATGCCGAGCGCCGCCTCGGAATGCTGGCGGCGGATCAGTTGCCGCACCAGCACCACGGTGAAGGCGGCGGCGAGCAGCGTCATCACCGCGGCCGCGCCGATCAGGCGGGAGCGGGCGACGTCGTATTCGGCGAACAGGTCGCGCTCGGCGAGGCCGACCCCGACGACCAGGGGAAAATCGCCGAGCACGTTGTAGGTCGTCACCCGGTCGACATTGTCGAGCGGGCTCGGCCCGATCGAGGTCTGGCTCGCCAGCGCCGGGCTCAGCTTGAGCATCACCGTCTCGCCGATCGCGATCGCGGCGCGGTCCTTGCCGGGATGGTCGGGGTCGGGCTGAAACGAAACGCGGGCGCGGACGACGCCGTCGCGCCCGACCAGCATGACCGTGCCGTGATGGCCGAGATCGACGGTCTCGTAGAACCGCGCCAGGTAGTAGGCGTCGAGCGAGACCACGGCGACCCCGGCGAAGCTGCCGTCGGGGTTGGACAGGCGCCGCGACACCGGGATCAGCCAGTGCCCGCTGCCGCGGCCGACCACCGGCTTGCCGAAGAACACCGCGTCGCCGGCATGGCCGACCTGGTTGCGGAAGTAATCCTCGTTGGCGACCGAGACGGTAACGGGGGCCGGGCCGGCGGTGGTGCCGACCAGGATGCCGTTGCGGTTGACGATGCCGATCTGCGCCGACAGGTCCTGCAACAGCAGATCCTTGCCCGGCCACTCCCACAGCACGAAATGCTGCGGGTCGCTCTCGTAGCTGCGCTTCAGCACCAACAGCGCCTGATCGACCTCCTTGAGAGTGCGGCGGATGTTCTCTTCGAAGGCGCGGGCGAGGTTGGCGGTGTGCTTGCGCGCCTCGTCGAGGATCTCGTCGCGCTGCCCGGCGAGCTGCAGCCACACCGTACCCCAGATCAGCACGACGATCAGCGCTCCGAACAGCGAGATCGCCGCCGGCAGAAACGAGCCGCCGGCGCGCCGCGGCGGCGCGGCCGCAACCGGAGCGTCGTAGCGGGTCGGATCGCTTGCCCAGGTATCGCTCAGCCGCAGGATCCCTTTCGCGATGGCCGGCGCCGCTTCTGGATCGGCGCGCGGCCTTCAGTTATTTGAAACCATGTTTCGCTACAACGGCGCCGGCCGAAGGAGTGGGCATGACGGCGAAACCGCGTCTGTTGCTGGTCGAAGACACCGCGTCGATCCTCTATCTCTACCACGAGTTTCTTACCAAACTCGATGTCGAGCTGATCGATGCGACGACCGGCGCGCGGGCGCTCGAGGTTTTGCGGGAAACCATCCCCGACGTGGTCCTGCTCGATATCGAGCTGCCCGACGCCAACGGCATCGAGATCCTGCGCGCGATTCGCAGCCGCAACCTGCCCTCGACCGTGCTGGTCGTCACCGCCCACGGCTCGGTCAAGACCGCGGTCGAGGCGATGCGCGAAGGCGCCTACGATTTCATCGTCAAGCCGTTCGCTCCCGACCGGCTGCTGGTCACCGTGCGCAATGCGCTGGAGCGGCGCCGGCTGGAAATCCTCGCGGCGGCCAACGACGTCGCCAGGAACGGCCGGTTCTGCGACATGATCGGCGCCTCGCCGGCGATGCGCGCGGTCTACAACACGATCGAGGCGGCGGCGGCGAGCCGCGCCACCGTGTTCGTCACCGGCGAAAGCGGCACCGGCAAGGAATTGTGCGCCCAGGCGATCCATCGCCTGAGCCCGCGCCGCGACGGCCCGTTCGTCGCGCTGAACTGCGGCGCCATCCCCAAGGACCTGATGGAGAGCGAGATTTTCGGCCATGTCCGCGGCGCCTTTACCGGCGCGGTCGGCAGCCGGACCGGCGCGATCGCCCGGGCCAGGGGCGGCACGCTGTTTCTCGACGAAATCTGCGAGATGGACTTGGCGCTCCAGGTCAAGCTGCTGCGCGTGCTGCAATCGGGCGAGTTCACCCGGGTCGGCGGCAGCGAGGTCGAGCGCGCCGACGTGCGCTATGTCTGCGCCACCAACCGCGACCCGTGGGCCGAGGTCCAGGCCGGCCGCTTCCGCGAGGACCTCTATTACCGGCTGCATGTCGTGCCGTGCGCGATGCCGCCGCTGCGCGAGCGCGGCGACGACGTGGTCTTGCTGGCGCGCCATTTCCTCGCGCTCTACGCCGCCGAAGAGGGCAAGGAGCTGCACGACTTCGACGACGGCGCGCTGGGCGCGCTGCGCCGCCATTCCTGGCCCGGCAATATCCGCGAGTTGCAGAACCTGATCCGCACCGTCGTGCTGTTCAACCGCGGCAGCCGGGTGACCGAGGCGATGCTGGGCCGGCTCGGCCCCGGCGCCGCGCGTCCCGCCCCCGCCGCGGCGCCGCGGAGCGAGCCCGCCGGCAACGGCAGCGCCGCGATCCGGCCGCTGTGGCAGGTCGAGAAGGCGGCGATCGAGGAGGCGCTGGCCCTGTGCCACGGCAACGTGCCGCGCGCCGCCGCGCTGCTCGAGATCAACCCGTCGACGATCTACCGCCGCAAGGCGGAGTGGGAAAAGGCGCGCCTCGCCTCATCCGCCTAACAGCGCCGCCATCGCCGCCGCGGTCTCGGCGATCAGGCGGTCGAGCGTCGCGGCCGCTTCCGCCAGCGGCTCGCCGCCGGCGGCGCGGCGCTCGGTTTCGGCCGCCGCCGCCGACAGCGCCGCGGCGCCGAGCTGCCCGGCGCTGCTCTTCAGCGAATGCGCCGCGCGCCGCGCCTGCTCGCGGTCGCCGTCGCGGATCGTCGCGGCATAACGGCGGCTTTCCTCGATAAACAGGTCGATGACCGGGCGCAGCGCGGCGACGCCGAGATGCTCGACCATGTCGGCGAGCATCGCCCGGTCGATCAGCTCGGCGGTCATGCCCGGCGGAACCGCTTGCCGGTGCCGATCAGCCCCTCCTGCGGCAATTGCACCGAGCGGGTCGGGTCGGCGACGGCATGGCCGATCACCGAGGCCTGCCGGCCGTGCCGGGCGAGGATGGCGAGGGCGCGGTCGGCATCGGCCGCGGCGAGCACCACGCAGAAGCCGATTCCCATGTTGTAGACCTCGAACATCTCGGCCCGGGCGATCCCGCCGGTGCGCTCGATCAGCTCGAACAGCGGCGGCGGCGGCGGCAGGGCGTCGATGACGAAGCCGCATTCGGCGGCCACCCGCGGCAGGTTCAACAGCCCGTCCCCGGTAATATGAATCAATGCTTTGACGGACTCGATCTGATCCAATATCTCAAGAATCTCGGGCACATAGATGAAAGTGGGCTTGAGCAGTTCCTCGCCGAGGGTGCAGCCGAGCTGTGGATAAAACCGG
>Ga0209581_1001681_pt1 | contig 24369 bp, 21 predicted proteins | sample Coa_R2_FD_187160 | JGI IMG/M metagenome (GOLD analysis project Ga0209581, IMG submission 187160) | Surface soil microbial communities from Centralia Pennsylvania, which are recovering from an underground coalmine fire - Coalmine... | ecosystem: Environmental > Terrestrial > Soil > Unclassified ...
ACGTGGAAACCGAGCACGTTCCTTCTCTTATTGATGGGCCGGAAGTATTTCCACTCGAAAACGTTGGTGATGGCATTGACGTTGCCCCCCAGGGGACCACCCTGGAAAGCGAGCGAATAGTAGTAGCTCTTGCCGTGGGTGGGATTGATGGGATTGTCCACGGTGTTGTAGGTGAGCGTGGGCGTCAACGTGCTCGAAATGATTCCATTCAGCGCGCTCGGTCCGGCGATGCTCCGGTATTGCAACTGCGTGAAGAGCAGCGTGGAGGCCTGGTTGAATGCCGTGATGTTCGTGCGGGAGTACCCATAGGTGACGCCGAGCCGCGTGAAGGAGAATTTCCGCAAAGGATAGCTCGCAAACACCGTGAATCCGGTGCTGTCCTGGTTGTAGTTCTGGATGAACTGCGGATTGATGCTGACGGACTGGCCGAGAAGCAGCGCGGTCTGCTTGGCCTGATCGAAACTGTAGCGGCTGGAGAACAACGTGAAGCCGGTACTGATGGGGCGGTCGAAAAGATAAGGCTCGGTAAAGCCGAACACGAAGCTCCGCTGCAGGTCGCCGAACTGTGCGGAAAACGTCAGCGTCTCGCCGAGGCCAAGAAAGTTGTTCGTTTGATAGGTGAGGCCGATGAAACTGCCCGCGAGCCCGCTCACACCTCCCTGCAAACCGATCGACTGCTTGCCCTTTTCCTTGAGCTTCAGAGTCAGATCGACGGTGCCTTCCTTGGTGTTGCGCTTGATTTCGACGGCCTTGTCCGCTTCGATCTTCTCGAAGTAATCGAGCTGGTTCAGGCGCAGAATGCTGACTTCCCAGGCGCGCTTGTTGAAGAGCTGACCTTCGTCGATGAGCAGTTCACGCCGAATGACCTTGTCGCGCGTGGTGGTGTTGCCGGTGAACTCGATGCGTCGCACGTAATACTGCTTCTGTTCGTCGAAGCGCAGCGTGAGGTTGATGATCTTCTTCGCATCGTCGATGTCGAAATCGGGCTCGGACGTGAAATCGATGAAGCCGTATTCGCCGTAGGCGCTGGTGTAATCCTTCATGGCTTTGCGCAACTTATCGGCGGCGAAAATGTCTCCGGGTTTCAGGGGGAAGATGCTTTTCAGCGCGTCCACTTTGAGAGACAGCGCCTTGTCCGGATCCGCGCTGACGATCTTCAGCGTGCCCATGCGGTACCGCGCGCCCTCTTCAATGGGAATGGTGATGTTCACGGCTTTGCCGTGCGTGCGCCCCATCATCGGCATTTTCATGCGGAATCCGCTGGTGTCCACGTTTTCGATAATGGGGTCCTTGACCGTCACGCGGAAATAGCCGTTGTCCTGATAGAGGCCGCGGATGCCCACTTCCAGGTCCTCATTGAGCTTGTCGCGGTCGTACGTTTTGGACATAACCGGAATGTTGAAGAAGTACAGCGGAATGGCGTAGGGGCGGTCGTTGCGCATGGCGCGAATCAGCTTCCGGTCGCTGAATGCATGGTTTCCCGTGAATTTGATTTTGCCGACCTTGACCTTGGGGCCTTCCTCGATTTTGAAGATCAGGATCACCGCGTTGCTGGACGCGATCCGTTCATACTGCGGGGTGACTTTTGCAAACTGCCTCCCGTGTTCTCCCAGCAGTTCTTTCAGGACGACTTCGGCCTTCTTGATTTTGGTGGGATCAAACTGGCTTTCCACGGTCAGACCGACTTTGCGTTCCTTGAAGCGGTCCAGGATGTCGGACTCCGAGACGGAGTGAATCCCATCATAGCGGATGCGCCGGATGATGGGGCGCTCCTTCACCTCGAAGATGATGATCTTGCCGTTGGCCACGTCGGGGGAATCTTCCACGCGCAGCTTGATGTCTTCGAAGAACTGGGTGTTCCATAGCGCCTGGAAATCGCGGCGCAGCGTGTCCTCGTTATACACGTCGCCTTCGCGGCTAAAGATGCGGGCCTTCAGGGTGTCGTTCCGCACGCGGCGATTGCCGATGAATTCGATGCGCTGAATGATGTACTGCTTTGGGGCGGGCGGCTGCGCCTGCGGTTCCTGCGCCGAGGAATTGTCCCGGGTGGAGATTTCTCCCGTAAGGAGATCCAGGCTCGCGCGGAAAAGGTAGGACTCCGAAGACGAGGGGTCCGCCGCAATGCGATTGTGCTGAGCGGCGGCGGGCGCGATGGTCGCTAACAGCGCAAGAACCGCCGCAAGCCACTTTCCCCCAACCTGCAAAACGCAAAACGGAGAACTGAATCTTCTGTGAGCGGTCTTGAATGCGTTCAAGCCCGCGCCCCCAAACGCAATTTGCATTTCTCCCGCCGGGCCCGGTCAGGCCGGCCGTGCGTACCCAAACCCACGGAGCATTCTTAGGCCGTGATAGGGTACACGTGTTGGTGTCAGATTCGCTAGTGGATTACCGGGGTTGCCTCAACCACGGGCCGGAACGCCAGACCTTCTCCCGCGACGTACACTTGCAACGTCGCGGGCCTCTGAATTCCACCCTGAATGAGAGCTTCCGAGAGCGGATCCTCCACGTACTTCTGGAGAGCCCGCCGCAGCGGCCGCGCGCCGTAGCTGCGGTCCGCGCACGTTTTCTCGAGAATCCATTGGCGTGCTTCCGGCGACAAGACCACCTGGACCTGGCGGTGGATCAGGGTGTCGTTCATCTGCCCCACCAGCAAATCGATGATGCGAAGCAGATCTTCATCGCCCAGCGGGTTGAAGATGATGATTTCGTCCAAGCGGTTCAGAAACTCCGGATTGAACGCCCGCTTCACTTCGTTCATCACCATTTCTTCCATAGACTTCCGGCTGGCCTCGTCCGCCCCGCCCTGGAAGCCGATGCCCGTGCGCTTCTGCAGGTGCCGCGCGCCGAGGTTGGAAGTCATGATGATGATGGTATTGCGGAAATCCACCGTATTGCCGAGTCCGTCCGTCAACTGGCCGTCTTCAAAAACCTGCAGCAGGATATTGAAAACGTCCGGATGCGCCTTTTCGATCTCATCCAGCAGGATGACCGAATACGGCGTGCGGCGAACACGCTCCGTCAACTGGCCGCCCTCTTCGTAGCCCACGTATCCCGGAGGCGCGCCAATGAGCTTCGAAACGGAGTGCTTCTCCATGAATTCGGACATGTCGAAGCGCACCAGCGACTTTTCCGAGCCGAAGAGGAATTCCGCGAGGCGGCGCGCCACTTCCGTCTTGCCGACGCCCGTCGGTCCAAGGAAAAAGAAGCAGCCCACGGGCCGCGAAGGCGACTTGAGCCCGGCGCGGCTGCGGCGAATCGCGCGCGCGAGAGCGGTGATGGCCTTGTCCTGGCTGATCACCCGCTTGTGCAATTCGGACTCGATGCGCAGCAGCTTCTGCTGCTCGTCCTCCTTGATGGAAGTGACCGCGATTCCGGTCCACCGCGCGACGACTTCCTCGATGTCCTCGCGGTTCACGACGCCGGTCGTCGCGTCATCGAGCTTGTAACGCTCCCGCAGCGCGCGGAGATTTTCTTTTTCCTTGCGCTCTTCCTCGGAGTAGAAGCGCGCTTTTTCGAATTCATGCGCGGCGATGGCGCTCTCCATGCGGTGGGTGATGAACTTGACGCGCTTCTGGACCTCGCCCACCTCTTCCGGAACCGTCGCCTGGCGCAGCTTTACGCGCGCGCCGGCTTCGTCGATCAGGTCGATGGCTTTGTCCGGCAGGAAACGGTCGGGAATGTAACGATTCGAGAGATACACCGCATAACGCAGGGCGTCATCCGTGTAGGTTACGGCGTGAAACTTCTCGTAGCGCTCGCGCACGCCGTTCAGCACCTGGATGGCTTCCTCTTCGTTCGGGGCGGGCACTTTCACGGCCTGGAAGCGCCGCTCGAGCGAGCGGTCCTTTTCCACGGACTTGCGGTATTCGCCGGGTGTCGTGGCGCCTATGCACTGGATTTCTCCGCGTGAAAGCGCGGGCTTCAGGATGTTTGCCGCGTCGAGAGAACCTTCCGCGGAACCCGCGCCCACCAGGGTGTGCAGCTCGTCGATGAAAACAAGGGAGTTCTGGCTTTCCATCAATTCCTTCATGATGGTCTTGAGCCGCTCTTCGAACTGCCCGCGGTATTTCGTTCCGGCCACGATCAAGGAAAGGTCCAGAGAGAGGATGCGCTTGTCCGCGAGGAACGGCGGAACGTCGCCGTCGGAAATGCGCTGCGCCAGGCCTTCGACAATCGCGGTCTTTCCCACGCCCGGTTCGCCGATCAGCACCGGATTGTTCTTGGTGCGGCGGCACAGGATTTGAATCACGCGTTCCACTTCATTTTCGCGCCCCACGAGCGGATCGAGCTGCCCCTCGGAGGCCGCCTGCGTCAGGTCGCGGCTGAACTCCGCCAGGAGCGAAGTTTCCTTGGGCCGCGCCGCGGTCGTCTTTTCGCCTGAGGTGCGCGCGAGTTCCTCCCGCAAGGCGGAAAGCCGCAACCCGCGCTCCATCAGGATCCCCGCGCCAAAGCATTTCTCTTCGCGCAGAATTCCGAGCAGCAGGTGCTCCGTCCCGACGTGCTTTACGCCCAGCCGCTCCGCCTCTTCCGCGGCCATGTTCAGGATGCGCTTGCACTCCGCGCTCAGCGGCACTTCCACCGAAGTCGAGATGCGTTCGCGGATGGTGATGCGCGCCTCAATCTCCTTGCGAATCGATTCGATCGAGCCCTGCTGCCGCAGAAAACGGTTTGCCAGCGCCTTGTCCTCGCGCATCAAGCCGAGCAAGAGATGCTCGGTCTCGATGTACGGGCTTCCGTACTGGCTCGCTTCATAGCGGGCGAAAAAGATCACGCGCCGCGCCTTTTCGGTATAGCGTTCGAACACGATTAACTCGTTTCTCCCCCACGGCCGCTTTCACGGCCGCCCTGGAAAGGGTCCCTCCCCGCAGAGGCCTGCGCCTTGCGGGTCTGAAGAACGCCGTGCTCCAGTCCGAGGATGCGGTCGCAGCGTTGCGCCAGCGCCAGATTGTGCGTCGCGATCAGCGACGTCAACTTGTGCTCGCGGTGCAGCCGTTCCAGCAGTCCAAACACGGCCCAAGCATTCTCCTCGTCAAGATCTCCGGTGGGTTCATCCGCCAGCAGCACGCGCGGCCCGGTGACGAGCGCCCGGGCGATCGCCACACGCTGCTGTTCCCCGCCGGAAAGCTCCCCTGCGCGATGGTCCGCCCGGTCCGCCAGGCCGACCTCCGCGAGCCATTTCCGCGCCGTTTCGAGCGCCTTCGAAATAGACTCGCTCCGCAGCAGCAACGGCATCGCTACGTTTTCGGCCGCCGTAAAATCCGGCAACAACTGGTGCCGCTGCCACAAAAAACCAACGGCGCGATTCCTAAAATCCGCGAGCGCCGCTTCATCATTTGTTTCGATGCGATTCGAATCGAAGTATATAGCACCGCTTGTTGGCGTGTCTAGCGCGGCCAGCAGGTGCAGCAACGTGCTTTTTCCGGCTCCGGAGGGCGCGACGATGGCGACCATCTCACCTTCGCGAAGTTCCAGATTGGCCTTTTGCAAAACGTTTATCTTGCGTTCCCCCGCGCCGTAAGTTTTCACCACTTCGCGCGCTTCGAGCAGCGCACCAGAGCTTTGCTCGATGCTCTCCGCTCTCTGCCGGGCGCCAGATTCCGGATTGGTTTCACTTTGCATTGATCGGGAAGCTCTCTGGTTCTGCGTCGAATCCTCTATCAAATTGGATGCTCCGCAACGATTCCAGGGCGTGTAGGGAATCCCAAGTGGCCCCTTCCGGCCTGAGGCAATACACCCAATCCTCTTCCTCTTTTCGCCCAATCCTTACCAGGCTCGAAATTACCCTTCTCAAGCCGTTGTGCAACGCCTGCAATCTTTTTGTTTTCTATGGCTTGTAGCGAGCATTTCCGAAGAGCTGGGCGCGAGGGAAACGCTCAGCCTCGCCCGCCGGCCACAAACCGCTATAAAGTGCAAATCGCGGACCAAAGATACTTGTATCTTCCGATATCCGGCTCCGGGCCGCAGGTTATTCGAAACGCAGAATTTCCACCGGCAACAGCGCCGAAGCCGCTCGCGCCGGCACAATTGTCGCTGCCATCGCGATTCCCATAGCCGCCAAGGTGATCCATAGTCCATCGAACACGCTCGGATGAAACGGCACGTAAGGGACCGCGTACACCTGCGGATCCAGCGGAATCAGGTGATACGTTCCGGCTATCCAGGTGAACAGATATCCGATCACCAGCCCGGCGGCCGTGCCGGTTGCGCCGATGGCAATTCCCTGCCAGAGAAAAATCGTCCGGATCTGTTTCCGGCGGGCTCCCATTGAAAGCAGGACGGCGATGTCCTTCGTTTTGTCCGTCACCGTCATCGTCAGGACGACGAGGATGTTCAATCCGGCGACAAACGTGATCAGTCCGATGAAGATGGCCGTCACCAGTTTCTCGAGCCGCAGCGCCCGGAACAACGCGGCGTTTTCCTCCATCCAGGTTCGGGTTTGGTATCCCTGTCCGGCCGCTTTCTCGATTTCCGCCGCAACCGCCGGGGCGTTCTCCGGATTCCCTATGCGAAATTCCAGAACATTTACGACGTCGCTCGCGCCGGCGAGCGCTTGCGCCGCGGACATTTTCAGAAAGCACCAGTTCTGATCAAAGTCATAAAACCCGGAGTAAAACACTCCCGCCACCCGAAAACGCCGTGTTCGGGGCAGCAGCCCAAAGGGCGTCAGCCGGCCTTGCGGACTTGTTAGGGTCACGTAGTCTCCGGGCGAAATCTTCCAATCCTGCGCGAGCTGTTTCCCAATGATGACCGCATCGATTCCGTCTTTGTCCTCGGAGAAGTCCAATTTGCCCGCGACGATCTTTCGGAGCGCTTGGTCGCTTCGTTCCTCGATGGCCGGCTCAATTCCCTTTGTGACCACGCCGCGGGATTCCCCGCCGAACGTCATCAAGACAGTCTGATAGACCGCGGGTGTGGCGGATTTCACGCCGGGCAGTTTGGAGAGCTTGTCCGCCAGTTCCTGATAGTTGCGAATTTCACCTGAGCCGGGATGGACGAGCGAGATGTGCGCGGTCACGCCGAGCAGCCGGTCCTGCAGCGTCTCGCGGAAGCCGGTATTCATCGCCAGCGCGATCACCAGCGTGGCGACTCCCGCTGCCACTCCGATCACGCTGAACGCGGTAACCAGGCGCAGCACCGCGGGCCGGTTCGGCGACCGCAAATACCGCTTCGCAACGAACCACTCAAAACGCATGGCAGGAGGGCCGGGTCACGCGCCGTGCCCTTCGGATACTTTTGCGGCTTCATCCTTCGCTTCCGGCCGCAAAAGAGGAAAGAGGATGACGTCGCGGATCGAATGCGAATCCGTCAGCAGCATCGTCAAGCGGTCGATTCCGATCCCTTCGCCGGCCGTTGGCGGGAGGCCGTGGCACAGCGCGCGAATGTAGTCCACGTCGAGCTGCTTGGGCACTTCTTCGCCGCCCTGAGCAATCTGGGCAAGGAAGCGGCGTTCCTGCTCAGCGGGATCGTTCAATTCGCTGAAGCCGTTCGCCACTTCCATCCCGGCAACAAAAATCTCGAACCTTTCCGTCAGCGAAGGATCTTCCGGCTTCTGCTTCGAAAGTGGAGAGATGTCCGTGGGAAAGTCGTATAGGATCGTCGGCTGAACGAGCTTGTCCTCGGCGATGGTCTCAAAGAGCAATCCAATCCATTCCCCGTCGGTCGGCGAACCCTCCGCCGCGGCGTATGGCGCGCCGTTTGCTTTTGCCCAGGCGTTGTAACGCTCCGCGGCCGCGCGCGGTCCGCCCGGCGCCGCAAGTTCGGTCGAAGACGGCGGGGCTCCCCCTGTGGCCGGCCAATACTTCTGAATCGCCTCCCGCATGGTCAGTCGTTCCATCTTGCCGAAATCGAGTTCCACTTCTCCGTATTTGATCTTGGTTGAACCGGTAATGGTCTTCGCCAGTTGCGCGAACAGCGTTTCGTTGAGTTCCATCAAATCCTTGTAGTTGCTGTACGCCTCGTAGAACTCCAGCATCGTGAATTCCGGATTGTGCTGCGTGGAGATCCCTTCGTTCCGGAAGTTGCGGTTGATCTCATAGACGCGGTCGAGTCCGCCCACCACCAGCCGCTTCAGGTACAACTCCGGCGCAATCCGCAGGTACAAGTCGATGTCCAGCGCGTTGTGGTGCGTGCGGAAGGGACGGGCGGTCGCTCCGCCCGCGATCGGCTGCATCATCGGCGTTTCCACTTCCAAGTATCCTCGCGCGTCAAAAAACTTGCGCAACTCTCTTATGATTTGTGCCCGGGTGAGGAAGACGTGGCGCGATTTTTGGTTCACGATCAGGTCGAGATAGCGCTGGCGGTAACGCGTCTCGATATCGGTCAGCCCGTGCCACTTTTCCGGAAGGGGCAGAAAGGCCTTGGCCAGCAGCGTTAGTTCCTCCACCCAGATCGAAAGCTCGCCGGTCTTGGTGCGAAACAGGTGGCCGCGCACGCCAATGACGTCTCCCAGGTCGAGCAGATGGAACAGGGCGAATCCCCGCTCCCCGACGACGTCTTTCCTGACGTAAATCTGGATTCGCTTGCCCGCTCCCTGCAGGTGCGCAAAGCCGGCCTTGCCCATCAATCGGTAAGAAACAATCCGCCCGGCAACTCGTACTTCTTTGTCGGCTTCGAGCTCCGCCGCGGAACTCTCCCCGAACTTCTCCACCAATTCGGCGGCGGTCGCCGTCCATCGAAACTCGTGCGGATATGGTCTGATTCCCAGCGATTCCAGCTGCTTGAGCTTCTTTCGCCTCTGCTCAAATTGGTCGTGCGGTTCGAATTGCAACGGTGGTTTCCTCGGGCTTGGAAGTAACTCGCGAGTATAGCGGCCCTTTCCGGCACCCCGCAACAAAGCAGTAACAAGGCGGCGGGACTTTGCTATACTCGCGCGCCTCGGGAGTACCAGCCATGGACTGCACCCCTTCCCCCCGTCGTGCGTCTGTTCATGAGGATTGGCGGTGCTGGCTGGCAGGCACTAAGAACGAAGCGTTTCAAGCCTGCCGGACAGACCTAGAGTCTTCCTATGTCATGCTGAGTGTTGCCTTGAATGAAGCCTTCGAATTCATTCATTCCGGACTCTTTGAGAAGGCCCGCCAGGCCATCTGCATCGCTCCCGGTCTCTGCCGTCGCCTGGGCGCCTCTTTGACCGCACTGCTGCACGAGATGGGGGAGCATACCAAGCATCACGGCACCGTGCCGAACGCCGTTCCGCTCGACGCCGCAAATTTCCGCGGGGCGCGGGAACAGCGCGCGGCCCGCATGAACAGTCTCCTCAGCAATGTTCTTCTGACCCGGCGGGCTCAGTTCTTGTACAAGCTCAGCGTCCTGGATGAAATGGTTCACGATTTGCAGCAGGAGTTCTGTTCCAAGGTCGAGGAACTCGCTTGTGAACCCGTGGAAACTCCATTGGAGTTGTGCAATTCGCTCGATTCCCTCCACTTCGATCTCAATACCTGCCTGCAGGAGACCATCGTCCTGCTCAAGTCGTTCTTCGTCGTGCTCCCCGCGGAACGCGTCCAGGCTTTCGAAAATTCCTTCCGCTCCCTTCGCCGCCGCGAATTCGCTGCATCTGCCAAGCCGGGCTATTCCTCCCTCCGAACTGGACGCACGGCCCAAGTCGCGGGAGAATAGCTGAGTCTTCTGGCTGCCCAGCCCCCCGCGCGAACTTCCTGTGTGCCTTCCGGGAAGTACTGTCGGATACGGCAAACTGTTCGGCCCGAGGACAACTCTAAGGGGGATTCGGTGCATCCGAAGGGGTGGATGCGCCGCTATTGGACCGTTGGCCCGAAGAAGACCAGACGAGCCCAAAACGGCGACCGCGTCGCGGCCGCCTGATGCGTGGACGGAAGCGGAAGCCATCCGCCTGGCGCAAGCTGGGGACGCTGCGGCCTTCGAGTTTCTTTACCAGCTCCATGGCCGCCGCGTATATGCCCTCTGCTTGCGCATGGTGGGGAATCCCGCCGATGCGGAAGACCTGATGCAGGAGGCTTTTCTCCAGCTCTTCCGCAAAATTGGCACGTTCCGGGGCGAATCAGCGTTCTCGACCTGGTTGCACCGCATGACCGTGAACGTGGTCCTGATGCGGCTGCGCAAGAAGTCCCTTCCCGCCGCCTCTCTCGAAGAGACGACCGAGCCCGACGAAGAAACAGGCGGCCCGAGGAAGGACATCGGCGCGCCGGACCTGCGGCTGAGCGGCGCAGTGGACAGGGTCAATCTCGAACGCTCCATCGAGAAGCTGCCGCCCGGTTATCGCACGATTTTCGTGCTCCACGACGTGCAAGGGTACGAGCACAACGAGATTGCCGATATCATGGGCTGCTCGGTGGGAAATTCGAAGTCGCAGTTGCATAAGGCGCGCACTCGGCTTCGGGAACTGTTGCAGGAAGAAGCGCGCGATCTGGCCAGACAGGAAAGGCAGGTCGCCAAGGCGCAGGGCACTCAGCCGGATTGAGCTACAATACGCCCGTTCGGGGTGCAGGCGGCAAACGGCCGGCAAGCGAGCGCCAAAAAGATTCAGGGTACGAGCGGAAGCAACGGGTAGCTTCCGCGGAGTCGAAAGTCATGCACTGCAAGGAAGTTGAACTGATTTTGGAACAGGAGGGTCTTCCCCCTGTCCCGGAAGCCGCGCGGGCGCACATCGCCGCTTGCTCCGCCTGCCGGGATCTGGTCGAGGACCTCACCAGTCTCGTCGCCGCGGCGCACACTCTTCCCGCGGAGGTTGAGCCTCCCGCTCGCGTCTGGATTTCTCTCCGCGCCCAGTTGGAAGCCGAAGGCATCATCAAAACTCCCTCTATTGAGATTCAACACGCTTCCTGGTGGGAAAGTTTCGCGCGGCTTTTTACGCCGCGAGCGTTTGCCACGGCCGCCGTCGGTTTGCTGATCGCCGGCGCCGCCGTGTTCGAGCTGCGACAGCCCTCGTCCGGACCGGATGCCAACGGCCAAGTCGTTGTACTCTCCTCTCCTCAGCAAGTTCCTTTCTCGGATATCGCCACCGCTCTCGATCAGGAAGAGCAGGTTCTTTCGAACATGCATCTGGCGAGTACCTCCCCCGTGGACGTCTCCTTACAACAGAATCTCCAGACTCTGAACGAGTTTATACGCGACTGCCGCCAGCGGCTGGAGCAGGATCCCCAGGATCCGCTGGCCCGCGAATACCTCTCGGGTGCTTACCAGCAGAAAGCGGAACTACTGTCAACGATGATGGATCGCGGAGGGAGCCTCAACTGACATGCGCCTTGCCCTGAACCTTAAAAGCAGCGTCGTACACACTCTGCCGGCTTTCGCGGCAGCCGGGCTTTTGTTTCTCACGCCGTCTGTCTCCGCGTCAGAGAAATTCGAGAAGCATTTTCGGGTGAACGGCCGCCCCGTGGTTGTGATCCAAAACGTCGCCAATGGGCGCATCGAAGTGAAGTCCACAAAGGGCAAGGAAGTCGTCGTCACCGGCACGCAACCTTCCAATAAGATCGCCGTCGAGACTGAACAGGCCGGCGACCGCATTGACGTCACCGCCAGCGTGCAGGACCCGTCCGCTCAGGCGCCAGAGCTCGAAGAAGATCTTCAATTGACCGTGCCCGAAGAGACGGAACTGCAAATCAAGACCCAGTCCGGCCTGATCTATGTCGAGCAGGTCATGGGCGACATGAAACTCGAGACGGTGGCGGGCGACGTCCATCTCAAGGAAGTCTCCGGCTACATTATCGTAAAGACGACTGGTGGCTCGCTGGTTTGCACCATGTGCGCCGGCAAGCTCGAGTTCAGCTCCATTAGCGGCAGCGCCCAGATTTTGCAACCCGTTTTGACCAACGTCACTCTTGCCACCACCACGGGCAATATCCTCTTCGACGGAGATTTCATCCGCGCCGGCCTCTATTCCATGAAGAGCGGCAAGGGCCTCGTAGAGGTCCGCTTCTCCGGCAACGATTCCTTCGATCTCAACGCCCAGACCGCCACGGGCACCGTGGACAATCGCGCCGAAGCGTTCCTCAAGCCGGATTCGCACGGTTTCAAGCACATCACCTCCAAGTTCACGAAGGGCCTCTTCGGCACTTTCGGAAACGGCCTGGCGAAGGTGGAGCTCTCCTCGTACAGTGGTACAATTCGCATCCTGAAGCGCGATTAGATTTTCCGCGCTGCGGCAAACGTGAACTCAACGCCAGCTTCTCGCACTGGTTCTCTTCGTGTACCCGTGGTGTGCCTTGCGGGGTTCATGGGCTCCGGCAAGACCACGATCGGGTCCCTGCTTGCGCGCCACCTGGCCTGGCGTTTCATCGACCTCGATGATCGCATCGAAGAGGCCGCCGGACTCCGCATTCCTGAGTTTTTCGAGCGTTTCGGCGAGCCTGCCTTCCGCGCATTGGAAGCCGAGCAGTTGCGCGCGATCCTCGGACGCGCAGTGGAGCTCAAGGAATCCATGGTCCTCGCGCTGGGCGGCGGCACCTATGCCCAGCCCGGCGCCCCCGAATTTCTCCGCGCGCAGGGAGCGATCGTCATCTGGCTCGATCCTCCTATCGAAACGCTGTTGGCGCGCTGCATGACCATGACCGGGCGCCCGCTCTTCCGCGACGAAGCCTCTTTCCGCGCCCTCTATGCCCAGCGCCTGCCGTCCTATCAGCGCGCAGGCTTTCGCGTGGACAGTTCCGGCGATCCGGCGCTCGTGGTGGAGCAAATCCTCCGCCTGGGCTTTTTGCCCTCAGGCGAAACCCATTTAGTTGTCGAAAAACCCCGGACGTGATTTTCCTTCCGTGCGCCGCGAATCGTGTCATCCTAAAAAAGGGATTGCATCGAACCGCGCCCCACTCCGCCGGTTCGCGTCCTCGCTTTGTCTGGGGGAGTCAGGATGAACCGACCATTGTTTCGCTTCGCCGGCGGTCTTTTCTTTTCGCTGTTGCTTCTGGGCTGGACCGCTTATTCCGGTTTTACCCCTGCTGCCGAAAAGAAAAGTTCCGCCGGACTCTTCGAATCGGAAAAAGGCAAATTCAACATTCTCCTGTATGGGAAATCCATCGGCCACGAAGAATTCGAGATCTCTCCCGCTGAGAACGACTGGATCGCTGAAGGGACTACCCAGCTCAAGCTTCCGGACGGTCCCACGACCAAAGTGACCGGGAAACTCAGCTTGCTTCCGGATGGCTCACCCGTCGCATACGAATGGACTTCCCAGGCGGAAAAAACCAACGGCGCGCACATTTCCTTTGCGAACGGCGTGGCGAAAATTACGCTGGAGATGCAGGGGGCGCGTCCCTTCGAGCAGGACTTGACCTTCGGCACCCCGCTCATCGCCGTGCTGGATAACAATCTCTATTATCAGTACGCGATTCTCGCGCGCCTCTATAACTGGTCGAAAGGCGGCTCGCAGACGTTTCCGGTTCTCATCCCGCAGGAACTTACGCCGGGTTCCGTCAACGTGGAATCTTCCGGATCGGTCTCCGAAGGCGGAAAATCCTATGAAAGTCTGCGAGTTACCACAAGCGATCTCGAAGTTCACCTTCTGCTCGACTCCGGTCATCGCCTGATGCGCCTGGAGGTGCCGGCGGCTAACGTTTCCGTGGTTCGCGAGTAACCCGCTGTTGCTTTCGCCGGACGGACCCGCATTCCCCGCATAAAAAAGGGCGCGCCGAAGCACGCCCTTTCCCGATCAAAACTCTTCGCCGTTCCCGGGAGGCCTTCTACCTCGCGAGCGGCCTTTGAAACACCGGCTTGCCCTGCGTCCCGAAGGGCGCGCCCGGACGCCGCAGCGGATAGTCTTGCGGATGACCATGCGCGTGCGTCAACGCATGCCCATTCGAATGGCCCGCGCCCGGAACCAGGTGTCCCGTGCCGTTGCCACTCACCGCCGCGGGCTGCGGCAGCCGCGACGGATTACCGATAGGGCGGAGATTGGTCGGCAGTGCGCTCACGTGATCGCTGATCGCGTGCAGCCTCTTCAAAATGGACTGCCACTGTTCCCAATCCAGTTGGCGCAGGAACGGCCGCAATCCCTGGATGAACGGGTCTTCGAACAGCGCCTCTCCGTCCGACTCCGGAATGAAGAACCGGTTCAGCCCAACGTTGAGCGCCTCCGAGATCTTTTCGAGCGTGCCGAGGCTTGGCGTCATCTGCCCGCTTTCGATGCGCGAGAGATAGGAACGCGAAACCTTCGACTTCGACTGGAGCTGGCTCTGCGTCATCCCGCGCGACTCGCGCAACTGGCGAATGCGCTGCCCGATGTTCTCCACCGTCTGCTGGTTGGCGAACTTGTCGGACACCGCCTCGTCCGCTTCCTCCGGAGGAGCGGGAGGAGGAATCAGGAACTCCAGCCGCTGAGGCAAAGCCCTCAGGCAGCGGCGGCAATTCCCCGTGCGCGTTCTGTACTGCACCAGTCCGCAGGTCTTACACCGGATGACTTCTCGGTCCATCTCTAACAAATTCATCGTCTTCTCTGTTTGTGCCGACACCGGTACTCCTCGCTGACTTTGTCCGGCGTGCGGATAGGAAAGGAACGTCGGAACGTTCTTCGGGGGAAGGCAGAAACTGGCGCAGCGGGAGTCTCTTACGAAGTGGCGAATGCTGTCAAGAGTATTTTTGTACTTTTTTCGTGTTTCATTCTGGATTCCTCCGATTTACGCCTGGCTTTCGCCTGTCTTTCATCGGATTTTCGCCATCTCCATTTGGCAGACGCAACTGCTTGTGTTCATCTCTTCTCTGCGCCTATTGCTTGTGTTCGCGTTTTCGCTACGCAAGGCCGTCTTCGTCTGCCTCTACCTTCAGCGTTCCTTTTTGTGCTACGAATAACAATTCAACTCTCATCCTGGAGCCTGCATGCCGACCCGCGACGACGCCTGGAAACTTCTCTGCGAATACACGGAGTCCGAATCTCTCCGCAAACACATGCTCGCCGTGGAGGCCTGCGTCCGCGCCTACGCCCGCAAGCATGCGCAGGACGAAGAACTCTGGGGCATCACCGCGCTTCTCCACGACTTCGACTATGAGCGCTGGCCCAACAAGGATCACGCGCCGGACCGCGAGCATCCCGCCGAAGGCACCAAAATCCTGCGCGAGCGCGGTTACCCGGAGGAGATGATCCGCGCCATTCTTTCCCACGCCGATTACACCGGCGTCCCGCGCCAGTCCGCCCTTGAGCACGTTCTCTTCGCCTGCGATGAGCTCGCCGGCTTCCTCACCGCCTGCGCTTATGTTCGCCCCTCGAAGAGCATCCTTGATCTCGAGGTCAGCTCCGTGAAAAAACGCATGAAGGACAAGGCGTTCGCGCGGGGCGTCAGTCGCGAAGACGTCATCAAGGGCGCGGAAGAATTGGGCGTTCCCCTCGACGAGCACATCGGCTTCTGTATCGCCGCCATGCGCGAACAAGCCGAAGCTCTCGGCCTCCGCGGCAGCCTCTGACGGAAACCAGCGGGGACGAATCTCTCTTCCCGCGAAATCGCGCGCAAGGGGATTGCGCTTATTGCTGGATCGCGCCGGCGCGCCTCACCACGACGCTGCGCACGCCGTCGGAAAGCTGTAGCTCCATCTCCGCGGGGGCGTTCTCGACTTCCCCGCTTCCGCCGCGCAGGAATCCGCGCACTTCGCCCGTCTGCGCGTCGCGCAGCATGACCATCGGCGCGGTGATCGAATCCCACTCGACAAGCGCTTTCCTCTGCGGCAAACCCGCCACGCGCAGATAGCTCAGCGCCGCCCTGGCCTGCTCCGCGGAGACCGCCTGGCGGAGGGCCAACTCGCTCGCACCCTTCATCACGCGAATACTCTCCAGCGCATCCATGGCCGCGCTCTCCATCGGCACGACAAACGCGAAATGCTGCACGCTACGATACGGCAAATCCTCCACGTCGTACGCCTGGAATGCCACGCGGCTCAGCACGCTCCCATGCGCGTCCTTGCCTTCCCAAACATACGGTCCGGGTTCCACGGCTCTTCCCGTGTACGGCACGCGGAACGCCGGCTCCAGAATCAGCTTTCCGCCTTCAATGTGTCCCCACACCAGCAAGCCTTGTTTTGGGGGGTTCGCCACGCTCGCCGCAGTCGCCACGTCGAACGCGCTGCTCGCGCGGAAGCTCGCCACGGACTTGTACACGTAGTCGCTTACCCACTGATTGCTGCAATAGCCCATGATGTCCGTATCGGTAGTGGGCTTCAGGTTCCCGCTTGCGGCAAACACGTCCCATCCGGGCACTCCGATCGTCCCGCCCGGGTACGGATAATTCGGATCCGGATTCGACGCCCCGCCGCACGGGCTGTGCTGCCGTCCGAAGTTGTGCCCCTCTTCATGCGCCACCACGCTCTGCGCCCCGTTGTGGTCCCATCCAATCGCCGCCGGTTGCCCAATGTAGCCCAGTCCCGCGACCCCGGACGTGTAGTTCACGTTCACAAAGCCAAAGTAGTAGCGATCCGTCACGCCGTCCGCGGTGCGCTTCGCCAGCAGTTCGCTCAGCACCGTGCTCCACCCCGTCCCGTCGCTCAACAGAGGCCCGGCGCTCGAAGTCATCTGCGAGCCCACCGTCACGTCCACCGTATCCGGCACGGGCCACAATTGCCGCGCCACGCTCACCAGCGTGTTGCGGTCGCGCGTCGAGTTTTCCACCACTCCGATTCGGCCGTCGGCCGTTTTCACCGGGATCAGCGTAATCTTCCACTGGTGCACCGTTTGCACTACCGGCGTCTCGGTAAACTGGTTGTTCCCCTTGTTCGTTTCCGCCACCTGATTCGTCGGATCGACCACCGCGGCGATCTGCACTCCGGGCTGAATCCAAGCCGCGGGAACCGGCGCGTTCCATGAGCTCGCCGCGTTGGCGACGTCCACGCTCGTCGGCACGCTTCCGCCGGGCGCCGGGATCGTCAGTGTGTTCGTCGTGCTGCCGTTGACGAATTGCACCTGCACCTGCGGCTGCGCCGTGTTGCTCTGATTCGCCAGCACGAAGACGCGCACCCACGCGCTCCTCCCGGGAATCAGCGGCACATCGTGCGCCGGATAATTCTGCGTGGCCTGCGTCACGTACAAACCGTCAATCGTCAGGTCGAGTCCGTTGGCCACATTCACCGTGAAGGCGCTCGACGTGGCGGTTCCCCCCGGGGTGGTCACGGAAATCGCCCCGGTCGTCGCCGTCGCGGGCACCGTGGTGGAAATGTGGCTGTCGTCCGTCATGGTAAACGTCGCGGCAGTCCCGTTGAACTTCACGCTCGTCGCTCCCGTGAATCCGCTGCCCGTGAGGGTCACGCTCGTTCCGGCCGTTCCGCTCGTCGGCGAAAAACTCGAAATCTGCGGCGCGGGAATCGTGACCGTGAAACTTCCCGCGGAAACGGCGGTTCCCTTGGAAGTCATAATCGAAATTTTCCCGGAAGTCGCCCCTTGAGGAACCGTGGCGGTGACTTGCGCCGCGCTTACGATCTGGAACGTCACCGCCGCGGTCCCGTTGAACGAAACGGAGGTCGCTCCGGTCAGGTTCGTTCCATTGACGGTTACGCTGGTTCCGGCGGGGCCGCTCGTAGGTGTGAAACTGGAAATGCTCGGCGCAGTGTTCGGGGCGGGACTGGCGGCGGATCCGCTACCGGAAGCTCCACCCCCGCAACCCCAAAAGATTACCGCCGCGCAGAAAAGGCTTGCGGCAGTTAGCGAGCCGCGGCTTATTCGGGCAACGGAAATTCCCGGAGCCGCTGAAATTCGGTATTTTCCCGTGCTGCGGACGCCCATCGCTTCCCTTCCGCCCAGGCAATGCCTTGCTCAGCGGGCTAAAAGCGCCCGCCTCGGAGTCCTGCTCTCCGCGAGAAAAACGTCCCGTGGCTTTTCCTGGAGGGAAAGAATACTCCTGGGGATTAAGCGTGGCACCTGTCCCAATGGACAGTTTCCGGGCAGCAGACCGGGTGAGGAAACAACCAACTTGCAGTCCCGATCGAAGGCGGGAATCTCGCTTTGCAGGTAGGTTTAATACCAATTGGCGCGCCTAGCCGAACCATGGAGGAAACTACGGCTGCGTTGAACTCGCCGATCTATTCTTCTCGAGGCAGGTCGGCGGCTTTACAGCGCGTGCCGCGCGTAAATCACGATTGCCGCGCCAAACAGCATTCCGGCGATCACCAGGGAAATCGCCGCCGCCTTCACCCAAACGGGCGTCAATCCGCCCGCGGGTAGCCAGCTTGATTTTGCTTCGCTCTTCTCGAGCTTCGGTTTCGCCGCCGAGGGCCGCGTCCCGTTCGTGTGCGGCAGCGAAGTCAGCCGCTCCACCGGCGCCACAAAGCTGTATCCTTGCCGCGGAATCGTCTCCACGAACTTCGGCTCTTCCGGAGAATCGCCCAGCGCCTGCCTCAGCTTGTTCACCGTGGTGTTTACGTTTGCGTCGTAATTGACGTGCGTTCCTTCCGGCCAGAGCCTCTTGCGCAGCTCATCACGGCTTACCACTTCGCCGGGCTGCTCCAGCAGCGTCACCAGGGCTTGATATACCTTGCCCGGCAGGCGGACCCTCGTGCCGTCCTTGAACAGCTCCTCCCGCTTCAAATCCACGTGGAAATTGGCAAATCGGAAATACCCTCCGCAGGAAGCGGAAGGAAGCCCTGAAAACACGCGGCTGTCTTGCGTCTGGGCTGGAATCATCGCCGTACTCATGCGTTCACCCTCGGTTTAGAATCCAGACGCACTCGCTTTTGCTGAAGACCATTCTCTTTCGAGAACTATTCCCACCACCCCGTCGGGAACTTACTTGCCGCCAGACCGTTGACACCCTTATAGCTAAGGTGTATATACAGGTCAAGGGATTTCTTGAGCTCCATGTCCGACCTGCTCGCCAACCTTGACCTCACCGGCACCGGCCTTTGCGCCTCCTTCAACTTCCGCCGTGCCGCTCGCGCCGTTACCCGTTTATACGATCAGGCGCTCCAAAAGTTTGGTATCCGCTCCACTCAATTCAGCATTCTCGTAGCAGTGGCCAAGTTTCAGCCCGTTTCCATCAGTCGCTTGGCGGCGGTGCTCGTTACCGACCACACCACCCTCACCCGCAGCCTCGGCCTCATGAAAAGGCAGGGCCTGCTTTCCATCTCTCCCCGCTCAATCAAACGTCAGCGCTTCCTTACTTTGACGGCTCAGGGTGAAAAAGTTCTTTCGGAGGCCTTGCCGGAATGGCGTAACGTCCAGGAGCGCTTCGTGCAACTGGTCGGCGCGGACTACTGGCTCAAGCTCCGCAGCGAGCTCGAAAACGTCTCTTCCCTGGCGTCCAATTTGGACCCTGCTTTATTGGACGTCAAGAAGGCATCATCCTGAACCCCAGTGCTGCTGCGCCGGACCGAAGCCTGCCTGCCGCAGGCAGGGAACTCGGCTCCCCCGCTAGGCAGTGCTGTCGCCGGCTGGTCGCCGGTCGCTGATCGCTCCCTCCTCAAGGGGCACGCCCGCCTGCGCCTCAACTTCCCGCGCCTCTCAAATCACGCTAAAATAAAGCTTCATGCTCACTCAAATCGCAGGCTTGGATACCACGGGCGCCCGTCATCCGCGCCGCAAAACGCACGGCGTGATGGTCGGCCATGTCCGCGTGGGCGGAGGCGCGCCCATCGTCGTGCAGTCCATGACCAACACGGACACTGCCGATGTAGAGTCCACCTTCCGGCAGACCGTTGAACTCGCCGAAGCGGGCTCCGAAATCGTGCGCTGGACCGTCAACGTCCCGGAAGCCGCCGCCGCCGTTCCCGAAATCAAGGAGCGTCTGCGGGACGCCGGTTGCAACGTCCCCATCATTGGCGACTTCCATTACAACGGCCACGTCCTGCTCACCAAGTATCCCGAATGCGCGAAACAGCTCGACAAATACCGCATCAATCCGGGTAACGTTGGCGCCGGCCAGCGCCGCGACGAACAATTCGCCACGATTTGCAGGGTCGCGCGCGACAACGGCAAGCCCGTGCGCATCGGCGTCAATGGCGGCTCCCTCAATCAAGAGCTGGTCATGGCCAAGATGCAGGAAAACACCGACAAAAATCTCGGCAAGGATTCTGAAGAAATCATCAATGAGTGCATGGTCCTTTCCGCGCTGCAATCCACCGAACTCGCGCTCGAATGCGGGCTGCACCACGACCAGATCATCATTTCCTGCAAGACTTCCCGCCCGCGCGACCTCATCACCGTCTATCGCGACCTCGCCGGCAAAACCGAACAGCCCTTGCACCTCGGCCTCACCGAAGCCGGCATGGGCATGAAGGGCTTGGTCTGGTCCGCCGCCTCGCTCGGTGTGCTTCTTTATGACGGCATCGGCGACACGATTCGCATTTCGCTCACGCCACGTCCCGGCGGCGATCGTCGCGAAGAGGTCTACGCCGCCTGCGAACTCCTTCAGGCACTTGGCCTGCGCTCGTTCGCCCCCAGCGTCACGGCCTGCCCCGGCTGCGGACGCACCACCAGCACCACGTTCCAGGAACTCGCCGAGCGCACCCAGAACTACATTCGCGAAATGATGCCCACCTGGAAAACGCAATACGAAGGCGTCGAAACCATGACCCTTGCCGTCATGGGCTGCATCGTCAACGGTCCAGGCGAATCCAAAGCTGCCAACATCGGCATCAGCCTCCCCGGCACCGGCGAAGCGCCGCGCTGCCCGGTCTACATCGACGGCAAAAAGGACGTCACCCTCGAAGGCACCTACGACGAACTCGCAGCCGCCTTCAAGTCCCTCGTCGATACCTATGTCTCCACCAAATACCCCCGCAAACCGGCCTCTATTTAATTGTTTTCTACGTAATTCGATAGCCCCCACGGATTTTGCTTGCGCCCCTCCAGCTCAAGAGTGCGAGTCAGCGCGGTTCGATCCAATCGCATGTCAAACAAGAAAGGCAAACAGCCTGAGTCACGCAGAGAACCCAGCACATTTCGCAGGTTTTTCGGTCACGTCCTTCAGATATTGAGACGACCTTGTGGCATTTTTCAAAAAGCACCGTCATTCACTGTGTCACACGTGGTTGATACACGCATGATCGAAAACGAGGCTGCGGCAGCAGCAATATCGTAATCGGAAGCGAAGGAACCTTAGGCTGTTCTCTACGTAACTAGAATTTTTGCGTCTGAAATTCGGCACAAACCATGAAAATCTCAGGCGAAGACGTCTTGCGCGCTTCTGAACTCGCCTATCTCGACCTCTCCGAGGCCGAGCCCTAAAGCCGCCATCTTTTGTCGTATCATTGGAGTGGGTTACGACCCTGCTAAACCCAACCATTACCATTTCTCGAACTTGCGGTAAGCGGCCAAGCCACGCACATTATCACAGGTGACACTGATCTACTCGCGCTTGACCCATTCCAGGGGATTCAAATCATCTCTCCGGCGGCGTTTTTGAGCCTGTAACAAGGCGGCCGTGCTAGAATTTTATTCCGCGGGCAACGAGCGCCCACAAACGGTAACCATGAAAATCTCCCGCGAAGACGTGCTCCGCGTCGCCGAACTTGCCTACCTCGATCTCTCCGAGACCGAGCTCGAAACCTATCGCGCGCAACTCGACGAAATCCTCGAATACATCGGCAAACTCAACGAACTTGACACCAGCAAGGTTGAGCCGATGGCCCAGGTCCTCGCCGGCGACCAGACCGCCCTTCGCCCGGAGGAGCAGGCTCAGGATAAACCGGACGCCACGCTCCGCGACGACACCGTCGTCCGCTGTGACGTCGCCTGCGAAATTCTGCAGCAAGCGCCCGATCCCGAGCCGCCCTTCTTCCGCGTCCCCAAGGTCATCGGACGATGATTCACTCTTGGCCAGCATTCCAACCTGTCATTTTGAACGGAACAAGCCAACGCTTTTTCCTCCCGGTTCGTCCCTGCGAATCGATTGGCTTGTGCAGTGAAAAATCTCTATTCAATCTTTTGTCGCGGCATGCATTTCGGCGCCGTCGGGTCATCCCATGACCCCCTGGACCATTTCCTCTATCCGTTCCGCGCTCGCCGCAAAAAAATTCTCCGCGCGCGAACTCGCCGCCGATTTCTACAAACGCATCGAATCGCGCAATCCTGAACTCAACGCTTTCCTCGCCCTCTCGCCCGAACGCGCCTACGCTCAGGCCGGCAAGATTGACGCCCTCATCGCTTCCAGTAAGCCGCTTCCTCCTCTTGCCGGCGTCCCCATCGCCGTCAAGGACGTCATCAGCACCCGCGGCGTCACCACCACTTGCGGTTCGAAAATTTTGCAAAACTACAAGCCGCCCTACGACGCCACCGCCGTCGCGCGCCTCGAAGCGGCGGGCGCAGTGCTGCTCGGCAAAACGAATTGCGACGAATTCGCTATGGGCAGCTCCAACGAAAATTCCGCCTATGGCCCGGTGAAGAATCCAGTTGCTCCTGACCGCGTTCCCGGCGGCTCAAGCGGCGGTTCCGCTGCTGTCGTTGCCGCAGGCCTCGCCGTCGCCTCTCTCGGTACCGACACCGGCGGCTCCATCCGCCAGCCGGGCGCCCTCTGCGGCGTCCCCGCCATGATGGGCAGCTACGGCCGCGTCTCCCGCTACGGCCTCATCGCTTTCGCCTCTTCGCTCGACCGCATCGGCCCCTTCGCCACCAACGTTCACGATGTGGCCGAAATCCTGCAAACCATGGCCGGGCGCGACCCCAATGACTCCACTTCCACTGCCGCGCCCGTGCCGCGCTACACCGACGAAATCACCAAGCCCGTCAAGGGCCTCCGCATCGGCATCCCCAAGGAATACTTCGCCGAAGGCATGGACTCCGGCGTCCGCAAGAAAGTCGAAGCCGCCATCGAACTGCTCAAGAAGCTCGGCTGCGTCCCTGTGGACATCCGCATGCCGCACACGGATTACGCCATCGCCACCTACTACATCATCGCCACCGCCGAAGCTTCCTCGAACCTCGCCCGCTATGACGGCGTCCGCTACGGCCTCCGCGTGGACGATCCCACCCTCATCGGCATGTACCGCAAAACCCGCGGCGCCGGCTTCGGCCCCGAAGTGAAGCGCCGCATCGTCCTCGGCACCTACGTTCTCTCCGCCGGCTACTACGACGCCTACTACCTCAAGGGTCAAAAAGTCCGTGCCCTGATCGCCCAGGATTTCCGCGAGGCGTTCACCAAAGTGGACGCCATCGTCACGCCCACCTCGCCCGTCCCCGCCTTCAAGCTCGGCGAACGCACCAGCGATCCGCTCCAGATGTACCTCGCGGACATCTACACCGTCACCGGCTCCCTCGCCGGGGTCCCGGGGATCTCCGTCCCCTGTGGCAAAACGTCCGAAGGCTTTCCCGTCGGCCTGCAAATCTTTGGTCCGGCCTTCGGCGAATCTCGCGTCCTCCAGCTTGCCTACGCCTTCGAACAAGTCGGCGGCTCCTCCCTTTAGCGCTGTAGGCGCTCTGTTCGCCCGGATTTTCGTACTGTTCGCTGATCCCTGAGCCCTGATCGCTCTCTTTCCTGCTACACTTTTCCCCCGTCGCCCGTGTCCAAACCCAGCCTCGCACGCATTACGGACAAGCTCGCCCGCGCCCAGCAAGCCTTCCTCGGCGCCGCCGACGCTATCCCTCCCGACCTTTGGCGCACACGACCGCTCGAAGGCGGCTGGTCTCCCGCGGAAATCACCGCGCATCTCTGCCAGGTCGAGCGCACCATTCTCGGCTCCGCCGACCGCATCCTCCGGCACCCTGCCCGGCCGACGCCTCTCCTCAAGCGCCTTCACCTGCCGCTCAAACTGGTCGAGTCCCGCCTCCTCCGCCGCAAGTCCCCCATTCCCCTGGACCCCGAACTCCTGGCCGAAAAGGAGACCATGCTTGCCGTTTTGCGTGGCGTTCGCGAGCGCACTTTCGCCTTTCTCGAAGAGACTTCCACCCGCAACCTCTCAGGCTACTTCTGGCCTCATCCGTTTCTGGGCATGCTCAACGCCTACGCCTGGTTTGAAATGATCGCCGCGCATCAGCTTCGTCACACCAGGCAAATGCTGCAGCTCTTCCACAATCTTCCAAAACACGTAGTAACTTCACATAACTAGAGAATTTTTCTTCCACTTCTGCTCGTCATTTCTCTCCGTAGCGTTCGCTTTTCCGTCCATGCCCTGTGCAAAAACCCGCCATTTTCGCGGCTTTTGGTGAGAAAGTACTAGACCAATCGTTTTTCCCTAAAGAACGGAACGACTATTGCTCTGACATTTTTGCATCGCGTACGCTGTGCTCAGCATCAAACCCAGTGTACGGGCATCGGGGGAGCGAAGCGAGGAACAATGGCCTTGGTTACCGTCAAGTCGAGCCAGAAAATTTTCACCGACGCGGAAGTCTCGAGCCTCACTGGCATCTGCGTCGAGCACGTGCACAATTTCGCCAAGAGCCGTCACCTCGGCTTCATCGCCCGCGCCGCTGAGCGCGCCGGAATCCAAGCCGACCAGTGGCTGTTCACCCTTTCGGACCTGATGGTTCTGGTGACCCTCTTCCCCAAGTGCACGCACTGA
>Ga0209581_1001690_pt1 | contig 24221 bp, 15 predicted proteins | sample Coa_R2_FD_187160 | JGI IMG/M metagenome (GOLD analysis project Ga0209581, IMG submission 187160) | Surface soil microbial communities from Centralia Pennsylvania, which are recovering from an underground coalmine fire - Coalmine... | ecosystem: Environmental > Terrestrial > Soil > Unclassified ...
CGCCGAGCCGGCGTCGGAGACGGAGGCGCTGGCCGAACGCATCCGGACGGTGCCGGCCGGCCGCGCCCGGCCGCGATCACGCCGGCCCGCCCCCCGGCCTGTCACGGTTGAGGGACCCCTGGTGGGCCGCCTGAGCGACCATGCCCGGCTGGCAGCGGCCTTTCGCGCAGCCCGCCGCGGCCAGCTTGGCATGGTGATCGTCTCGGGAGAACCCGGCATCGGCAAGACTCGCCTGACCACCGACTTTCTGCGCTGGGTGGCGGCGCAAGGGGCGAACGTCCTGCACGGGCGTGCCTTCGAGACAGGGAGACGCCTACCGTATCATCCGCTGGTCGAGGCGCTGCGCCGGCGCCTGGCCGATGAAGGTGACCTGCGGTCTCTTCTCGGCGATATATGGCTTGCCGATCTCAGCCGTTTGCTCCCCGAGATACGCGAGCGCTACCCCGACCTACCGGCACCGCTGAGCGAGGACCCGGAAGGCCGCACGCGGCTCTTCGAGGCCGTGGCGCGGCTGGTGCGAAGCCTGGCCGAGCGCGCGCCGGTGGTGCTCTACATCGACGACCTGCACTGGGCCGACGCGGCCTCGCTCGACGTCGTGGCCTACGCAGCACGGCGCTGGGTCGAGGCGCGCACCGCCGTGCTGCTGGTGGCAAGCCTGCGATCGGACGAGATGGATACGAATCCGACGCTTGCCGAGTGGCTGGCCGGCCTGGGACGTGATATGCCCGTGATGCGGCACACCCTGGATCGCCTCTCGGAGCCGGACACGCGGCGCCTGGCCGCCACCCTCGTGTCCGGCGACCGGGGCGTGCCGCCGGCCCCGCTGTCGGCACGCCGGCTGGACGACGAGGCCTTTGGCCACTGGCTCTACGCCGAGACCGGTGGATCTCCTTTGTTCATCGTGGAGACGATGCGCTCGCTGGTCGAGCGCTCCGCGGTGCGGCACGACGAGACGGGCGCCTGGATACTCGACGGCGAGAGCATGCGCGGCCCGGTGGCCCCACGCGTCCAGGAGGTCATCCGCGCGCGTCTCGCACGCCTTGGCGCGCCGGCACGCGCCATCCTCGCCGCTGGCGCTATCCTGGGCGACGACCTGGAGTTCCACCGCCTCTGCCGGGTGGCCGGACTGGGCGACGACGAGGCCCTGGGCGCTGTCGACCAGTTGCTGGCCCGGCAGGTGCTGAGCGAATCCGAGACGGGCTATCTCTTCGGCCACGACAAGATACGCGAGGTCGTTTATGCCGATGTCGGCCTGGCCCGCCGGCGCGTCCTGCACCGGCGGGCCGTGGAGGTGCTGGAAGGCGACCGGGCGCCCGCGGCGGCCCTGGCACGCCATGCGCTGGCGGCCGGCTTGCATGAGCAGGCGCTGCGCTTCAGTATCGCCGCCGGCGACGACGCGATGCGCCTATCTGCCGTGCGCGACGCTATCCGCCACTATGAACAGGCGCTGCAATTGCTTCCCGCACAGACAAGTAGCTCGCCGGCGCTCACGACCGTCCCTGACCTGCAGCACCTCTACGCACAGGCAGGCAAGGCCTACGAGGTCGCGACCCAATACGCTCAGGCGCGCGCGACTTATGAGGCGTTGCTGGCCCTGGCCCGTGAGCGCGGCGATCCGTCGGTCGAATGCGCCGCGCTCAATCGGCTGGCCACCGTCGCGGCGCATGAGCTGCGCTTCGATCAGCAAGAGTCGTTGCTCCAGCAGGCGATGGCGGTCGCCCGCACCGGCGGCAACGGCGAGGCGATGGCGGAGACGGAATGGAACCTGGCGCGCCTCACCTTCATGCGCGCGGACTTCGCGGCGGCCCGCCTACACGGACACCGCGCGCTCGATCTGGCGCGAGGGGGCGGGCGGACGGAGGCGATCGCGCGCAGCCTGAACTGGCTGGCCCTGGCCAACCTCTTCTGGGGCCATTGGAGGGAGGCGCAGGCGTACGCCGAGGAGGGAGTTACGCAGTACGCCGCGCTGGGGGACCGCGCCATGGAGGCGGACTGCCTGGTGCAGTTGGCCGGCGCGCAGATCAGATGCGGCCACACGCAGGACGGCATCGCCGCCGCCCGTGCGGCCTGCGCGATTGGCCGGGAGATCGACAACCCCTGGACCTATGCGGCGGCCGCCCGCGAACTGGCCGCGGGGCTTCTCGACGCGGGAGCTTACATGGAGGCGCTGGCCGTGGCCCAGGAAGGGGTGGCGGCCGCCCGCCAGGCCGGATATCCCTTCCTGGTGGTGAACGATTTGACCATCCTGGGCACTGTCTACCGCTGGCTCGGCGCGCTGGACACCGCGCGGTCGGCGCACCGTGAGGCCCTAGCCGTGGCAGAGAGCATCGGCAACCCGGCCTTCGTCGAGTTAGCAGCGGACGAGTTGTGCGCGGACGAAGCGCTACGCGGCGACTGGACGGCGGCCCAGGCCGCCGCACGACGGGCGCTGGCGCTGCGCGATGATGCCGTGTTGTACGGCGGGCTGAGCCGGTGGTATGAAACGGAGGCGTTGGTATGTGCCGGCGATGTCGCGGCGGCGGCCGATGATGTGCGGCGCTTTGGCGCGCGCATCGGCGACAACCTGCGCTACCGGATACCGTATCTGCGCTCCCGGGCGGTGCTGGCCGCTTCCTGCCGTGAGATCGCTCAGGCCACCGCGTACCTGCAAGAGGCCGCGTCCATGGCTCGCTCGCTTGACCTGCCGGGCGAGGCCTGGTCCGCGGAAGCGGCGCTGGGCCACCTGTGCCGGGAGCACGGCCAGGAGAGCGCCGCGCGGCAGGCCTATGGGCGATCGGCGGATATCGTGCAGGCTCTCGCGACGGCGCTGACCGACGAGACGTTGCGCGACGCATTCGTCTCCAGTGGCCCGATCCGGCATATCCTTGCCGCTGCGATAGACCGCTGAGCGCGTCGAGTTCACGCCGCTCCTCCTCGGCGCGGGTCAGCGTGAAGAGCTCCTCGGCCTGGTCGAGCACCAGCACCACCTGTACCCCTGGACGGGCGGCAAGGCGCCGCGCCAGCAGATGCAGGCCACGCCCCGAGGCCTCCAAATCGTCCTGGATCGCGGTGAGACTGCTCCCAGGCAGCGCGTTGTTCAGCGTCACGGCCAGGGCTTCGAGCGGATGTGTCCCCGGCACGATGGGCTCCAGGTAGACCCAGCTCGCGCTGCCGGGTAGCGCGCCCGCCTGCAAGCAGGGCAGCAGGCCGGCCCGCACCACACTGGACTTGCCCGACCCGCTCGGTCCGAGCACGGCCAGCAGACGCGGCCCGTCCGGCTGGACAGGCGCCAGGGCCGCCAGCAACGCGGCGATCAGACGCTCACGGCCGAAGAAGTCCCCGGCGTCTTGCCGATCAAAGGCGCGCAGGCCCTTATAGGGATTGCGCGGCGCGATGGAACCTGCCGGCACGCCGCCCTGGATCACATCGGTATGCGCACCATCCGCTTTTGCCGCTGGACACTGGTCGGCCACAGCCTTCAAGGCTACCACGAGTTGGTCCAGCGCCGCGGCATAGGCCGTCCCCCGCGCATCCAGATACTCCGTGCCACCCCAGCCCAGTGGGACGCACTCCATCCACTCCTCCCCACGGAGCCAAACGGGGTAGACCGGGCGCCGGTACATCCCGGCAATGCGCAGCTCATCGGGTACATAACGCGACGACCCGACGCTCGGCGAGGCGACCAGCACCACCGCTGCCGCGGCGCGGATAGCCGCGCGCTGAGCCTGCTCCCAGGGTCGGGTGCCCGTCGCCCATCCAACCGCTGAGGCCGTTCGCACGTAGGTCGGAGGCCAGCGCGGCGACCGCGGCCCGATCGGCATGGGCATAACAGATGAACACAAACGACGTGCTCTCGCTGAGTAGACCTGTTGCCGCGGGTGCGGCGAGGGGACTCGGCGCCGCGCGTGATCCTGCTTCTCGGCGCGGTGCTCTTCGCCAGTCTGCACTATGCGTCCCACAAGGGGCTGCTGAAGAGCGAGGTATCCGAGGAGATGCGCTCCGCGGCCGAGCGCCGCATCGTCGTTGCGCAGGCGCTCTATGCTTTCGGCGCGCTGCTCTGCATCATCAGCACGCACCTGAGCATCGCAGTGATCGTGCTCGTGCAGTTGAACTATGCCATCGCGCCGCGTGTCCGTGCGCTTTATCGCCTGTGACGGTGCAGGTGGCCGGACGGTTCGAGCCGCGGTCCCAATGCTCAGCTCATCATCGCACGCCCCTCATGCGGCGCGTGTGGGCCGGCAGAGCTGTGAAGCGATGTCGAAGGAGCCCGGCGGTTTCTGACCGCCGGGCCCTCGGGTTACCCGGAGCGTGAAGGGCCGACCGCGCCGGCCACGCACGTCACCCGTTGGGCCGGATATTCTGGTTCAGGCGGAAGAGGTTCTGCGGGTCCCATTGCGCCTTCAGGGCTGCCAGCTTGGCGTATTTCTCCGCGCCGAAGTTGGCGCGCACCTTGTCCGCACCTTCATCCGCCTCGAGGTTCAGATAGACGCCGGTCGCGAACGGCCGCATCGCGGCGGAGAAGCGCCTCACCCAGTCGAGGTGGCGGTCGGCGTCGGCCGGATCCTGCCAGGCGGCGATCGGGTGAGCCATGTAGGCCGTGCCGCGGTGGCAGAAGGCGGTCGCCTCGTCGGGCACGCGGCTGACGGCGCCGCCGTGGCGGAAGAGGACCATCTGACTCCAGGGCGAGGTGGCGGCGATCTCGGCGCCGTACTCCAGGAAGGTAGCGATGGCCCCATCGCTCAGTCCCTGCAGGTGTAGACCGCGGCTGTACACCTGCAGCCCCCAGGGCGCGCCGTGGTCGAGCAGCGCCTGGAAGGCGGTGTAGGGCATCGGCCCGACCAAGTCCACCGCCGGCGGCCCGAGCCGCCTCAGCGGCGCCACCACGGCCTCGGCCTCCTCGACCGCGCCGGCGTAGAGCACGACCATGCCGAAGACCGGCTTGCCCTGCAGGTGCGCGGGCACGAAGGGCGCGGGCGGCGCCATCAGCACGGCGAGGGCCGTCGCCAGCTCATCGGGCGCCAACTCCACGTACTCGCGGTAGGCGCGGGCGACCTCCTGACCGCGATCGATCGGGTGCAGGAGCAGCCCTCCCAGCACCAGCGGGCCCAGCGGATGCAGCCGGTATTCGTAGGAGGTGACGACGCCGAAGTTGCCGCTGCCTCCACGCAGGCCCCAGAAGAGGTCGGCGTTCTCGCGCTCGCTCGCCGTCACCAGCCGGCCGTCGGCGGTGACGACGTCGGCCGAGATGAGGTTGTCGCAGGTCAGGCCGAACCTGGGCGAGATCCAGCCGTAGCCGCCGCCGAGGGTGAAGCCGCCTAGGCCGGTAGTGGTGACGCGGCCGCCGGGCGTGGCCAGCCCGAAGAGCTGGGTCTCGCGGTCGAACTCGCCCCAGAGCACGCCGGCGTTGGCGCGTGCGGTGCGGGCGGCCGGGTCGACCCGCACGCCTTTCATGCGCGAGAGGTCGATCACCAGCCCGTCGTCGCAGACGCCGTTGCCGGCAATATTGTGGCCGCCGCAGCGGATCGCCAGGGGCAGGCCGCTCTCCCGCGCCAGCTTCACGGCCGCGATCACGTCGGCGGCGCCGGTGGGGCGTGCGATGAGCGCGGGCCGCCGGTCGATCATCCCATTGAAGACGCGACGGGCCCAGTCGTAGGCCTCGTCGCCGGGCCGGATGAGCTCGCCGCGGAAGTCCGCCCGGAATGCCTCGAAGGAGGTATCGCCCAATGAAATGATGGTGTCCTTCAGCGAGGTGATCATGTCGTGCGTTCTCCTTCTCAAGACGTCGGCGCTCGCCTCAGCGCGCCGCGCCTCTATCGGCTACTGGAGGGAGCATACCCGCGATATCCGCCACCGCCATCCGGGAAATCTGGGATTTTGCGCCGGGCCGCGCTGGGCACCCTGAGGGAAATCCCTCACGGAAGACCGATCGGCGCGGCGGGCGCTCCTAGCCTGCCTTTGCGCGAGGAGCGCGGAGGATGCCTTGGGCCGGCAAGGATGCCGGCGGTCCCAGGGACACTACCCCGCGCACGAACGTCCCGGCGCCCACTTAGACCAGCCCGTGCTGCAGCGAGAAGGCCGTCGCCTCGGCCCGGTTGCGCACGCCGAGCTTGCCGTAGATGTGGGTGAGGTGGCGATCGACGGTGGAGACGGCGACGACCAGCTCGGCGGCGATCTCCTTGGTGGTCCGACCACGTGACAGCAGCCGCAGGACCTGGAGCTCCGCGGGCGTGAGCTCGCCGAAAGGGCCATCCTTGCGGGGGTGCGCAGCCGCTGTCGGCGGCATGCGCGGAGACACCGGCAGCATGGCCGGCGGCCCGGCCTCGACGGCGAAGGCTTCCGCGATGCTCTCCTCCAGCGGCATGGCCCGGCCTTCCGCCCACGCGGCGGCGTAGGCCTCGTCGTCCAGGGCCGCTCGGGCCGCCTCCAGCCCCTCCCGGAGCAGCGCGTCGAAGAGGGGGACGAGCGGCGAGTGGGACGACTCGCTGATCGCCGCGGCGGCGGCGCCAAGCCGCATGGCCCGCCGCGGCTGCCCCAACGCGGCCGCGAGATAGGCGAAACCCGCCAGGGGCATGGCCAGGCCCCACGGGCCATGCACGGCCTGCGCGGCGGCAAGGCCCTCCCGGAACAGCGTGCGCGCCCGGCCGAGGTCGCCCTCGCGCACGGCCACGACCCCCAGTAGGTGGAGCAGGATGCCGATCCCCTCCCGATAGCCGAGCTCCCGCCGGATCGCCAGGCTGCGCGAATAAAAGTCCCGCGCCGTCGGGTAGTCGGCGGCGATATGCGCCGCCAGTCCCAGCAGGTGGAGCGGCCAGGCGATCAGCCAGCGGTCGCCCACCGCTTCGGCCACCGCCAGGCTCTCCTCGCCCAGCGCGCGCGCCGCGGCGGGATCGTCGTCGTAGTAGGCGACCCGCCCCAGGCTATGGAGCACCCACGCGACTGTCCAGCGGTCGTCAAGCGAGCGCGCGATCGCCAGGCTCTCGCCAAACAGCGCGCGGGCCAGGGCGGAATCGCGCCGGTGATGCGCCAGGTAGCCCGCGCCGTGCAGTGCCTTCATCCGCGCCGCCGAGGCCTCCGGCGCCCCCGTCAGGGCGCGTTCCAGCCACCGCAATCCCTCGTCGTGGTAACTCCGCAGCCACCAGAACCAGGCCAGCGCGCCGCTCAGTCGGAGCGCGGCCTCGCCCCCCTCCGGCGACGCCATAGCCCACTCTAGCGCCGCCCGCAGGTTGGCGTGCTCCTCCTCCAACCGTTCCAGGAACGTCTGGCTTTCCGCTCCGCGCAGCCGCGGCTCGGCCTCCTCCGCCAGGGCGAGGAAGTAGGCGAGTTGGCGGTCCCGCGCGCCCGCGGCCTCGCCCGCCGCCTGCAGCCGGTCACGGGCGTACTGCCGGATGGTCTCCAGCAGCCGGTAGCGCACGGCGCCGCGCCGCTCCTCGGCAATCACCAGCGACTTATCGACCAGCCCGGCGAGCAGGTCGAGCACGGCATAGGGCTGGACGCCGTCGCCCGTCGCCACGACCTCGGCGGCCTCCAAGGTCCAGCCGCCCGCGAACACCGACAGCCGGCACAAGAGCGCGCGCTCCGGCTCCGAGAGCAGGTCATAGCTCCAGTCGATCGTCGCCCGCAGGCTCTGCTGGCGGGGCAGCGCCGTGCGCGGGCCGGTGGTCAGCAGGCGGAAGCGGTCGTCCAGGCGCGCCGCGATCTGCTCGACCGCAAAGACTCGCGCCCGCGCCGCCGCGAGCTCGATCGCCAGCGGCATGCCGTCCAGTTGGTGGCAGATCCGGGCAATCGCTGGGGCATTCTGGGGCGTGACCCGCAAGCCCGGCTGGGCGGCGGTGGCGCGATCGACGAAGAGCCGGACCGCTTCGTAGTGCGTGAGACGCTCCAGGGTCGGCGGCGACTGGAGGTCCGGCACGGCGAGCGAGGGCACGCGCCATGCCGTCTCTCCCGGCACGCCCAGGACGTGCCGGCTGGTGGCCAGGATCGTCGGGCCCGGGCAAGCGCGCAGCAGCGTCTCGGCCAGTTCGGCGCAGGCCGCCGCCAGGTGCTCGCAATTGTCGAGGATCAGCAGGAGCGAGCGGCCGCGGAGGTAATTGGTGAGCAGATCGAGGGGCGGGCGCCCGGCGGCCTCGCGCAGCCCGAGCGCGCTTACTACCGTTTGAGGTATGAGCGTCGGATCGGAGAGCGCGGCCAGCTCGACCAGCCAGGCTCCGTCCGCGTAGGCGCGGCGCGCCTCCTCGCCAACGCGCAGCGCGAGGCGCGATTTGCCGCAGCCCCCGGCGCCGGTCAGGGTCAGCAGACGGGTCGTGTCCAGAAGCCGCTTCACCTCGGCGATCGCGGTTTCGCGACCGACGAAGCTGGTGAGCTGGAGAGGGAGATTGCCGGGGGCAACCGGTTCCACCATGGGCTCCTCGTCGGCGGGTGTCGAATCAAGGAGTAGTCTGCTTGTCTTACATTATAGGCAAACTGGTCTCACATGCGGAACACGCCGTAGCGCGTCTCGGGGATGGGCGCGTTGAGGCTGGCCGAGAGCGCCAGGGCCAGCGTAAAGCGCGTCTCGGCGGGGTCCAGGATGCCGTCGTCCCACAAGCGCGCCGTGCTGAAGTAGGGGCTGCCCTCGGCCTCATATTTCTCCAGCGTGGGGCGCATGAAGGCCTCCTGCTCCTCTGGCGTCATGTCCTGTCCGCGCGCGCGAAGGTTGTCCAGGCGCACCTGTAGCAGCACCGAGGCGGCCTGCTGGCCGCCCATTACCGAGATGCGCGCGTTGGGCCACATCCACAGGAAACGCGGGTCGTAGGCGCGGCCACACATGCCATAGTTGCCGGCGCCGAACGAGCCGCCGATGATGACGGTGAACTTGGGCACCGAGGCCGTGGAGACGGCGGTCACCATCTTGGCGCCGTCCTTGGCGATGCCGCCGGCCTCGTAGGCGCGGCCGACCATGAAGCCCGTGATGTTCTGCAGGAAGAGCAACGGGATGCGGCGCTGATCGCACAGTTCGATGAAGTGGGTGCCTTTGAGGGCGCTTTCGGAGAAGAGGATGCCGTTGTTGGCCAGGATGCCGACCGGCATGCCCATGATGCGGGCGAAGCCGCAGACCAGCGTGGTGCCGTAGAGGGCCTTGAACTCGTGCAGGCGGCTGCCGTCGACGAGGCGCGCGATCACCTCGCGCACGTCGTAGCTGATGCGCGGGTCACGCGGCAGCAGGCCGTAAATCTCATGCGGGTCATAGAGCGGATCCTCGGCCGGTGCGATCTCCCAGGGCGGTTGCTTGCGCCCGGTCAGGTTGGCCACGATGGAGCGAGCGATGGCCAGGGCGTGCTCGTCGTCCACGGCATAGTGGTCGGCCACGCCGGAGGTGCGCGTATGCACGTCGGCGCCGCCCAGTTCTTCGGCGCTCACCTCTTCGCCCGTGGCGGCCTTGACCAGCGGCGGCCCGCCCAGGAAGATCGTCCCGGTGCCGCGTACGATGATCGTCTCGTCGCTCATGGCTGGTACGTAGGCGCCGCCGGCGGTACACGATCCCATCACCACGGCGATCTGGGCAATGCCCAGCGCCGACAGGTGCGCCTGGTTATAGAAGATGCGCCCGAAGTGCTCGCGGTCGGGAAAGACCTCGGCCTGCAACGGCAGGTAGGCGCCCCCGGAGTCGACCAGATAGAGACACGGCAGGTAGTTGGCCCGAGCCACCTCCTGGGCGCGCAGGTGCTTCTTGACCGTGATGGGGTAGTAGGTGCCGCCCTTGACCGTGGCGTCGTTGGCCACGATCACCACCTCGCGCCCCTGCACGGTGCCGATGCCCGTCACGATGCCGGCGGCGGGCGCTTCGCCGTCGTACATATCCTCCGCCGCCAGCGGGCTGAGCTCCAGGAACGGCGCACCGGGGTCGAGCAGCCGGTTGATGCGCTCGCGTACCAGCAACTTACCCCGCGCGCGATGTCGGCCAATAGCCTCTTCACCCCCGCCGCGCTCCACGCGGGCCAGCCGGGCGCGCAACTCGTCCAGCAGGCCCGCGTAGTGGGCGCAATTAGCGGCGTATTCGGGGTCCGAGATATCGAGCTGTGATCGGATCGTGCTCACCGGCCGCTCCACCGCCTCCGTCTACCATACCTCTTATCTTACCGCCGCGGATCGTCCGGCTTGCCCACCTCCCCTATCGGCGCGAGGACCTGACCCTAAAGGACCATGGCAGGGACGCGCCCTGAAGGGCGCCCGTCGGCCATAGGCTGTCTCGGAACCTCCCCTATCCACGCCGTCTACGGCCGTCCACGACCATAAGACATCACTTTATGTATGTATAACCGTAGGAATCGTCGTAGGGGCGTTGATATGCGGATAACCTGGCATCGCCGCGCGGCCGCGTGGGGAGTGGGCGACATGGGGAGTTCGGGATAACCTGTGGATGACAGGGCGCCGTTGGGGAAAACTCTGCCACGGCGCTCGTCACGAGCCTGCGATGACCGCGCCGTCCGGCCCTGTAGCGCCCCTTCTGTGGACGATTTGTCCACCGGCAGGGCCGTTTATCCCCAGTTTTCGGCGGTTTATCCACACATATCGGGGTTTCAACGTTGCCAGGTGTCACAGCAGGCCCATTCCTGACCCCAGCCGTGAGGACAACGTGCTGTGCCGACGGTACTCCGGAAGTATACGGCTTCCGTGCGGTACGTCGGGCACGGTGTTGACGCCGGGAAATGGCCGGGTCCCCGAGAGCACCCGGCCATTTCCCGGCCGCCGCGGCGACACATCGTCGTCTCAGGCGGCCATGGCCGATGGTCTGGTCGTTATGGATCCGGTGCTGATGGCGACCAGGGCCACCAGGAGCGTGCACGCGGCGAAGCAGGTTCCGACGGTGAAGGCGCTCGCGACGCCGTGGGCGAAGCTATAGTGTGCCTGCAACTGCGGGCCAACCCGGGGCGATAAGTGCACGGACGCCGCGCGGCTGGCGGAGCCGAACACGTTGACGAGGATGGCCAGGCCGAGCGAGCCGCCGACCTGCTGCATGGTTTGCAGCAAACCCGAGGCGGCGCCGGACTCGTGGCGCGCCACGCCGGAGAGGATGAGCATTTGCATGGGCATGATGCTGCAGCCGATGCCGATGCCGAGCAAGACCATCGGTCCGATCAGGCCGGACGCATAGCCACTGACGGCGGAAAGATGTGTGAGCCAGACGTCCGCGCCGGCCACCAGCGTAGCGCCGGCCACCATGAGCGGCTTCGGCCCGAAGCGCGACAGCAGCCTGGGCAGCACGCGGACCGTGGTGAACATCACCAGGGTCAGCGGCAGGAACGCCAGGCCCGCCTGCAACGGGCTAAAGCCGAGCACGTCCTGGATGAATTGGGTGAGGAAGAAGAAGCTGCCGAACATGGTCGCCGGCAGTAGCAGCATGTTGAGATACGCGCCGGCCCGGTTGCGGTTGGCCAGCAGGCGCAGCGGCACCAGGGGCTCCGGGGTGCGGACCTCGATGGCCAGGAACAGGGCCAGCAGGACCGCGGCCAGGGCAAAGGCGCTGAGGGTCGTGCGGTCGCCCCAGCCGCTGGACGCGGCGCGGATGAACCCGTAGACCAGCGCGGTCATGCCGCCGGTCGCGGTGAGCGCACCGGCGATGTCGAGGCGGCCCGATTGGCGTTCGGGCTCCTGGATGACCAGGGGCGCGAGCAACACCACGGCGAGGCCGATCGGCACGTTGATGAACATCACCCAGCGCCACGACGCCTCCGCCGTGAGCAGTCCGCCGAGGATGAGGCCGACAGACGAGCCGGCGCCGATCACGGCCGAGTACATGGCCAGCGCGCGGTTGCGCTGCGGCCCCTCGGCGAAGTTGGTCGCGATCAGGGCGAGCGTGCTCGGCCCGGCGAAGGCGGCGCCGATACCCTGCGCGGCACGGGCGGCCAGCAGCCAGCCGGCCGCGGGCGCGAGCCCGCCGAGCAGCGAGGCCAGGGTGAAGAGCAGGAGGCCGGCCATGAAGACCCGCCGCCGTCCCATGATGTCGCCGACCCGACCTCCCAGCAAGAGGAAGCCGCCGAAGGCCAGCGTATACGCGTTGAGCACCCACGACAGATTGGTCGCGGAGAAGTGCAGGACACCCTGAATCGTCGGCAGGGCGATATTCACCACCGTCACGTCCAGTATCAGCATCAGCGCGGCGGTCAGGATGACGGCCAGGGTGAGGCCCGGATACCGTCTGCGGGGGGCGCCGAGCGCGAAGCGGCCTGCCACTGTCTGGGCTGTCGACATGTTTGCCTCCATGGTGCGATAATGAGGAGGAAGCCTCCGCATAACAAGCGGAGTCTCCCTCCGCTTAACACCATTATACGGAGGGTGGCTCCGTTTTGCAAGGTGCGGCGGGCTATGAGTTGCGATGAATACGACAAATGCACCGCTATCCGCGCCGCGCACGATGCGCGCCGACGCGCGCCAGAATTACGCGAAGCTGCTGGCCGCGGCCCGCGCGGCCTTCGCCGAGCACGGCCCCGACGCTCCCCTCGACGACATCGCCCGGCGCGCCGGTGTGGGGATCGGCACGCTGTACCGCCACTTCCCCACCCGCCAGGCCCTGCTCGAGGCCGTCTATCTGGATAGCATTGAAGAACTGGGGGCCGAGGCTGAAAGCCTGCTCGACGCGCCGTCCCCCGGCGACGCGCTGGCCACCTGGCTGCGCTCCCTTCTGGCCCACAACCTCACGCAGCGCGGCCTGAAGGAAGCGCTGATGTTGACCGCCGGATCGGAGCTCGCCGCGTCGTGCAAGTTGCAGATGCGCGCGGCGGGGGCGGCGTTGTTGGCGCGCGCTCAGCAGGCCGGGGCTATCCGACCCGACGCCGAGATCGGCGATCTGATGAGGTTTGTGCACGGCATTGCCCTGGCCACCGAACAGACGGGTGAGGGTCCGGGCCGTGCTGAACGGCTACTGGCGCTGATGATGGATGGCCTGCGCTACCACGAGCCGGACGCGATGGCCTGAGGCTGCTAAAGCCTCATGGCAGAGACGCGACCATGAATGGTCCGTGGTGGCCCTTCAGGGCCGGGTGCCCGCCAGGGTCCTTTCAGGGCCAGGCCCCCTAACGCGAATGAATTCGTAAGTCGTGGACGGGCCTGGCGGCGCTACTTCACCTCATAGAGCATGGCGCGGATGGCGCGGATATCGCTGCGCAGTTGCGGGTTCTCGTTCTTGAGCTCGCGGTTGATCTTATCGCAGCCGTGCATGATGGTACTGTGGTCGCGGTTGCCCAGCAGCGCCCCGATACCCGGCAGCGAGGCATCGGACTCCTCGCGCATCAGGTACATGGCCACCTGGCGCGGCAGGGCTATCCCCTTGTCGCGCGCGGGGCCCTTCAGCACCTCCAGGTCGAGCTTGTAGTACTGGGCTACGATATTCAGGACCTCGGTCGCGGTCACCTTGCGCTTGTACGACGGGGCCAGCGAGTCGAGAGCCTCGGCGGCCAGCTTGTCGGTGACCGGCACCTGGTGCAGCAGGGCCATGGCGATGACCCGCTTGAGCGTACCCTCCAGCTCGCGGATGTTGCTCTGCCCCGCCCGCCGCGCGATGTACTCGATGGCCGCCGGGTGTACCGGCACCTTCTGTTTCTCGGCCTTGGCGCGCAGGATGGCCACGCGCGTCTCCAGGTCGGGCATGTCGACGTCGGTGATGAGCCCCCACTCGAAGCGCGAGCGCAGCCGCTCTTCCAGCGTGCTCATAGCGTTGGGCTTGCGATCGCTGGTGAGCACGATCTGCTTGCGCGCCTGGTGCAGCTCGTTGAAGGTGTGGAAGAACTCGTCCTGCGTGCCCTCACGCCCGGCCAGGAACTGGATATCGTCGATGAGCAGCACGTCGACCGTGCGGTAGCGGTCGCGGAACTCGGCGTTCTGGTTGCGCTGAATGGCCTGGATCATGTCGTTGGTGAAGCGCTCACAGGTGGCGTAGACGACGGTCTTGTCGGGAAAGTTCTGGCGCACGCGGTGGCCGATGGCGTGGAGCAGGTGCGTCTTGCCCAGGCCCACGCCGCCCCAAATGAACAGGGGGTTCCACTGCTCGCCCGGATCAGCGGCCACGGCGAGGGCGGCGGCATGGCTGAGCCGGTTGCTGGTGCCAACGATGAAGGTCTCGAAGACGTAATCCGGCGAGAGCGACGGTTGCGACTGGTCGAAGAGCGGCATGGCGGAAGCTCCTTCACGCGAACGCCGTGGCGCGGGTGCCTCGGGCATCGGCACCGGGCGGGCCGGGGTGTCGGCGACGACGACGTAGCGCACGGCGTGGTGGCCGTAGCCCAGGCGCTGCATGGTGCTGGTGATACGCCCATTCAGTTTATTCTCCAGCCAGTCCTTATGAAAGGCCTTGGGCACGCCGATGGTCAGCGTATTGTCCTCGTCACTCACCACCCGTGTGTCGCGCAGCCAGGTATTGTAGTTCTCGGGCGTCAGCACGAGCTGCAATTCGTTCAGGGCTGCCCGCCAGATCTGCTCACCGCTCGTTATCATCGTTTCGCTCACCTTCCACAAGATGCAGGTGCCGACCCTGACGATAGCCCGCGCCGTCCCGAGCTCGCGAAAGACGCGACTGATACCGTGGCCACGCCAGGAACGTGGCGCCGTGGTGCGTGAGGCCTGTTGATTGATGGGCGCGGCAGGGAGAACGTCACACTCAGGGTAACAAACGCGCGGCGCGCTGGCAACGTCAATCTGAACCCGAGGGGCCGGACTTGCAGGGGGGGTGTAGATTTATCACCGGGTAGCGGCGACGGCAAGGCGCTGGAGCGCCGCATCGCCGTTCAGTGCGCCGATCGCAGTGGCCTGAATCACGCCCTGACGATCGATGGCCATGGTCTCCGGCAGGCCGGGCAAGCCGTAGGTGCGGGCGGAGGTGCCGTCGGGGTCCAGCCACACGGTCAGGCTCAGGCCCAAATCGCGCAGGAACGACGCGACCGCGGTCGCGTCGTCGCCGATGTCCAGGGCGATGACGCGCAGCTCGGGGTGCGCGCGCGCGTAGCGATCCAGCAGCGACATCTCGGCGCGGCACCAGGTGCAGGCGGTCGACCAGAAGGTCAGGATGACCGGGGTGCCCTGCAACGTGGCCAGGCTGACGGAACGGCCGCCTTGCAGCGTCGTCGCGGCCAGCTCGGGGGCCGGATGGCCGGCTTGGGGGGCAGGGGCCGGGCCGCGCAGCCCGGCACGCGGGCCCACGAAGACCACCACACGCGCCTGCGCGTAGAGCCGGTCGATCAGGTGTGAATCGCCGGTACGGCGCGTGAGCAGATCGTCGAGCACGGCGGTGCGCGCCATGGCCTCCAGATCGGACGGCTTCAGGCCTTCGCCGCGGGTGATGGAGGCGAACGACGCGGCGCCCCCGGCCTCGGCGCGCATGCTGGCCAGCTCGGCGCGTATGGCCGCCGGCGAGGCCGTGAGGTGACGGCGTGCCGCTTCGCGCGCGATGATCGTCTCGGCGACCGCCTGGCGCAGGGCGCGATCCGCGGCGGCAATGTCGCGCACGCGCCCCTCCAGCCCGCCGGAGGGCAGCGTCGCGCGGTAGATGCCCAGCTCGCGGCGATAGAGGGCCAATGGCACGGGCGCGCCGTCGACCAGCGCCGCCACGCCCGGAGGGGCGGCGGGAGCGGGTGCGCCGGGCGTGGCGGCCGGCCGGGCGATGGTCAGGCCCAACAGCGCCAGGGCCAGCAGACCGACGACGAGCAGTTGGCGGCGTGGTGTCATGTGCAATGCAGCAAGATCAACTATATGCTGATGCTATCAGAGTCCGTCGTATGACTCACGGTCGCCGGAGGCGACAGGCGGTGATCCGACAAAGTGCAGGATTAGAGGATGGAGTTTGAAGGACGACCCTGGGGCCGGCAAGGATGCCGGCGGTCCCAGGAGTGGCGTCCCGCGGCAAAGTAGCCTGCCTGAAACAACAATAGGTTGCCGGTCGTCCACCTTCTAAAGGCAACGTTGGTGCGGCGTGGGCGTAAGACTTCTATACGAGGTGCGTCGGGCCCGGCGCGAACGTAATACTTCTGTAAGATGTGCGCAAGCGCGACGTAACCATTGCTGCCGATACTGCTAGTATAAAGTGCGCGACTGAATGCGGGCGGCCTGGGCGCGGCGCCCGGAGGGGTGAACCTGAGATGACACCGGACTCTATCTATCGGCCGGATGACGACGACATGCTCTACCGGCGGCGCGTTGGCCGCAAGGTCTTCCTCGGTCTTTTGGGCGTGGGCGCGGCCGCCGTGGCCACGCCCACGCTGCTTACCCCGCTGGTGAGCGGTGTGAAGGACAGCGTGTCGCAACTCGGCACGCCGGCCAGCTACGCGAAGGGGGCGATCTCGCCCGTGCCGGGATTCGAGATCTATACCGTGGCCCCGATCCCCGACTTCCATCCCAACACGTGGCGGTTGACCGTCGGCGGGCTGGTCGACCACAAGCTGTCCCTCTCGTATAACGACCTGCTGCACCTGCCGTCGCTGGCGGTGGTGCGCGACTATCAGTGCGTGACCGGCTGGATCGTGCCGCATTGCCATTGGCAGGGCGTCTCGCTGCGGACGCTGGCCCGGCTAGCCGGCGCCCGCCCGTCTGCCACATTCATCAACTTCTACTCCTCCGACGGCGTCTACTCGGAAAGCCTGCGGCTGCCGAGCCAGGCCTTCCAGCCGGACGTGATGCTGGGCTACTATCTCAACGGCCGCCCTCTGGCCCGGGAGCAGGGCGCACCGCTGCGCCTGGTGGTGCCCGAGATGTATGGTTACAAGTACGCCAAGTGGGTCAACCGCGTCGAGTTCAGCGACCGCCAGGAAATCGGCTACTGGGAGCAGAACGGCTACACGGTCGATGCCTACCGCAGCGCGTGATGCGGACGAGAGAGAAGGTGCTGAACCATGGCTGCTCCCGCCACGATCCGGCGCTTCAGCTTCACGGAGCGCGGCCTGCACTGGACCCACGCCATTAGCTTCCTGCTGCTACTGCTGACCGGTTGCTTCCTCTATTTCCCCGCGCTCAGCGAGCTGGCCGGTAATCTGCGCATCGCGCATCTGACCATCCTCAACGTGCACGTGCTGCTCGGCGCCTTCTATGTCGGCGGCCCACTGCTGTGGTGGTTGCTGGGAGATCGCCGCGCGCTGCGGCGCGATCTGCGCGAGCTTGACGTGTGGGACGACGACGACATCGACTTTCTCACCGCGCCGTTGCGCGTGCTCTCCGAGCGGCCGGCGCCGCCGCAAGGGCGCTTCAACGCCGGCCAGAAGATCAACACCATCCTGCTCGGCGCCTCGGCCATCGGCTTCGTGGTGACGGGTCTGTTGATGTGGCAGGCCAGCCATGTGCCGGGCTGGGCCGCCTGGGCCGTGCAGGGATCGGTCAACGTCCACGACATCCTGGCCTTGCTGACCGCCGCCCTGGTGGCCGGGCACATCTATCTGGCCGCCGTCCATCCCTCCACCCGGCCCAGCCTCTCGGGCATGTTCAGCGGCCGGGTCGATCGCGAGTGGGCGCGCCACCATCACCCCAAGTGGGTGGCCCGTGAGGAAGCCGCCGAGCAGCCGGCCGCCGAGGCTTCGCAGGTCGCGGCCGTGGCCGGTAAGCTGACCGCGGATAACTAGCGGAGAGAGGGGAGGCATGGCGAACGAGCGCATTCTGGTCGTGGAGGACGAGGGGACCGTGGCCGAGGTGGTGGGCCGCTATCTGGAGCGTGACGGCTTCAAGGTGCGCCGCGTGGCCGACGGCGCCCGCGTCATGCAGGCCGTGTCCGAGTTCCGGCCCGACCTGGTGATCCTCGATGTGATGCTGCCCAATCGCAACGGGCTGGACATCTGCCGCGACCTGCGCGCCAACGGGAGCACCCCGGTCATTCTGCTCACCGCGCGCGGTGAGGAGTCGGATAAGATCCTGGGGCTTGGCCTGGGTGCCGACGACTACGTCAGCAAGCCCTTCAGCCCCGGCGAGCTGGTGGCGCGCGTCAAAGCCGTGTTGCGCCGTGCCGCCGGCACGGCGCCGGCGGTACCCGGCGGGATCGTGCAGGCCGGGGATTTCGAGATCGACACGGCGACGCGGCGCGTCACGCGGGCCGGCACTCCGATCGAGCTGACGGCCAGGGAGTTCGACATGCTGGCCTACATGGCCGCGCATCCCGGGCGCGTCTACACGCGCGAGCAGCTGTTGCGCGACGTCTGGGGCTACGATTTCCTGGGCGACGACAGTACGGTCACGGTGCATGTACGCCGCCTGCGCGAGAAGATCGAGCCCGACCCATCCCGGCCGCGCTACCTCACCACGGTCTGGAGCGTCGGCTACCGTTTCGAGGTGTGAGCGACAGGTGGCTAACTGGCTGCGCCCCCTGCGTGCCACGATCCTGGCGGGCCTGGCCCTGCTCGGTGCGGTCTGGGGTGCGACGCAGATCGGCAAGCTCCTGCAGGGCGACAGCGCCTTTCACCGTATGCTCTTCGACAAGCTGGAAACCAGACTCGTCACCATCACCCTCATCGCCCTGCCTCTGCTGTATCTGTCGCTGCGTTTCGGCCTGCTTGAACGCATCCACCGCATCCGCTTCAAGCTGTTCGCCGCCTGCCTGGCCGGCCAAGTCGTGGCCCTCGTCGCGGCGGTGATCGCCGCGCACAGCGCTCCCATGCCCTTCGATCCGCCCATCGACGGCCTCTTTGCCGTATTGCTGGTCTACGCCTCCATCCTCTCCCTGGTGCTGGCCTACCTGCTGGCCGGGTCGATGACCGCCGTCCTGGGCCGTATCCGTGCCGGGGCCGCACGCATCGCCGAAGGCGACCTGGCGACGCACGTAGAGGTCACGGCGCACGACGAGCTGGCCGACCTGGCGGCCGACCTGAATGCCATGGCCGCGCGCCTGGACGCCGCAGCGCGCCATGAACGGCGCATGGAGCAGTCGCGTCGCGAGTTGATCGCCGCCGTCTCGCACGATCTGCGCACGCCCCTCTCGGCGATCCAGGCCATGATCGAGGCGATCACCGACGGCGTGGTCACCGACGAGGAGACGATCAGGCGGTACCTGCGCACCATGCACGACGGCACGCGCGAGCTGAGCCGCCTGATCGACGACCTGTTCGAGCTCTCGCGCATCGAGGCCGGCGCCCTGACGCTCATGCGTGAGCCGGTGATGGTGGGCGACCTTATCTCCGATGCGCTGGAGCGCCTGCGCCCGCAGGCCGAGGCGCGCTCCGTAGCGCTGACCGGCAGTGTCGAGGCGAGACTGCCGGTCGTGTCGCTCGACGCCCACCACATCAGCCGCGTGCTGACCAATCTGATCGAGAACGCGCTCCGCCACACCCCGGCCGGCGGCCGGGTGCAAGTTCAGGCCCGCCGCGATGACGGCCGGTTGTACGTCGAGGTTGTCGATTCCGGCGAGGGCATCGCCGCGGCCGACCTGCCGTACGTCTTTGATCGCTTCTATCGCGGCGAGAAGTCACGCTCGCGCGAAAGCGGCGGCGCGGGGCTCGGGTTGTCGATCAGTAAAGGTATCGTCGAGGCGCACGGCGGCACCATTCGGGCCGAGACGTTGCAGCCGCGCGGCGCCCGCGTCAGCTTCACGATCCCGCTCATCGGGCACGATGTGATGCCGGCCAGGTCGGAAGCGTCCCGACAGACCGCGGAGATGCGCCGCCATCCCGCGATCGAAGCCGAAGGCTCCCCTTTTCTCGCCGAGTGACTCAGGCGCGGCCCGCGTTCGCCTTCTCATAGGGATGCGAGAGAACTATCAAGCTCATCCATGCCTGCGCGCGCAGCGCGGGTATGGTAAAGAGCGCGGCATCCAGCGTCTCCAGGCCGTACAGAAGATAGGGGAAGACCGGTGTTTTGCGGAAAGGTGCGGCCGCGAGCGAAACCAGGTTATAGTAGGACACGCTGACGCCTTTGAAGAACTGGCGTGCCTGCGTGAAATCGGCGGGCAACAGGGGGTGCTCGTCGACAGTCCGCAGGTGCGGGGTATGCCGTCGGTAACGGTTGATGAGCTTGTTCGAGCCAAGCGGCTCGGTAAACACCGCCCGGCCTTCGGGCACGAGGACACGCGCAATCTCCGTATAAGCGAGGGTCAGGTCCAGGTGATGGAGGACGCTGGTGCCGCAGACGAGATCAAATGACTCGTCGGCGAAGGTCAGGTTCTCCGCATCCATCACCTGAAAGGTCATGTGGTCGGCCAAGCCCAACTCCTCTGCTCGCGCCCTGGCCTTTTCAACGGCCGTGGACGAGATATCGATGCTGGTGACCTGCGCCCCATGTGCGGCAAGTACCTTGGCATTACTGTCCTGGCCGCAACCGTATTCGAGGATCCGCTTTCCCGCTCCGTAGGCCGTGATCAGCTCCGTGTAGCGCTGCCGGCACCGCACCGTGACGGCGTAATACTTCCAGGCGCTTTGGCGAGCGTTGCGCGCAAATGCGTCGTCATGAAACTCGCGCTCACGGTGCTTCCTGTCTTCTGAATACGCTCCCGCTTCCATGTGCATTACCGCCTTGGTAGCTATCCGCCTCTAAAGGTGTGCGTGCTGCCGACCGGAGGTGGCCTGTATCCGACGTAGATAGCATATACCCGTTGTCAATACCCCCGGCAGTTGTGGCTTGACATGTCAATAGCCCCAATGGGCCACTACTCGCGGCAATGCGAAAGGCATAAAATGCGGTAGATCGAGAACTTTCCAAGTGCGGAGGCGGGGTGGCGCGGCAAAGACGGCGTCGATGGGTGGATCGTGAGCCCGGTTAGCCCCCGGTTAGACGGCGGCAGCGTGCGCGACCTGCCGCGGCGCGAGGAGACGGCGTCGATGGGTGGATCGTGAGCCCGGTTAGCCCGGAGAGGGCAGCTCCGCGCAGGCTCGCCTACGTCGTCTGGCGCTTTCCAAAGCTGTCGGAGACGTTTATCCTGCGCGAGATCGAGGAGCTGGAACGCCTCGGTTGGGAGGTCGACGTCTTCGCGCACGTGCAGACTGACGAGAAGGTGCGCCATCCAGAGGCGGAGCGCTGGCTGCGGCGTACGACCTATCGCGGCCGTCCGGGTGATATGCTCCTTGCCAATTTAACGTGGCTGCGCGACCGGCCGGGAGACCTTCTGTGGCTCTACGGGCGCGTCGTACACGACCTGTGGCGGGAACCGGGCGAGCTGGCGCGCGGCCTGATGGCCCTCTTCCAGGCGGCCCTATGGGCGCGGGCGATACGCCGGCGCGGCATCGGGCACGTGCATGCGCATTTTGCGCGACATCCCGCGGTGGCCGCGCTGGCCATGGCGCGCCTGGCGGGGGTCTCCTACAGCTTCACCGGCCACTCGCAGGATGTCCACCGCTACACAGCCATGCAGGCGACAAAAGTCCGGCATGCCCGCTTCGTCGTGGTCATCGCACACTTCCTGCGCGACCAATACATCGCTCGCCGCGTCTCCGCATCCGATCTGGCCAAGGTACACGTGATACGCTGCGGCGTCGACGTGGCCCAGTATCGGTCTCCTCCGCACGACCGCGGCGATGGTCCTGTGGTTCTGCTGACGGTGGCGCGCCTGATAGAGTTCAAGGGCCTGATCTACCTCATCGAAGCCTGCCGGCTGCTGGTCGAGCGCGGCCACGATGTACGGTGCCACATCATCGGCGACGGCCCCCTGCGCGCGGAGCTGCAGCGCCGGGTCGATTGGTCCGGCCTGGGCGGCCGCGTTGTCTTGCACGGCCCCAAGCCGCAGGCGGAGGTGCGCCGTGTTCTGGCCGACCCCGCGACCGTCGTGCCGGACGCCGCGGCGCCGCGCGCCTCCATGTTCGTCCTGCCGAGCATCGTCGGCGCCGACAGATCGATGGAAGGTGTGCCGGTTAGCTTGATGGAGGCAATGGCCTCCGGCCTGCCGGTGGTGGCCACGCGCACCGGGGGCATCCGTGAGCTGGTGGAGCACGGACGTACCGGGCTGCTGGTCGAGCAAAAGGACGCCACGGCCCTGGCCGACGCCATTGCGCGCCTGGCCGGGGATGTCGGGCTGGCGCGACGGCTTGCCGCTGCTGGCCGGCAGAAGGTGGAGGCAGAGTTTGACCTGCGTCGCAACGTCGAGCGTTTGAGCGAACTTTTTGCACACGCATGCGACGGCGTGTCGCATTATTGACAGCCCGTGCGGCTTCGGTCATGATGTATACGGCGACATCAGCGATTGGGAACGCGGGCTAGTCTGCTTGCCCAGCGTGTCTTTACAAATAGCTAACAGACGGAAACATCGACGCGCCAGCCAGCTGACCGCCGGTTTCTCGACCTACTCTTAACCGGCTTATTAACAGATTCTTAACTTTGCGTTGTTATGATTCTTACCAACGTTATACCCTCGGCCTAACGTGGCGTTCTCAATCTGGCAGAAGGACTGCGGCATGTTGACACAACCGGCGGCTCACCTAGACGTAGATGTCGACGACGTTTCAAGGACGGGCGAGCTGGCGGGTCGCAGGTTCTCCTCATTTCGCTCCACCTATGCCGCTCTTCTGCTGACCATCCTGTGCGCCGACGCCCTTGGCCTGGCCATCGCCGCTGCATTCGCGCTCGCCTTGCGAAATGCCGCCGACTGGCGGTCGATTGTCTGGCCGGCCGTATTCTGTTCGCTGGTCTGGGTTGCTCTTGGCCTGCGCGCCGGACTGTACCGGCAGACGGTCGTGCGTGTGGCTCTGCTGGATGTGCCCTACATTGTCTCCACTATGTTGCAGGGAAGTGGGCTAGTTCTGGCCCTGTCGGCCGTCATGGGCGGCAGCCTGGCCCGCATCTCCCTGTTGGGGACCTTTGTGCTGGTGGCTATTCCCTGCCGCGTCGCTATGCGCGTCCTGTCCCAGGCCCTGGTGCGCTATCTGGGTACGGGGTCTCGCTCGCGTCTCTTGATCATCGGCTCCGGCCAGGTGGTGGCCCAGCGCCTGGCGGCCTTACTCATCAAGTACAGGAATCTCGGCGTCACGGTGGTGGGTTTCGTCGACGACAGCGAATACGACGAAGGGACGCGGCAGATCCTGGCGCTGCCCGTCTACCATTCGTCCGAACTGGACGATGTCTTGACGGGGCAGAAGGTGGATCACGTCGTCTTCGCCTTCTCGCGCCAGCCCGACAGCGTGGGTATCAGCCTGTTGCGCGCCTGCCAGAAACACGCCAACATCCAGATCAGCCTGGTACCCCGCCTGTTCGAGGTGATGCCCGCTCGCTCTCAACTGCTGGATATCCACGGCATCCCGCTGTTACAGTTCGACACCAGCGGCCGGCAGGTGGAACTGGCCTGCAAGCGCCTCCTGGATATCGTCGTGTCCGCCCTGGGGCTGGTTGTCACGTTTCCCTTCGTGCTGATCGCCGCCCTGGCGATCCGCCTGGAAGGGAGCGGCCCCGTCCTGTTCCGGCAGCGGCGCATCGGGCGCGACGGCAGGCCGTTCATCATGTACAAGCTGCGCTCGATGCGCGAGCGCCGCGACGATGAAGCGGCCGACGCGGCGTCCAGACACACGCGCGTCGGCCGCTTCATCCGCAAGTTGAGCATCGATGAGCTGCCCCAATTCTGGAATGTGCTGCGCGGAGATATGAGCCTGGTAGGGCCGCGCCCCGAACAGGAGAGATACGTCGCCCTCTTCAACGAGCGCATCCCGCGCTACGCCGAGCGCCATCGCATGCGCGGCGGCATTACCGGGCTGTCGCAGATCAATCAGTGGCGCGGCGACTCGTCCTTCATCGAGCGGACCCGTCTGGACAACTTCTACATCGACAACTGGAGCCTCTGGCTGGATATCAAGATCATGCTATTAACCTTCACCGCGCTCATCCCCACGCATCAGGGGATTGGCGGGGAGGCCATGTTCCGCGATGTCGTGGCGGAGGTGAGCCTGTCGACGAACTCGGCCGCCGGCACTGCGACCGGGGCCAGGATGAAGGACCCGGACGGTAGCGGTTCTAACGAAACGTCTGGCGCTCGGGTCATCTTGCAAAAAACGCGGGCCAAAGCCCGCTAGGAGCGCCCGTGAACATCGCTGATCCCGGTGCGGCCGGCACCATGAGGGACGTGCCCCGCGCGTCGGCCATGTGGCCAACCGTGTCCGTCATCATCCCCGTGCTCAACGAAGAGCGCTACATCGAAGATTGCTTGCGCTGCGTGCTAGACCAGGACTATCCAGGCGACCGCGTGGAGATCATCGTCGTCGACGGCGCCTCCACGGATCGTACCCGTGAGATCGTGCAGCGGCTAGCCGCCGCCGATGGCCGCATCCGTCTGCTCTCCAACCCGAAGCGCCGCACGCCGTTCGCCATGAATATCGGCCTGGCCGCCGCGACCG